>Ga0224508_10000172_pt1 | contig 68186 bp, 86 predicted proteins | sample SF_Jan12_sed_USG_4_FD_170157 | JGI IMG/M metagenome (GOLD analysis project Ga0224508, IMG submission 170157) | Sediment microbial communities from San Francisco Bay, California, United States - SF_Jan12_sed_USGS_21 | ecosystem: Environmental > Aquatic > Marine > Sediment | place: USA... | reverse complement strand
CGCGCCTGACCACGCCGACTACAAGGGCACGTTCATGACGCCCGAGCGGCACAAGGCGATTATCGCGGAATACTCCCGCGGCGATCCCGACCGCATTCCGGGCTACCAGGCTCGTGCCGCCGACACCACGGCAATCGCCTCCTCGGGCAAGCTCCCGATCGATGTGGCCGACGCCTTCATCGACCTGATCATTCAAGAGCAGGCGATGCTATCGAAGGTCACGACCCGGCGGATGATCAGCCCCGAGGCTCGCCTCGATCAGTTGTTCGTCAACAAGCGCCAGATCGTCGCCGCGACCGAGAACACGGCGCCGACAGTAGCCAACGCCATCGGGTTCCGGGGGAGCACGCTTTCGACCAAAGAGGTCATTTGGGCCGAGGACATCACCCTCTCGTTCCTGGAAGACAATATCGAGCGGGCAAACGCCGAGAACCACATCGCCGGCGTCTTGGCGCGTCAGTTCGGTACCGACCTCAATGACCTTGGGTGGAATGGGGACACCGGCGGCGCCGGAAACTTCATCCCGATCGTCGACGGCTTTGCGAAGCTGATCAACACCGACCCGGCCGTTCCGGTGCAGTCTGGCGCCGGCACCCCGGACGATGGCGACGGCATCGACGAGCCGACGGTCGTGACCACCCCGGGCGCCCCGGCGGGTACCACCCCGGTCGCGGCGCTATTCCGGCTGATCCACAAGGCCTTGCCGGAGCGTCACAAGGCGCGCAGTGACTACGGCTTCTTCGTCCCGACCGGGACTGCCGAGCTGTATGCCGACGAGGTCCAACAGCGTGAGACGGCACTGGGCGACAACGTCCTGATCAACGGGCTACCGTCGCTTCGCTACTTCGGCCGGCCGGTGTGGCCCGAGCCCCATCTGCCGCCGCGGGTCTTCCTGACTCCGGTCCAACTCATGTTCTTCGGCATCCTTCGGAACATGAGGGTCGACTCGGAGTTCCAGCCCCGCAAGCGCGCGGTCGAGTACACCATCACCGCTCGGATTGGGTATCAAATCACCGGCTATGAGACCTTCGTTCGTCTCTCCGGCGATCTGCCGGCCGGTTACCTCTAAGCCAAAACTAGGAGGGCTCGCCCTATGCAAGATGCTTCTGTCGAGATGGTTCGCGTCGAGGTTATTGCGCGCATCCCGAAAGCGCATCGACGCTTGGGGCGAGCCTATCCGCCGCTTACCCGGCTTCGTCTTGGTGCGAAGGGAGAGGTCCCCGAGTGGATGCTTGAGACCTATCCCCTCGCACTTCGACGCCTAGATCCACGCGACGGAAGTGAAAACCCAAAACTCGAGCCGGCGGAAGTGACACCGCCGGACCCGGTCGAGGCGGCGATCGACAGCTCGGTCGCACCGAAGCCGCCAGCCAAGCCGATCAGGGTACCGCGCAAGCGCAAGGCCGCGGCACCCAAGGCGGCAACACCACCCAAAGCACCAACCCGGCGCCGCAAGGTCGCCTCGAAGGAGTAGCCAGCTATGGCCAACGGCGTCTTCAACATCGCCAAGGGCAAGGTCAACGAATACATGGCGCGGGTCGACGGCAATGACCCGGCGAACGCCGTTCTCGTCGTAACCCTGCTAAAGACCTCGGTGGTCGATGCGACCCTCGAAGACTTCGACGACCTGGGCGCCATCCTTGGCGATGCCGGCGTCGACGAGGCGGACTTCACCAACTTCGCCCGCAAGATCCTATCGGACACCGACATCACCGCGCCGACCCCGGACGACACCAACAACCGGCAAGACGCGGATTTTCCCGACCAGACATGGACCTCTGCCGGCGGGGCTGCGAACAACACTCTGGTCAAGCTGCTCGTCTGCTACGACGCCGACAGCACCGGGGGCGCGGACTCTGCAATCGTGCCGCTCACACATCACGACTTCGCGGTAACGACAGACGGGTCGGACCTGATCGCTCAGGTTGCCGCGGCCGGGTTCTATCGGGCGGCCTAGAACGACAGCTAACTCGGGTTGAGTCCTGGTCGGCGAGATCCGCAAAGGGGGCCTCGGTGGCCGTTGATCTGATCGTTCGAGGAATAGACAAGGTTGTCGGTGACGGGACGCTTACCGATGACCAGGCGATGGCCGCCTCGCTTCGGCGCGGGGCCATCGCCGCCCATGTGACCGCCGGCGCCGAAGTCCCAAGCCGGCACCTCTCCGGCAAGCAAGTCCCGCCAGCGTGGGTTGTTGTTCGATCCGATATCACAGAGGCTCAGGTCGAGCAGTATTTGCAGCCTTGGTACCCAGAAATAAGCTTCTCGCGGCAATCGCTTGATGCCTCTGCGGATAGCTGGCGCGGCACCGTAACGGCGCAGTTGGTCCGAACTGGCGATGGACATGGCCTGACTCGCGCCCAAGCCGAAGCACTCCTGCTCAAGTGGAACATCTCGAACATGGCCTTTTCGCAAGGCGAGGTGAGTGGTGATTTCTCGGTCTTCGATCTGGCGACCAGTGAGCGTTTCTTGGGTCGTGACCTGTCCGGCCTGACTTTCGAATCGAGGAACTACGTCGAAGCGACGGGCGAGCACCATATCCGCATGGACTACGGGTCGGTGTTCCCAAGCCAAGACGCGCTAGTCCTAGCCTGGATGGAACAGCGCGTCGAAATACTCCGGCAAAACGCTGGGCGTAACGACATCGACTATTCCGTGTGGCGCGGCACTCCAACTCATGATCCAAGCCCGAGGGAGCCGTTACCTGGTGATGATATGTTCGCTGAAATAAAAGAGGACATCGAAGAAGCGCTGAATCGAAAGATCGCTACTAGACGTTGGGTCTTCAGCTCGGCGGCTGTCGATAGCGTGATTTCTGCTGGTGGTTTTGCGGAAGTCTCGCCGGCGCAGCTTTTTGCCAATCTTGAAGACACCACAGAGCTATGATCTGACCTATGGCTGACACTGTAGTCACGGTCAATCAAGGAGGCGGTGCGGACTACACCGTCTTACAAACGGCGATCGATGATTCCGACTTTACCGGGATCGATCGTTGGGTCATCGAGATCGAAGACAATGCCAGATACTCGGAAAACATTGATGTTGGCGGGAGCACGGGCACGCCATCGGCCACAAGCCACATATTCATCACTGCGGCCGACGCATCATACCATGATGGCGTTTTTGAGGCTGGCGCCAGAATACATCCAACATCGAGCGGCCACACCGTCGACATAACTGAGTCATATGTTCATCTAAATAAACTCAATATTATGATTAGTAGTGGCTCCACTAGTTCGAACGAGTGCATAAGAATAACGGGGTCACTAACTGGAGTTGTGGTTGAGCGCTGCGTTATAGATGGGCAGGAAACATCTCGTTCAACAAATGATGGTGACGGCGTCTACTATAGCGGGGTCACGCCGACCGATTATACTTTTTATAACTGCCTGTTCGCGGATTTTGGGCGCACGGCCATTCAGCACAGAAATAGCGATGGCTCGCTCAATATGGAATTTTGCACCGTCTATCGATCGTCGGTAGGCGAGGCTCGTGGTGGTGTCCAGATTCCTAGTGGGGCCGGCAATGCGCCAACACTTAATCTTTACAACATGGTCGTTGCCGGCCAGGTCACAGCAGGAGAAGACGACTGGCAGCAGGACGGCTCGTCATACACCAATGTAGCATCAAACAACGCCAGCGAAGACACGAGCGCGCCTGGGTCAGCGCAGGTTCATAACATAGTCCCAACGGACGAGTGGACCGATCCCGCCAATTTCGATTTCACGATCAAGGACACGGACGCCGACATTTACCAAGCCGGAACGGATCGGTCTGGGAGCAAGCCGGATAGCCGCGTAGACGCCACGATCGACATCGTCGGCACGACGAGGACAGCGACGCCATCGATCGGCTGCTTCGAGTTTGCGTCAAGCGACGTCACCGGATCAGTCGTACAGGCGACCGAGACCGATACAGCGCAAGCGATCACCCCGGCGCGCGTCGTCGCTTTCGCTCAAGCCACTGAGACAGATACCGCGCAGGCGATCACGGTGGGCTCGGCTGGGCAGACGGTCGCGGTCGACCAGGCATCCGAGGGTGACACCGCGGGCGTCGTCGTCCCGGCTCGGGTCGTGGTTGCTGGGCAGGCCACAGAGTCCGATACGGCGCAGGCATTCACCGCGGCGCGGCGTCTTCTTTTTGGGCAGTCGGCCGAGGCGGACAGCGCGCAAGCCGTTGCCTTTGCTAAGGCCGTTTCGGTGGGTCTCGCCGTCGAGACAGATACCGCGCAACCGATCGCCCGGGGCGCCCTTGTCGTCACCGCCGACCAGGCGACCGAGACCGATACAGCGCAAGCCATCGGGGTTGCCAGGGGTGTCGAGGTCGGCCAGGCCGTCGAGACCAACCTCGGGCGAATCGTCAACGCCGGGCGGTTCGTCGACGTCGACCAGGCCACCGAGACAAACACGGCCCAAGCCTTCGGCGTCTCCAAGGGTGCGGCGGTTGGTCAGGCTGTCGAGGCGGACACGGCGCAGGCCATCACCAAGGCTGGCGCCACCACGGTCGGCTTGGTCGCCGAGGCCGACACGGCGCAACCGGTTGAGCCCGCTCGGGTGCTTGCCGTCGCTCAAGTCAGTGAGACCGACACAGCCCTCGCCGTCGACCCGGCGCACGCCGCGGCCGTCGAGCAGCCTCTCGAAACGGACACCGCCGGCGTCGTCGCCCCGGTCAAGCGCGCCGAGCTTGGGCAGAGCATCGAGACCGACACGGCGCTGACGATCGACCCGGCACTTCAGGGCGTCACCCTGGTCAACCAAGCGGTAGAGAGCGACAGCGCGCAACCCGTGGCGCCAGTTCGGGCCGTCACCGTCGGCCAGGCCGCCGAGACCGAGGCCGCTCTCGGTATGACACCAGTCCGGGTTCACCCGGTACTGACGACCCTGGAGACCAGCTCGGCGCAGGCCATCGACATCGCGAAGCTCGTCGACCTCGGCCCGAACGCCATCGACGTCGAGACAGCTCTACCGGTCGCCGCTGCTCGCGCCATCCCGGTCGACCAAACAACCGAGGCCGACAGTGCGCTTGTGGTCGAGCCGATCCGGGGCGCGGTTTTGGTCAATGCCGCCAGTGAGACCGACAGCGCGCAGCCCATCACCTTCCAACTTCGGCGCCTGGTCGGCCAGGTGGTTGAGAACGCCATCGCCGGTAGCATGACCCCGCGCAAGACCCGGGTGGTTCAGGCTGTGATCATCGGCCATGCGCCGAGCCAGCTTCGCCATTGGCAGGACGAGGACGGGCGCACTGGCCGTGCCCGTTACCATATCCAGATCGGGATGCCGCCCGAGGTGATTCAAGCTCTCGACACTTGGGATAATGGCCGAGGCGGCAAGGTCCTGCGCGTGCTCGACCCGATCACCGACGGCATGAGCGTTGACCTCGGCAGCATCGTTGACGGGGCCGCGATTGCCGGGGCGACCTTCTCGGCTGCTCAGGTGGCCCGCAATGCAACCTTCTCTTTCACCGCCACGATCGGCGCCACATCCGACGGCCTGCTCTTGACGCTCGGCACCGAGACCGCCGGCGGCGTCACCATCGGGACCATCGCCAACCCGACACGCTTGGCCGTCGCTATCGGTGACGCCGTCGCGGTCGAGGGTATAGCACTCCCCGAGACCGGTATCTCGGGCCTGATCGTGCTCGGCCTGTCGATGGACGAGGGGCGCCTCAAGCTCTGGCAAAACGGCGTCGAGGTCATCGACGTTTTGTTCGCGGGCTCGACCTGGCAAGACGAGGCGGCGGCGGGTGGGTATCACCGAGCGCAGGCCGATTATGTCAACTTACTCGCGCCCAACGCCATCGGTGCCGGCGCCGCCGACGACGTGACTTTGCCCGGGAATCTGATGTACTACGACAACCAGTTGCCAGTTTCGTTCTAGCCGGGCGGTCAATCAGCCAAGGGGGTTATGGCTATGGTTTCCACTACACTGATCGGCGGCTATGTGCCAAAGCGGTTGCGCCGATGGACCGAATCGGCCGGCCGTATGGGTCGCATTCGTCCGGGGCAAACCAAGGATGTGCCGGCGGCAACGCTCGACGTTCTCGACGACTACGACAACGGCCGACCGGCGCGCGCCTTTCGGGTCCTCGACGCGATCACCGACACCCTCACTCCAGATGACAGCTCGGTCGCCGACGACGGAGCCATCGCCGCGGACTTCTTCACCGCCGTTCAGGTGGGGCGCAACGCGACCTTTGAAATCGGGTTGACGTCACTTTCGACCAGCGCCGGGATTTTGCTCAAGCTCGGCTCGGCGGCCGCGGGCGGTTTGACGCTCGGTTATCTGGCGTCGCCCCTTCGTCTCGCCGTGGTTTGCGGTATCACCGGGACTAAGTTCGAGAAGGTCTCGAACCCGCTAACTGCGCTGACCACTGACTCGATCGTCTTGGCGATCAGCATGACCGAGCAGCGCTTGAAGGTATGGCACGGCCAGGCCGAGGTGATCGACCTTCTGTTCACGCTGACCGAGTGGCAAGACGAGACCGTTGCCGGTGAGTATCACGGCTCGGTCTCGGGCGAGCTCAACCTTGAAGCCCCGAACGCCTTGGCGCAAACCGCAGCGTCGGGCGTCACGATCACCGATAATCTGGATTACTTCGACAACGTTTTGCCGGTGAGCTTCTAGGCCATGTCGCTCGTCGCACCCGCCGACCTCGACGACCTCTTGCCGGGGGTTGCGACGGATCTTCGGCAAGCTTTGATCGACCGGGCCGAGGCGGCGGTCGCCGACATGATTGGTGTCCAGACGCACATGGAAATTGCGGCCGGTCCCGATCAGGGGCGCGTGCTCGAAGGTGTGACCGCAAGCCCTCTCGGTGAGCGTACTATCGACCGGACCTACACCATAGGGGTTGCCGCAAACCTGTTCGAGCTGCCGGTCGGCCCCATGTCGAGCTACACCACGATTACCGCAGACGGCACCGTCGTACTCGACCACCTCGACACGACCGAGATACTCGCCGGGCCTTGGTGGCTGCGCTGGCCCGACCCGTCGGTGAAGTGGGTTGCCTACAAGACGGTGAGGGTCGAGGGAACGATCGGCTGGACCTCGGCGACGCTACCCGAGCGGGTCAAACAGGCGATCTATCAACAGGTGACGGCACTCACGCAAAGCACCGAGCACGGTGGCCTAGGTGTGGGCGGCGAGGTCAAGAGCGAGAAGCTCGGCCCCTTCTCCGCGAGCTACGTCACCGCGGCCGACACCAGCGCCGCCGGTGAGACAAAGCAGGGACTTCCGAAGCTCGAAGACTTGCTTCGCCACTGGATGAGGCCGGACTTCGGTATATGAGCGCCAAGCTCGCCGCCTCGGTTCTGGCCGCGGTCAACAAAGATCCGACCTCGGTGACGTTCGTCGAGCAGGTCACGGTTTCGACCACCCCTTTCGACACGGACACGAGCGACGGTTCGAGTGTGGTGGCGAACGCCAAGCTCGCACCGGTGACGAGCGACCAGGTGACCGGTACCGACGTACTCGCAAGCGACGAGGTCCTACTCGTGCCAGGGGCGAACGTGCCAGCCTTCCTCGACGGTGACACCAAGGTCGAGGTCGACGGGATTCGCTACAACATCACGCGGGTCAAGAAGTACGGCACGGCGGCCGCCCTGGTCGGTGCCGAGCTGATCATCAGGAGATAGAAAGCGATGTCGCTAAGGATCTACGACGCGACCGTCGAGGCCGGCGCCAATGCCATGTGGGACAAGGCCGACGATGGCGCCAGCTTCGGCAAGATCGTTATTCACACTGGGGGCCAGCCGGCGCTTAACGGCGCCCTGACCGGCACCCTACTTGCCGAGTTCACCCTGAGCGACCCTGCCTTCGGTGCCGCCGCGGCCTCGGGGTCTGGCGCGGTGAAGACGCTCGCGGGACTGCCCAAGACCGACGCCTCGGCCGCGGCGACCGGTACGGCCGGCTATGGCGCGCTTCTCGACAGTGACGACAACGTCAAGCTGACCGGCACCGTCACGGCCTCGGGTGGCGGGGGCGACTTCGAGATCGACAACGTTTCAATCACTATCACTCAAGAGGTCCAGCTCACGGCCTACACCGGGACCTTGCCGCAGAGCGTTTAATGATCGACCTACTTGTTCGAGGTGTCGACAAGAGTGTTGCCGGGCTCGGGTTCGACGACGACCACCGCCTCACCAATCAGAAGGGCAACATCGTTGCCGCCGAGGCTTCGCCGGTCGGTGCGCCTGCGATGCTGGGCGGAAAGCAGGTACCGCCCAAGTGGTGCGTCGTTCGTGCCTCGGGGGTCTCGGGTGCGGTGGTCTCGGCCTACCTCGCCGAGTGGCGCATGGCGCTTCGGTTCGACTGGCGCTCGATCCAACCCAAGCGGGACAGTTGGCAGATTGCCATAACGGCGACCAGGATACGCCGGCGCGACGGACATGGGAGCGCTGCCCATGCCGCCCTGGTCGACGCCCTAGGTGACTGGGGGTTCACCAACATCGAGGCGAGGGGGAACCTCACCGTCGGCAACGTCACGGTTTTGAGGGCCGCCCGCTCGATCCGCCTGCTAGGCGAGCCCTTGCCGCCGGCGAGCCGCTTCACCGAGCTTAGCTACAACATCAAGACCGGCCGCCATGTCATCGAGTTCAACTTCGACCCTGCGGGACTGAGCGCCAAGCAACGCCGAGAGCTGGCCAAGCTTGCGCGTCGAGTGCAAACCGCCTTCCACGTCATATCGATTAGCCGGATCGAGAAGAAGGCTACGTTCGAGGTGTGGCGAAGTGGCCCGACCAGGCCACGGCGAGGCGATCAGGTGCGACCCGGTGACAATGTCCGGCTGGCCATCATCACCGATCTTCGCCGGCGTGCCGACATGCGGGTCGGGCTGCGCCGCTTTCGGATCTCGCCGGCGGTGGTCGACCAGGTCGTCGCCGGCACGCACCCGGGTTCGGTGGCGGCTGGCTACGCCGCCTTTGATCGTCCGACTCTGATCGGCTCGATGCAAGATCACTTGGACCTGTAGGCGATGGCCGACCAGATCGTTTCAGTGATCGCAGCGGGCGGGGGCGACTACACTTCGGTTCAAGCTGCGATCGACGACGCCGACTTCGCCGGTATCGACCGCTACATCGTCGAGATACAGGACGCCTCGACCTATACCGAGAACGTCACGATCGGGGGCTCGGCCAACGGCCCGCCGACGGCTTCGAGCCATGTGGTCTTGAGGGTCAACGACGCCAACTACCACGCCGGCGTTGTCGGTGCTGGCGCCAAGATCAGGGGCAACACCGGCGGCCACTCGGTCACGATCTCGGAGGCCTTCGTTCATCTTCTGAAGCTGAACGTGCTGATCGACACCACGGCCTCGGTGTCCGCCGAATGTGTCAGGTTGACGGCCGACGACCTCGCCGACGACAGCCTGATCGAGCGGTGCATCCTCGACGCCGACACTCGAAACGAGGGCGTCACAGATCAGGTCGATTGCGTCCATTCGACCGGCGACGTCGTCGACATCACGCACACCTTCTACAACTCGCTATTTATCGACGCCGGCCGTAGCGGCATCCATGATTTTCAAAGCGATTGTACCTTCAATGTCGAGTTTTGCACGGTCTTCGGGTGCGGCCTGACAGGGTCGTTTGGCGCAGGCATCTTCCTCGGCCGCGGAAACGGCGCGGGCTCGACGACGAACATCTACAACACCGCCTCGGTCAACGAGAGCGTCAACGCCGACGGTGATTTCGATCAAGAGGGCTCGTCGAGCTGGGTTGGTTCGAACAACCTCTCGGGTGACGCCTCGGCGCCGGGCACCTCGCCGACCATCAACGAGGCCGCGGCCGATCTATTCACGGCCCCGGCGACCTTCGATCTGTCCATCAAGGATGTCGACAGCGCGCTTTACCTCGGCGGCACCGATCGAAGTGGCTCGAAGCCTGATAGCCGCGTTGACGCGACGGTCGACATCAAGGGCAACACCAGGCCGACGACGCCGAGCATAGGCGCCTACGAGTTCGTATCTGGCGACCGGACCATCACCGCCGCGCAGGCTGGCTACCTGGCAACGCAGGCGGCCACGGCGAAAGCGATCGTCAAGGTCACCTCGGCCGCCTCGGCCTATCTGGCGACGCAAAGTTCTACGGTCGCCGTTCGTAATAAGGTCACCGCGGCGCAGAGCGCCTACCTGGGCACGCAAAGCGCCACCCTGACAACGGGATTGTCCACGAGATTGGTGTCGGCCGCTCAGGTGGCATTCCTGGCCCAGCAATCGTCGACCGCGAAATTGATTTCCAAGATCACCGCGGCGCAGTCGGCATACTTGGCGACACAAACGGCCGAGCTTGGCGAGCTACCTACCTCGGTGGTGTCGGCCAGCCAGGCCGCCTATCTGGCGACGCAAGCGGCCACCGTCACCGTTGCCGACGCGCCGGCGAAGTTCCTAAGCACCGAGGTTGCCTTCGAGCGGGTCCGGCCGGCGGTGTTCTTCGATCTTGACCTTGCCGCCGGTGCAACGAACGTTTGGACCGGTACCGGTGAGATCGAGGTCGACGGGACGGTTTACCTACCGATCGACGCCTTCGAGGCGAGCTTCTCGATTTCCGAGAGTATTGACCTCGAAGACCTGAGCGTCGACCTGCGCCTCGTCGGGGCGCAAGCCGAGTTCCTCGCTATCGCATTGAACGAGCCGGTCCAAGGTCGCTTGGCGTCGGTGTGGCTAGGCGCGATGGACACCAGGGGGCGCCTGGTCGTGCGGCGCAAGATCTTCATGGGAGTTATTCGGGCCATGCCACTTAGGCAAAGCGGGGACGGTCAACAGATCACGATTGAAGTGGAAAGCAGCCTCACCTTCCGCAATAACGGACCTGTGCTAAGGTATGCGAGCGGCGATCAAAGCCTGATCGACCCAAGTGACACGTTCTTCGATTCCCTTCCGGGACAGGGGTCGCAAGAGATCCGTTTCGGGCGCTAAGAGGGGAATCGAACGATGGCGCTACCAGAACTCCGCAGCATCGACTCAAACGATACCGGGCTTGCCGCACTCAAAGAAGCATCGCCGGGCGTCTTGCCGGGTACCGAGCAATGGTTTCGGATTGACGTCGACACCTATCCGCAATTCGGCGCGACGGTCGAGACCGCGGCCCGTGATATCATTTCGACATCACGGCAGAGCGAGCGAGGCTCGGCGATCGGCATCACCGCCTCGGGCGGCGTTTCGCAGGACTTGACGCAAGTTGCGCTTACCGAGTTTTGGGAAAGCGTCTTCGCTTCGACCAAGGATAGCCAGCCGCAACACGGAGGCGTATTCGAAACCTCGCCGACCGTCACGGCGACGGGCTACGACATCGGCACGCCGGCGGCCGCGGCGGGCTACCTTGCTAACCATCTTGTGTACGCCGAAGACTACGGCATCACCGCCAACGTCGGCTTGAAGCTGGTCACAGGTACTACCCTCGACGAGGTCGAGGTCTCTGGTTTGAGCGTCGAGGGCTCGCCACCGTCCGATGCAAAGTTGATGGTCGTAGGTTTGCAGGGCGCGAGCGGCGACATCGAGATCGACGTGGCGAGCTCGCGGCCGGCGATCACCTCGACGGTGTTGGACTTCACCACCTTCGACATCAACGCCGGCGACATGCTCTATATCGGCGACCGCCTCTCGACCGGTGCCGACAACGCCTTCTCGTTCAACACTGACGAGAATATCGGCCTCGTTCGGGTCTTCTCGGTAGCAGCCAATCGCATCGACCTTGATAGGGCGCCGACCCGGGACGCCGACGGCCGCTTCGTTGACATGGTCGCCGACACCGGCACCGGTAAGACAATCCGCCTCTACTTCGGTGATCGGACTTACAACAAGCGATCCGACACCACCGGGTTCATAAAGCAGAGCTGGCGGCTTGAGCGGCGCCTCGGCATTCCGAACCCGATCGGGTCGCCTGGTGTGGTGCAAGCCGAGTACCTGATCGGTGCGGTCCTGAACGAGACCGTGATCAACATCGCCCGGGGCTTGATCAAGACCGAGATGCGTTTCGTCGCGCTCGACAAAGAGGACCGCTCGGGTGAGGCTGGGGCCGCGACCGAGCTCTACACCGAAGGCGACACCATCCTCTCGTTGCCGGCGACCGAGGCCTACAACTCGACCTCCGACGTTCTGGCAAACGATTTTATCCTGGTCCCCGCGGCGGCCTCGCCGGATGCCAGCCCCGAGAAGCTTTTCGGGTTCATCACCGACGCCACCTTCAACATGACCAACAACGCCTCGGTGAGGCCGGCGGTCGGCGTCTTCGGCGGGTTCCTGATCACCCTCGGCAAGTGGGGCTTGGGCGCGACGTACACCGCCTATTTTTCAAGCGTCTCGGCACCGCAAGCCATCCGGGCGAACTCTCAGGTCGCTATCACGTTCGGGGTGGCTAAGGTCGCCAACGGTCGTAGGCAAGGGACTGTACTAGATTCCCCAAATGGGACCGGCGGCGGTGGCGAGCTCAGGGTCACGCCGAACAACCCGATCCAAATGCCGATCACCTACGGCGGCGCCCGCGACACCGGCCTCGACTACACCATGAAAGTGACGGAGTTCAATTACCTGCCATCGTAGGCGGGAAGTCAAAACCGCCGTCTCGAGCCGGCGGAAGTAACCACCACAAGAGGAAAGCCGGGCATGGCTACAGCTAAGACCAACGACGCGGCGCCTGTTGCGCTCAAGCTCGACAAGGCGCTCGGCGGCTTCGACTACGAGGACATTCACCGCCTCGATTGCGGCGCGTTCTGGATTGACATCAGGCGGGCGCAGGAGAGCAACAAGGCGTTTCGTGTTCTTGCTGCGAAGGAGCGGCGCCTACTCGCCAAGCGAAGCAAGCTAACCCCCGACGCCGAGTTCATGACAGGCTCGCTCGAAGGGGACATCAAGCTTTGCTGCGCTTGCGTCCTGGTCGACTGGTCGCTTTGCGATGATGATGGGAATCCCATCCCGGTCGAGCGTGCTCAAGAGGTCTTCGCGACCACGCGGGGTCAGGTCCTATTCTTCAAGGTGATGCAGGCGGCGCGCACCGAGGCGTTGTTCAAGCGCGACACGACCGAGGATCTCGACGCAAAAAACTAACTTTCGCCATCGAGGTTGCCGCCCGGTTCGGCGACCAAGCCCGCACGATCATAGAGACGTGCCAAGCGTTGGGGCAAAACATCGGTGGTGACTTAGAGGCCGCGATCGAGATCACGGAGGAGCCCGGGCTATCCTTCTTTTTCGAGGCATTCCGCGAACTTGCCGGTGATCGTGCTTGCAATAATGGCCGGTGCCCATGGGGCACCCTGCGCGACTACGGCCACGAGCACGGCTTCGCTTCTGGCGCCGAGCTCGACGACTTCATCAGCCTTATGAGACAGATGGAAACGGCCGAGGCCAAGGGTGCGGAGCAGCGCAGGACCAACGACCAGGCGGCCAACGAAGCAAAGGGCTAGAGCCAGTTGCGCCGCACTGTGTATTTCGAGCCGGTCGCGATGGTGTTGGGTGTATTGGTAAAGTCGATGTACCAACGGTCGAAGCTCAGGCCGCCGGCGTAGGACCCCGAGACCTTACTGGTGACCGTGACATCACCGCCGGCGCTAAGATATTCTGAGGTCATCACCGAAGCTCGAACCCACACGACCCCATTGGTCCGCCTAATCCAGAACTCACCAAAGAGGCGATCGTTGATTTCGCCGACGCGGCCGATTTTGATGCCGCTGTCGCTATTGTTAACCCCGAGGTCGCCGTTGCTCTTATAGCCCGAGGTCCGCTGCGTGGTGTTTGTCGAGACGCGAAGAAGCACCGACGAGTCGTTGTTGTTGGTTTGCTGGATGTCATGAAGCGTTACGTGTTGAGTCTCACCCTCGGCGATCTCTTGCATCCTCAGAAAGTCATCATTCGACTGGGCGGTCGTGATCGTGAATTGCTCGATCGAGGAAAACCCAGCTACCGCGCCACTACCGGCTAGCTCGTAGAGCCGGACCTCGGTCGTCGACCTGACCACAAAGATAAACTTGCGGGTCGAGCCCGAGGTGATCGCAAGGGCCTGGTCGGTCACCAGGTCGCCGGCTATGGCGATGCCGTTGTCGTCGGCTAGCGTGACGGTGCGGTCGCCACCCGAGGCGGTGAGGGTCAAGATCCCCATGCGCCCGACCTTGTTGGCCGCTGCGTTGTCGAAGTTGAGCGTCCGATCACCGGTAAAGGTGTGAAGGAAGTGCAGGTTTGTCGCGAGGTCGAGATCGACCGCGGCGCCGGCGGCGAGGGTCTGGACGTCCACCGCCCTGATGTCAGCGGCCGCAATGATGGTGTCGAGGGCGACGCCGTTGCGAAGGAGCTCGGTGGCGTTGACCGAGCCGGCGGCCGTGTCCGAGAGACCCTCGGCGAACAGCGAGGCGCCGAGGCGAAAGCGATCGGCCAGCGTGCCCGAGAGGATCGAGCGCAGCTTGAGCTGGGCGGTGAGGCTGGCGGCCGAGCTATTGACGACGTCGGCGTCGACGGCCGCGACCAACCGGTCGGCGCTGGCATCATCGCGGGCTTGGAAGCCTAGGCGCCCCTGGATACCGCCACCGCCTTGTTGGCTACCGACCGTGAGCGAACCAAGCGCCGACGTCGGGATGATCAGTTGCGGCTGTAAGAAGGTATTGCTTAGGCCGAGCGTCACAACTCCAGCATTGCGCGACCTGATCTCGATACCGTCGGCGCCGGTGCCAACCACATTGAAGATCGGAATCCAGCCGGTGTTCGTCCCATTCCTGAGCTTGATGACCCCGGACCCGCCGAGCGAGACGTCGTCACTATCGAAGAACCAGGAATAGGGGCGGATCGACGCGAGCGGTGGGTCGTTGTCGCCGCCGTTCATCGATTGGATAGCTTCGAGGGCTGCTCCGAGGTCGTCGAGGACCTCCTCGCCGCTCAGTTGCCCGTCGAAGGCGAGTGTCGGAAACTGGCTCATGACTGGGGCACCGTGAAGCTTGCGGCGGTCAAGGTGAGGGTCAGGGCGATTGCACCGCTCAAAGGCGTGACCTCGAAGTCGGCGCCGGACCCGGCGGCACCTAGCGACCCGGTATAGCCGATTGTACCGTCGCGCTTGAAGATAAGGCCATAGCCGCCATTGGCATTGAAATCGAAGGCGGCTAGCGCATCGTCTGAAAGGGGCAACCCTGAAACCGAGTGTGTTGCACCCGAGCCCGAAGCCACCGCCGCCGGCGTTGCCCCGAAGGGTGTCGCCCCGACGTCATACTCGGCGATCAGGACGCCCGCCGGTGTGGTGCCGGATGGGGCCACATTAACGGCCGGCCGTGGGCCTTCGTAGATGCGAACGAAGACGTTGTTCGTGGTCGTTGCCTGGATGTCGACGGCCGCGGCGTCGGCCATCTCCTCGGCCATCTCGTTATAAATTCGAAGGGTCATAGGGCTACCTCATGCCGGCTTGATTTCGAGGGCGAAGCTTGCCGCCTTGTCGGCGAGCGTCCAGCGCGTTCGAACATCCTGAGCGGCGGCCAGTCGGTTCGAGCGGAAGGTTACGGCTTGGGTGTGGTCCTGTAAGGCTGTGCCGGTGTTCTGGTCGACCAGGTGAGGTCCGGCGATCGTCAGGCCGGCGTTGCTCAGGACGTGATCATCGTCTTGCATGGCCGATAGGATGAAGATCAAGCTCTCGTCGCTCTCGGGGGTGATCGAGAACTCTTGCTCGGTCACGGCGCTGGTGTCCCGGGCCGAACCAGTCGCGCCGCCGGCGGACACGCCGTCGAGGTCGAAGGCCGACACCGCTACCGAACGGGTCACGTTGCCCGACCCCATGTCGACGTCGACCGTGATAGACCCCGAGCCCGCGGTCGCGCCCTTGATCAGGAAGGCATGAACGGACGGGACGCCGCCGGCGGCATCGTCGAGGGCTGCGATTGAGAGGTCGTTCACAGTGCCACTCTCGACGGCCGAGATCTCCCACTTCGCGGTAACGGTCGGGGCATCGACGCCGGCGTCGTCGTTGGTGGTCGAGACCAGGACCAACAGCGCTCGGTCGGTGGTGTCCCGGTGTTCGAGGTTGACGACGACCTGGTCGGTCTGGCCCGAGGCTTGCGTTGCCGTGCCGGTCACGAACTCTCGAATGACGGGTTGATTGAAGAACCCCGAGGGCAGGATCTCGACCGAGATGGCGCAATGATCGGCGCCGCCACCGGTCCAACTTATATCCTGTGGGACATAGCCGCCGATCGGCCGGGCCATCGATTGCAAGAGGTGGCGAGTCTCGAAGGAGAGGCCGCCGGCGATCTGCTCGTCGAAGTGATCGCGTTGGAACCTGTCGGCGTTGGCGTCGTTGGTAAAGGTTCTCGACCCGCCGCGCACCGCGTTGTAGCGGAAGACCCGGGAGAGTGGAGTGTTGACCAGGGTCTGGTAATCGTTGTCGGACCCGTTGACGGTGCTGTCGGCCGGCTGACTAGTGCGAACATAGCCGGGGCCGCCGTCATCCGAGATGTTGACGGCCGCGGCGCCGCCGATCCGATAGGTGCCGGACCCCCCGAAGCTCACGTCGACCGTGATCACGCCGGCGCCAGAGGTCGGCGCCACGATCCTAAATGCGCGACAGGTCGGAAGCCCGCCTTCGGTCACGAGGTCGCCCGAGCTGTTGTCGGTGATTTCCGTCACCGTGCCGCTTTCGATCGAGCTGATCTCGAACTTGACTGTGACCGTCGGGGTGTCGGCGACCGCCTCGTCGCTGGTGACGAAAACGAAGACGTAGATGTTGGCGCCCGAAGCCGCGGTGTGATTGAAGGTGAAGTCGTTGGTCGCCACCGGGGACGATAGCCGCTGGCCGCCGTTCGAGACGTTGCCGACGACGGGCCGCCTCGGGTCGCGGGTCACCTCAAGCATGGTTGTGGGGTCTTCGCAGAGTTCGAGGACCTCGGCGGCCGAGAGCTTGCGGCCGGGCCATTCCGCGTATTGGTGCCCAAGCCCCTTCATACCCTCGCCGGCCGCAACGTCGTTTCGGGTGCCGATCACGATGGTGTTGCCGAGTCCGGCGGCCTGGTTCCAATTGCGGGGGGCGTTGCCGGTGTTGACGGTGGCAACCTCGATACCATCGAGATAGAAGATCGCGTCGTCGGTCGTGGTGTCACATACTACCGCGTACCAATGCGGCAAGTTGTCGTCGATTATGACGGTAAGGTCGATCGTCGCCCAAAAATCGGTACTAGTCCCGGTTGTGAAATAGTAATAGCGCTGGTCTCGGTCAGGGGAAAGCGAGGCCGTACCAAACAGGGCATTGAAGAAGGGGCTGGTGTGGGCGTCGTCATCCCACGGGGCGCAGTAGAATAGGCCAAAATTTTCGAGGTCCTCGACGGTAGCGAACACCGCGGCCGACCAGGTCGTCAGGTTCGAGCCGACGGCGGCTTCGAGGTCCGCCGCGCTGTAGCTGACCCGATCGTTGAAGGCGTCTTGCCGGATGCCATACCATCCCTGTGTCGGGTGCAGGGCGTCGAGGGTGGCGCCCGTGACGGTGCCGGCGTTGTTGCCTGCGGTGTCGTCCCCGAGGTCAGCATCACCCGGCGGGTGCGAGCCGACAAACCAGGCCAGACTGGTCGACAGGCCGCCAGCCTTCAAGGCCGCCTCGTCGGCATCGCTAATGGCCGCGGCGCCTTCGAGTAGCGGCATGGTGCCAGCATGGACCACGACGCTCCCCTCGACCACGGCCGATCCGGTCAAGAGGGGCATACGGCCGCGGTGCGAGACGAAACGAACACCCGCCTGCGATAGCCGTTGATACTCGACCTCTTGAATAAAGACCTTTGCCTGGTCGATCCTGATTTGCGCCGACGTGCTTTGGCTGTCGAGCACGATGCGGAACTCGACGTCAGACGCAAACACGATCTTGGTGTCGACCCGGACCCAATCCCCAAAGGTGCCACCTAGCCGCTTTGTGCGGGCTTGTATCTCGGCCTCTGCCTTGCCGGTCGTTGCGAGGCTGTCCCACGAGGCGAAGCCGTCGACCGTGCCTGTCCGATCATCCCACACGTCATTGAGATCTACGATCGAGGCGCGCAACAGGGTCTCGATCACGATCTTGACGTTGCTGTCGAAGCCGATCGACGTGGAGAAGAAATAGATGCCAGAGGTGACGACGAGGCCGCCGACGACATCGAGTTCGAGCTCGTCTTGGGCGTTGATCACGACGCCTGTGTTCAAGGGGTTGGTCGAGGGGAACAGGGCGGCCCCCTCGTCGATGGTGGCCTCGTCTTCAATTCCATCGGTACCGGTGAAGGCGCCGCCGGCGACGACTGAAATCCTCTGGACCGGCGCGACCCCCTCGGTCGACCAGGCCGAGAATGGGCCAGCCCGCCCACCTTGGTCGACGGCCCGAATGTAGTAGGTTCCACGCTTGAACGGGACCTGGTCGGCCGCTCGCTCGCCACCGATGCGAGTCACGAGCAGGCTTTCGGCGGACATGCCGACGCTCTCGTCGGGGTGGTGCCGGATCTCGATTTGACCGCCGACCCTGACGTCGAGGTCGGGCGAGGTGTCCCACTGTAGAAAAACCGTGATGCCGACGATCTGGCCGTCGAAGTTGGTTAGGCTCGTGGGGACGTCGATCAACCCGCGGACCTGGAAGTTTCCGATCGTCACGGGTGATAGAACATTGAAAGAATTGCGCGCCTGGATTTGGAACTCGTATGTCGCCGGGGCGAGGTCGTCGACGATTAGTTGAGTGTCGCGCAGCTCGTTAAACTCGACAAAGCGGGTGTCGCCCACAACCCGGTACTGCAAGCGGTAGCTCACGACGAAGGCGTCGCTCGACCCTTCCCATGTGACGGTAAGTCGGTTTCGGACGCCGGCGCCGTCGGTGGTGACGAGCAGGTCCTCGGTAAACTGTGGGCTGCCCGGCTGGCTCACTGTGCGCGGGTCCGGTACCGCCGAGATCGGAGGCGGGGCCGCCTTGGTCTCTTGGGTCTCGGGGTCGAAGTCGAAGACCGTGTCGCTGGTCGCTTCGAGCTGTAGATCCACATTAAAGGTGATGCCGTCGGCGGCTTGGCCGAGGGAGAGGACCCGACCGATCACCAGGAAGTCGCGCAGTGTCCAACCCAGTGACGGGACGGTAACGCGGACCCGATCGCCAGCACGTGGCTTGTAGAGCCGTAGATCGCCAGAGAACGACGCCCGCAATTCCTGACGCAACTGTCCAAGAAAGATCGCGGCCAGCCGCTGCGCCTGCCCTGAGCGTGGCACGAAGGGCAAATCGAGGCGGCCGAGGAGTTGCTCACCACCATCAAGCGCTATGAAGGTTGAACTACTGATCGGCGGGTAGTCGGTCGCCCGGTACCGGTTGAGCGGAGAGCGGTAAGTTCCGAGAACGGTGTTGACCCGAGACCGTGGGTCGAGCTTGGGTTCGACCTCGATCCCGGTATTGATCTCGTCGATGGTGATGTCGAGGACTGGCGTCGTCACGGCGCCGGCAACGATGCAAATGCGGCCATCTCGATTGAGCAGGCGACCGGCCATCGCCTTCAGCATCTCCTCGATGATCGGTCCTTTGTCCTCTCGATCTTCGAAGGTGGCGCTGATCGTGTAGCGGGGCTCGCCGGTCTTGGTGATAGTGAACTCGGTGGTCAGGTTGCCATTGGCGATAGTGGTGCTTGCTATGGCGTTGGCGTAGCTCGAAGCGAGGGAGATCTCGGAAAGCTGGGCGTCGTTGGTCCGGTCATGGACGACCACGACATAGTAGTCGGTCGAGGTAGCCAGGCCGCTCGGCAGAACCTCGCCGGCGCCGGTCGAGAGCTGGACCCGGTCGCCCGTCTGAAACGGCGTGGTCGGTACCGCCATGACGATCGAGGCGAAAGTCGACGCGGTCGGCGTCGCCTTGGCCGAGGTTTGCTTGACCGCGACAATCTGGTCGCAAATGTCCGCAGCGTCTTTGACCGCTTCGAGGTCGAACTCCATCCCGCTTAATCCGAGCCCAAGCCGCACCCGTTGGCGGGATAGGTAGTCGTAGAGAACCAGGGCGGGGTTGTGGTGCCAGGCCGTGATTCCGGTGCGCGGGTCGAGAACCACGCTACCCTTCACGATGACCGCCACTTTCGGCACGCCGCCGAGGAAGACGTCGGGCTCGAAGACGAACCGGCCGGCAAGCCATGCAATGTCGGTGCCGCGCGCATCCTCGCCAAAGTCGGTTGGAGCAAAGAACGATGTCAGCGCTTGCTGGCCGGGGGCGCCGGTCTGGACGATCAGCTTTGCCTTGTTGGCGAAGACGCCGAGGTCGACGTCGCCGTCGGGCTGGACCTGCGAGGGGAAGATCACCCCCTCGTCGATCTCGTAGGTCAACACGCCGCTGATCTCACCGTGCGCGATCACGAAGGCGCAGTAGAGCGGACCGTCTTCACCGCCGACGACCTGGGCAAAGTCGAGCTTGGTCTCGACCCTGACAATCCCATAGGCGAGGTGTTGCGGCGGGGCGTCGGTGCGGTCCTCCTCGTCGATCGCCGGGGCCGAGGCCGCATTGACCTTCTTCACGGTGGTCTTGGTCGAGATCAGCGAGCGTAGCGCGACCTTGCGGGCGTGTGACTTGAGCCGGGCGAGATCCCTACTCTTGACAGGGTCTCGTGTGACGTCGGTCATACCTGCACCGCCGGGAATCCGATCTGGTAGCGGAAGGGTGCGCGGATATCGAAGCCGGGCCGGTTGGTGTCGAGCCGGAAGACCCCGCGGGCCGAGTTGTAGATCACGACGTCGCCGTCGAGGGTTGGCTCGCGCAAGGCTGGCCAGATGTCGAGGGTCGCGGTCCCGTCGGCGGCGGTGGTCGCGTCGTCGGTTAGGATGTGGAGCCGGGCGCGCGAGCTGGGGCCGATCTGGATGTAGTCGCCGACCTTAAGCCAATCGACGAGGGAGCTCGGGGCGCTCCGCACCAAAAGCTCGAAGCCGGTTTGCGCCGCACCATCGACCACCGGCGAGCTGGCTGTCGTGGAGGCCGCGCCTTGCGGGTTCGGTTGTGCCGGGTTGCCGAGAAGGAACGACCCGAGCCGGCCTCGAAGCGACATCAGGAAGCCGGCGATCGGCTGCGCGGTGGCGACGTCGAGCTCGGGATAATTGACCGTCGCTTGCCAGATGCTACCCTCGAACTCTTGGACCTGCCCCTTCAATGTGAATTGCGACCGCGTGGCGCCAACGATGTTGTCACCCTCGAAGCTGATCGATGCGTAGGCTTCGAGCGGGATGTTGAGCGGGTATGTGATCATCTGACCCCTCTAAAGATATCCTCGAACGCGGCGCCGATCCGTGGCTCGACACTGGCGTCGAGGTTGTCGACCATAGCCTCGATTTCTGCCATGCGCCGCTCGTCGGCTCTAGGTGCGTTGATCACGACGACCTCGGGGGTTTGTCGGGTGACACGCGGTGTATTGTCTCGTGGGGCTTGGGCGAGGATGCCGACCGATCCGTCGGGGGCCGTGGCGGTTGGAAAGATCGCCTCTTGACCAAGCTCGCCACGGATGCCGATCGTCCGCTTGCCTTGGCCGTCGACCAGGCCGAACGCCTCGGGGCGCCTGACGATGCGGCCGCCCTCTTGGAAACCAACCATGATCGAGGCGAGCGGGTGACCCGACACCACGCCGCCGGCGGCAAAGCCGGGGACGGGACCAACGACGCCGCCTTGCGCGAAGACCAGGTCGAGAGCGCTACTCGCCAAGCTAGCCGCGGTGGAAACCGCGTTTCCGACCGTGCTGATGATCCCCTGAGCTGCCGAGCCGGCGGCGCTGACGACCCCACTGATCGCCGCCGAGGCCGCGGACACGAAGGCGTCGAAGGCGCCACGCAAGACCCCGATGACGCTTTGAAACACGCCGCCGAAGTTCTGAATCCCCACGATCGCAAGGCTGATGAAGGTGGCGAACTGCGCCTCGCTGTTCCCGGTGAAGGCATCCCAAATTTGAGTGAGACCGGCGCCGATCCCACTGAAGAAACCTGAAAACTTGGTCCAGAGCCCCGAGATGAATCCCGTCGTCGAGGTACTGTCGGCGCTCATGGTGAAGTTGGTTGCCTTCCACACCGAGGCGGTGTCACTCGACAGGCCGGTGAAGAACCCGCCATAGTTCGACCATAGCGAGGTGATCAGGCCGACACTCGACGAGGTCGAGGACACGTTCGAAGACGAGAACGCCGCGAAGACGTCACTCGCAACGGTAATGGCGCTCCCGAGGTCGATACCGAAGAAGGACAGTAGAACTTGCCCTGCCGAAACAATCGAGTTCCACTGCTCTTGCGTGGTGTTCGAGAAGGCCTCGATGATCGCGACGCCTCGCTCGCCGATAATCTCCTCAAGCGATACTCCGAAGGCGTCGAGCACCGATGTAGCGCTCTCGAACAGCGTCCCGAACTCGATCTCGGAGGCAAGGCGGAAATCCTCAATATCGCCGCCCATACCCTCGAAGGTGATGTCGCTCGTGTCGGCCAAGTCGCCCAAGCCAGAGGTGAACTCGTTCACGAAGACCGAGCCCGAGTCCGAGGCCGTTGCGAATACGTCGTCGATTGTTGCACCGAGTCCGGTAAACGATGCGGCGATCGTGTCAGTCGAGGCGCCGACCTCGAAGCCCGCAAGCTCAGTACCTTCGCGGAACCTCTCTTGAGCGGCGGTGGCCTCGTCGATGCCTGCGACGACATCGGCGAAGCGGTCGCTCGCCACCGAGCCAAACTCTTCCGCGGCATCCGCAGCGGCGAGGATGGCGGCCTCGATCGCGGTGGCGCTGGCGGCGGTGGCATCAGCCGAGGCGGCGACGACCTCGTCGGGTGGGAGGATGTTGAAGCCTTCCTCGAAGCCACGCGAGAAAGCCTCGCCTATGTCCGCACCGACCGCGCCGAACTCAAGCCTGACACGATCGGGCACGAGGTTTACAGGGTCGAGTTCGATACCGACGATCGAGCTGATCGAGTTGACAAACTCGATAATCGTGTTGACGAAATCCTGTAGGACGGTTGCACCCAGCTCGACCGCTCTAAAGAAGACCTCGGCGAAGACGTCCGGGATAGAACCAAGTGCGACGGGGACGGCTTCGGCCAATCCAGACAGAGACCGAATGATGAACTCGACCGCGACCTTGAAGCCGTCGACCAGGTCGGGGATTGTGGTGCCGGTCAAGGTCAGGATCACCGGCGTCAAGGCGATGACAGCCCTAAGAAGCAAGCCGAATGGGTTGCTGGTGACGCTGACCCGGATGAACTCGGCCACAGCCTCAGAGCTGCTGATGAAGAACGCGGCGAGCTTGAGAGCGACCAGAGTCCCGACGATATTGACGATAAGGTCAAGGTTGTTGGCGAGCAAAACCAATGCGTCGCCGGCGAGGTCGCCGATCGTGGCCAGCGCACTGCCCAGCTCGGGGGAGCGGACAACCTCTCTCAAGCTCTCCAATGCTTCGGTTAAGCCCTCGGTGAACCCGCCCTCGCCGATCTCGTTACGCAGCTCGAATAGATCGTTGCCAAGGCGGTTGAGTGTCTGTCTTAGACCGTCGACCCTGGAGGTCGAATCGGTGCCGAAGGCTTCGCGCAAACGCTCGATAAACAGCGGCAAGAACCCCTCGCTGATCAGCTCGCCGTCTTCGAGCATTTCACTGAGTTCGCCGCCGAAATCGTTTGCCGCAAGTTGGGCTGCTCGAAGTGTGCCGGGTAGGCGATCGGTGATCTGTCTCAAGTCTTCGGTTGAGACGACACCGCGCGAAAGGATTTGAGTCAGGCCGAGTAGGGCGCCGTCGACGTCGGCGGCTGAGCTGCCCAGAACCGATGTAACCTCGATCAACCCCGAGAACACATCACGGATCGCCTCACCTTCGAGCGCCGTCCCCTCTGCCGCCGTGGCCAATTGGGCGTATTTGTCGGCCAGTGTTTGGATGGGCTGGCCGAGGCGCTCGGCCTCTTCTCGGATAAATTGGAACTCATCAGCAACGCCGCCGGCGCCATCCGAAACCAGCCCCAGCACCCGCTCGAACCGCTCGAACTCGATCGACGTGTCGACAATGGTTTTGAGGGCCGCGCCGACCCCGAGGCCGATCAGGGCGTTTCGTAGGTTGAAGATCTTGTCGAGAACACCTTGAACACCGCGGTCAAACTCGACGATCTCGGTGGCGATGCCACGAAAGCCGCCGGTTGCACCACCGCCCTTGCCAAGGTTGTCGATGTCGCTGCCGGTTTCCTCGGCGACATCCTGAAGACCCTCAAGCAACCCCTCGACGAAGGCGATCGCTTGCTCGATGTTGCGGGTGTTGAACTCGCCGACGAGCTGGACCATTAGGCGCTCTCAAGCTCTAGCCGGTCGATCACCTCTCGAACAACTACCGGATCTTCGCGAAACACGAAACCGCGTCGCTCCATTCGATGCCGGAAGGTCTCGACCGCAGCGGGGCTCGCTCCCTCGAAGTTTGCGACGATGGAGGTCACAACCGGTTTCTCGAGCCGGGCCGGGGCGATCACCGAGAGCTTGCCGTGTGGCGAGCGGGCGAGTTCGAGAAAAACGTCACGGCCGTCATTCTGTGACGCTTGTGACGCTTGTGACGCCCTGTCACCGGCAAGACCCTTGATCACGCCGCCGAGGGCGAAGCTACCGATCCCGCCGGACCCGCTCGGCTGGCTGGTTCGGTCGCGGCCGCCAAAGCTTGAGCTGTCCGAGAAGCTGCCACCGCCGTCGTTGCCGCCCCGCTCGATGCCGAGGAAGCTACCAACCGTTCGCGCCGCGCTCGACGCCAAGTCCCTTACGCTGCTGAAGACAAAATCGCGGGCGTCGCCGATCACGTTCTCGACCACGGTTAGCCCCGTGAAATCCTTGAAGCTCTGGATGCCTCGCTGGACCGTGCCGAGGACCGACGAGACCACACCGCCCGAAAGCCTGTCGAGCTGGCCGGCGACCTGACTACCAACCTCGCCAAGAACCAGGTCGGTGGCAAAGTCGACCGCAACCTTGGTTAAGCCACCGAGCGCAAGGGCGCCAACCGGACCCGCGATCGTAAACCCGATGCCGGCACCGATGGTTGCGAAGTTGCTACCGAAGATGTTGCTACCGATACGTTCAGCCAAAGCCCTTCCGGCCGCCTGTGCCGGCGTCTCTGGACCGAAGGCAAGCTCGATGGTCTCGACGTCGGGTATCTCGCCGGTCCCCGTGCCAAGCCCGACGCCCGAGAGTACACGCAGGACCGAAACGGCCCCGGTTGTCTGGTCGAGATTGGACAGGACGCCGCCGGCGCCACCTAGGGCCGTGGCGCCAATGTTGGCGATCTCCTCGCCCGCCTGAATCGCTGTATTTACGAATGAGGCAAAGCTGGCTGATGCGTCGTTGACAAAGGCGCCGAAGGTCTGGCTCGATTGATTTGTCGTGCTGGTGAAGCTGTCGGCGAAGCGGCTGGCCTCTCGTGATTGTGTGCTGACCGAGGCCGAGGTCGCGCTCGCGTGCCCTTGGTTGACTGTGGCGTGAGTCCCGGCGGTGAACCCGGCGACCGTGTCGAATAACTCCTTCCCCTTGGCCCATGTGTTCGCAATCGAGATCGAGGCGGCCGTGCTGTCGGTCTGTTTGCTGATGTCGGCCCCCACGAAGACACCACCGAGCCCGAAGGTCAGCTCGTCGAAGAAGCCGAGGTATTGGCCCCATATTCCGCGAAGGAAGGCATCGAGGCCGGTCAGGTTGCCGGTTGCGAACTCGCCGAAAGCAAGGATCGCCTCGGTCGCGGTCCCACCGACCGCTTCTTCGAGCTCGTCGGCGAATAGGTCGAGAGCGCTCGACCCGAGCTCGAAGGCGGTCTCGAAGATGCCCAGCTCGATACCCGTTGCCTCGGCAACGGTGGCGGTGGCGTCCTGGAAGACGTCGAGGGCTCGCTCGCTCAGGGTGCCGAGGTCCTCGGTCGAGCGGCCAAAGAAGTCTGTCTCACCCTCGAACACGGCCCCGGACGAGGTCGCCACCCGATCGAAAGTGACGTCGAACCCTTCCTCGATTTCGAATCCTGCCTCGCGCGTCTCGCCGAGGAATGTGGCGAAGCCAGAGATCGTGAACTCGGTGACCTCGTCGATGACGATTGGCGCCGAGGCTATGGTGGTGGCGGCCGTGTCGATGGTCGAAGCCGCCTCGTCGAGGCCTGTTGATATGTCGATAAGGTCGGGGACGATTTCTCTTTCGGCAGCGGTGACAGTGTCTTCGATCAGGTTGAGCGACCAGCGCTCGGTGAACTCCTCGGCCGTCGACAAGCCGCTCTCCTCGCCGGCCTTGGCGAGCTGGTCGCGTGCGCTGTCAAAGTCGAGGTTGAGCGGGTCGATGGTGAAGCCGATAAACTGACCTACGAGGTTGAACCCCTCGATCATGCTGTTCGCAAATTCCTCGAAGGCGCCGGCGATAGCCTCGAACAGAGAAACCATGGTCTCGCTGATCAGGGCGGGGATTGCGGCGAACGCAGAAGGGATAGCCTCGGCGACCCCAACGACCGCGTCGATCGCAACGCCGATAGCCTCACCGACCGCCACAGTCACCTCGATGAGGTTGGTGTCGGTCACGATGAGAAGGGCCTCACCGACGAGCAACAGAATCTGCGCGGCCGCGGTCCATGGGTTCAGGAACGACGCCGCCGAGAACAGTGTTCGAAGTAGCCTCGCCGCGTTGATGACGCCGGCGGCCAGCTTGAGCGCCACAAGGCTCGACAGGGCAATGAAGATGGCGTCGAGGTTCGAGGCAAGAAACGATAGGCCGTCGCCGGCGAAGTCCCCAATCTCCACCGCGATCTCTCGAAAGGCCGGGTTCGAAATGACCACGCGGAGTCGCTCGATCGCACCGGCGATTTGCGAGCTGGCCTCGGCGTCGATGAACTTAGTTGAAAGCTGCGCTATCTCGTCTCGAAATCGCTGTATGTCCTGCCCCGTGCCCTCGACTGACTCGGTCGCCTCGACCCCGATACGCTTCGAAAGTTCTTCGGCGAATAGCGGTAGGAACTCCTCGGCGATCAGCTTGCCATCTTCGAGCATCTCGCTTAGCTCGCCGCCAAGGGCCTTCGCCACGTCTTGGGCGGCGGCAAGGGCGCCCGGTACCCTGTCCGAGATCTGTCTCAGGTCTTCGGTCGATACGATCCCGCGAGACATGATTTGTACGACGCCAAGAAAGGCGCCGTCGAAATCAACGACAGAGATTCCAAGATTGTTAAACGAGCCGGCAAGGTCGCTAAATACCTCGGCGGCGTTGATGTCGGTTGCTTGAGACGCGGTCAAAAAGTCCGCGAACCTGAGCGTGAGCGACAATGTGTCGGCGCCAAGACGGTCGGCCTCGGCGGCGGCGAAGTCGAGCGCTTGATTGACCTCCTCTTGAGTCTCCAGCGCGATACCGAAGACACGTTCGGCTCGCTCGAACTCGATGACCCGCTTTAACACCGCTTGGCCTAGCTGGCCGATACCGAGCCCGAGAAGAACATTGCGAAGGTTGGTTACCCCTCGAATCACCGAGGTTACACTTCGGTCAACGTCGAGAATTGCTCGTGTTAGGCCTGTGCGGATCGGCGCGGCTTCGATTCGGTCGATCTCGGTGCGCGCTCCTTTGAGCTGGGTTAGGGCTTGGCGAAGTTGCGCGTCGATGGCGGCGATGGCCGCGCCGAGCGGGCCGGTGTCGAGGTCGGCCTCGAAGGGTAGAGGGACGTCACGACCAGCGCGTACATTGGAGAAGCGCGAGAGGGTCTCGACGGCCGCGACGCCGAGCATACCCGAGGGCGCCTGAAACGATCCCCTGTTGCCTACCCGCCCGGCTTCGAGAATGTTGATGTAATCGACGTTGTTGGTGAGAAAAATTGACCCCTCGCCAATGTCCCATTGATCGACGAAACTGGCCGTCGCCGCAGGGTAGAGGACTCTCGGGTTGCGGACGGGGTTGATCAGGCCGACGTCGGGCGAGCCGAACGAGCCGATCCAATTGGACGAGGCAAAGCCGGTCAAGACCGGGGTTAGGTCGATCGTGCGGACGAACCAGAATTTAGCCGGTTCGCGGGTTTGTTCTTCGACTAGCTCGGTGAGGGTTTCGAGAGCGGCCCGGATCTCGACCTTAATCAGTCTCTAAACTCCATGGCCATCCTACATCGGACGTGAACATAGCCGCGCTTGTCGTCCCCGAAATCGTCGACCCCAATATCTCGCTTGAAGGTCGACGGATCAACGATCATGGCTCGGAAAGCCGTGATGACATCGTCGGTGATCAGCCCTATTGCCTGGTCGTCGAGGGTGCCGGCGGGGACAAAGAGATTGACGTCGAACACCGCCGGAAAAACATCGAGGCGGGTCACGGCCTGGTTCGAACCGCCGGCGTTGGTCAAAACTATATCTAGGTAAGGAACGTTCGGGGGTGTAAATCTCTTACCCTGTTGGGGCCACGCAATCCGGGTTGACTGGTCCCAAGTCGGCGCGACCGTCGCCCAAGCAGCGGCAAACCCGGTGAGGGCCGTTTGTCTGGAAGTCGATATAGTGGCCATGACCAAAGGCGCCCTTACTCTTGGAGAAGCCCGAGTGTCATGATCGGTATAGCAGCAAGCGCGGCGAGCGTCCTAGTTGCCTGGTCAGCTCTCGATCTTGGGCGGCCAGCTTGGCACCCCTTCGACATTCAAGACCTTCGAGTCGAGATCGGAGAGGTGGCGGACCTAGCAATTGGCAACGCGCGTCTGTTGCGGAAACTCGAATGGTTCAGGCTTCAGGAAAAAATCGACAACCTAGAATATGATCTCGCCATTTCTGAAAACCCCGAACTTGCCAGCCGGCTTCGCAGCCAGATCTTCGATCTGAAGCGCGAGCAGATGCATTTGGACAACTCGATCTCAATCACCCCGCCCTTGACCGACCGATGACGCCTCGACGATAGCTTCTCTGCAAGTGGCATCAGGAGAAGCGTTTTGCACAAGATCGACGGCACGAATACCAAACTCGACGACGTGATCGTTCTCGCTAAAACGATATGGGGCGAAGCGAGGGGTGAGGGCGTGCGTGGGATGGTGGCGGTCGGGCTGGTCATCTGGAATAGGTTGCATGATCACCGCTGGCCGTCGTCTTGGCAAGAGGTTTGCACCCAGCGCAAGCAATTCTCGACGTGGAACGTCGGCGACCCGAACCGCAGGCTAATTGACGAGGTGACGCTCGACGATCTGGCGTTTCAATCAGCATTCCAGATTGCCGCCCGTCTAGTAACGCTCGGCCCCGACCGAGAGGCCGGCGACATCACCAACGGCGCGAACCACTATCTGACAACGGAGTTGTATGCGTCGCTAAGACGACCCGATTGGGCAAAGAGCGGGGGCAGTCTTAGGGTTGTCGCAGAGATCGGGAATCATACATTCATGAGAGGATAGCTCATGCGGCAGCTCGTAAAATCCGACACCCCCACACCACCCATGACGGCCGCTAAAGCCAATTGGGGCGCCGGCGTTGCTGGTGTGCTCATGCTTGGGATTCAGACTTGGGCAGCATGGCGAGCCGGCGACGTCACCACCGTGCTCGCCAACCTCGACCAGGTGATCACCCAAACGCTCGGTGTCGCTGGCGCGGTCTACCTGGTCGTCAGACAGAAGCGCAACACGCTACTGGTGAAGCGGTGACGACGGGCTACATCCTGGTTTTCATTGTGTGCCTGCACGTCGACAGGCCTTGCGAGGCGATCAGGTCGCCAGAGCGATATCGGGATTTCCAGATGTGTACTCGGGCTGGTGAAGCAGCAAGACAGATGAAGCCGAACGTGCGCTTTCGATGCCTACCGATGTCGACTAGCGCTCTCGATCGAGGGACACCAGCCACCTAAAGAGCGACGGCCCGACGATGACGAGGGCGGCGATCACCAGCAACAGAATGATGATCGCCGACCCCTCGCTCATGTCATTTGCACAATAGGCGTAGGGTTGCCGCCCAAGCTTGAAACCAAAGTGTTGTCAGGACCCCGGCGCCGAAAATGAAACCTAGGGCCAAGGCACCAACCCAAGGTGAGCTAGCCTTGCGCCCTTGGATGCCGCGCCTGATCTCGCCGAGGCGTTGATCGACGTTGGCGTTAGGTGGTTCCCGCATGGTGTGGCATTCCCCCTTGTCGACATAACCTTCGAAAGCGTCGATAGGACTTAACTTGCCTGGCGTGCCGCCGCCGGCGCTGTGCCGACGCGACGGCTTCGAGCGACCTCTCTATAAACTCCCGCCAGTCGTCCGGTGTCCCGCGGCGATCATCGGATAGCTTGCGGGCTGCTCGTCTGGCGAGAGCGAACAGGAAGGCCGCCCGGGGGTCAAGCATCACCGCCCGGGCACGGATCGCCCTTGTGGTGCATTCCCCATCCAACGCGCCACGACGAACCCTTCTTCGGCTCGTCGCGCTGCGCGCTACCCATAGGAAAATGTGCCGCCCTGGATCTGCTCATGAAGGGGCACTCGATGGCGGGAACGCCGGCCCGAGCGGCCAACCACCCTTGGCGAGCCGCGTCGAGGTCGATCTCGTTCGGGACGTTGGGCCTTAAGGGCTTGTAGGCCTGGTTTCTGGTGAGGCTACAAGCAACGCATTGGCCACCACGAACGTAGCGCTTGCCGTCGTGGCCATGGATGCAGGAACTACCCCAATAGGTCGCACCCCTCGGGACATTCTCAAGCGGCATCATGACAGCAAGTCCGGCGTCTGCTCGTTGGCGCCATAGGTCGCCATCTGGCCACCTTTGTCGATGTAGCCAAAACGGCCCATGTCCGCAGCGTCGTCGAAGGCGGCGGCCATCTGGACCAAGCGCAGTGGCATTTGCTTGGCTATGAGGCGAAGCGGCGTCTTGCGCGCCATGGCCGGAAAATCGGTATGCCAAAGGCTGTCGGTGCGCTTGTTCATCACCGCATTTCTGTAGCCCGCCGACTTGTCCCGGACTTGGCAAATCTCGTGATAGTCCATCACCCAAAAGACCGAGGGGAACATCCTCGACGAACTGATCGCGTAGGCGTGCGTTATGCCGCCGCGATCGGTCTCGGGGTTGATCGGCGGCTTGTGGTGAAGGAAGGGTTCGGTCCCCTCGCTGTAGTCGAACTCGTCGACCTCTCGGACGACGCGGGCCTTCAACAAGATCCATGAGTTCGAGGCGAGCATCACATAGCCCGGGTACCCGGGAATCATCTGGACCTTGCCCTTGAAGGGAACGAGGTGGGCGTGCTGTAGAGCGGTCGACACTTCGAGCCCGAGCTGGGCGGCGGACATCGCGGCGCCCAACAGAGACAGGCGGTCGGCGTCTAAGAGCTTTGGGTTGCGCCCGACCGCAGTGATCACCGACCGGCGCATCTTCTCCTCGCTGATCGTCGCAGGTAGCGTCTGCCGGTACTCGTCTGCGAAGTGGCCAAGTTGGGTTTTGAACAAGGTCAACTCGGCCTTGGTGTCACCGCGTTTGTTGGTCGTCACCAGTTGATTTTTGTAGTCTGGCATTGCTCGGCTCCCTTGATTTAAACCCCGGTTATTCTAGGGGATTTCAGGCCTTGCCGCCATCTCGACGAGCCACCTCGATCGTCGTTCTGATGTGTGGCTTGACGACGCGCGTCCCGCCTTTCATGCGGGCCGTCTGGAGTTTGACGAGGTGTTCTTTGGACCACCCGAATTTATGAAGATTGCCGTCCTCGTCCTGCATCAACTCGATGATCTTGGGCTTGAGTTCATCCTCGATCTTCTGCGCTGCCTTGCGCGCCGTGTTGACCTTAAGATAACGGGTCAGCATGGCCTCTTGCCCAAATAGGTCGGCCTGGTCGTTCTCCTCCTCGATCATCTCGTCGATGTTGGCCGCCATGTATTTGGAGATATCGGCGGCCTCGATCGGAGGGGCGACGCCGTTGTCGACGGATAGCCAGAAACCAGCGACCCGCCTCTCGATGTCGGTCATGAGGTCGGAGAGGTCGGCGCGGTCGTAGGCGTAGCGCTTGAGCTCACTCATGCCGACCAAGACCCCGATCACACCATAGTCGATCTCGGGTTCGAGCAGCATTTGAGTCGCAAGCTGGATGCGGTCGTAGATGCAAGCGTCGCCGTCGACGTACCTGTCTTTGAACGAGAAATAGTCGCGCATCTTGGTCTCGAGAATTAGGCGCCCGATGTCCATGCCATGAACGCGGAAATCGACCGTCGAGCACAGCCCGCGGTCGGGGTCGACGATCAGCTCGCGGTTCGGCTGGATGTCCCACCCGGTATCGCGCTTGATGGCCTCGCCGATCATCTGCTGACCATGCCGGCCTAGCCACATGCGAAGCGAGATGTCGTCGTCGCTCTCGATCACTGGCTCGGGTTGCCCCTTGCGTTGCCAGAGATCGTACATCGTCTGTCCGCTGTAGCCTTCGCCGAAAAGAATCGGCACCTCACTCGACCCGAGATAGCCGTGGCGCATCTTGAGCCAGTCGGAGTCGCTCACGCCGTCGAGGGAGATGTGTTCAATGGTCATTGGTCCGTTCCCTTCTTGTCGTCGAAGACCGGGCCGCCTACCATGAGCGTGAACCGGTCATCAGGTTTAGGTCTGTGTGATCGCTTCTCTGAGGGACTGCCGTCGGCGGGGCCACACCTTAGCCGGTCGTTGCATCAAGACCCGTCGGCGGCGGTTTCTGCATTTCGGTCCAAGGCGGGGCCGGACTGCCGAGCACCCCTGCTAGAAACAGCCCGACCCCTAGCAATCAACCGGCGGCGGCTGCCGCGGCTTCTTGCATCTCTTGTTTCGTCCGACGCTTGCGCCGGCCGGCCGTGGGCGCAGCTCGACGGACCTTGCCGGTCGGGGCCTCGCTGGCGGTTGCGGTGGGCGGGGGCGGACGCTCCCCCTCGGTGGTTTCGGTCGACCCTTCCTCGGGGCCTGACTCGTCGCTACCGTTAAGCGCGGCCTCGACCTCGTCGATCACCTCGTCGATTTCCTCGTCGATTTCCTCGTCGGTCCTCGGCGTGGCCGCCTGTTTCTTCGTTTCCTTCGGCTTCGTGGGGGCCGCCTTCGCCGAGCGAGCCGGCGCCTTCGCCTTGGGGGCCTCCTCGGCGGCGGCGTCCTCGCCGTTCAACTGCGCGACCAGGCGCGCGAGCTGCGCGTCGACATCGACCTTAAGCTGATTGACGGTGTCGAGCGAAATCGTAAGCGACACCCTCTCACCCTCTTGCTCGGGGTCTTCGACCCTAAGAAACAGTTGACCAGGGTGATCTTCGTCGACGACGAACTTAGCCGTGAAAGCCTCGATGGTGATAGGAAAGCCGCTAGCGTTGCGGCCGGTCTCGGTCTTGCGGTGGATCGAAATAGTCATTTGCCCGGTGTCCTCTTGTTGGTGTTCATATCGATCGTCCTGTTCTTTATATAGAACGTTGCGGTTTCATGCAACCCTTGCTTGTTGCCAAAGTTGATCGAAACTGCAAGAAAATCCAGCCGCGTTGGCATGGCCCCCACCGCCGTTGGCTTGGGCGATCACCGAGACGTCGACCTTGGACCGTGAGCGCAGCGAGAAGACGCGATCGATCTTACCGTCCCAATAGGCGCAACCAACGCCGTCATGAGCTCTCTCGGCCAGCGTGCCGGCCACCGTGGATGCCATGAAGTAAGGGGCGTTGACGCCCAAGCAAGCGGTCCCGTCGGGTAGCCAGATTTCACGAGCCCCTTCGAGGACATCGTCGCACTTGAGATCGAAGAAGCGCTTGATCGCGGCGCCGTCAACTCGGAGGTGGGCCATCCCCTCAGGCTTGAAGAAGTGGTCGACCCAAAGGTCGAAGCTGTAGGGGAAACTACGTAGCGCCGCTTGGACCTCGAACAGGTCGTCGAATCGAGCGGGTTGCCAGAGGTCGCCAGCGTCGAGATAGCCGATCAGCTCGGGCGGGTCGAAGCAGTCGGGGATCATCTCGGAGCGGGCAAAGAAGTCCATGGTCATCTTGACGCCCGAGCGGGCCATGTCGAACTCGATGTCGTTCTTCGCCTCACCCGCGATCAGTTGCGCAAGCTCGGCCTCGGCGGTCTTGTGGTGGTCGAGGACCCGAAGCGTCTTGCTCATGATGTGGATGTCGAGCATCGGGCCGGCTTTGAACGAGAAGTCGGCGATAAGGACGTGCTTGTCCTTACACACCAAGAGGTTGAACGGGCGGCCGTAGTTGGTCGGGTAATATTCGATCGTGTGCTCTGGCCTAAGAGCTCGACGCATCATCTCGACCACACAGGCCGAGCCGAAGCCGTCATCGTCGTCGTGGTAGATCATGACCTCTGGCAGCAAGGGCAACCGATCGTAGCGGCTATCTAGTCCATAAGCAGGCAAGGCTTCTCTCCAACGGAAAAAGCCCCGGCGGGATGCCGGGGCGGGGTGACCCTAGTCAACTATGGTCGAGCGGGGTCAAAAGGGGACGTGGTCACGGTGGTAAGGGTTCTGGCTATTCTCCCCCCAAGCACGGAGGCAACCTTTGTGCAGGTAGTCTCGGCCGATCTGATGGGCGAAGCCTGTGAACGGCGAACCGCACTGCGAGCAGGCGCCGCCGGTAAGCTTGATCCGCTCGGGCTCAGGTTGCGGTGTCGGCCAACAAGCGAACTCGGCCTCGGCCGGCTCGTCGAACTCGGCACGCTTCGCGATTGCCAGCTCGACCTCGTCGAGGGCCTTAAGCAACGCCGCTTGGCGCATGGCGTTGCCTTCGTCGAGGGCGGTGATGCGAACGAGCGCCTCTTGGTGGCGGGTGTCGAGCTGAGCCGCGATATAAGCGCGCATAGACTCGTGACGTATGGTGTTGCGCTGGTCGAGGGCGTCGAGCTTCTCGTCGAGTGCTCGGACCCTGGATAGGATCTCGTTCAACATCCCCATAACCTCGGGGTCGGTGTTGGCGTCGGGCATGGTGTGACTCCAAAGGTAAGGGGGCGCCCGAAGGCGCCCGCGGTGTGGCTAGCTGTTGTTCCAATCCTCGTCGCCCGGGCCGAGGTCCCAAGACATCTTGATGGGCTCGCGCTCGGCGAACTGTTCGCGCTGGACCTTGTTCGGGTCCTCGGTCAACAGGCGCGCTAGGGCGATCGAGTTGGTGTTGATCTCGCCGACGGTGAGGCGGTCGCTAAGCCACCGGTGCAGGGTCCGCACGAAGACTTTCGAGATCGCCTCGGCGTCGCTGTATGAGCGGCAGAAGCAAGCGAACGGGCCGTTGATGTCGCGGACCCAATACCCGCGATAGGGGGTCGTGCGACTTGAGAGCTCGACCCGGCGGTTGGCGATGCGAGACAGTGCGGCGCTGGCGAGGGGGTCGGACTTGGTGACGGTGATCATGTGGGGCGCTCCGGTGAGAGGGTGGAGAGGCGGCGCTAGGCCGCCACCTCGGGGAACTCGATCAAGCACTTAGCAACAACCATCATGAAGGTGTCGCGGAGCTCTGCCGACCGCATATCACACCGACCCTCGAAGGTCGTGCAGAAGAAGAAACCGCCGTCGGCGTTGTAGAAGATGTGCGCCGAGACCAAGCCGCCCCATTTGTCTTTGCGGTTATCGGTGACGTGGTAGGTGTTGACCGCGGTTTGTACGAGGGTGAAGCCTTGGTCGGTGTCGAGGGTCTTGGCCATCTGTTTAGCTCCCGTTGGTGTGGCGTCTCTATGTACCGAATATAGTACGCCACACCCCGGGACACAAGCCCTATTTCACACTTTTTCGAGTTCGTCGTGCATCACCTCGACGTCGAGCGCCATCAAGATCGGCATGAGCGCAGATAGCGAGATCATCCAGCTATCGCCCCTTGCGAGGTTCGCCACCCAAACACGTTTGAAGCTCTGGTGAAGGCGCAATGCATCTTGCGGGCCGAGAGCGTCGGCGATAATCGCAAGTGCGAGCTGCGCCGATTGCGGCGACCTCGACCCCCATCCCATGGCGCCTGATGTGTGACCGCAGAGTGCAGTTACAGGGTCGAGGCGCAGCGGTTCGGCGTGCGCCTCGGGTTCGACAACCGTGACGTTGACGTTCCCGCCGTCATCAACCCATCCGTGGTAAGTCTTCATTTTGCCCGGTTCCTTATGTGATTGACTCTGTCGTTCCCAATATGATACAGCTCTAGGACACCGTCAAGACCTGATGAAGGGATGCCGAGCGATGCCAAGAAAGCAATGGAAAATGAGCTTAGAGGAACGCCTCGACGTGCTTGTCGCCGAGGTCAGGACCGAAGCTTACAAGATCCCACCGACCGAGGTGGCCGAGCTGATGGAAACGTCACGGGCCAGGATTTGGGGCTTCACGACCAAGGACGCGAACGTCTCGGTTTCGTGGCTCAAGCGCATGTGTCGCGTGCTCGATCAGGATGCAAAATTGCAGGCGCGGCGCACAAAAAAAGAGGCGGCGTAAACCGCCCCAGTCAAAGCCTCTCTCGGAGGCCGAGCGGGCGGAAGTTACCACGCCTCGACGTGGCTGGAAGGGTTAGTTTTTTCGATGGTCGATGGAATAATTCGAGCTCCGATCTTGACCGCTTGACGTCAAGGGCAGAGCATCGACCGAACGCGCTGTAAAGGCGCACTTATCTCAAGCCGGGGCCGAGCCATGACAGAATACCGAGAGCGCTTTGTGAGCTTGTCAGACGACCAGGTCGAGGTTGCTATTGCCGCCCGGTCGCCGGCGGCGGCACGCAATTGGCTTGTCGACCAGCACACCAAGGGCAACATCACCGACGATCAATGGCGGAAGTACGAGGTCCGCTGTAACCCCGACGAGCGCTAGGCGCCCCCTGTGGCGCCAAGGGGCAAGGCTTCTGCGCGCCGGTTCGCTCGTGTCCCGATAGCGGCAGCGAGCGACCAGGGCCTGTCGACGGCCGGCTATCGGCTGCTCGGGCTGCTTTGCGGCTACATCGATGATGATGACAGATGCTGGCCTAGCGTGCCGACGCTGGCCTCGAAGCTCGGCATCGTCGACCGGGCGGTTCAGTTCAGCCTCAAAGAGTTGGTGGCCACTGGTTACATCAGGATCGAGCGACGGGCTGGCAAGCCGAATGTCTACCTGGTTCTATACCAAGGGGGTGAAACCAGGCTTCACCCCACGACCCCTGAAACCACACTTCACCCCTCAAGCCAAGGGGGTGAAACCACACTTCACCCCACCCCTGAAACCAGGCTTCACCCTAACTATACCACTGAACTACACAGTAAGAGTCCTACTAGGGAGTCGGAGTCGAACGCGCGGGCGCGCGGGCGCGCGTGCGAGCCGGTCTCAAATGGCGTCAACGGTGAGCCCTACGCCTTCGCCGGCACGGTGATCAAACTCAACCACACCGACTTCGAGCGATGGCGGAAAGCCTACACCGCGATTGACATCACCGCCGAGTTGCAGTCGCTCGACGACTGGTTTGTCGAAAGGGGTGTCACCGAGAAGTGGTTCGTGAGAACGTCGGCCAACCTGCGGAAGGCGCACCAGAAAGCGCTGGCCGAGGGCCGAGAGGTTAAGCCGAAACGAAAGCGCCGACAGTTGGAGGACATACCAGAGATCGGCACCGGATAAGCAAAGGGCGCCAAGTCGTGGCAGATCTTGGCGCCCCAGCTTCAAACCCCCGTCCGAAAGGGAGATAACGAAGTGAGTGTAGAGATTTTGAGCGGCGGCTTCAATGGTCCGCCTCATAACGTCGATGCAGAGACCGCGCTTCTAGGCGCCATCATGGTTGCGAACCGTAGCTATGAGCTGGTCAAGCATATCGTCCGCGCCGAACACTTCTATGAGCCGATCAATGGTCGCCTGTACCAGGCAATGGCGGACCTGATCGAGGCCGGGCGCATCGCCGACCACGTGACCATGAGGGGTGTCTACGATGCCGAGCCGGGGGTGAACTCCGGTGAGGGCCGTGCCTACATCGCCCGCCTTGGCCAAGTCGCGGTGAGCATCCTCGACGCCAAGAACTACGCCGTCGCCGTGCGGGACCTGTGCCACCGCCGCTTGATCGCCAAGGTCTGCATGGACACCTTGACCAGGACCGGCGACCTCGACCTCTCTGTCTCGCCTTCCTCGATCATCACCGAGGTCGAGCGGGCCATGAAGGACATCAAGGCCGACCTGATCGACGACCTGATCTCTCCGGTGTCCGACGTCATGACCCGCCTCTCGAAGATCATCGAGGCGAAGATCGACCCGATACCGACCGGCCTTGCGAGGTTGGACAAGGCGCTTGATGGTGGTTGGCGGCCGGGGAGTCTGTACGCGATTGAGGCGCCTCATGGGTCATTCAAGAGCGGGACGCTTGGAACGTTCGCGCTTGAGATGATGCGACAGGGTACGCCGTTTCTATTCGTTACCCTGGAGATGGCCGACGCTCAAATCTTAGCCAGGATGGTCTCGGCTGAAACGGGCTGCAATGCGCGCCAGCTCATGGACGTTGACCTGAGCGACGAGGGGTTGCGAAGGGTCGAGGGTTTCCGTGGTGCCTACGGTGATGCGCCAGCCTACTTCGCACACCGCCCGGCGATCAGCATCAACGCGCTGATCTCGCTGATCAGCATCGCGATCTCACGGTTCGGTATCAAGGCCGTGTTCATCGACTATTGGCAGCGGATCAAGGGGCGCCATCGCGACCAGATAAAGTCCGAGTTCCTCGAAGAGGTCGCCTACTCGATTGCGGACCTGTGCGAGATCGAGGGCATTGTCGCGATCATGGCGAGCCAGCTCAATCGAGAGATGCAGTCGTTCGGGAGTGGTGGGCTTGAGCGCGCCGCGGCCTGGATAGGTCGGTTGCAGAAGATTGAGACGAGCGACCGGTTCGCGGGTGACATCGAGGCGATTTGGGCAGAGATCGCGAAGACCCGTTACTCGATGGTGTGCGACATCGGCGACGCTAAGAACCCGGCTTGGCGCATCGACGGGCTTGGCCCCGTCCTGCGTGAGATGGGGGATTGGTCGAAGCGTACGATCGAATGGTGATGTTTTGTGGTGCGCGATGGTGCGCGCCGTAAACAACGGCGAACTACGGAAGGAACGATAGCTATGGACGATCTAAGCTTTTCGCACCTACGAGGGATGAACCGCCTTCGTTGCTATAGGTGGCATCCCGATCAAGGCGTCGATAGTTGGACCCTGAACGACTGGGCCACCGCTGTCGCCGGCGAGCTGGGCGAGGCCTGCAACATCTGTAAGAAGATCAAGAGGGCCGAAGATGCTGTGGTGGGCAACAAAAAGGCCGATAGCGTCCTTAAGTTGAGGGCCAACCTAGCCGACGAGATGGCCGACACGGTGATCTACCTCGACCTCATGGCGGCCAAGGCTGGCGTCAACCTCGGCCAGGCCGTCACCTCGAAGTTCAACAGAAAGTCGAACGAGCTGGGCTTTCCTGAGAAGTTGAGACCAATCGCACTAACAGAGGTCGATGGGGTCCTCGCCGAGGTCGCTACCGAGAGGGAGTGGAGAGACGACAACCTCGAAGAACCGCACTCGAAGCGTGATTGGTCGCGGTTGCTGTCCCGCCAGCTAGCGACGGTCGACATGGGTGGTAGATACCGCCATGGCCTGCTACGCCTCATTGCCCTAGCCGTGGCTGCGATTGAGCAGCTCGACAAAGGCTTGAGCGACGATTGCGACCCCAAGGACAACCCCGAGCTTGTCGAGGTCAACTGCGACCATTGCCACGAGACCATCGAGGCCGGCGACGCCCGGCGTATATTCGTCGAGAACGTCAGCGCAGGGACCGACCACGTCTACCACGGGGGTTGTTGGATAGCGTCGCTACGGGCCGAGAAGTCACAACCGGAGGCTCGAGCCGAGGGAAGTGATACCCGCGAGCCGGGTGGTCGTGACCCGAGCTGGTTACCGCCTCACCTCGAACCGTTTCCCAAGTCGGTCGAGAGGGAGCGCCTACGGCAATCGATGGACCCCCACCACGATCCATCAAAGCTCTCGATTTGCTTTAGGTGTCGAAAGCCGATCGTTGACGGTCGGTCTCACATCGTCGCCCTCGGTGCGAACTTTCACCATAACTGCCTATGGAACGCGATACACCAGGGCAGGTCATGACCGACCCGCCACCGCCGCCGGCGAAGGAGCTGCCGCGCTGTATCGTTTGCGATCAACCCATCTACTCGGGGACGGTCGCAGTAGCTTTCAAAGAGGGGGCATCACATGGCCGCTGCCGAAAGGACGCCCGAGTCGGAGTCCGCTGGCTCACCACCTTCAAAGAAGCCCAGATCGCCCGCGCTCCGGTGCGGCCGGTGCTCGAAGGTGTTGAGGGTGGGACCGAGGGAAGTGCAGGGGGTTTGGGTCGACGAGGGCGAGGACGCGGTAAGCGTTCTAGCGACGGGGCCGGCGCCGGGGACGGTGAAGGTTGGAGGCAGCAAAGCCTATCCCTATAGGCGATGGTTTCATCACGGCTGCCTCGACGAGCACCTCAAGATCTACTTCGCCAAGCCGCCGGACGTACCGAGGTGCCGGCGGCCGGGGTGTCCGAGCGAGGTGGCGCAGCCCGAGGGCGCGTTCTGCTTCGACCATTGGGCCGAGCTACCCGAAAGCTTCTTCGACGCGATCATGATAGCTTTCGAGGACCAAGACGCCGCCGCATGGAAGGCGGCCGTAAAAAGCGCGCTGGCGTGGTACGAAAACCGCGACGGCATCAAATGACAGCAAACGACAGGAGACCGAGCAATGATGATCCCTGGAATACCACCCGATAGCATCTGGCGCGTCTTCAACAGGGTCATAGCCCCGGCGGTGATCATAGCCGTGTTCTTGCTTACGGCCGCGCAACTGAGGTCATCCGAGAAGGACGAACCACAAACCGACCAGGCCGCGATCGAGCCGAGTGCGCCTCTCGGTCTACCGAGCCCAAACCTTACCGTCGAGCGCAAGATCTCGGCGCCGGCCGAGTACGTCACTGTGATCGATGGTGACACCTTGATCGTCGGCAGTGAGCGGGTCCGCTTGTTCGGGGTCGATGCGCCCGAGATTGAACAACTCTGCGCCACGAGTGACATTAGGGCGTACATGTGCGGCGAAGAAGCGCGGTCGGCCATGCAAGCCTTGGTCCATGGTCATAGGGTCAACTGCGCCGTGGTCGACACCGACCGATATGGCCGAGCGGTTGGCGTCTGTCGCATCGACGGCGGCGAGGACCTCGGCGCCCTTATGGTGTCGTTGGGTTTCGCTTTCGACTGGCCGACCTATTCCGGCGGCGCATATGAGCACTATCAAGCCCTTGCCAAGGAGAACAAGCAGGGTTTATGGAATGGGGTCGCATTCCAATTCCCGTGGACCTTCCGCCAAGAGCTGAGGCGAAGCGCAGAGGGGTGAACGTGAGCCACACCGACCCGAAGTCAACGCTGGATATGCCGCCCGAGCTGGCCCAAGCCTTCATGGCCAGTATGCTCGAAGGCGCGATCTTCAACTTCTACCGAGGACCGATGCCATCGATCGCTGGTCCGGTCGACGGCCCGCCGTTCCTCGTCTTGAGAAACACCCCAGGAAGGGACCGCTCGCTTGAGTCGGTCGCTCCGCATGGCGCCAGTGAGGGCCATGAGGTGGGCGGTCCCGTATGAACCCATATCGTGTCCAGCTAAGGCGACAGCCAAGCGAATGCCACATCTTCGACCCCGACGGCAAGGAGATGACCAACGTAGTCGAGGTCTCGGCCTTGGTCACGTCGGCCCAAAAAGTGGTCACGGTGAAGCTTCGCTTGGACGATGTCGACATCGAGATCGAGCCCGAGGTTATCGAACAAGTCGCCCCATAGTGGGCCGGGGTGGGCGCGAATAACCCACCCCACGAACACAGAGGCCGTCTTGGCACCATGCGGCGGTTTCTGGCTAGGGTGACGGGCTGGCGCCTTACCTGGACCAGGTAGCTGGCCAGTCACCCTACATGTTGCGGCGGCCGCCCTTGGTGTGGCTCACGAAGCGAAGCCGCCGCGCTGGCCGGTCACGTGGATTCCTTTACGGGACAGTTCGCGTGGCTACTGTAGCTAGCTAGGAATGGGCCGCTTAGCGGGGAGAGCTCGCGGGCGGCCCCTTCTGACTCAACCCTCTTGTGAAACCGTGCCGCGTTCTCTATATGGCACGGCATCATCAACCCACATGAGGGCAAAGCAGATGAACTCGCCAATCATCGTAGCAACAGCCTCGTTTCTCCTTCTCGCCGGGTGCGAAACACAAACGCTCGGGGAGCAACGCCAACAGGCGCTCGCCGGTGTCGCCGAGGGGGTCGCGCTGATTTATCCCGACCTCGCCGAGGTGAGTGCAGGAAACCAGCGAGCCCGCGCCGAGATCTGTATGCAAGACGCGATCAGGACGCCGGGTATCGAAGACCTGAACGAAACAAAGCAATTACAGCTCGTACTCGACTGCTACGAGGCGAACGGATGGATTGCCATCAGGCCGGCTGGCTCGGTCAAATGATCATCCCCTTCGGGCTCGAACCCAAGAACATCGCCAACATCAAGGCGGGTCGCCCCGCTACCTTTGACCTTGAGCAGATCGGCTTGCGCGGCCGCGTCGTCATCACCACCGGCGAGACCGACGCGGCGATCGTCGAAGAGATCACCAGGGTTGCCCGTGAAAGTGGGGCATTGATCCACACGACCGAACCGCCGAAGGGGGAGCTCAAAACTCGCCGGCGTCGCGACGTCAATGGGACTAAGCGCGGTAAGCGCTGACGGCGGCGCACAAATAATCTAGGGTACCTGAGCCGGGCGATGCGAGGGTACCATGAAGCCAGAAGCGACCTTTACGCCCGACAACTGCATAGCTTACCGCGACCTGTGCAAACTGTTCGGAATTTGGACCGCCTCGATCATCCAGCTTGACGTGTGGTTCCAAAAGATCCGACGGCGCATGGGTTCAGCCCAATAGCCCGAGGGAGTGTCGGAGGTGCCAGAGGTCCTAGCTAAGTCGATCGAGGGGATTGTCGCACGTGATGGCGTGATGGCGATCACATACACGCTACCTGACATCAAGCCACCGCCGCCGCTCCCGTTCTTCTACGGCGCGGACCCGAAAGTCGAGACGCTAACCCTACCGCTCGACGGCTACCACTTGCCGCAACCGAGCGGGGTAAGGGTCAGGTTGGAGAACTTCGGCGGCGAGCGCCGATCGGACTTCGACAATGGCCCAGCACTCGATAGGGCTATGGAGAGGTTACGAACCTCGGGCGGTATCATCGACGTTTCTGGCGTCATGTACGGCATCAAGAATGTCCACCGCTTCCACAACGTCCACGGCGTTTCGATCGTCGGCAACGGTCCCGGGTCCGGCTTCTTTTCGATGCCCAACAGTTTCGATAGGGGGCGCGGTCGGTGGGGCTGCATAATCGAGTATTGGGGCGCAAGGGATTGCCAGTTTAGAGACTTCGAGTTCGACCTGAACAACCAACCGATCGGGGGCCTGTACCATAAGGACGACGAGCGCACCGTGTTCGCTGGGGTATGGGTCCATGATGGCGGCGGTGGTCCTGATGCGTCGACAATGCCTCTTGCTATGATCAAGGGCTCGGGCCGGTCGAGTGGACTGATGATGGTTGGATGTCTCGTCGAGAGGTCGGCCGGCGACGCCGGGCCGCAATCTGGTGTTCGTGGTTATTGGGGGCCGCACGACCGGCTCGACAACGCGCTGATTAGTAATTGCATCTTCCGTGGGTGCGGCCATACCGGAATGGCGATCAATCCGCATGGCGCCGTCATCGTCGAGAACGTCACCAGCAAGGGTAACGCAGGCGCGGGCATGAAGACCGAAAAGCCCAATAACATGCCTGCGGCCGGTGTCATCCCGTGCAACATCGTTGCGAGCGATTGCGAGGGGAATGGGTTTTGGCCATGGCAAATCGAAATGGCAACTGCGGTCATGCGGTCGCGATCGGTCGGCGGCGCCTGGTCATCTCACGACGAGGGCTCGTTCGACAAAGAGGTTTCCGATTGCCTACTCTTGGAGTGTCCCGAGGCTGGCATCTGGCTACATCATCGCGACCCGGGGCAGGGAAAGCCAAACTGGCCGTTCGGTCGGTTCGTGTTCAGAAACAACACGATCACCGGCGACCTGCGGCGCGGCGCCATCGTCTTTGGGGACAGGTTCACCAGGCCTCAAGACCACATCACGATCATCCGAAACAAGACCTCGGCCGGCGTCCCTGTGAAGACGACGAGGGAGATCGAGGAGCATTTCGGGACGACGATCGAGGACAACGGGCCGCAAGCCGAGGGTCCTAGAACCTGATCGACGAGGATGTCGCTGGCACGATGGCCGAAGCCCTTTGGCGGGGCCGACGCCGCATGGCGATCAAGGTGCAGTACACCGAGTTAGTGCGCCTGGTCGGTCCTGAGCTTGCTTTGCTGTTCATCCTCGACGAATGGTTACAGCAGGTCGACCGGCGCCTCTCGGCGATTGAGGAATGGTCAAAGCCCTATGACGACGGACACGGGCCGGGATAGCAAAGGCAAGTTTGCGAGCGGAAACCCCGGTCGACCCAAGGGCGCGGTCAACAAGACGACGGCCGACGTCAAGGCCTACCTCGCCCCCTACGTCGACGACGTGGTCGAGGGCATGTTGACGCTGGCGATCGGTGGCGAGCAGGATGTCAGGCTCGACCCCGAGGACCCCGACTCCAAATTGATCACCGTGCCGGTCCCGCCGTGCTCGGATATGAAAGTTCGGTTTTGGGCGCAGCAGGAGCTTCTTAACCGGGTCCTCGGCAAACCGACGGTTTCGGTCGACGTCGACGCGAGTAAGCTCTCGATCGCTGCGTTGATGAACCAGGAAGACGCGGAAGACGGGGACGGTTGAGGGTGGCGCCGACCTCACACCGGGCCGGGAGGCCGGCACCTATTCGGCGGTACCACACTAAACGGTTGTAAGACCACCCTCTCTTTTCGGTCTCTGCGTGCCCATCTCAACCTCGTGGTTGCGTCTCTGTTGGTGCGACAGCTTCGACCAAACGTTGACCCAACTGTGCAGGATGCCGACGCCTTGACCGTTGACGAACCAAAGCCGCACGGTTTCCTCGGACACACCTAAAAGCCGCGCCAGCCTTAGCTTATCCTGCCATGTCTGGTAGCTGATGTCGGCCCGACGCATGAGCCGGTCTAGCTCTGCGCCATTCGGTTTCGGCATTGGTCGGTCGCGGTGTCTGGCCAAGCCTTCAACCTTGCTAGCTGGGGGTGGTGCGTGGTAACAAAACCTTTGGGCCACCCAAAACACAAGGGCACTCATAGCGATGTTGATCACAAAAGAACAGGTAGCACGCATCGAGACGTATGCCGCGCAGGCTAGCGCTTGCGGGCTCGGCCTCGAAGTCGAAATCGAGCAGGACAAGAACGAGGCAAGCGCGGGCACGATCACCGGCCTTTTCATCTCGGATGAAGACCACCCCGACGGCGAGGGCGTCGCGACTTGGGTTTTCGAGCGCATGATGGCGCTGACACCGAAGGGCACCCCGAAGCGCAAGGGGAAGTCCGATGTCGAGTCTTGATCCACACGACGAGTATTTCTTCACCGCCTACAGGGCCGCTTACCCAAAGCACCGGGCCGAAACAATCATCTACCTGGCAAAGCACTCGGTTGCCGACGAGGTGTGGGAGAGGCTACCCAGTGTCGCCCGCTTCGAGGCCTGCCACAACGCAAGGCAAGTTCTGTGGGCGCTTCACCGCTGCAACAACGACGAGGTCGACGACGCCACCCGGCAACGCTCGCGTCACTCGGCCGAGGCCGAGATCATCCGTGACCAGATCGAGCTGATCTTGGGGGTCGAGTGATGGCCAGACGCAACGACGTGCTCGTCGCCATGTGTCAGGGCTACTACAGCCACGGATGGGGCGGCTTCACCAAGGACACCCAAGCCACGGCGGTCGACGCCATGGCCGGCGCGGTCGAGCGGTTGCGGGGGTTCTACCAACCCGGTGAGCGCAGCGAGGAGGCCGAGGACGACGCCGCGGTCATGCTCGCCAACCTCGACCACATCCTAGGCGAGGATTGACCATGGTCTTCGTGATCATCAACCCCCGGCACTTCGGCGCTTGGGCTGCGCTAAAGCAGCTCCACCTTCGAGAGGTTCAGCTCGTTCAGGGCGCGCACGATCTTCGAGGTGTCTCAAGTCACGACAAGGTCGTGTCTGTCGGCTTGGCATTTACCGAGAAACAGAAACAGGCGCTCGATTGGTGTCAACAGGTCGGCGTCATCGTCGAGCAAGACGAGCCGGCCGGATGACGCCCGGCGAGCTGATTGCCCAAGGTGGCAGGCGACAGGCGACCGCCGAGAGGTTGGTGGCTTGGCTCAGGATCGGGCAGGTCGTCGCCGTCACCCTCGCCGTGGTGGTCGCCGTGGTGGCGTTTGTGGAGCTGGGGCCGTGAAGATGGGCGGGTCCAACAAGTTCTACATGACCGTCAAGGCCGAGCTGCAACAGGTGATCGAGATCGACCCGAAGCGGCTGGTCGGCTTGAGCGAGTCTCAAATATGGGGGCTGGTCGACCAGAAGATGCGGGCCGAGGCGCGGTTTCAGGTTGCCATGCCGGAGCAAGATCAATGGCGCCTCTTGGAGATGATCGAGGAGCTTGAGAAGGACGCGCCCGAGTGTGCGGTGTGCGGCGAGATCTTCTCCCTCGATGCCGACGTCGTGGTCGGTGACGGGGGCGGCAAGGCGCATCGGGTGTGCCACCTCGCCAAAAAACTCGAGACGAGGCTGGCGAAGCTTGAGGCGGAAGGGAAAGGCAAATGAAGCCCGTCCCGCCCAACGTTCGAGAGTGGGTTAGGTTTGTCGGCGCCTTATGCGGCCTCGTGTCGCTGACGATCATCTTCAATCTCGTCTGGAACCATCAAATCGGGTTGCGGCTTGAGAGTATCGACGCAGAGATCGTCGCGTCGCACAAGCGCGCCGTTGTCCATCTTCGTGAGATCGACGAGCTTGCTCAAAAAGTACAACGCCTTGAGAGGGAGATTTCAAAGTGACCGTCATGGACATGTATGTTGCCATCGGTGGGACCGCCGACGCGTGGCCGCCCAAGTTGCACAACGCGATTGTCTGGATGTTAGTTGCCACGGTCGTCGCCTACTTCATCAAGCGCGTCGTCTTGGCGTGGCGTGAAGCTCGGGCTGGCTATTTGGCCAGAGGGGCCAAGCCACAGGTCAAGCGCGCCGCGCCTAAGATCTCGGCCAAGCTGACGATGACCCGAGATGAAGCGATGATCTTGATGGGGCGGGTGAAATGAGCGAGGCCAAGGTTGTCGAGATCGGTTCGGCCGGTGAGACCAACTGTCCCCATTGCCCGCGTGTGGTCGACCTGTCCGAGGACTACGTCACCAAGGGCGGCGAGGTCATGCATCGGGAGTGCTGGAAAGCGAGCTTCAAGCGGAAGGGCCGAGCTGACCTGCGAGTGGTCGACGGTCCTGACGAGACGAAGCGCGTCGATGGGTTCTGGCGCAAGGCGGGGCACTTCGCCGTCACAGCTATAGGCGCGGTCGCGATCGTCGTGGGGGTCAACCTCGTGTGGCCGATCGTGCCGAGCGGCAAGCTCGAACAGTTCGAAACGCTCGTGGTTGCGGCGTCGGTTCACAACGTCGAGCACTACGAGGCGTTAGAGCGGGCCGAGGAGTATCTGAAGGGCTACCGCGCGAGAATGCAGGCCACGGAACGAGAGGCGACGGCTTTGGTCGAAGACCTTAAGGGTCGGCTGGCGGACGCCCGAACACTCTCCCCCGCGGCCATTTTACCGGGGGGTGGTGAGGATGAAACCGGGCAAACACGGAGGGAGCAACGACCCCTCCGATGACGACGCACCCTCGCTAGAACAGCGGCACGCCGCAGCTACCCGCGTTTACGCCCAAGAGGCCGCGCCACCCCCCGACGACGGCCCGCTCGCTGGCAACGTCGTTGCTATGCGCTCGCTCTACCAACAGCACGCGGGCGCCGCTCCGGTCCTCGACGAGACGGGTGGTTCAGAGTGGGCGCACCGCAACCGGCGCCGGCGGATCGTCCACTTCGAGGGGCGTCACAAGATCAGATTTGGCCGAGTGCGTTGGCGACAGGTCGTCGCGATCAAGCCGGGCCGGAAGAATTGGGTCGCGGTGACGATCGACCCCAAGACCGGCGAGTTTGATGCTTGGGTGACGTCATCGCCCGAGCTGGACCCGGCGAAACAGCTCGGCGAGCAGGGCGAGACGGTGATTAGCACATCGTTTCAGGAGCGCAACGGCTGGTCGTGGTTGACGTTCTGGCGGTGGTTTTACGGCTACCGGATCAGGACCGACGTCGACCTCGCCAAGTTCATCACCGGCTATGACATCCCGAGAGCGAGGAAGCCCCACCAGCTCTACAGGTGGATGATGGGCGAGCAGCCCGAGGGGAAGCAGCGGTCGAAGTCCAAGGCCGTGTTTGCGGGCCTCAGAGGCTTCATCGCCGACATGATGGCTTGGCTGTAGCGTGGCCCGCAAGACCTACCCGAGCGACGGTTCAAAGAAGCGCCGACAGCTAGGTTTGCCGCCTCACTGGCGCTCGTCGAATATGTACCGCTACGCCGCGACCTCGGTGGTCGAGCTAGCCGCTCAGGGCAAGATCCAACCACAGGACGGCTTCTTGCGCCTCGCCGCTATCAAGATGGCTCACGATCTGTTTCTGTCCGAGGTCGAGCAGAACATCGACGAACATGGCGCGTTTGAAGCGGAAGACGCGGACGCACCGCCAGAGTTCGACGACATCACCGAAGAAGACAGGGCCGCGGCATATGACGCGGTCCCCGAAGAAGGTCGGAGTGGTGACGCACAAGAGCCTGAAAAGTTTCGGCTTGTGATCGCACACCCCCAACGGAAGAAGACCGGGACCGGGTGAGTTGTGTCGAGCGTACTCAAGCAAACCCGAGCCATTCTTGAGAAGCGCCGCCTAAAGCTGAGCGGGGCCAACGACAACAAGCCGACCGACTTACCCGAGAACGTTTTGGAGTTCGTCGGCGCGGGGATGCGCCAAGACCAGCTCGACATCCTCGACACGTTCAAGCGCTTCAACTTCGTTTGTATCCACCGGCGCATGGGTAAGAGCTACATGCTCGCCGGCTACATGCTCGACCGCGCCGTCGAGTGTACGCATCTTCGCGGCAATTATGGCTATTTCGCGGCCACTAGGGGTCAAACATTCCAAGCCGTGTGGCGCGACCTGTTGGCGTGGGCGCAGCGCTTGCCGGGGACCACCTACCGCGAGAAGACTCACGAGATCTTCGTGCGCAACCGGGGTGGCGGCATCTCCCGGATCGTGGTCGAGGGGCTCAACCACACCCGCCAACGCTCGGCGGGATGGAACGGGGTGGTCGTCGACGAGGCGGCCGAGGTCATCGAGGCGAAGTGGAAGTCGGAGCTCTACCCGGCGCTATGGGACAACTCGCGCAAGGGCTACGACCGCAAGGGGCGCGAAGATCGGTGGGCGGTCATCTGCGGCACGCCCCTCGGGCGCAATTGGTTCTATCGCCTATATCTGCGGGCGAAGATGTGGGCGATCGGAAAAGCGTTCAAGTCGATCGACCAGGTCACCGGCGAGGAGACGTTCGAGGAGCATGAGGGCTGGTCATGCACCTATCTGCCGGTCAACAAGACCAAGCTGCTCACGAAGAAAGAGCAGAAGATCATCGAGACGGACATTGGCCGCGAAGACTTCCTTCGCGAGTTCATGCTCGATTGGACCGCCTCGACCTCGGGCTCGCTGTTGGGTGACGAGCTGCGCGCCATGCGCGACGGTGGACAGGTCGGCGACTTCGAGTTCGTCCCCGGCTACCCGGTGCATACGACGTGGGACCTCGGGCTATCGCAGACGGTCATCTGGTTTTTCCAGATCATCGCCGACGAGGTCCGGTTCATCGACGCCTTCACCCACAGTCGAGAGGGTATCGAGTGGTATTTCGAGACCGTCCTACCGGCCAGAAAGGAGCGCTACGGCTACGAGTATGGGACGCACTACCTACCGCATGACGCGGTCCACTCGGAGCTTCTCACCGGCAACATACGCCTGATGTACATCCTTGGTGTCTTGGCGTCGGAGGATGGCCCCGGCGGGATTGCCAAGGTGGTCGAGCGCCACGACCCGAGGGCCGAGGGCATGGACAGCGTTCGTTGGATGTTTCAGCGCTGCGTGATCAACGAAGCTCGGTGTGAGGAACAGCTCGACAACCTCGCCATGGTCCGCCGGCGCTACGACCCCAAGACCGAGACCCTGAACGACCTGGTCGGCGACAACAACGTTCATTCCCTCGACGCCTTCCGGCAAGCGTCCTACCAGATCAGACTGGACCTAGCGGCATGATCGAGTGGTTGTTTGTCGCCGCGGTGGCTGGCGGCGGCTACGTCATTCAAAAGAAGGTCGGCGCGGCTGTTCGCAAACAGGCTCGATCGAACAGTCGTAGGCGAGGGGCGAGGGAGCGGGGCAAGGGCAGGACGTGGCGGCGCCAGCAAGACATCGCCATGGCGACCGCGGCGCTACGTCGCAAGCTGGCCAAGCGGACCCGGGAGCGTGACCAAGCCAGGGGCGCGGCGAAAGAAAGCCAGTCGATCAGCGAGGCCGCGGTCAAAGCTCAAAAGGCTGCGAACGCCAAGATCGACCAAGCGCTGGTCGCCATCATCCTGCTTTGCAACAAGCAACAGCGACTGATCTTCTCGGTCAAAGAGATCCGAGCCCTTTGCAACATGGTCCGGGGGTCGAGCATCGGATTCACGCCATGGAAGGGTAAGCGGCCGCCACGATATTAGAATTAGGTGACACGATTAAATCGGTGATTCGAATCGGTGCGACGAATGCACTGTGGATGAAACAAAGGGTTGACGGGCGGAAGTGACCACCGTAAACTCGAGGACGCATCGGGAGCCACACCACATGCTCGTTTCACCCCTCGACCTCACCACACCCAAACGCCGCCGTCGAGCCGTCCGCCGTGTCGGACGAAAGGCTTGGCGCGTGCTCCCGTGGCCGGCAAAGGTTGTGGCCTATCTCGGAGGTCTCGTCGTCGGTCTGCTCGTCATCATCGGGCAGATCGGCGCCTTCATTTTCCGCAAGGGAGCAAGCAAGAAATGACCAGCGCATTGGGTTGCCTGCACAGGGCGCGCAACTGGCTCAAAGATCCTGCCCATTGGTGCATAGGCGCCTTGGCTAGATCGGCCGCGGGCTACACCGTCGCGCCGGGCGACGAGAGATGTGTCGAAACCGACGCCGAGGGCGCGGTGATCAGGGCGGCCAAGGGCGCCGAGGAACTCGGGCTATGCCTCGACCTGATCAGACGGGCCGCCGCCGACATGGGCTTCGATAGCGTCGGTCTCCTAAACGACGAGGGTGATCACGCCACCGTTCTTCGGCTGCTCGACAGGTCGATCGAGATGGCTCGCAAGGTGGCGGCATGACCACGAAGCACAGCTTGAGCGAGCGCATAAGGCGCGATCACATAGCGATTCAATCGGCCGTCGAAGATGCGAGGGAGAGGGGTGACACCCGCTTCCTCAAACTTACCGGGGCCAGCGGCCGGCACCTCGCCATCACCCTCTTGATGGCCGACGCCGCGCTCGGGTTCGCGGTCGATGTGAAGCGGGCGAACACGCCTAGGCTCGGCCCGGAGGTGTTCAAGCAACGCGGCATTGTCACGCCTCGCCCCATGGCCAACCCTGGAAATCCGCCGCGTGGCGGTTCGGGTGTGCCGAGGGGGCCGCTTGTCATGTTCCGGTGTGGCAACTGCTTTCATGAGATGGAACGTCCAGAGGGCGAGGTCTTCATTTGCCCGGAGTGCAAGAAGCGCGGCCCCTCGATCATGATGGGTCGAAAGACGACAAGAGAGGGCCTGTGACGTGGGGACATTCACAACAGACGCCGACCCGACGCCGAGGGCTTTTGCGGCCAGGGCCAGCGCGGCGCTCGATGCTGCCGTCACCGGCTTGCTGGTCGCCGACAAATGGAACCCCAAAGACGAGAGCATGAAGGCCGCCGTGGTTGCCGAGCTGCGCGAGATCAGAAGCGCTGCGCTTCGCCTCGAAAGGGCGCTTCAGCGTGTCGTTCAGGTCGAGCCAGTGACAGGGCCACCAAAGAACGGCGAGCCGCCGAACCAGGGGACGGCCGCCTACAACCCCATGCACGTCACCTACCAATGCCTCGGGTGCCGCCATCAGATCAGGCGCCCCGAGAGCTTCGCGATTGTTCGCTGCAAGGTGTGCAAGAACGAGATGGGTTTGATCCTATGAAAGCTTCCGAACGTCTCGTCGCGGCGCGCAAGTTCCTCGACGATCCGCAGAGATGGACCACGGGGGTCTTCTGCCGCGATGCCTCGGGCGATCCTGTCCATTGGCACGAAGCCGATAGGGTGGCTTCGTGCTGCGTTTACGGCGCCCTTCTCGTCCAGCTCAACCAACTCGAAGAGGGCGTCGGGACGCCGGGCGATCACATCGAGGCATGCATGCTGATTTGTGATGCCATCCCCTGCGAAAGGGGTGAGGTGTTTAAGTGGAACGACACCCACACCCACACCGAGGTACTCGCCATCATCGACAGGGCGATCGAGCTAGCAAGGAGTCGTGAGTGATGCCGCTACATCCCGACGTCATCAAAGACGCTCTCAACTCGAAGGACCGCGTTCAACTCACCCAAGGCGCCGACGGCTACTGCCTCGCCGTCCCCGAGCTGGCGGCCGCTTGGTACTTCGACCGGCCATGGCTGGCGATGCAGGCCTATGCCGCCATGAACAAGCTTCTCGTGTGGCGTGACACCGCGGGCGCCACCGTGGGGCCGGGCGAGTTCGAGATGCTCACTCGCTTCGTTATCGACGCCATGAAGACGCCGCTCACGGCCGGGTCACTTACCAAGATACTCGGCGGTCGAGGGGTCGAGGGGCACAGGCCGTTGTTCGTCGTCGAAGATCCACACAAACCCTTTGGCGTGCCGGCTAGGCCGGACATCTTCGGACCCGTCACCATTGATGAATGGGCCGATAAAGAGGAGAGCTCCAAGTGAGTACCGAGGTCAAAGAGCCCGAGGTCGCGGCGTGGGAGCGCCAGATCGACGACAACATCGCCCGCCGGTACCGAAGCTATCGGACATTCCACCCCGACCGGGTCAGGGGCTTCGGTTTCGAAGAGTGGTACCAGTCTATGGGCTATCGCGAAGACGAGGCGTCGATATGCGCCAGCCTGCTAGGCGTTACCCCGCGCTATGTCCGAGATCTTCGCAAGGGCAGGTACACGCCGAGTGAGGCGTTGATCCATCAATGCCTGTCACATTCCCGAATGGTTCGGGCCTGTGGTCTGGCCGAGCTGGCACTTCGCAAGGTCGAGGGTCTCGGCGGTGACGTCGAGGCGGTGGTTGGAGCGCTCAACGAGGAGATTGGCATAAGGTCAACTTACGGCTGGATGGGGTCTTGGTAATGGGCAAGAAGCGCAGGCGCGAGAAGCTCAAGACCTATTATTCACCGTCGTGGGTCGACCCCATGGGGAACAGGTTCATAGTCCTTGACGCTTGGAATGCTTGCGAGAGCATGAAGGAGCGCCACCGTGCGGCCTTGCTGGCATTGGGCGCCAAGCCTGAACGCGAGCAGATGAATTGATCGGGCATGTTGAGCAGGGCCATAAGCGGCGCCCCATGGCCGGTCCTGCTCGTTCTGTGGGCGTTGGCGCTCGTCTGGCTGATCGTCTCGACCGCTTGGCGTCTCGGCGCTTGGATCGGCGGGAACTTCGTCGAGCATCCCGTCGATCTGGAGTTAGCGCAGGACTCCGACGCTTTCTACAGATCGCCATCTTGGAGGTCGATTGCCTGGTCGAGGCGCCTGATCAATCGGTTCCAGAATTGGGGTCGGCTCAAGTGCGAGTGCTGTGGGTGCCGGGGCGCCGACGAGTGGCACGTCGACCACGTCTACCCGAGATCGACGCACCCCGAGAAGGCACTCTCGTTGCCAGATACGCAGCTCTATTGCGCGGGGTGCAACATCGAGAAGGGTAACCGTTTCGTCGGCCGTGGACCGCGTGAGAATTGGAAACCAAACCCGCGCCTGAAACGGCGCAAGCCAAGGGTGAAGGCATGAGCAAGGATACAGTCAAGATTACTTTCGACTACGAGATCAGCTCGTCGATGAAGACCGAGGAGATGGAACCCGGTGACTTCGCCTATTGCAGCTCGAAGGAACACTTGGAGCTAGCATTGATCGCCGAGGGCGACGAGATGGCCGAGTTTAGCTGCCATGTCGGCGCGGTCGGTCTCGACGAGCTTTGGCGTCGGGTCGAGGACATCAGAAGGGGCGAAGTCGGTGCCGCGTTGCATCGCCAATCGAAGGCTTCGGACTGATGGCGCTTCACCCCTGCGGAGTGTGCGGCCGTCCGGTCCACGTCCAGATCATTCGGTTTCGGTCGCCCATGATCAAGCTGGTCAGCATTTGGGTCATGCACAAAGAGAAGCTGCCCAAGTGTTACGGCGCCGACGCCTTCGCCGTGAACTACGGGGTCAAACGGGGCGACGAGGGGCCATGCCCAAAGGAGCGGGCGGAAGCACTGGTCGCGGAATGGAACGGGGAGAATCCAGCATGAAACGGGAAAGGCGAGACCAGGGCATCACGACGAGGATTAAGAGCTTAGACGAGCGCTTCGCAAGGGACCTCGACCGGGTCTTCGGTGCTGGGCCGACCCCAAAGCTCGGCCTCAAGACCCCGGACGGTGAGGCGCTCAAGATCGACGAGGAAAGCCTCACTGCTTTGCTCAAGCGCACAGGGGGCGAGTGATGATCGACCCTGTGAGATGGGGCAGGAAAGGGGGTGTCTTCAATTGGTGGGATGGCCGCGGAGCGCTCGACCATGAGAAGCCGTCCCCCAAGCTTGTCACGTTCGACGCTCGCGAGCTGGCGCTGGTTTACACGGGCCTTGCAAACCTTGGGTTCACCGATGACGAGATCTCAATCCTGTTCGAGATCACGGCCTATGAGGAGCTCTCCAACAACAAAACCTTAGCTCTGGCGAAGGTCGCCGCGCTCCAAGTGGTCACCAAGAAGGTCGTGACCAAAGAGGACGCTCACCAGCTTATCGAGGCCTTGGACTGGATGCGCCAGCCATCGTTCGAGACGAACCTTGCCTATTGGCGCTTCATCAGCAAGATCCGCCTGTGGTGGCGGGAGCTGTGGTCGTGACACCGTGTTCGTGGTGCGGTGAGGATGTCAGGATTCACCGATGGCTCGAAACATGGCCAGGCAACACGACGGTTCGGGTCGGCGCGATCAGGCACGTCAGACAGCCAAACCCATGTCGGTCAACCATTGGCTTGGTCGTCTCTCATATCGAGCCAGACATGTTTTTCTTTTCTGCCAAGGTCGCCGCGATGGTCATGGTTTGGCGTGTCCGCCATCGCCGCAAGTGGCTGCCGGAGGTTGTATCATGAGACTATGTCGAACCTGTTCTCGGGGTGTGACATTGAGGTCGACCAAGGCCGGTCACACCGTAAGGGTTGCCGTCAAGCACCGGACGACGAGCTATTGCAGCGGCACGATAGGCTTCGAGACGAACGTCGTGCTCGACGGTCGCAACGACGAGGCCGCGGTCAAGGATGCCGAGGCAAGCTTGATCCGCGAGTGGGATACTTGCCAATGAAAGATGCTTATCAAAGTTGCTGTCTTTGCGGCCGTGACATCGAATGGCTCGAAGAAACCATCGGCGACAACATCCTCGCAGGCATTCCGATAAGGCACCGAGCTTGTGCCGAGCGCAACGCCTACCTCTTGAGCCCGCCCGACACTCACGGGACCCAAACCTTTCAATTCGAGCCGGGCCACGCGATCCCTTGCTTGGGCTGCTCCAAGAACATGACGACGGGGCAGAAGCTGTTGTGGCGGCACGGCAAGGGTCAGGGGATGCCCTACGCACACCATGGGTGCATTCGTGAGGATTGCCAATGAACGCCGTCTTCGGTTGCACGTTGGCTTGCGTCGTCGGGAGCTTCGGCGACAGGTGGTCGACGATCTCGATCAAGCCGACTGGCGGTCGCTTGGGCGGCGAGCTGTATGCCGAGAAGGGCGCGAGCGTCGAGGAGATAGCGCTCAAGGTCCTCGAACTCGTCGACGACAAGGGGGCCGGCGCAGTCGAGGTCAGCGGCGGCGGCCTGCGCTGGGGCGTCATCGACTTCATCAAAGAAATGATCAGGGAAGAAACGATCTACGCCGACGACGTCGAGATAATCGACGCGGGTCACGCTGAGTAGAGCGCATCAATCAGAGGGGTTTGGTTCAATGGCAAATCTACACCTACCGGTCGACGAGACTACGATCCGCCGCCTCGACAGGGTTCGGGAGCGGCGGGGCTTCGAGACGATCACCGAAGCTGCGCTCGAACTCATGGCCACGGGGTTGGAATCCCATGAGCAGGCATATGGTTCGACCAAACCTGTCCACGTCGGACAGGTCGGACGACAGAAGCCCGACCGACGCTCGGCTTGACGGCCACTACAAGGGGGCGCTCTCATGCGGCAACGACACGCTAGCATGAGGCGCCTCTTTGGATTCTCGGGAGCTGCGCGAGCAGTTTCGCACAAGGCCGCTCTGGTTCGTCGACGATATCCTCGGCTGCAACCTCTGGCCCGTGCAACAGAAGATCGTGACCAAGGTCGCGAAGTTCGACCATGTTTGCGTGCCGAGCTGCCATGCCTCGGGTAAGGACTACACCAGCGCTCGGGTGGTCCTCTGGTTCCTTCTCTCCCATCGCCCCTCGATCGTCATCACGACGGGACCGACCGACCGACAGGTTCGTGAAATCCTCTGGCGTGAGATCGCGGTCGCCCATAGGAGCTCGCGCTACAACCTCGGGGGCCGGCTACTCAAACAGAAGCTCGAACTCGGGGCCGACTGGTTCGCGCTCGGATTCACGTCGGCCGACACCGACGCCACCGCCGGCCAGGGATTCCACTCGCACCACATCCTAACCATCATCGACGAGAGCGCCGGCGTGACCCGAGATACCCGGGACGCCATTCAAGGCAACCTCTCGGGCGGCTACACCACGAAGTTGTTGGAGATAGGCAACCCGACCGACCCGACCAGCCCCTTCGCCTCGGAGTGCGCCCGCTCGGGGACTCACACCTACGGCATCGACGCCTTCAACACGCCAAACTTCATCGAGTTCGGCATCAAGCCAAAGGACATCGACAGCGGCGATTGGATCAAGAAGGTCGACGGGCGGCCTCTCCCGGCGCCCTATCTGATTTCGCCGGCCTGGGTTCATACGCAGGTTGACCGGCTCGGATGGGACGACCCTTTTGTCGTCGCTCGTGTCCGCGGTCGGTTCCCCGGCGCCGGTCCTGATAGCATCCTTACGCAGCAATGGATCGACGACGCGGCCGAGGCGACTTACCGGCCGCACAAGAACGACCCGATCGTTCTGGTGTGCGACGTCGCGCGCTTCGGCGATGACGAGACTGTCATCGGGTACCGCAAGGGCTACCGCTACCGCACGCTAGAGCGGGGCCGCGGCAACGACACCATGGACACCGCCGGGCGTATCTTGAACTACCATCGGAAGATGAAGGCGGCGCAGATCAGGGTTGACGACGACGGCGTTGGTGGTGGTGTCACCGATCGCTTGCGCGAAGAGTTGGAGAAGACCGGCGAGGCCGACATCGTCTACCCGATGCGAGGCGGCGCCGCTCCGATGGACGAGAACCCGATCGACGGGCCGCGCTTTCTGAACGCCCGCGCCGAATGGCACTGGCATATGAAGATGGAGTTCAAAGGTGGGCGGGTCGACATCGACGACAACGACCACGAGCTCAAAGCGCAGCTCGCACAGCTCAAGATCAAGCGGTGGGATGGTAGCGGTCGCATCGTCATCGAGGCGAAGGAGGACTTCAAGAAACGGGTAGGTCGATCGCCCGACGATAGCGACACGCTTCTGTACGCACTTGCGCCAGTTGACCTATATCCTGCTATACAGGTGTTCTAAGCAATCCCGGGCAGCTACAACGGCCACCGTTCTAAGGGGCGCTGCCACATGGGCGAGATCGTCGCGAAGCTACCGGACCACCTCGGCGAGCTTCACCAACTTCGCAGTTGGACACCAAGCTTTCTAACCGCCGGACTGGCCAGCAAGATCGGCGAAGTCGGCCAGCTCCCGAACCTCGATCGAGCGCTTCACGAGATCACGACCAGGGCGGTCGACACCACCGCCATTGCGACCTCGGGCAAGACGCCGGCGACGGTCTTCGGTGAGTTCATCAACACCGCGCAAGTGGGCTCGAACCACCTAGCCCTTGCGCAGAACGTTACCGCCGAGGCCGAGTCGGTCCAGCTCTCCCGGTTGATCCCCGACCAGGACCAGCTTCAAACCGGGGCCGACACCACGACCAATCTCACCGACACCGACGGCATCACTTTCGGCGGGACCACCGTCGCCCTGACAGAGTTGTATTGGTACGAGCGGGTGACGCTGAACTACCTCGAAGACAACATCGCCGGCGGTGACATCGAGGCCTCTGTCGGTCGAGCGGTTCTCGCTGGTTTTGCCGAGCAGCTCTCGAAGCTCGCGCTTGAGGGCGATAACTCGTTATCCGGCTTTATCAGTCGCATCGACGGATGGGTTCAGCACGCGACCGACGGAGGCTCGACCAGCTTCGCGGCCGCTGCGGCAGAGTTCGCCAACGCCACCTCGATCGGGCTGTTCCTCGACAAGCTGTGGGACAACATGGGCGCTCGGTACCGCAACCGAGGCGACATCGTCCACCTCGTCAACGCCGACGCCTTGAAGCGCTTCGAGATCGAGACCAGGGCCGCCGGCGGTGACAAGGTCGTGACGACCAGGTCGGTCGGCCCCAACATCGTCGAGCGAGGGTTTCAGGGCGAGCGCATCGTCGGCGAGGAACGGCGCCACAGTGACGCCGACCAGAAGAACCGGGTGATGTGTACGCCGGCGGCCAACCTGGTCGTGGCCACGGGTCGAGACATGCGGGTCGATGCCAAGTTTCTGCCGAGGCTGCGCGCCATCGACTACGTCGTCACCACCCGTATCGGCTTTGGCGTGCGGGACTTCGCAGCGGTCAAGATGGGGATTCCGCCGGCGGCTATCTACGGTACCGGCGTCGTTGCGGACGGCCCCTAGGGGGCTCGCCAATGTTTGGCCGCTTGCCGCAAGCTTGGGCGGTCCTGCGAGGTCAGAAGCTACCCGACCAGCGACCGACCTCGCACGGCATCATCCCTATGCAGCTCGGCGCCTATCAGATCGACAGGCGCCAGACAGCCGACGACCAGCTAAACGCCTATCGGGGGTGGGTGGCCGCGTGCGTCAACGTGCTCTCCTCGGGGGTCAGGCAACAGCCCTGGTTCCTGTGCAGGGACACCGGACCCGACCCCGAGGACATCGAGAAGCTCGAACTCGACCAGGTCCCCGAGGTCCTCAAGATGCCATCCCTGTTGATGGATCTTGGAACGCTGCTCGAACTCTCGGTCAAGCACCTCGACACGACTGGCTCGATGTTTTGGTACCTCGTGACCAGGACCGAGGGCGACCCGACCAGTGAGGTCCTCGGTATTCAGCCGCTTTACCCTCAACAGGTCTTGCCGCACTACAACGACCGCCTACAGGTCTTCGACGCTTGGGAAGTGCGGATAGCGGGCCAGCCGCAAATGACGATCCCACACCAGGACGTCGTCTGGACCTATCGGCCTCACCCCTCGATCCCGTGGCTTGGCGCCTCGCCGATCGAGCAGGTCGCGTTGACGGTCGACCTCGACCTGTACGCCAAGGCCTACGGCGTCGCCATGATCGAGGGCGGCGGGATGCCTCCGGGCATCCTCTCGATGGAACAAAAGGTCACGCCAGAGCAGGCCGAGGCGGTCAAGGCTAGGTGGAAGAACCAGCGGGCCGACCCCGACGACATCGCGGTCATCGGCAACGGCGCCAGCTTCGAGCAGGTCGGCACGAGCCTAAAGGATCTTGCTTGGCTCGACCTTGCCCGCATGAACCGCGACGAGGTCCTCGCTATCTATCAGGTCCCCTCGGCCAAGCTCGGACTGATCGAGGACGTCAACCGAGCCAATGCCGTCGACGTGAACCGCGCCTTTGCTGCCGACGCCCTGCGCCCGCGCTTGCGCATGATCGAAGACAGCATGAACCGCTACGTCTTGCCGCGCCTCGGCGTGGGTCCTGATGTCTTCTTTCGGTTCGAGAACCCGGTCGACCAGGACATGGCGCTTGCCGTGTCACGGGCCAACGCCGCCTATGATCGGGGCGCGATCACCGTCAACGAATACCGGAAGGAAACCAACCGCGACGAGATCGAAGGTGGTGACGTCTACTCACCGAGCCGTGATCGGCCTATTCGTGCCGACCTTGCGCCGCGCGAGCCGGCGGCCGCGAGTGGTGGTTTCGGTGGCGGCGGTGGCGAGGACGCGAAGGGCGACGGCCAGATCCCCGAGGTCGAGAAGGACGATAGTGCCGAGGCTCGCGCACTGCCGGCGCCTGGTGAGCAAGAGATAATCGGTATCGACCTTGCCCGCGAAGGTAGCGACGTAACAGTCTATCACACGGAGCCGGTCGAGCTCGGGCTCGAAGGTCTCACCGGCGACGAGGTCATCTCGACACTGCAAGCCCGCTCCCTTCTCCCTGAGATCCTACCCCTATCAGATCGAGAAATGCGGGCCGTCGCCTCGACCTTCGAGAACATCCAGGATCGGATGGAACGGGATTGCTTGCGCAGGTTCCGCGCGCTGTTGGGCGCCGAACAGTCTCGGGTCGTCAAAGAGATCAGGTCCAGAAAGCGGGTGCCGAAGATCAGTTCGCGCGGCGTCTTTCACGCCGACTTCGAGGCCGATTGCTGGGAGTTCGCCGAGCTGGGGCTCGATGGTACCGAGCGGCTGATCTACGAGGACGTCATCGAGTTCGAGCAGACGGCGGCCGAGGTCGATCTACAGCGTGACTTGCTTTCGACGATCCACGCCGGCCAGACAAAGAGCTGGTCGAACGCTTGGAACAAGATGCTGCGCGACGGCTTCGTCAACGGGTGGAACATCCTACGAGAGGAAGCCGGGCGCGACCTGGTCGACGTCGGCCCGGTCCTGGAGAAGCGACGCGCCTCGATCCTGCGCCAAGCCGAAATCAGAGTCCGCCGTTTTCGCAAGACCACCCGGCGCCAGATTGCCAGGGGTATTCGGAACCTGATCAGGGCACGGAAGAAGGAAGGGCTCGACACCACGCCGGACGACGTCGCCGAGGAAGTCTCGCGCATCTATGACCAGGCCAAGTCAGGTAGAGCTCAAACCGTGTGCAGGACCGAGACGAGCTTCGCCCTGAACGATGGCAAGAACCGTCATATGAAGATGGCCGAGCGGCGCCTCGACGTGACGTTCATCAAGACGTGGAACGCCATCCTCGACGAGCACACCAGGCCGGGCCACACCAGCGCGCATGGCCAGGAACGAGAGGTCAACGACGAGTTCGTCGTTTCGGGCGAGGCCTTGCGGCACCCGCTCGACCCGCGCGGGTCCGCGGGCAACATCATCAATTGCCGCTGCACGATGAACGTCCAAATGAAGCAAAGGCGGAAGTCATGACAGAAGCTCACAGCACCATCGTTAGAGCCGCCGGATGCGAGCTACTCCGAGCGGGTGGCAAGGGCGATTTGAAGCGGCGGGCGAAGTTCCGCCTCTCCGACGACAGCCTCGATCGGATGAACACCAGGATCGACCCGAGGGGTATCGACACGAAGGCGTTTGAATCAAACCCGGTCTTCCTGTGGGGTCACGGTGGCTATGGCAGCTTCACCGGCCCGCCGGACATCACCAACGTGATCGGCCGCGTACTCTCGACGCAAGTCACGAGCTTGACCCGAGACGCGAGCGACGCCTCGGCCTCTCTCGACATCGAGGTCGAGTTTGCACCTGGTTCAGTGAACGAGAAAGCCGAGCAGGCATTTCGGATGGTAAGCGAGGGGTTCCTTCGCGCCGTCTCGATCGGCCTATCGGTGCGCGACTTCCGCGTCGAGAAGGGCGAGGACGACCGAAAGGGTAGCGTCGTCGTGTTCACCGAGACCGAGATGCTTGAGGCTTCGTTGGTTCCGATCCCGGCGAACCGAAACGCAACGGTTTTGACGAATGCCTTTCCCTCGATGTATGACTTAGGGCATGAGCCGTCGGACGTGGAACAGCGCGTTATTCGGTGGCTTGAGGTTTCCCGCTCGAACGGGTCTCCGCGGCAGCGCGTAGATATCGACCCCAAGGCGGTTGTTAAGACGGCCGTCGGCATGAGCCGACGACGCCGGGCAATGGCAACCACCGGCCAGCTCTTAAGAACGGAGCTGCGCGACTTATGGGGTCAAACAGATGCCGACCAAGAGAATCCGTGACGACGACGACGGCGCGATCAAGCACGAAGCCGCAGCGGAAGAGACCGAGTTCGAGACACTATCGACCGCCGAGCGCTCCGAGATCGCAAAGGACATCTTCAGCCTCGCCGAGGGCAGCATCAAGCGCGCCGTCGACGAGGTTCACCGCCAGCTCGACGAGAAGCTCGACGAGGGCCTGAACCCGGGCAGCGAGAAGGTCCAAGCGCTCGAACGCGCGCTCGACGAGAAGCAGGCCGAGCTCGACGCCGCCCTTGGCAAGATCAGCGATCAAATGCGGCTGCTCGAAGCCCACATGCGCGGTATCGGCCGTGTCACTGGCTCGACCCGAGTTACCGACGCGCCTGACCACGCCGACTACAAGGGCACGTTCATGACGCCCGAGCGGCACAAGGCGATTATCGCGGAGTACTCCCGCGGTGACCCTGATCGCATTCCGGGTTACCAGGCTCGCGCCGCCGACACCACGGCGATCGCTTCCTCGGGCAAGCTCCCGATCGATGTGGCCGACGCCTTCATCGACCTGATCATTCAAGAGCAGGCGATGTTGTCCAAGGTGACGACCCGCCGGATGATCAGCCCCGAGGCTCGCCTCGACCAGTTGTTCGTCAACAAGCGCCAGATCGTCGCCGCGACCGAGAACACGGCGCCGACAGTAGCCAACGCCATCGGTTTCCGGGGGAGCACGCTTTCGACCAAGGAGGTCATTTGGGCCGAAGACATCACTCTCTCGTTCTTGGAAGACAACATCGAGAGAGCGAATGCCGAAAATCACATCGCCGGCGTCTTGGCGCGGCAGTTCGGAACCGACCTCAATGACCTCGGCTGGAATGGCGACACCGGCGGCGCCGGGAACTTCATTCCGATCGTCGATGGCTTTGCAAAGCTGATCAACACCGACCCGAGCGCTCCGACCCAGTCGGGCGCAGGATCGGCCGACACCGGCGACGGCGTCGATCAGCCGACCGTGGTGACCACGCCGGGCGCACCGGCCGGGACCACCCCGGTCGCGGCGTTGTTCCGGTTGATCCACAAGGCCTTGCCCGAGCGGCACAAGGCGCGCAGCGACTACGGTTTCTTCGTGCCGACCGGTACCGCCGAGCTGTATGCCGACGAGGTCCAACAGCGTGAGACGGCGCTCGGCGACAATGTCCTGATCAACGGGCTACCGTCGCTTCGCTACTTCGGCCGCTCGGTGTGGCCCGAGCCCCATCTTCCGCCTCGGGTCTTCTTGACGCCGGTCCAGCTCATGTTCTTCGGCATCCTTCGCAACATGCGGGTCGACAGTGAGTTCCAGCCCCGCAAGCGTGCCGTCGAGTACACCATCACCGCCCGGATCGGTTACCAGATTACCGGCTACGAGACCTTCGTTCGGTTGTCTGCCGATCTGCCGGCCGGTTTCCTCTAGGCCGAAACTAGGAGGGCTCGCCTCATGCAAGATGCTTCTGTCGAGATGGTCCGTGTCGAGGTCGTGGCGCGCATCCCGAAGGTCCATCGACGCTTGGGGCGAGCCGATCCGCCGCTTACCCGGTTGCGTCTTGGTGCGAGGGGTGAGGTCCCCGCGTGGATGCTTGAGACCTATCCCCTGGCACTTCGGCGCCTCGATCCGCAGCCCGGAAGTGAAAACCCAAGACTCGAGCTGGCGGAAGTGACAACCGGAAATGCCGGCACGGTCGAGGCGGCGATCGACAGCTCGGTCGCACCCAAGCCAGCACCCAAGCCCATCAGGCCACCGCGCAAGCGCAAGGCCGCATCGCCCAAAGCACCAACCCGGCGCCGACGCGCCTCGAAGGAGTAGCCCGCCATGGCCAACGGCGTCTTCAATATCGCCAAGGGTAAGGTCAACGAATACATGGCCCGGATCGATGCCAACGATCCGACCAACGCCGTGCTTGTCATCACACTGCTCAAGACCTCGGTGGTCGATGCCACCCTCGAAGACTTCGACGACCTCGGCGCCATCCTTGGCGATGCCGGCGTCGACGAGGCGGACTTCACCAACTTCACCAGAAAGATCCTGTCGGACACCGACATTACCGCGCCGACCCCGGATGACACCAACAACCGGCAAGACGCGGACATTCCCGACCAGACTTGGACCTCGGCCGGCGGGGCTACGAACAACACCCTCGTCAAGCTGCTCGTCTGCTACGACAGTGACAGCACAGGCGGCGCCGACTCTGCAATCGTGCCGCTCACACATCACGACTTCGCGGTAACGACAGACGGGTCGGACCTGATCGCTCAGGTCGCCGCGGCCGGGTTCTATCGGGCGGCCTAGAACGACAGCTAACTCGGGTTGAGTCCTGGTCGGCGAGATCCGCAAAGGGGGCCTCGGTGGCCGTTGATCTAATCGTTCGAGGAATTGACAAAGTCGTCGGTGACGGGACGCTTACCGATGACCAGGCGATGGCCGTCTCGCTTCGGCGCGGGGCCATCGCCGCCCATGTGATCGCCGGCGCCGAAGTCCCAAGCCGGCACCTCTCCGGCAAGCAAGTCCCCCCTGCGTGGGTTGTGGTTCGCACCGATTGGAACGAGGGCGAACTCGACCAACATTGCGCCCCCTGGCAAGCCGAGCCCGTGTTCGTGTGGGAGAGCTTGAACGAGAACGTCGACCGCTGGCGCGTGGTCGTCACGTCCAAGCTCATCAGGACGCGCGATAGTCACGGCGGCATGAACCAGGACCGCGGCAAGGGGTTTATGGACGCTTGGGGGTTCATCAATCAGGACTATCTGGCGAATAGGACGAGAGGGCGGGCGACAATATTTCAAATGGCCAGCTCCAATGGACTATGGCGCGTCTTGGGCAATTCAGCCTTTCAAGATCTGTCCTACGACAAGGCAACCGGCGAGCATGTGGTCCGAATGGATTACGGCGCAGTACGTCCTAACAAAGACGTCGAGGTCAGGGACAGCGTCGAGGAGTTCGCGACGTTCGTTACTCAGGACACCTCGGCCAACACTATCGACTTTTCCATCATGCGCGATGACGTCAAGGCGCTGTTCGAGGAGAACGTGAGAGTAAGGCTTGAGAAGAAGTTGGCGCGACGTCGCTTCGCGCTCGATGCCGCCGAAGTCGATCGGATCATTGTCGCCGGCGGGTACGACGAGATCCCCGGCACGACGCTAAGCCAGAACATGCTGGACGCGCTCGATGGCTGACACGACGGTTACCGTCAACCAAGGCGGCGGGGCCGACTACACCGTTCTACAGACGGCCATTGACGACAGTGATGTCGCGACGGGTTTCTACAAAGTCGAGATCGAAGACGCCGTTCGGTATTCGGAAAACATAACAGCGGGCGGGTCGACGGGCACGCCAACGGCTGCGAATTATCTGTGGATCACAGCGACGGATGCGGCCTACCACGCCGGCGTGGTCGGCGACGGCGCCCTGGTTCATCCGACCGCTGCCGGTCACGCGATCACGATCACCGAAGCTTACGTCAGACTCGAAAAGCTTCATGTTCGAATTAGCTCGGCGTCGGCGAACTCGAACGAGTGCATAAGGGTCAACGACAACTATGCGGACATTCTAATCGAGCGTTGCATACTCGACGCACATCAAAGAAGCCGCGCAACTGTCGACGGCGACTGTCTCTATATTGACAACGATGCCGCAGGAATTGTCACGGTCTATAATACCCTGATGGTCGACGCCGCTAGACTTTGGGTTAACGGTGATTCCAACGGAACGATAAATCTTGAGTTCTGCACTGGGTATAGGTCTACGGTAAACGAAGCGAGCGCAAACCAGCAAGGCGGCCTCTACCTACCTCGCGGTGGGGCCAACAACCCGACTGTCGTCGTCTACAACAACGCAACGGCCGACACGGTTCAAAACGATGAGTGGCGCCAAGACGGCAGCCCGACGACGAGTGGGAGTCACAACGCATCTGAGGACCTGACCGCGCTTGGGACCTCGGCCGTCACAGGCATAACGCCCGCGGACGAGTGGAATGATCCGACCAACTTCGACCTAACGATCAAGAACAGCGGGTCACTTTTCGAGGGTGGCACGGATCGGAGCGGGTCGAAGCCCGACAGTCGGGTCGACGCGACCATCGACATCGTTGGCACGACCAGGCCGGCGACGCCTTCGATTGGCGCCTTCGAGTTCGTTGCGGGTGGCGTCACCGGCTCAGTCGTCCAGGCGACCGAGACCGATTCAGCGCAAGCGACCACCCCGGCGCGCGTCGTCGCCTTCGGCCAAGCAACCGAGACGGACACGGCGCAGGTTATCACCCCTGCGAGCGGCGCCACTGTCGTTGCGGTCGATCAGGCGAGCGAGACGGACAGCGCGCAGGCCATGGGCCACGCCTTCGCTGTCACCGTTGGCCAAGCCGTCGAGACGGACACCGCGCAGCCAATCACCAAGGGCGCCTCTGTCGTCGTCGTCGACCAGGCGACAGAAACCGACACCGCGCAGGTTGTTGGGATTGCCAGGGCCATCGAGGTCGGCCAGGCCGTCGAGACAGACATAGGGCGCATCGTCAACGCTGGCCGGTTCATAGCAGTCGACCAGGCTGTAGAGACCGATAGCGCTCAAGTTGTCAGCTTCTCCAAGGGCGCCGAGGTTGGTCAGGCGGTCGAGACGGACACGGCCCAAACGATCGCCGTCATTGCCTCGCTTGGCGTTGGGCAGGCTATCGAGGCGGACACAGCTCAAGCGATCGTCCCCGCTCGCGTCGTGGTGGCCGCTCAGGTCAGCGAAACCGACACCGCCAACGTCGTCGCGCCAGCTCACGCCGTCGCCGTCGAGCAACCTCTCGAAACGGACACCGCTGGCGCCACCACGCCAGCCAAGCGGCTCGACGTTGGGCAGGTCATCGAGGCCGACACCGCGCAGGTGATCAGCTCGCTACTCGGCGGCGGCCAGATCATCGTTAACCAAGCGGTCGAGACCGACACGGCGCTCGATATCGTGCCGACCAGCGCTGCCACTATCGGGCAGGCCATCGAGACCGAGACCGCCCTCGATATGACGCCGGTTCGAGTTCATCCCGTGATCGTCGTGCAAGAGATGAACACAGCTCAGGTCGTGGGTGTTGCGAAGCGCTTGAGCGCCGACCAGGCGGCCGAGGTCGACACGGCGCTTGCGGTTGCCGCGGCCCGCGCCGTTGTGGTCGGCCAGGCGACCGAGGCGGACACCAGCCTAGCCGTCGACCCGATTCGCGGTGCGGTGATTGTCAACGTCGCGATCGAGACCGATAGCGCGCAGCCTATGACGTTCCAGCTCCGGCGCCTGGTCGGGACCGCCGTCGAGACAGGCATCGCCGGCGACATGACATCGCGCAAGACCCGCGTCGTTCAGGCCGTGCTGATCGGCCATGCTCCGAGCCAACTTCGGTGGTGGGTCGACGAGGATGGGCGCGTTGGGCGCGCTCGGTATCACGTCCCGGTCGGGATGCCGCCCGAGGTCATCCAACGCCTCGACGAGTGGGACAACGGGCGAGGTGGCCGCGTTCTTCGTGTACTCGACCCGATCACCGATGGAATGTCGGTCGACCTCGGGTCCATCGTCGACGGGGCCGCTATTGCTGGGGCTACCTTCTCGGCTGCTCAGGTTGCCAGAAATGCGACCTTCTCTTTCACCGCCACGATCGGCGCCACATCCGACGGCCTGCTCTTGACGCTCGGCACCGAGACCGCCGGCGGCGTCACGATCGGGACCATCGCCAACCCGACACGCTTGGCCGTCGCTATCGGTGACGCCGTCGCGGTCGAGGGCACAGCACTCCCCGAGACCGGTATCTCGGGCCTGATCGTGCTCGGCCTGTCCATGGTCGAGAAGCGTCTCAAGCTCTGGCAAAACGGCGTCGAGGTGATCGACATTCTGTTTCCGGGCTCGACCTGGCAAGACGAGGCCGCGGCCGGCGGGTTCCATCGGGCGCAGGCCGACTACGTCAACCTTTTAGCTCCGAACGCCATTGGTGCCGGTGCCGCCGACGACGTGACTTTGTCCGGGAATCTGATGTACTACGATCAACAGTTGCCAGTTTCGTTCTAGCCGGGCGGTCAATCAGCCAAGGGGGTTATGGCTATGGTTTCCACTACACTGATCGGCGGCTATGTGCCAAAGCGGTTG
>Ga0224508_10000171_pt1 | contig 68207 bp, 65 predicted proteins | sample SF_Jan12_sed_USG_4_FD_170157 | JGI IMG/M metagenome (GOLD analysis project Ga0224508, IMG submission 170157) | Sediment microbial communities from San Francisco Bay, California, United States - SF_Jan12_sed_USGS_21 | ecosystem: Environmental > Aquatic > Marine > Sediment | place: USA... | reverse complement strand
CCTGCCCCTCGCCGCCGATGTTGAAGAGCATCGCGTGGAAGGCGATCGAGACCGCCAGTCCGGTAAAGATGAAATTGGTGGTGTAGTAGAGCGTGTAGCCGAGCGAGCCCGGATAGACGAAAGCGCCCTTCGCCATGACCGCCAGCGCCTGAAACGGGTCCTCACCGATCACCGAGATGACCAGTCCCGAGACCACGAGGGCCAGCAGGATATTGAGCACCGGGATCAGGCCGATTTCGGCCCAGCGGGGCAGGGGGGCGGGGGTCATCTACTTCGCCACGACAATGTCCCGGGCTTGACCCGGGAACCCGCGCCTTTAGGCGCTGTCCGTCGAGGCCCCGGATCAGGTCCGGGGCATTGGTGGAGGTCGTATCTCACGCCGCCGCTTCCGCAACCCCGGCCATCAAGAGACCCAGTCGTTGACGGTCCGCTTGCGAGCGTGGGATCGTCCCCACGACACGGCCAGCGTTCATCACGATGATCCGGTCACTCAGCGCCAGAATCTCGTCCAGTTCCACCGAGACCAGTAGGATCGCGCACCCAGCGCGTTTTAGCTCGATCAGCCGCTCGTTGATGAACTCGATCGCGCCGATATCGACGCCCCGCGTCGGCTGGCCGACCAGCAGCACCTTCGGCGCCACATCGATCTCGCGGGCCAGGACCATCTTTTGCTGGTTGCCGCCCGAGAAGCCGCCGGCGCGGAGACTAGGATCCGCAGGGCGTATATCGAAATGCTCCATTAGCCGGGCGCAATGGGCGCGTATGGATGACGGATTGATCCGCCAATTAGGTCCGGCGCGCTCGCCCCTGTGGTAGCCGAGAACGGCGTTCTCCCAGGCAGTGAAGTTCAGCACAAGTCCGCGCAGATGCCGGTCCTCGGGCACGTGGGCGAGCCCTAATGTCCGCATCTCGGCGGGGCCCGCCTGATGCGCCCGGTCGATCTCGCGGCCGCCAAGCCGGATTTTGCCATCCTGGACCGGCAAAATGCCAGAGAGCAGGTTCAGAAGTTCGGACTGGCCGTTGCCGCTGACCCCAGCAACCCCCAGGATCTCGCCGGCGCGCAGTTCGAAACCCACGTTGTTCAGCCGCATTGCGCCGGTGCCGTCGCGCCATGTCAGCCCGTCCGCAGACAACGCCACGGCGCCCGGGTCGGCGGGCGCCGGATCCGCCTCCAGCGCCACCTTGCGCCCGACCATCAGCTCGGCCAGCTCCTCGCGGCTGGTTTCAGACGGGATGCGATGGCCCACCATCTCGCCCTGGCGCATCACTGAGACGGCGTCGCAAACCTCCATGATCTCCCGCAGCTTGTGCGTGATCAGCAGAATCGTGACTCCGTCGCGCCTGAGCGCGCGCAGGATATCGAATAGCCGATCGGTCTCGTCGGGTGTCAGCACCCCCGTCGGTTCGTCCAGGATCAGGATGCGCGCGCCGCGTCGCAGAGCCTTCAATATCTCGACCCGCTGCTGCAGGCCGACCGGCAGGTCGCCGACGAGGGTGTCTGGGTCGATCTCCAGCCCGTGCACCTCGCTGAGCTGCGCCAGTTCGGTCCGGGTCTCGGCGCGGCCTTGGGCCAGAAGAGCACCGCCTTCGGCGCCCAACATAACGTTCTCGAGCACCGTGAAGGTGGGAACCAGCATGAAATGCTGATGCACCATGCCGATGCCATTTGCGATCGCGTCGGCGGAGTTGCGGATCGTGACAGGTTTGCCGCCGATCTCGATCCTGCCGGAATCCGCCGCGTAGAAGCCGAAAAGGATGCTGACCAGCGTCGACTTGCCGGCGCCGTTCTCGCCGATGATGCCGTGGATGGTGCCGGGCGCAACCTCGAGCGACACATCATGATTGGCGCGCACTACACCGAAATATTTGTGAATTCCGTGCAGTGCGACTGCGGACGAAAGCGTGGAGTTCATCGAGTTGCGCTACGGTTCCGGCACCAATGCCCCGGCCCTGAGCCGGGATCTCGATGAACGGTGCAGATTGACTCGATGCCCCGGATTAAGTCCGGGGCATCGGTTCTCATTGAGGCTCCGGCCATTCTCAGAAAGGACAGGTCGAATCCGACTCGTAATTATGGACCTGGATGTCGCCCGAGATGATCCCGGCCTTGGCGGCCTCGACGGCGGCTTTCACGTCGTCGGTGATCAGTGCCTGATTGTTCTCGTCGAGCGCCCAGTCGACGCCGTCCTCGGCCAGGCCAAGGCTGACCACGCCGGTGGAGAAATCGCCGTCCATCGCGTCCTTCATGGTGTCGTAGGCCGCCACGTCGACGCGCTTCAGCATCGAGGTCAGAACCGATCCCGGCGCCAGGCCGTTCTGGTTCGAATCGACGCCGATCGACAGCTTGCCCGCATCGGCCGCGGCGCGGATGACGCCTAGCCCGGTGCCGCCGGCGGCCTGATAGATCACGTCGGCGCCCCGGTCGATCTGGCTTTGGGTCAGCTCGGCGCCCTTGGCCGGGTCATTCCAGGCCGCGGGCGTGGTGCCGGTCATGTTCTGGATCACCTCGGTGCCGGGCTTCGCGGCCTTGGCGCCCTGGACATAGCCGCAAGCGAATTTGCGGATCAGTGGGATATCCATACCGCCGACGAAGCCGACCTTACTGGTTTGCGAGGTCAGGGCCGCGGCGACACCGACCAGGTAGCTGCCTTCGTGTTCCTTGAACTGGTATTGGCGCAAGTTGGGCTGGTCGAGCCAGAAGACGTCTATGATGGCGAAGTTCACGTCCGGGTTGTCGGCGGCGACCTTGTCGATGGCGTCGGCCTGGGCAAAGCCCACTCCCAGCACCACGGTGGCGCCGCGCTGAACCATGCGCCGCATCGCCTGCTCGCGCTGGGTCTCGTTGGTGACCTCGAACTCCATCACCTCGACGCCTGTTTCGTCCATGAACTTCTTGATGCCGTTCCAGACGCCCTCGTTGAAGGACTTGTCGAACTTGCCGCCCATGTCGAAGACGACCGCTGGCTTGAACTCGGCGGCTTGGGCGATCGTGGCGAAGGCGGCCATCGCGGCACCGGCGATCAGATGTTTGAGACGCATGTTGCTCTCCCTTTCGATCAATTCTTTGAGGGTCACGTTACCCGGCTTGGACGGGCGGGCAAACGAGGATTTCACATGACCCTACGACTTCAGCCCAATCTCGCGCAGGCGCTCCTGCAGGAAGCTGTCCGCCGTTACGCCTTGTTTTAGCACCACCTCCGGCCTCGGGTGCAGGAACATGGGCATGGAAAACCGAGCCCCACTCTCGGTCTTCTCCGGGTTCACCACCCGGTGAACCGTCGAGGGGAAATAGCCGCCCGACGCCATTTCCAGCATGTCGCCGCAATTGATCGCGATCATGCCCGGATCGCAGGGAACGCTATGCCAGTTGCCCGCCGTATCCCGCGCCTCGAGGCCGGGAGCCGAGCCGGCCAGCAGCACCGTGATCAGGTTGATGTCCCCATGGGCCGCGGCGCGCACGGCGCCCGGCTCGGGTGGCTCGTCAAGCGGCGGGTAGTGGAGGATGCGGAACAGGTTCTGCTTCGAGCCCGCAAGCATTTGCGGCAGGGGCTCGGAGAACCGCGCGGTCACCTCGGCCGGTGCGGTCTCTTGCACCCATTCCAGCAATGTCGCGCCAATCTCGACCAGGTCATCATAGAGCGCCCGGGTCAAGGCTTCGAGATCGTGGGGCACTCGGCCTTCCGGATAGACGTGATAGAACTCCTTCAAATCCTTGGCCTTCGCGTTCTTGGCGTTCTCGGACCGGAACGGAAAATAGCCGTCCTGGGTCTCCGGGTTTGCCAAGTAGTCGTGCTTTGCCTCGGAATCGAAGAACCGGCCCCACTGGGAATAGGCCTTCGCGATCCGCTCGGGCCCGACCGGGTGGTCGGTCAGCACAGCGAAGCCTGTCTCGCGCAAGGATCGGGTAAAGGCGGCGGGCGCGTCAGAACTGGTATAGGATACGGTCTGTATGTCGAAGCCCATGGCAACCTCCCTAGCTCTGTCGTAGCCCCAGTGCCGTGTCCGCTTGGCCGATCGTGTCCAGGAATTCAGCCAGGACCGACTGGGCCTCGACGCCCATCGCGACCCGGGCCGCCGGACAGTCGCCGCCAAAGCTGGTGCGCCCCGCGGTCTCGCCGTCCAGGGTCACCTGGACCGGGGCCTCGCGATACTCGAACAGCCCCGGATCCGTCAGTGTGATCACCGCAGTCGGGTCGTGCATGTGACAGCCGTCAATATCGTGCCGGGCGCGGTGGAAGTCGAAATAAAACTGCACCGCGTCGTTCAGGAACCCGCCGATCACGGGCGCGTTGCGTGCCACTCTGGCGAAGTCATCGGGCCCGCAATGGACCACTTCGGTGATGTCGAGCCCGACCAGGGTGACGGGCCAATCGGCGGCGAAGACCTTGGCCGCCGCGTCGGGGTCGTTCCAGATATTCGCCTCGGCATGCTCGTTGACATTCCCGGGCGTCTCGAGCGCGCCGCCCATGACGACAACCTGGGCCGCATTCCTCACGATTGCCGGGTCGAGTGCCAGCGCCGCGGCCAGATTGGACAGGGGGCCGATGGCGCAGATCGTAACCTCGCCGGGCGACGCTGCGCAGGTTTCGCTGAGGAATTGGGCGGCGGATCGCGGGTCCGGTTGTTGCGACGGGGTCACGGGCGGCAGGTGCCCGAAGCCCTCGATCCCGTGCACGAAATCCGGATGGGGTCTTAGCGGTTGCTCCAATGGCACTGCCGCGCCTTCGGCAACCGGGATGCCGAGCCGCGCCAATTCCGCAAGCCAGAGCGCGTTCCGGGTCGCCGTGGCGACGGGCACGTTTCCGAAAACCGACGTCAATCCGATCAGTTCCAGCTTTGGATGTGCGGCCGCGTAGAGGATTGCCATGGCGTCATCGACACCGGGATCGGTGTCGATGATCAACTTAATCAACGGTCCTTCTCCGCCAGAAAGGCCCGCACTTCGGCTCCGGTGGGGATGGCATCGGCCGCGCCGGTTCGGGTCACCTGGATTGCTGCCATCGCGGCAGCGCGGCGGAGCGCGGCATGCGGTGCCTCGCCCTGATCGCGCGCCGCCAGAAAGGCGCCCAGGAATGTGTCGCCCGCGCCGGTCGTGTCCATGGTCTCGACCGCGAAGGCAGCGACCTGATGGACCTCGCCGCCGGCCTGGTAGCGGGCGCCTTGCGCACCCATGGTGATCAGCAGTTCGGGCACCGGCAGGCACTCGGGCGCGACACCCAGATGGTCCGCCAACTGGGCGGCCTCGATCTGATTGACTGCCAACAGATCGACGTTGTCGACCAGTTGGGCGGTCATCTCCGGGTCGAAGGGCGCGGCGGAATAAGCCTTCCTCAGCCCTGCGGCACGGGCCATCGCGAAGCCGCTTGCCACCAGATTGGTCTCGTTCTGGGCCAGGAACCAATCGCCTTCGTTCGCGGTGCGCAACGCGTCGGCGATCTGGGCCTCGGTCAGCGCCCGGTTCGCGCCGCCATGGATCACGATCTGGTTTTCGCCCGCGTCGTCCACGCAGACGACCGCGTGGCCGGTCGCGCCATCGATCTCGGCCAAATGGTCGGTGCCGATGCCCGCCTGGCGCAAGCGCTCGGCGATCCAGCGTCCATCCGCTCCAGTCGCACCAATATGGAGGACCCGGGCCCCGGCAGCCGCAGCCGCAAGCGATTGGTTCACGCCCTTGCCGCCCAGCCCGCTGGCATAGCCCTTGTCCGAGACCGTCTCGCCTGGGCCAGGCAGGGCAGTGACCCGGTAGACATGGTCGATATTGATCGAGCCGAGATTGAAGATGCTCATGGCATTTCCTCGTCAGCCCGCCGGATTGCGCTCATGAAAGAAGCGAGGAGGTCGCGGTCCAGCGCTCCTTCGATCCGGATCCCACCGCAGAGATCGACACCCACTGGCCGCACCCGGGCAATCGCCTCGCCCACATTATCCGGGGTGAGCCCGCCCGCCAGGAACACCGGCCTCGTCGTGCGGCGGACAAATTCGGCGCTGATCTCCCAATCATGCACCCGGCCCGTGCCGCCGAGCTCGCCATGGGCCGGCCGGCCGGAATCGAGCAGGAAGGCATTGACGTGCCGCTCGTAGCCCGGGATCAGGTCCAAGGCCCCTTCGTTCTCGACATGGATCACTTGGATGCGGGCCAATCCTGGCGCCGCGACGGCTAGTCGGGCTAGCGTTCTTGCTGGGACATGCCGGACGATCTGAACCGCGCGGGTGCCGATCCGGGCCGCGTGCTCGACGATCTCGGCCGGTTCCTCGAACTCGGTCAGCAGTACGGGCGTCGACCAGGGCTGAGCCATTTCAGCGACCTCGCGCGCGGTCCTGTCGTCGATCACGCCGGGGCCGCTGGGCATCGGCCCGACCAGGCCCAGAAGGTCCGCACCGGCCGCCGCCGCCATCGCGGCCTCGTCGCGCGAGGCGATGCAACAGATCTTGACCCGGGTTCGGCGCAACATGCGGTTGTCCTGATTCTGGCCCTGACTTTAGATGCAGCGGCGATGATGCCGATTAAGGGGCAAGGGGCCAGGAAAATTTTCCAAGTGATAAAATTTTCCAATTGATAAAAATCCATCCCGCCCGCATAGTTTCGGAAAACGGCAGCCTGCGGGGAGGCAGAGCATGACCGACCGACTGACGCCGGGCATCGTAGCTGGACGGCGAGACGCGCGCGAACTGGTCGAGGCGTTTGCCGATTTGCACCCGCCGCTGACCGCGCACGAGGCCAGGGTCGCCGCGGACCGGTGCTATTTCTGCCATGACGCGCCCTGCGTGACGGCCTGTCCGACCTCGATCGACATTCCCCAATTCATCCGCGAGATCTCGACCGGGGCCACACGGGCCGCTGCTAAGACGATCTTCGACCAGAATATCCTGGGTGGCATGTGCGCCCGGGTCTGTCCGACCGAGACGTTGTGCGAGGAGGCCTGTGTACGCGAGGCCGCCGAGGGCGAGCCGGTGCAGATCGGCCGGCTCCAGCGTTTCGCTACCGACGCCCAGATGGCGACGGGTGCGCAGCTGAATTCACGCTCGGCGTTGACCGGCAAGCGCGTCGCCGTGGTTGGTGCTGGCCCTGCGGGGCTCGCCTGCGCACACCGGCTTGCGGTCCATGGCCACGATGTGACGCTCTATGACGCCAAGAACAAGGCGGGCGGGCTGAACGAATTCGGCATCGCCGCCTACAAGACCGTGGGCGGCTTCGCCCAGGCCGAGATCGACTGGCTATTGTCGATCGGCGGGATCACGCTCGAGACCGGCAAGCGCCTTGGCGACGGACTATCCCTGGAGCAGCTCCAGGCGGAATTCGATGCCGTCTTCCTCGGCATCGGATTGGGCGGGGTGAACGCGCTCCGCGCGGAAGGCGAAGAACTCGGCGGCGTCCTCCCGGCCGTCGAGTTCATCGCCGATCTGCGCCAGGCGGATGACCTGAGCACCCTGCCGGTCGGCCGGAACGTCGTCGTGATCGGCGGCGGCATGACGGCCGTCGATGCCGCGGTGCAGTCGAAGTTGCTGGGTGCCGAAACCGTGACCATCGCCTATCGCCGGGGCCGCGAGGCGATGAGCGCGAGCGAATGGGAGCAGGACCTGGCGACCGCGAAGGGTGTTACGATCCGCCATTGGGCGCAGCCTGTCCGCATCACCGGGAATGGCGCGGCGGCCGAGGTCGAGTTCGAGTATACCCGCAGTGGTGCGAATGGCCTGGAGGGAACCGGCGAGATCTTCCGCCTGCCCGCCGACCAGGTCTTCACCGCAATTGGCCAGACGCTTAATGACACGCCCGAGGGACTTGCGCTGGAGGGCGGCAAGATCAAGATCGACGGCGAAGGCCGCACGTCGGTGTCCAGCATCTGGGCTGGCGGCGATTGCGCCACCGGCGGCGACGACCTCACGGTGACTGCGGTTGCGGAAGGCCGCGACGCTGCCGAGAGCATTCACCGCACCTTTGGTTGACGTGCAGGGAACCAGAAAATGAATGTCGAAGATACGGTTGCCGCCCACTACACCTCCGGCGCGCTGACCGAGAGTATCATGTCGGCATTGGCCGAGTTGGGGGTCGATGTCTCGGCGCCAAAGCCCGGCGATCTCAAACCGGTCGATGAATTTCACACCGGCGGGCACGAGGCGACCGAGGCTCTTTTGGCCCAGCTCTCGATCACGCCGGAGACAAGCGTTCTGGATATCGGCTCGGGGATCGGCGGCACCGCCCGGCTGATCGCCGAGCGGTTCGCCTGCGCTGTGATCGGTGTCGATCTGACGCCCGAATTCGTCGAGACGGCCACCGAGCTTTCTAACCTTGCCGGGCTTGGGCACAGGACCGGCTTTCGGGTCGGAAGTGCCCTGTCGCTTCCGGTCGCGGACGGTGGCGCCGATCTGGCGCTGATGCTGCATGTGGGTATGAACATCGCTGACAAGGCGGCGCTGATGCGCGAAGCGGCCCGCGTGCTGCGGCCTGGGGGCCACTTCGCCGTCTTCGACGTGATGGCGGGGACCGAGCCCGGCGATCTGGACTTCCCAGTGCCCTGGTCCAGCGTCGCCGAGACCTCCTTCATCGCGGCGCCTGCGGCCTATGCCGAGGCTGCGCGTGAGGCTGGTTTCGATCAGGCGTCGATGCGCGACCGCACTGCTTTCGCCGAGGACTTCTTTTCGCGCGTCAAGGCGATCATCGCGGAGAAAGGACCACCGCCTCTTGGTATCCATTTGCTGATGGGCGAGACGGCGGGGTTAAAGATCGAGAACTACCTCACCAATTTGACAGCGCGGAAGATCGCGCCGACCGAGATGATATTTCGCAAAAACGAGTGAGGGAAAAATATGGCCTATATTATGAGCTATGTCGCAGCCGTCCCGACCGACAAGAAGGACGCCTACTCCAAACATGCCGCGTTGGCAGCGCAGATTTTCAAGGATCACGGCGCCACGCGCGTTGTCGAGTGCTGGGGCGATGAGGTGCCGCCGGGTGAAGTGACATCCTTTCCCCGCGCCGTTCAGGCCAGGGACGACGAAACCGTGGTCATGGGCTGGCAGGAATGGCCCGACAAGGCAACCCATGATGCCGGCATGCCGCAAGCGATGCAGGATTCGCGTTTTCAGAGCGTGCGCGAGGTGCCGTTTGATGGCAAGCGTCTGATCTTCGCGGGTTTTCAGAAACTCTTGGACATTTAGAGGACAGGACGATGGCTGACCTTTCGAACGATTTTATCGGTATCAAGTCGCCCAACCCGTTCTGGCTGGCCTCGGCGCCGCCGACCGACAAGGAATACAATGTGCGCCGCGCCTTCGAGGCCGGCTGGGGCGGAGTAGTCTGGAAGACCCTGGGCCTCGACCCGCACATCGTCAATGTGAACGGGCCGCGCTATGGCGCGGTCTGGGGGGCGGATAGGCGGCTATTGGGCCTCAACAATATCGAACTGATCACCGACCGGCCGCTGCGGGTGAACTTGGACGAGATCAAGGTCGTTAAGCGCGACTACCCGGACCGGGCTGTGGTCGTCAGCCTGATGGTGCCTTGCGAGGAGGAGTGCTGGAAGGGCATCCTGCCCCAGGTCGAGGAGACGGGCGCCGACGGGATCGAGCTGAATTTCGGCTGCCCGCACGGCATGTCGGAACGCGGCATGGGCTCGGCGGTGGGCCAGGTGCCGGACTATATCGAAATGGTCACCCGCTGGTGCAAGGCAAACACCCGGATGCCAGTGATCGTGAAGCTGACGCCCAACATCACCGATATCCGCTATCCGGCGCGCGCCGCGAAGGCGGGTGGTGCCGACGCGGTCAGCCTGATCAACACGGTCAGCTCGATCACCTCGGTGAACCTAGACAGCTTCAGCCCCGAGCCAACGATCGACGGCAAGGGGTCGCACGGCGGCTACTGCGGCCCCGCAGTCAAGCCAATCGCGCTCAACATGGTGGCCGAGATCGCGCGCGACGCGGAAACCGCCGGCCTGCCGATCTCCGGCATCGGCGGCATCACCAATTGGCGCGACGCGGCCGAATTCATTGCGCTGGGCGCTGGCAATGTCCAGGTCTGCACCGCGGCCATGACATATGGCTTCCGCGTGGTGGGCGAGATGATCTCGGGCCTGAAGCTCTGGATGGAGGAGAAGGGGCACGAAACGCTGGCTGACTTCGAAGGCCGCGCGGTGCCTAACGTGACCGACTGGCAGTTCCTGAACCTGAACTACGTCACCAAGGCGCGGATCGACCAGGACCTCTGCATCAAATGCGGGCGCTGCTACGCTGTCTGCGAGGATACCTCGCACCAGGCGATCTCGATGGCCGGCCCGAACGGCGAGCGCCGCTTCGAGGTGATCGACGAGGAATGCGTGGCTTGCAATCTCTGCGTCAACGTCTGCCCCGTGGAGGGCTGCATCACGATGGAGGAACTGGCAACCGGGGCGGTAGACTTGCGCACGGGCGAGACAGTGAAGCCCGACCATGGGGACTGGACGACCCATCCGAACAACCCAAGCCGGGTGGCGGCGGAGTAGAATGCGTCCCGTCGGAATCGCGCTCTTAGCGCTGGTGCTAGGACTTGCGTCGCCGTCCTTGGCGCAAGAACCGCCGCTCGACGGCACGCGGCCTCTCGACACCCCGCTGGTCTGCCTCGCGCGCACGATCTATTTCGAAGCGCGCGGTCAAAGCGACCAGGGGATGGTTGCTGTCGGGCATGTGGTCATGAACCGCGTCAAGTCCCCCGCATATCCGGATGATCTCTGCGCCGTGGTCCGCGAGGGTAAGGAGGAGGGGCCTTGCCAGTTCAGCTGGTGGTGCGACGACAAGCCGAATGCGGCGACGGACGAACGAGCATACCACCGGGCCGTCCATCAAGCGGCCGATATTCTGGAGGGGAAGGCGGCGGACCCGACCAAAGGCGCGAACATGTTCCATAACAGCGCAGCATCGCCGGCCTGGGCGAAAAAGGCCGAACCCCGGGGCCGGATCGGGGATCACTTCTTCTACTATCTGGAGGGGCGGTAGGCGGGCTGCCCGATCAAAGCGCGGGCGGCCAGGAACAGGACCGCGGCGTTTAGGATATGCCACAGGAAATGAGTGCCGATGGGCAGGGAGTCGCAAACCGTGCGGTCAATCGTGCGCAATGTGAGCGACAAGGCGAACATGCCACTTGCCGCCAACAGATTGTAGCGCAGTGTCGAGGCCGTCCGCGCGTGGTGCAGGGCGAGCGCGATCAGGACCATGAGCGCGGGCAAATAGCCAATTGAGCCATTGAGATGAGATCCGCTCTGCCCCACCGCGAAGCCGAGCGCCAAATAGGCGATCAACAGTCCCGCCGCGACCACCCATCCCGCACCCATCCGCCGGCGCGCGTAAAACCACAGGAACAATAGCTGGAAGACCAGGATCGGGAGCACGTCCATCGTTGCTGCCCAACGGGTCGCGAAGGTGTGAAACAGGAAGCTGCCGATCCCAATGGCCGCGATTGTCCCGATCAGCAGCACCGACTCGGCCGGTGGAGCTGACGCATTCGGCCGTATGCGCCAGAGCGCCCAGGCGGCAATCAGGAACGAGAAATTGGTGAGCGCATTCAACGGCTCGGCCCAGAAGGCGCCGCCGACCCGTTCACAGTAGAGATCGATCTGGCCCATGCCTCAGGCCCGGGCATCCTCAAGGATCATTTCGGCGCCCTTCTCGGCGATCATGATCACTGGCGAGTTGGTATTGCCCGAGGTGATGGTCGGCATGATCGATGCGTCGATGATCCGCAGGCCCTCGATCCCGTGGACGCGCAGGCGCGGATCAACGACGGCCACTGGGTCGGTGCCCATCTTCGCAGTGCCGACCGGGTGAAAGATCGTGGTGCCGATATCGCCGGCAGCTTTCGCCAGGGCCGCATCGTCGTTACCAATTTCGATCCCCGGGCGAAACTCCAGGGGCCGGTATTCCGCCAGCGGGGCTTGCGCCACGATCCGCCGGGTCAGCCGGATGGCATCAGCGGCGATCCGCCGGTCGCCCTCGGTCGAGAGGTAGTTGGGCGCGATCTTCGGTGCTGCCGCCGGGTCCGGCGAGGCGAGCCGCACCGTTCCCCGGCTCTCGGGCCTCAAGTGACAGACCGAGGCGGTGAAGGCGGGGAAGGGGTGCAACGGCTCGCCGAACTTGTCGAGTGTCAGTGGCTGCACATGATATTCCAGATTGGCGGTTTCCACCGCATCAGAGGATTTGGCGAAGGCACCGAGCTGCGACGGGGCCATCGACATCGGACCAGATCGTTTCAGTATATATTCCAGTGCAATGCCGGCCTTTCCTAACAAGGATGAGGCGCGTTGGTTGAGAGTCTCGACCCCCTCGACCTTATAGGCGCAGCGCAATTGCAGATGGTCCTGCAGGTTGCCGCCGAGGCCGGGCATGTCGTGGACGGTCTCGATCTCCATATCCTGCAGATGCGCGCCCGGGCCGATGCCGGACAGCATCATCACTTGCGGCGATCCGATGGCGCCGGCGGCCAAAATGATTTCGCCGGCAGCCCGGGCCTCGCTCACGGCACCATTTTGCCGATATCGCACGCCCACGGCCCGGCGTCCCGCCAGGATCAGACCCTCGGCCTGGGCATGGGTCTCGACAGTGAGGTTTTGCCGCCCCTTAGCGGGCCGGAGAAAGCCACGCGCCGTGTTCCAGCGCCAGCCCGCGCGCTGGTTCACCCGGAAATAGCTGACGCCCAGGTTGTCGCCCCGGTTGAAGTCGTCGGTCTTCGGAATTCCCACCGCCTCGCAGGCATCGGCGAAGGCGTCGAGCAACTCCCACGAGAGCCGCTGTTCCTCGACCCGCCATTCGCCGCCGGCGCCATGCGCCTCGTCCGCGCCGCCGTGGTAGTCCTCGTGGCGCTTGAAGTAGGGCAGCACGTCGTCCCAGCTCCATCCAGGATTCCCCAATTGCCGCCATTGATCATAGTCCCGCGCCTGACCGCGCAGGTAGAGCATCCCGTTGATCGACGAGCAGCCGCCCAACAGCTTGCCGCGTGGATAGGCGATGGCGCGGCCGTTGAGGCCGGGCTCCGCTTCGGTCTGGAACTTCCAATCGGTGCGCGGATTGCCGATGCAGTAGAGATAGCCGACCGGGATATTGACCCAGATGTAACTGTCGTCGCCACCGGCTTCGAGCAGCAGCACCTTGTTCGCGGGATTTTCAGACAGGCGATTGGCGAGCACGCATCCGGCGCTGCCCGCGCCGACGATGATGTAGTCGAACTCCCCCGTCCCGCCCATGGGTCAATCCGGGAAGTCCCTGCGACCGGTATCCAGGAATTGCTTTTCCCAGTTCTGGCCGTCGATTTTCCTGAGCGACATCGAGGTCACCGTGCCGGGATCGAGACAGCGCGCGTTCACGCTGAACCCGTCTGGATGCGAGCGCGGCACGTAAAAGGACTTGATCCCGCAATGCGCACAGAAGTGGTGCTTCGCGGTGCCGGTGTTGAACTCGTAGGTGGTCAGGCCGCCGGTCCCGCTGATCAGCCGGAAGCGATCGGCCAGGACCAGCAGGCCCAGATAGCCGGACTTGCCGCAGATCGAGCAATTGCACTCGGAGACGGTGATCGTGGCCGGCGCATCCACCTCGAAGCGCACCCGTCCGCAATGGCAGCCGCCCTTGTGCGTGATCATGCGGGTTCCGCCAGTTCGAGGCGATTACGTTTGTTTCTCAGCATCTTGCCGCATTTGTGCCGGCAGGTGGCCAGGCTGTCTTTGCTCCAGGCTTTTGCGTAGTGGCTGGCGAAAGGCTCGTCCAAAAGGATTTCCTCCAGCGGACGGTTCCGGATGTTGTAGCGGTCGGGGCCGAGGCCGTGCGTGGCGAAGAATGTCTGCTCCTCGTCCGATCCGGTGACCCAGCAGCAGGCCGAGACCTGGCCATGGGCCGAGATGTAAGGCCGGTTGAAGGCCGCCGACTTGCAGTCGATGCCATTGATCCCCGGATGCTGGCTCGGCATCGCCTCGTCCTGGCTGTCGACCGCGACGATCCCGTCGCCGGACTTCTGAAATTGCGCGGCCTTGACGTTTGGCAGGTCCAGGTAGCGGTGTTCGCCGGTCGGCATCACGTATTCGAAACGCGGCCCACCCGAGAAGCGGATCGTGTCGATCAGGGTAAATTGTGCAAACCCCATCTCGCGGCTGAGGCGATAGGCTTCGTCGATCTGGTGCTGGTTGTGCTTGAAGATAATGAAATGCCACTCGGCCCGCGCGCCGGTTTTGATATAGGCGCGCGCATTCTTCATGATCTTCTCGAAGAACGTGTTGACTCGGTAGAGGTGGTTGGTGTCGGCAAGCCCGTCGATATGCAGCTCGAGCCGCGAGCCTGTGCGCTTCATCGCCTCGCCCATCCGGCGCCACCAATCAGGTGTGCGCAGGCTGCCATTGGTCGAGGTCGCCAGGCGCACCCCGCGTTCGGTCAGATATTCTGTGATCTCGAGCAGTTCGGAGGCCGCCAGCGGGTCGCCATAAGCGCCGCCGAAAACGATCTCCTCGGTTCGGGCGCAGAACCCATCGGTGAAATGGGTCCGGAAATCCTCCAGCGTCAATTCGACATTGAAGACCTTAGTCCGGTCCGGCTTGCAGAAATTCATGTGGTCGGTGCGGGGGCACATCGGGCAGCCGGCATTGCATTTGTCGGTCAGCTCGATGTGGAAAATGTAGGGGCGGTCCGCGGTAAACATGCTCTCAACGTAGGGTCGGGCCGCCGTCGCTGCCAGCCCCGATCCGTTCACGCACCGGAAATTTTGTGCTAGACCCCGGCCGCAAGAGGGGCCGGAAAACGCTTTCGAGAGAGGGAGCAGAATGATCACGCATTCAAAATCGGTGGTCGCGGTGGCGTTGGCGCTGGCCTTGGCAACGGCGCCTTCTCAGGCAGACGAGGTCGAGGACGCACTGAACCTGGCGCTGGAGGCTTATCAGGCAGGCGACCTGGCCACCGCGAAGGAGGAGATCGACTTTGCCGCCCAACTGATCACCGAGATGAAGGCCGAGGGGTTGAGCGCCTTCCTGCCCGAACCGCTGCCCGGCTGGGAGCGCGAGGACGGATCGAACGATACGACGGCAATGATGGGCTTCGGCGGCGGCATGATGTCGAACGCGCGCTACATCCGCGGCAACGAGGACGTGAACATCGAAATGATGGCCGAGAATCAGATGGTCACGGCGATGGCGACCATGTTCGGCAACGCTGCACTGATGGGCTCGTTGGGCAAGGTCAAGCGGATCGGCCGGCAGAAGGTCGTGATCACCAATGACGGTGAATTACAGGCCCTGGTGGATAACCGGATCTTCATCCAGGTCACCGGCCGCGCCCCGATCGAAGAGAAAGAGGCCTATTTCGGCGCGATCGACCTGCAAGGGCTGAAGGACTTCTGAGGCTCAAATGCCGCGCGGGGAGGGCGCCGTGAGGGCATAACCGAACATGCCCGTAATCATCGCCGCGGTGAAGACCATGGCCTCGGCATTGCCGGTGCCGAGCGCGGTCAGCGCCGGGCCGGGACAGAAGCCGACCAGGCCCCAGCCAGCACCGAAAAGCGCGGCGCCGCCGATCAGGCGGGTGTCGATCACGGGGGATGCTCGTCCCGGGAAATCTCCGCCAACGAGCGGGTGGCTGCCACCGGTCGCCAGCCGCCAGGCGATGGCCATCGGCACCAGCGCGCCGCCCATGACAAAGGCCAGCGTCGGGTCCCAGGCTCCGGCGACGTCGAGGAAACCCAGCACCCGCGCCGGGTTGACCATATCCGAGACGATCAGGCCCAGCGCGAACAGCGCGCCCGAGACCAATGCGATGAGCTGGCGCATCTCAGACCTGTGCCACAACATGGCGCGTCAGGAACACGACAGCGGCAGCCACCGCGATGAAGGTGCCGGTGGCGACCAACGAGCGCGGCGACAGCCGAGAGATGCCACAGACCCCGTGGCCCGATGTGCAGCCGCTACCGATCCGTGTGCCGATGCCGACGATGAGCCCGCCCAACAATAGCGTGGCGACCGAGGTGGTCACGGTGATCGTGGGCGCTTCGAAGGCCAGACTGTAGAGAGCCGGAAACCCGATCAGCCCTGCCAGGAATGCCAACCCCTCCGCGATGCCGCGCATCTGCGGCAAGCCTGTCAGCGTGCCGCCCAGGATGCCGCTGATCCCAGCGATCCTGCCATTGCCGAGCAGCAGCAGCGCCGACGCCGCGCCGATCATCAGACCGCCAATCAAGCCGAAAAACCAATCCTGGATCATTCCTCACCCCTAGCGGATTGTCCGAAGAAATCCGAGCGTCCCCGCGCCGAAACACCTGTCAAAGCTGATCGACCGGGACTTTTAGATAGGTCTTACCGTTGTCCTCGGGCGGCGGCATCCGGCCCGCGCGCATGTTCACCTGGATCGACGGAATGATGAGTTTGGGCATCGCCAGCGTCGCGTCGCGCGACTCGCGCAATTCGACGAATTCATGTTCGGTCACGCCCTCATGGACGTGGACGTTCCGCGCTTTTTGCTCGGCGACCGTGCTTTCCCAGGCGAACTCGTCGCGGCCTTCGGCCTTGTAGTCGTGGCAGGTGAATAGGCGGGTCTCGTCCGGCAGCGACAGGATCTTCTGGATCGATTGGAAGAGCGTCTTCGCCGAGCCGCCGGGAAAATCGCACCGCGCGGTCCCATAGTCCGGCATGAAGAGCGTGTCGCCAACGAACGCCGCGTCGCCGATCACGTAAGTGAGACAGGCGGGCGTGTGACCGGGCGTGTGCAGCACGAAACCGCCCAAGCCCCCGATCTCGAAGCGGTCCTGCTCGCGGAACAGTTGGTCGAACTGGCTGCCGTCGCGCGCAAAGGCCGTGCCCGCGTTAAAAACCTTGCCGAATATGTTCTGAACGGTCGCGATCTCGGCCCCGATTCCGATCTTGCCGCCGAGTTCCTGTTGAAGGTAGGGCGCGGCGGAGAGGTGGTCCGCATGGACGTGGGTCTCCAGGATCCAGGCTGGCGCCAGGCCCTCACTGCGCACATGCTCGATGATCCGGTCGGCCGACGCCAGCGATGTGCGCCCCGAGTTATAGTCGAAATCGAGAACTGAATCGATGATCGCGCAGGCGGGGCTTGATGGGTCCTTGACCACATAGGAAACCGTATTGGTCGCCTTGTCGAAGAAGGCGGTGACGTGGGGTGCCAGCTCTGTCGTCATGCGGTGGTCCTCTGGATTCTGCCGCGCATGGGAAAGCCGCGCGAAAATGCAATCGCCGTGTGTGCTAGTGTCCCAGCTCCGGTATTCTACCGGACGAAGCTAACGTGCTTGAAAAAGGCCTTATTGATCCAACGCAAAATAGCTTGGCCGAGTTCAGCTTCCGTGCATCCGCCGCTTGCGCTCGCGCGTCCGCTGGGTTGCCGCCTGCGTGCCATTGTGGAGCGAGCCGAACCAGCGGTCCCAGGGCATCTCGGCGGTGCCGTAATTGCACTCGAAATTGCGGTGGTGGAGCTGGTGGAAGAAATCGCCGAGCTCGACCCGTTTCCTGTCCCGCACCAGGAGCCCGTCGAAGCCCGAATGCGAGGCAGCGGGGTTCAGCGCCTGGATGTAGATGTGGAACAGGAAATGCGCCGGGTGCGAGGCGACAACAAAGTGGATCGCGACACTGGAGAAATAGAGCAGATGTTCCACGGGATGCGTCGAGATCCCGGTCCAGGGACCGATATTGATGTTCCGGTGATGCAACGCATGGGCGATCCGGTAGAGAGGAGGCCAGTGCAGCGCGCGGTGAATCCAGTAGAAATGGAGCGATGACCAGATGGGGATCAGCGGGAACCAGAGGACGAACCAGACCGGGTTCCGAGCGAAGGTGAGCCCCGGCGCCCAGCCGTTAGCAGTGGCCCAGAAATAGAGCACCTCGAACAAGGTCCAGACCGTCACGCCGCTCGCCAGCGTCCAAAACATGTTGTCCAGCACCTGATCGCGGAAGGAATAGGTGCCGTTGTCTCGAGCGAGGGCACGGGCATCGAAATTGAGCGCCTTGCCCTGAGCCGAGAAGGTATAGAGCCAGATATGCAATCCGCCCGCGACAAGCGTCATCAGGACCAGGTTGCGCAGCCAAATTTGCCCGATCCAGCCGAGGCCGAAGGTCGCCATCGTGCCGGGCGCGGGCTGAAGCCAGGTCCAGACCGCCCAGGCCAGAAAGAACTCCAGCGCAGTCATCGAGATTGCCAGCCAATATCCGGCCAGCCAGCGCAGTGCCTCGCCCGGCCGGGGTGGCCAAGCGAAGACCGGCGAGGTCGGGATCGGCAGGTTTGGATGGTGATTCCAAACCCGGCTTTCTCCGGCGGTGGCACTGGCGGAAGGAGGGACGTCAGTCATCGAAGTTACCGGCTGTCGGCGGGGGTGAAGTTCCATTGGGGCACGGCCAGCAGCTTCTCGCGGCCGCCAAGCTGCCCGACCAGCCGCGCCTGGTCCGCGTGGGCGCGGGCATTGACCTCTTCCGGGTCCAGAAACTCGGCCATGCGGCGGCGGGCCTCGGCAACGATTTCGGAGCGTGCGTACGCGAGGTCGTGTTTCTCCTCGGGGTCGGCGGCGAGATCGAAGAGTTCCGGGGGGTGGCTCTCGGCATAGTGGACGTATTTCCATTGGCCCCAGCGGACCATGGTGATGCCAACGGGCGAGCCGCCGTCATGGTATTCGCTGATCACCGTGCGATCCGGGGCTGGCGGGTCGAGCAGGGACGAGCCCGAGAAGCCTGCAAACGGGGTCTCTAGGCCAGCGGCCTGGCAAAGCGTCGGGGCTAGGTCAATCAGGCTGACCGGGTGATCGCGCCGCGCTTCGCCGATGCCAGGTCCGGAAATAATCAAGGGCACCTTTGCCGAGGCTTCGTACATGGCCGATTTGCCCCAGATCGCGCGCTGCCCCAGCATTTCGCCATGGTCCGAGGTCAAGAGCACCAGGGTATCGCCGGCCTGACCACTGGAATCGAGTGCTGCGAGCGCCCGTCCGACTTGTGCATCGAGGAAGGCGCATAGGCCGAAATAGCCGGCTCGCGCAATGCCCCGGGTTTCGGGAGTGAAATAGGAATCGTGATCGAAGAATTCCGCAACTTGGCGCATGACCGGGTGGTCGGGCAGGGCGTCGGCCTCGGATTGGAAATTAGCCGCGTCATAGAGTTCGTAGAATTCGGGTGGCGCGATCAGCGGGAAGTGGGGACTGAGGAAGCTTACGAAGGCGCACCAGGGGTGCTGGCGGCGCGCGTGGGGTCGGATAGCCAGGCCTCCGCCTCGGCGGCGACGCGGCGGTCGAAGCGGGTGTAGTCGGTCTCGCCTGGGCCAATCATTTCGGCCATCTCGGCGGTGGCGTCGTAGCTTGCAAGCGGTCTGCGAAGCAGGCCACGGACCCAGCCGATGCCGTCTGGGATGTGGATCGGCTCGACCTGGCGGTCGAAGCCCGTGTCATCGGTGCCATTGCGAAAGTGCAGCTTGCCGATCGATACGGTCTCGACACCTGCGTCCCGCAGCCGGTGGCCCCACGAGGGAACCCGCCCGTCATAGGCTTCGGCCGAGGACCAATAGCCGATCTCGTGGAGATATCGCCCGCAGGCGATCGCGGCGCGGGTGGGGACGCAGATCGGACTGGGCGTGTAGGCGGCGGAGAAAAGGATGCCGCCGGCCGCGAGTGCGTCGATGTTCGGGGTGTGCTTCTGACGGGAATCGTAGCAGCCGAGGCCCCAGGTGGAGAGCTCGTCGGCCATGATCAGGAGGATGTTCATGCGGCCTCCGCGCGGGGCCCCTCCCTAACCCGCCCCCGAGCGGGGGAGGGGATATCGTTGGAGATGGATGGCGGGTTACGTGGCGTAGTCCGATCCCTCGTGATCCAGAATTGCCTTCAGTTCAGCCAAGTGATGGCCGGACTGACCCGGGTAGTTCTCGATCTCGCTCGCGGTCTTCTCGGCGATCTCGTCCGAGAGCACCCGGAAGGGTTTGCCCGTCGCCAGCCCGATGATGTAGGTGCGGCAGGCGCGCTCGAAGTAATACATACGGTTGAAGGTCTCGGCGACCGTGTTGCCCACGGCCATGATGCCGTGATTGCCCATGATCAGGACCTTCTTCGCGGGGTCCGAGAGGTTCGAGCAACACCGCTCGGCCTCCTCGTCCAGCGCCAGGCCACCGAAATGTTCATCCACCGCGACCCGATTGAAGAAGATCGCGCTGGTCTGATCGATCGGCGGCAGCGTGGAATCCTCCAACGCGGCGAGCACGGTCGCATAGGTCGAATGCACGTGCATGGCGCAGCGTGCATGCGGGCAGAGCCGGTGAACCGCGCCGTGCAGCCCCCATGCGGTTGGGTCCGGCGCGTCCGGCCCTTCCATGTCCGGCGGGTCGTTGGCATCGAGGAACAGGAGTTCGGAGGCACGGATGCGGTTGAAATGCACCTGGTTCCGGTTCATCAGGAACTGCGTGCCGTCGTCGTTGACCGCCAGCGAGAAGTGGTTGGCAACCGCTTCGTGCATGTCGAGGCGCTCGGTCCATCGAAAGGCGGCGGCCAGATCGACGCGCTCTTGCCAGTGGTCGATATTGCGAATGGTTTGCTCGGCGAGACTCATAGCGGACTCCCATGGCTGTTTCGGCGATGGTCGCCGGGCGCGGACGAATTTTCAAATAAAAAAAGGCGCGCGGCGGGTCTTCTCAGCCGGCGATTGCGGCGGCGTAGGGGGCGAGCGCGGCCTCGATTCCCGCCGGATCCGTCCAAATTTTCGGGTCAGGAACCAGGAAATCGGCGTAAGGGGCCAGGCGGGCGGCGTCGGCCGGGCCCAACCCGCCCTCGGCGACGGCGGGGGTCTCGATCATCTCGGCCCACCATTGGAAGAGATCGTCGTCGGCCAGTTTGCCATTGCCCAATGCACCGGCCTGGGCCACGGGACCCAGCGAAACATAGTCGGCGCCGGCCTCGGCAAGCGTGATGCCGCGGTGGCGCGAGGCTCCTGCGAATGCGCCGATGATGCGCTCGCGCCCCAGTGCCTTGCGGACCTCGCGGATTGGCGTCCGGCTGGTACCCAGATGCACCCCGTCGAGGCCCAGCGGTCCGACCAGGCGGTGGTGTTCGGCGATCACGAGCGCCACGTCATGGGCATGGGCGACGGGCATCAGGTGGTTGATCGCCTGGCGCCAGGCGTCCTCCTCGGCCTCGCCCAAGTCGATGCGCAGGCAGGCGATTGGATGGGCCGCAAGGGCGGTCTCAAACGCGCGCGCCAACGCCGCCGGATCGAAAGTGCGTGGCGTGACAAGATAAAGCTGTGCGGGTCGGGAATCTGCGGTCATTCGGGCGTTATGACGCCTTCGGAGAAATTTTGAAACCGGGCGCGCGCGCCTTGCCTAGGCGCCGGGTTCCCAATCGGGTTCGGCAAGCTCAAAGCCCGAGAACTCGAAGCCCGGGCTGACCGTGCAACCGACCAGCGTAAAGGCGCCCATCGACCGGGCGCTCTGCCAATAACCCGGCGGCACGAGGATCTGCGGCCGCTGGCCGTGGGGGATATCGGGTCCCAGCGTTCTGTGCGAGACGGCGGCACCGTCGGGCGACAGCGACAGGGTCAGCGCCGCGCCCGCATACCAGTGCCAGATCTCAGCGGCATCGACCCGGTGCCAGTGGGAGACTTGGCCTTCGGCGAGCAGATAATAGATCGCCGTTCCCACCGCACGTTCGTTTGGAGCCGCCTCGGCTCGCCAGGTCTCGCGATACCAGCCGCCTTCGGGGTGGGGCTGTAGTTCGAGCGCGGCGATGATGTCGTCGGCGGTCATAGTTTGGGCTCGCTCATGCCGGCCGGAACCGGTCTTCCATCTGGCGCCGGGCCTGGACGGCGGGCCGGTCGGGATCGATTTCCACATCCGCCCAGGTGACCGTTTGCCCAGCCGCGACGGGGGTCTTCAGTTCAATGCCGTGGGCGAGGCCGATCGGCAGGGCATCCGCGGCCAGCGAGGCCGCGGCGGGTGCCAGCTTGCCGTAGACGCAGGTGCCGCCTTCGCCGTCGAGCACGTCACCCGTGGCCAGATCACGCTTGGCGGTGGCCATGACGTCGCCGTTGAAGGCGCAGGCGCTGCCGGTGGCCTCGCCTCGCAGCGCTGCGCTGAGGACCGAGACACCTAATTCCAGGCCGATCAAATGACACGGCCGGTAGAGCGCCGCGTAGCGGCCCGTCGAGTCGGTCGTCAGGCCGTATTGCTTGAAACAGGCGGCGGCGTAATCGTTCGGCGCCTCGACAACCACGTAGACGCCCCATCGCAGGTCGCGGAAGACCGGGCGGCCGTCGCGCTCGGCGGAACTGACCACTTCGACCATGCCCTTGCCCTCCAGGACGCCGCCATCGGCGCTGGGCCGCAGCACGTGGGAAAGATCGTCGACCCCGCAGGGTGGGAAGGCGAGACCGCTCTTCGGCGCCGTCAGATCGCAGGCATTGGCAATCGCAGCCATCTCGATCGCCGATTTGGTCCCATCTACGAAGGATGTGAACATCTGGCTGTTCATTCCCGCGGCGCGCGCCTGATCGGCCGTTAGGCCGTAATGGTCCCACACCGTGGCCGGGGTGATACGGTGGTAGCCCGGCAGGTATTTGGTGCCCTTGCCCGCCGCGATCACCCGGAAGCCACAGGCACGCGCCCAGTCGATCAACTCGGCGGTCAGAGCCGGCTGGTCGCCATAGGCCATCGAATAGACGACGCCAGCCTGACGTGCCTCTGCCGCCAGCAGGGGGCCAGCCAGCACATCTGCTTCGACATTGACCATGATGATGTGCTTGCCGCCGGCGATGGCGGCCCGGGCGTGCTGGATGCCGGCCTCCGGATGACCGGTCGCGTCGATGATGACATCCACGTCATCGCGCTCGGCCAATTCGGCACCGTCAGTGACGAGGTCGATTTCGGCGATCCCGGCCTCGTCCCAACCCACCTCCACCATCGCGGCCTGGGCACGTTGCGTGGCCAGATCGGCGATCGTAGTGACTTCGAGCCCGGGCGTGGTCGGCACCTGTGAGAGGAACATCGATCCGAACTTGCCAGCGCCGATCAGTCCGACGCGGACAGGACGGCCCTCGGCCGCTTGGGTTTGGAGCTTAGCGAAGAGATTCATGGGCGCGATGCTAGCCCGGCCTCATGGCCGGAGGAAGCATCGTGGGCCGGAAATTATCGTGCGGGCGGCCAGGGGGCCCAGGGGAAGGGCCGTTCGTCGGAATCAGCGGATTGGAACAGCGCTACCTGGTCCAGCCACAACCCCAAGGACCGGCCGAAATTCGCAATGAATCCGTTGGGCTTGCCCGCAATCAGCAGTGACAGGAACTGCACGACGGCGATCAGGGTCAGAAGCGTTTGGGCGATGCTGAAAGCGACGATGAAGAACAGCATGAACAGGCCACGATGCCAGATCGGGCGGCGGCTTTCTCGCGATTGTCCGGTTTCATCCGCATGATTGTGATCGTCGGCGGCAGACATGGGGAGCGTCCTTTGTGATGTGTTGCTCCGCCTCAGGTGAGGATTGCCGGCGACGGGTTCAAGTGGGACGGGCTGCCGCACTTGGTCCAAGTCGAGGCCGCGCACGAAAAAGGCGGGGGCACCGGGCCCCCGCCTGGTCTCTTGACGTGACAAACCTGGATCAGGCGACGTCGAAGCGGTCCGCTTCCATCACCTTGGTCCAGGCGGCGACGAAGTCGTTGACGAACTTCTTGCGCGAGTCGTCCTGGGCATAGACCTCGGCCAGAGCGCGGAGCTGTGAGTTCGATCCGAAGACCAGATCAACCCGGGTGCCGGTCCACTTGACCTTGCCGGTCTTGCGATCGCGGCCCTCGAACACGTCCTCGTCACCGGCGCTGGGCACCCATTCGGTGCCCATGTCGAGCAGGTTGACGAAGAAGTCGTTCGTGAGCGCGCCGCGCTTCTTGGTGAAGACACCGTGCTTCGAGCCGCCGGTGTTCGCACCGAGGACCCGCAGGCCCCCGACCAGCGCCGTCATCTCGGGCGCGGTCACGGTCAGGAGCTGGGCGCGGTCAATCAGCATCTCCTCGGGCGAGCAGGCGAACTTGGCGCGCTGGTAGTTGCGGAAGCCGTCCGCCTCCGGCTCGAGGACGGCGAAGGAGTCCACATCTGTCTGCTCCTTCGTGGCGTCCATGCGGCCAGGGGTGAACGGCACCTTCACCTTGTGACCAGCCTTTGCCGCCGCCGCCTCGACCGCAGCCGTGCCACCAAGAACGATCAGGTCGGCCAGCGAGACCTTCCGGCCGCCACCAGCGGACTCGTTGAACCCTTTCTGGATGCTCTTCAGTTTGCGGAGAACCTTGGCGAGACGGGTGGGCTGGTTCGCCTCCCAATCCTTCTGCGGCGCCAGCGCGACCCGGGCGCCGTTCGCCCCGCCGCGCTTGTCGGAGCCGCGAAAGGTAGAGGCCGAGGCCCAGGCCGCGAAGACCAGGTCAGCGGTCGAGAGGCCGGAATCGAGGATATTGTCCTTCAGCGCGGCAATGTCCTTGCCGCGGACCAGCTTGTGGTCGACCTCTGGGATCGGGTCCTGCCAGATCAGATCCTCCTTCGGAACCTCCTTACCGAGGTAGCGCGACTTTGGACCCATATCGCGGTGGGTCAGCTTGAACCACGCGCGCGCGAAGGCGTCTGCTAACTCGGCCGGGTTGTCGTGGAAGCGGCGCGAGATCTTCTCGTATGCCGGGTCCATGCGCATCGCAATGTCGGCGGTCGACATGAAGATGGGCACGCGCTTCTTCGGGTTCTCCGGGTCGGGTGCCATGTCCTTCTTCTCGAGGTTCTTTGGTGTCCATACCCAGGCTCCGGCGGGGCTCTTCACCACCTTCCAGTCGTATTTGAAGAGCACATCGAAGTAGCCGTTGTCCCACCGGGTCGGGTTGGCGGTCCAGGCGCCCTCAAGGCCCGAAGTGATGGTGTCGCGGCCCTTGCCCGATTTATACGACGAGAGCCAGCCGAGGCCCTGCGCCTCGATCGGCGCGCCCTCCGGTTCGGGGCCGACATGCGAGGGATCGCCCGCGCCATGCATCTTGCCGAAGGTGTGCCCTCCGGCGGTCAGAGCGACGGTTTCCTCGTCGTCCATCGCCATTCGCGCAAAGGTCTCGCGGATGTCGCGGCCCGAGGCGACCGGGTCGGGCTTGCCGTTCGGGCCTTCCGGGTTCACGTAGATCAGGCCCATCTGCACGGCGGCCAGCGGGTTTTCCAGGTCACGGTCGCCCGAGTAGCGGTCGTCGCCGAGCCAGGTGTCCTCGGATCCCCAGTAGATGTCCTCCTCGGGTTCCCAGACATCCTCGCGCCCGCCGGCGAAACCGAAGGTCTTGCCGCCCATCGACTCGATTGCGCAGTTGCCGGCCAGGATCAGCAGGTCAGCCCAGGAGATCTTGTTGCCGTATTTCTGCTTAATCGGCCAGAGAAGCCGGCGCGCCTTGTCCAGATTGCCGTTATCCGGCCACGAGTTGAGCGGCGCGAAGCGCTGGGTGCCCGAGCCCCCGCCGCCGCGGCCGTCGCCCGTTCGGTAGGTACCGGCGCTGTGCCAGGTCATTCGGATGAAAAGCCCGCCGTAATGCCCGTAATCGGCCGGCCACCAGTCCTGGCTGTCGGTCATCAGCTTGTAGAGGTCCCGCTTAAGGGCCCGGAGATTCAGCTTCTTGAACTCGTCGGCGTAATTGAAGCCGTTGCTCATGGGATCGGAGAGCGCGGAATTCTGATGAAGCATTTTCAGGTTCAACTGGTTCGGCCACCAGTCGCGGTTCGACCGGGTGCCAAAGGTTGTGTGGCCCATTACGGGGCACTTCAGATCGCCATCCATATCCACTCTCTCTGCTGGTAGGTTCGGTTGCTTGCCGCTCCGGGAGGGAGCATGCCTCCCGATGACAAAAGATTAGAATGATTCGAAACTAGTCCGCCGCGCCGGTAAGGTGAAGGTGCTTTCGCCGGTGACGGCAAGATTTTTTTACAACGGAAAGCGCGCCGCCCGGGCAGGAGCGATTCAGCGTTCCGGTCTATTCCTGCCCGCGGCGTGCGGCTCTGCTATAGTCGGCGCGCGGCTCGCATCGACGGAGATTGCGGAATGAAGATCAACGGCAAACCCTGGCGTCCGGTCTGGCTCGAGAATGATGGTTGGGCTGTGGGGATCATCGACCAGACGAGGCTGCCCTTCGCCTTTGAGACGTTGCGGCTCGAGAACCTGGACCAGGCCGCCCATGCGATCAGCGCGATGCAGGTGCGCGGCGCGCCGCTGATCGGGGCGACTGCCGCCTTCGGCATGGCGCTGGCGATGCGGCAGAATGCATCGGACCCCAATTTGGGTGCAGCTTATGACCGGCTGCTGCGCACCCGGCCGACGGCGATCAATCTGAAATGGGCGCTGGATGACATGCGCCAACGCCTGGCACCGATCGCGCCGAACGAGCGCGTTCCGGCGGCCAATGCGCGCGCGGCCCAGATCGTCGAGGAGGATGTCGAGATCAACCGCATGATCGGTGTCCATGGTCTGGACCTGATCCGCCAGATTGCGGCCAAGAAAGACGGACCGGTCAACATCCTGACCCACTGCAATGCCGGGTGGCTGGCGACCTGCGACTGGGGCACGGCGACCTCGCCCATTTACCAGGCGCACGACGCGGGAATTCCAGTCCATGTCTGGGTCGACGAGACCCGGCCGCGAAACCAGGGTGGCCACCTGACCGCTTGGGAGCTGATGAACCACGGCGTGCCGCACACCGTGATCGTTGACAACGCGGGCGGGCACCTGATGCAGCGGGGCGAGGTCGACCTTTGCTTCACCGGAACGGACCGGACGACTGCGACGGGCGATGTCTGCAACAAGATCGGCACCTATCTGAAAGCGCTGGCGGCGCAGGATAACGGCGTGCCGTTCTATGTGTGCCTGCCCTCGCCGACGATCGACTGGACCGTGCGCGACGGCATCGCCGAGATCCCGATCGAGGAGCGGAACGCCGCCGAGGTGACGAATGTCGCGGGCCTAGCGGAAAATGGAGCCGTTGTTCAGGCCCGGGTGGTCTCGCCAGGATCATCAGCCGCAAACCCGGCCTTCGACGTGACGCCCGCGCGGCTGGTCACGGGGCTGGTGACCGAACGCGGGGTGGCAGAGGCCACGGCCGAGGGGCTGGCGGGCCTTTTCCCGGAGAAGGCGGCCTGAGCGCCGGTGATTATTCGCCGCAAGACTTATGCCACGGCAGCGCCTATATTTGAGAGGCTTAACGTAGGAGCACCCATGGCCGAAAGCCCGCAGCCTAGCCGCCCGCGACATCCGGAAAAGTCCCATAGGGCCGACAATCCCAGTCCGAAAAAGCCGGACTGGATCCGGGTCAAGGCGCCCAACTCGCCGGGGTTCTTCAAGACCAAGTCGGTCATCAAGGAGCACGGGCTGGCCACGGTCTGCCAGGAAGCCGGCTGTCCGAATGTGGGCGAGTGCTGGGCGCGAGGCCACGCCACCATGATGATCATGGGCGAGATCTGCACCCGTGGCTGCACGTTTTGCAACGTGTCCACGGGGCGGCCCGATTCGCTCGATGTTTTCGAGCCTGGCCGGGTCGCTCAGGCCGTCGAAAGGCTGGGGCTTACCCACGTTGTCATCACCTCCGTCGACCGCGACGACCTGGAGGACGGGGGTGCCACCCATATCGCCCAGACCATCCGCGCGGTCCGGCGCAAATGCCCGGAGACCACCATCGAGGTGCTGACGCCTGATTTCCTGCGCTGTCCGGATTCGGCGCTGGAGAACGTGGTCGCAGCACGCCCCGACGTGTTCAATCACAATCTGGAAACGGTGCCGGGACTTTACCCAGAGGTCCGCCCTGGTGCCCGCTACTTCCACTCACTGCGGCTTCTCCAGCGGGTGAAGGAATTGGATCCGGCCATGTTCACCAAGTCGGGCATCATGGTGGGCCTGGGCGAGGACCGGCAACAGGTCGCTCAGGTCATGGACGACATGCGTGCGGCGGATGTGGATTTCCTGACCATCGGGCAATATCTGCAGCCGACCCGCAAGCATCACGCGGTGGCCAGATATGTGACGCCGGAGGAATTCGAGGCCTACGAGCAGGCCGCCTATTCCAAGGGGTTCCTGATGGTCTCGGCCACGCCGCTGACCCGGTCGAGCTATCACGCGGGCGACGATTTCCGGCGGCTCCGCGAGGCGCGGCGGCAGAAGTTGGGCGAGGCGTAATCTAGTCTCCGCCGAACTCTACCGCCCCGATATAGGGCAGGTTCCGGTTGCGCTGGGCGTAATCGATACCGTAGCCGACGACGAATTCGTCCGGGATTTCGAACCCGGTCCATCGCGCCCGGATCTCGACCTCGCGGCGCGAGGGTTTCGACAGAAGGGCGCAAACCTCGAGCCGATTCGGCTTGTGCGTTGCCAGCAATCTTAGGACGTGTTTCAGCGTGTGGCCCGTATCGACGATGTCCTCGACCACCAGCACGTCGCGCCCTTCGATTGGCGAGCGAAGGTCCTTCAGGATGCGCACCTCGCGCGAGCTTTCGGTTTCGTTGCCGTAGGACGAGGCCTCGATGAAATCGACCTCGACGGGCAGGTCGAGCCGGCGCACCAGATCGGCGATGAAGACGAAGGAGCCGCGCAACAGGCCGACGACCACCAACTTTTCAGTACCCTCGAAGTGGTCGTTAATCTGATCCGCCAGCACGTCGATCCGCTCTTCGATCTGCTGTGCGGTGATCAAGGGCCGTACGGAATAGCTATCGCTCATTGGTCGAACACATCGCTTAGACGATCAGGAGCCGTCACCATTGCATCATGGCCGGTTGCGATCTCTGTGAGCGGCCAGCCCAGGTCGCGGGCGCGGTTCAAAGATCCCTCGACATTGCCGTAGAGCGGGTCGACGCAGAGCACGTACTCCGCTGGCAGGCCATTTGCAGGGTCGGGGCCGAGGCTTAGCGACGACGTGAACGTGCGGAGCGGATGGGGCGTCATACGGGAATCAATCCATACCGCGTCGTCCGTTTGCGTGACCCCGAATGCCGCCGCGGGCGGTGGCGGAATACTGAGGCCGCCGCTCGATTCCTCGGCTTGACGGGTGCGCTCGGCTACAACGCCAGGCGGAAAATCCTCGAACGGCGCCCGCCCGTTGATGGGCACCAGGGCGTCGAAGTAAACCAGGCGCTGAATTCGGTCAGGCACCCGCGCCGCCGCGCCCGAAATTGCGTTGCCGCCGAAGCTGTGGCCGACCAGGACAACCTGATCCAGATCCTCCCAGATCAGGTGATTCACCAGATCGTCGGTGAAGACTTCCAGATCGATGTCCGGCGACATCAGGTGCGCACGTTCGCCGAGCCCGGTCTGGGTCGGCGCGGTCACCCGATGGCCGCGGTCGCGCAGGATGCTGGCGACACGCTCCCAACACCATCCACCATGCCAGGCGCCGTGGAGCAGCACGAAAGTTTGGGATCGGTGCGACATGCCTCCGCCTCGCTCGCTCGCTCGCTCGCCTGTCGTTTTCCCGTGCGGCTCAAAGTGGCCGGGATCGGATAGGGCGGTCAATGGCCAATACTCTCGAACGCTTGTCCGCATCGTGACAGCGGGCGGGCTTGCCTTTGCACCGGCCATGGCTAAGAACCCTGTGACCGATCCGGGGGAATGATTCCGAGCCGAGTGCCAAGCGCCCATGCCCATCCATACCGAGAAACGCCGAATGCCCTATTCGGCGGACCAGATGTTCGCGCTGATCGCCGATGTCGCGTCCTATCCCGAATTCCTGCCCTGGTGCTCGGGCTGCCGCATCCGCGGCCGCACGCCAGGCCCGGACGGGACCGAGGTGATCGAGGCTGACCTGATCATCAGCTTCAAGCTGTTCCGCGAGCAATTTGGTAGCCGGGTGACGCTCGACCCTGCCGCGAAGAAGATCGACGTGGCCTATCTGGAAGGGCCGTTCCGGTATCTGAACAACCACTGGCTTTTCGACCCTGTTGGCGAGGACGCCTGCGAGGTGGATTTCTTCGTCGATTTTGAGTTCCGGTCGAAGACCCTGCAGGCAGTAATCGGGATCGTCTTCAACGAGGCCATGCGCCGGATCGTACGGGCCTTCGAGCATCGGGCGGAGCAGTTGTACGGGAAGCGGGGAGCCTGATCGGGCGCCGCTTCGGCAAAGGCAAATGATACTTCCCGGGGGGATTGAAATCTTAGCCCGGCACCCACCGCCGCGAGATTTCGTCGCGCGCCTCATAGCTTGCCTCGAAGATCGGGGCGGCCAAGGTGGCGCGCACATGAAGAACGTCCGTTCCGGTATTCTTGAAGCCGTGCAACGTCCCGGCAGGGATAACGACGGACTGATCCCGGTGGATATCGGCCTTTTCGTCGCCGACCCAGATTTCGGCCGTGCCTGCGACCACCTCCAGCACCTCCTCGACCGCGTGCAGATGCGTCGGCGCGCCCAGCCCCGGATCGCACCACTGCTCGAAAATGCAAAGCTGCCGCGCATCTCCGATCGCGGAGATCCGCATCTTTGTCATTACCCCCTGGCGCCATTCTTCGAGCGGCGTCGCCGCATGATCGCTGATCTTCATTGCCGTCACCTCCCGGTCGCGCCGCAACCTTAGGTCCAATTCCGAATCTGCGTCCATAGTCGCTCTTGCACCGGGTACGAGGCCGCGTTACCTCCCCGTTCATGACATCAGGATCGTCCGCGGAAATCTCCCCGGGCGCCGTCATTATTGGCGGCGCGCCGGAAGGGTACGACGCAAAACTGGTGGCCGATCTGGTCGCCCGTGCGGGCGGACCTGTCCTGCATGTGGCCCGCGACGATGCTCGCGCGGCGGCGATGGCCGAGGCTTTGGCGGTCTTCGCGCCGGATCTGCCGGTCCTCACTTTCCCGGCCTGGGATTGTCTGCCCTACGACCGGGTCTCGCCCAACCCCGAGATCGCAGCGGCGCGAATGGCGACGCTGGCGGCGCTTTCCCACGGCTTTGACCGGCCGAGCGTGATCCTGACCACGCTCAATGCCGCGACCCAGCGCGTGCCGGCCCGCGATGTGCTGGCCGAGGCGAGCTTCACCGCCCGGGCCGGCTTCCAGGTGGATGTGGAGGCCCTGACCGCGTGGCTGACCCGGATGGGCTTCAACCGCGCCTCGACCGTGATCGAGCCGGGTGATTTCGCGGTCCGGGGCGGGATCATCGATATCTTCCCGCCGGGCCAGGAAAACCCGGTCCGGCTCGACTTTTTCGGTGACGTGTTGGAGAGCGCCCGGCGCTTTGATGCCGAGAGCCAGCGCACGATCGAAACGATCCAGAGCGTGGAACTGGCGCCGGCTTCCGAGATTATCCTCGACGAGGCCGCGATCACCCGGTTCCGCATTCGCTACCGCGAGGTCTTCGGCGCGGCGCGGCTGGACGACCCGCTCTATGCCTCGGTCTCCGAGGGCCGTAAGCACCAGGGGATGGAGCACTGGGCGGCGCTGTTCCACGAGCGGCTTGAGACGCTGTTCGATTTTCTGCCTGGTGCGCCGGTGACCCTTGACCACCAAGTCGCCGAGGCATGCACGGCGCGGCTGGACATGGTCCAGGACCACTACGAAGTGCGCCGCGAAGCCGCCGAGAACGCAGCGCGGGGCGATGTTCCCTATCAGCCGTGTCCTCCGGAGATGCTGTATCTGAGCATGGAGGAGTGGGAGGAGGCGCTCGGTGACCGGCCGAGCCGCGCCTTTTCGCCCGTGCAACTTCCCCTCGGCCCGGGCGTGATCGATGCGGGCGGACGGATCGGCCGCTCGTTCGCGCCCGAGCGCCAGCAGGAAGGCGTGAACCTCTTCCAGGCGCTGGTCGACCATGCGCGGGCGCGGCTGAAGACGGGTCCGGTGGTCGTGGCGTCCTATTCCGAGGGCGCGCGCGAGCGGCTGGGGACGCTGCTGAGCGACCACGGGCTGGAAGGCGCGCGCGAGGCGCGCAACTGGGCCGATGTGAAACCCGGGGTCAATTTGATGGTCTGGGGCCTGGAGCAGGGGTTCCAGACCGCCGAAACCACGGTGGTTTCCGAGCAGGACGTGCTGGGCGACCGGCTGATCCGCCGGGCACGCCGTGGGCGCCGGGCCGAGAACTTCCTGACCGAGACCCAATCCTTGAGCGTCGGCGACCTGGTCGTGCATCTGGACCACGGTGTCGGGCGTTATCAGGGGCTCGAGACGATCACCGCGGCGGGCGCCCCGCACGAATGCCTGGTGCTGGAATATGCGGGCGGCGACAGGCTTTACCTGCCGGTTGAGAACATCGAGCTGCTCAGCCGCTATGGTCAGGAGATGGGCCTGTTGGACCGCCTGGGCGGCGGCGCCTGGCAGGCCAAGAAAGCCCGGCTGAAGGAGCGGGTCCGCGACATGGCGGACAAGCTCATCCGGGTGGCTGCCGAGCGGGCGCTGCGGACGGCCGAGGTGCTGGAGCCGGATACGCCGGCTTACTCCCGCTTCGCCGCACGGTTCCCCTATCAGGAGACCGACGACCAACGGAAAGCGATCGAGGACGTGCTGGGCGATCTTGCATCGGGCCGTCCGATGGACCGGCTGGTCTGCGGCGATGTCGGATTTGGCAAGACCGAGGTGGCGCTGCGCGCCGCTTTTGCTGCTGCGAGCGCGGGCATGCAGGTGGCGTTGATCGCGCCGACCACGCTGCTGGCGCGCCAGCATACCAAGGAATTCGCCGAGCGCTTCCAGGGCACCGGGCTGCGTGTCCGCCAGCTCTCGCGTTTTGTCTCGGCCAAGGAGGCGGCGGAGACCAAGAAGGGCATGGCCGACGGCTCGATCCCCATCGTCATCGGCACCCATGCGCTGCTCGGTAAGGGGATCAAGTTCTGCCATCTGGGTCTTTTGATCATCGACGAGGAACAGCATTTCGGGGTGTCGCACAAGGAGCGGCTGAAGCAGCTCCGCTCGGACGTGCATGTGCTGACCATGACCGCGACTCCGATCCCCCGGACCCTGCAATTGGCCATGTCGGGCGTACGCGAGCTCTCGATCATCGCGACCCCGCCGATCGACCGGCTGGCGGTCAGGACCTATGTGAGCCCCTTCGACAAGGTGACCCTGCGCGAGGCCTTGCTGCGCGAGCATTACCGAGGCGGGCAGAGCTTCTTCGTGGTGCCACGGGTCGCCGATATCCCGGATGCGGAGGCTTTCCTGAAGGACGAGGTGCCCGAGGTCAGCTACGTGATCGGCCACGGGCAGATGGCGGCGGGCGAGCTCGACAGCCGTATGAACGCCTTCTATGACGGCAAATACGATGTGCTGCTGTCGACCACAATCGTGGAATCCGGGCTCGACATCCCGACTGCCAATACCCTGGTGATGCAGCGGGCCGATATGTTCGGGCTGGCGCAGCTATATCAGATCAGGGGCCGGGTGGGCCGCTCGAAGCTCCGCGCCTACGCCTATCTGACCACCGAGCCCCGGAAACCGCTGACCCCCCAGGCCGAGCGGCGGCTGAAGGTGCTGGGGTCGTTGGACACGCTCGGGGCCGGGTTCAACCTGGCCTCGCATGACCTGGACATTCGCGGCGCCGGGAACCTGCTGGGCGAGGAGCAGTCGGGCCATATCCGCGAGGTGGGTTTCGAGCTTTACCAAGACATGCTGGAGGAAGCGATCGCTCGGATTAGGGCGGGCGAGGCCGGTGTCCCGGTCGAAGCGGACGAGACCTGGGCGCCGCAGATCAATCTGGGCGTGCCAGTGCTGATCCCGGAGGACTACGTGCCCGATCTGGATGTGCGGCTCGGGCTCTATCGGCGCCTATCCGGTCTCGAGAGCCGGGCCGAGATGGAGGGCTTCGCCGCCGAGCTCCACGACCGGTTCGGCAAGCTGCCGGGTGAAGTCGAGACCCTGCTGCGCGTCGTGCGGGTCAAGACCATGTGCCGCCGCGCCGGGATCGCCAAGCTGGATGCCGGGCCGAAGGGCGCAACCATTCAATTCCGCCACGACAAATTCGCCGATCCGGCGGGGCTGGTCGACTTCATCCAGGACCAGCGGGGCCTGGCCAAGATCCGCGACAACAAGCTGGTGGTCCGCCGGAACTGGTCGACCGAGAAGGAGCGGGTCACCGGCGCCTTCATCATCGCGCGTGACCTGGCGAAGATCGCCGGGGCGGCGAAGAAGGCGGCGTGATGGGTGGACACATCTATCAGCGTCTATATCAGATTAAAAAATGTCTAATTTAGACGATGTCTATCTGATACTTGACAGACCATGTCTCAGATCAGACATAGAAACAAAGGAGCAGGTTAGGGAGCAGGTTAGGATGCGCAACGATTTCTCACGAGAGGCTCTACTCGAGTTTCTGGACTACCTGAGCGAGAAGGGCTTAGCTAACAAGAACACGATTGTGGGCAGAAAGGCTGCGGCAAATAACGTGCTGTCCATCTTGAACGAACAGGAAGCGGCAGACCTTCGATCGATTGATCTCACTGATGTGGAGGTGAGGTTTCAGAACCTTATGGGATCGAAATACACTCCGAAGAGCTTGCAGGTTTACCGGTCGCGTGTCGGGAAGGCTGTGCGCGACTTTCTTCGGTACAAAGAGAATCCTGCGAATTTCAGGGTTCGGTCGTCGCAGGGAACGAGGAAGGCACGAGGCAAGGCACCCAACGACCAGGGGAACGACGCTGCTGAGCGCAACCGAGTGGATCACGATGTCGGTGGTGTTGCGCGGGCTGATACAGTGAATATCCCCGTGCCGCTCAGGCCGTCGTGCATCGTTCAATTAAACGGCGTACCGGTCGATCTGACGCCGCACGAAGCGCGAAAAATTGCCAATGTTGCAATTGCAATGGCCCAGGGCGAGACAGAATAAGCGCTCCCTTCCAAAAGGAGCGCTTTTGCTCCAGTCTCTGGAGCGGTCCGGACTGCTAGGGATCGGGATTCCAAGCCCTTTCCCTAGCAGCTCCGCTACGAAATCTAGGCTTTTGCAAAAAACTTTACAAGGATGAGGCAAAAACGCATTAGCTCTGTATGTCGATTTATTGAAATCTCGACTTGAGGAGATTGGTTAGATCGACGCCGATTGAGCAGGCCGGTGCACAAGCAATCCGTATGGTCACCGATTGATCTAAAACAACGAGCCCGGCAGCCGTTAGTGCTTTGCTGTCTGTTATCGAAGACGCGGCGCGCACCGGACGGGAGGGCCCGATGATATCGCTCGAAGATTGCATCGGCATGTGCGGGCTGACCGAGGACGAGGTCTCGGCGATCGCCGAGCACGAGCACCTGTCCGAGGTTTCGGCGGCGGCGCTGGCCGACTATCTTCTGCACCTGCCAAAGGGCGCTCACGTGATCAAGGAGATGATGCGCGACGACATCCGTCACGCCATCCGGAGCGGTGATACCTATCATGCGCGCCAACTGATCGCCGCGATGCATCACTTCCTTCAGGAGCACCCGGACGCGGCGTGCGGCCAATGACGGGGTCAACGCCGCCCTACCAATTGTGGAAGATGAACCCGAGGAAGTTCAGCAAGAGCTGCGCCGCGAGGATCTGGGTCGAGCCTGACGGATCGTAATCGGGCGCCACTTCCACCAGATCTATACCGACGACGTCGTTGCGCCGGGCGATGCCCTGCAACAGTTCCAACACCTCATAGTACAAAAAGCCGCCGTGACTTGGCGTGCCCGTGCCGGGCGCGATCGACGGACAGAAGGCGTCAATATCGATCGTCACGTAAAGCCGAGCACCATCCGGAATACGCTCTATTACGCCCGCGACGCCCAGCTTGCGGGCCTGGCGCACGGAAACGATGTTCGATCCCATGGCGCGGGCGTCTTCGTAGCCCTCGCGCGCTGTCGACGAGACGTTGCGAATGCCGACCTGCGTCAGACCCGTCACATAAGGCTTCTCAGCAGCCCGGCGCATCGGGTTACCGTGACCATGGCGCACCCCGTGGCGTTCGTCGACGAAATCCAGATGGGCGTCGATCTGCAGGATGTGGATGTCGCCCTGGCTCTCGAAGGCGTCGATGCAGGGAATGTTGACCGAGTGGTCGCCGCCGATCACCACTGGGAGGGCCTTCGCCTTTAGGATCTTGCGAACACCGTGGGCGATGTTGGCGTGGCTTCGCTCGGTGTCCGTATGCACGATGTCGGCGTCGCCCAGATCGACGATCCGCACATCCCCGCCCAGATAGGTGGCGTCGTCCTCGTGGTCATAGGCCCCCGCGTGGCCAAACGAGAAAAGCGTCGAGGCCTCGCGCATGGCCCGCGGCCCGAAGCGCGCGCCCGAGCGCCATTGGGTCCCGAAATCAAAGGGGGCACCCAGGATGCAGGCATCAGCTTGAATGTTGTCCCAATCCTCGATGTAAGGGCGCTTGCCGAAAGTCGCGATCCCGACAAAGGGCAGGTTCAACCGCCCGCTCTCATAGCCGTGTCCGCTCATGCTTGCTTCTCCTCACATTTGGCCCGATCCGACCTTAGCCGCCGACCGGCCTAAGCCGGAAGCCCGAGAATGGCTCTTTCCTTCCGCGGCGCGACGTGAGATAGGGGGGCGCCAACACCGTAGCTCCAGGAAGGATTCTTATGGAGATTCGTGAGGCTCTCACCTTCGATGATGTTCTGCTTGTCCCTGGCGCGTCCGAGGTGATGCCGTCGGATGCCCAGACCCGCACACGGGTCACGGGCGAGATCGAGCTGAACATTCCGCTTTTGTCCTCGGCGATGGACACGGTGACCGAGGTCACCATGGCGATCGCCATGGCTCAGGCAGGCGGCATGGGCGTGGTCCACCGCAATCTGGGGGTCGAGGAGCAGGCCGCGCAAGTGCGCCAGGTAAAGCGCTTCGAATCCGGGATCGTCTACAGCCCGGTCACCTTGCGGCCCGATCAGACGGTCGGCGATGCCCAGGCGTTGCAGGACCAATACAACATTACCGGTTTCCCGGTGGTGGATGCGGAGAACAGGCTGCTCGGCATCCTCACGAACCGGGACATGCGGTTTGCTGACGATCCGAAGACTCCGGTCTCGGCGCTGATGACCTCGTCGAACCTGGCTACCGTGCGCGAGCCGGTGGACCTGGATGCCGCCAAGCGGATGCTGCACGACCGGCGCATCGAGAAGCTGATCGTCGTCAACGAGGCGGGCGAGTGCACTGGGCTGTTGACGGTCAAGGATATCCAGAAGGCGGTGCTGAACCCCCATGCCTGCAAGGATGGGCTGGGACGGTTGCGCGTAGCTGCCGCTTCGACTGTCGGCGACGCCGGGTTCGAACGCTCGGCGGCACTGATCGATGCGGGCGTCGACTTGGTGGTGATCGATACCGCGCATGGGCACTCCGCCGCCGTCGCGCATGCCGTCGAGCGGATCAAGAAGCTGTCGAATTCGGTCCAGGTCGTGGCCGGCAACGTGGCGACGAACGAGGCGACGAAGGCGCTGATCGGCGCGGGCGCGGACGCGGTCAAGGTGGGGATCGGGCCGGGCTCCATCTGCACGACGCGGATCGTCGCGGGCGTCGGCGTGCCGCAGTTGACCGCGATCATGGATTGCGCCGAGGAAGCGGAGAAGAGCGGCAAGCCGGTGATCGCCGATGGGGGCATCAAGTTTTCCGGTGATCTCGCCAAAGCGATCGCGGCGGGCGCCCATTGCGCAATGGTCGGCTCGGCTTTGGCGGGCACCGACGAGGCGCCGGGTGAGGTCTTCCTCTATCAGGGGCGCTCCTACAAATCCTATCGCGGTATGGGCTCGGTCGCCGCAATGGCGCGTGGCTCGGCGGACCGTTACTTCCAGAAAGAGGTTTCGGATACCCACAAGCTGGTGCCCGAGGGTGTCGAGGGCCAGGTCGCCTATAAGGGGCCGGCTGGCGTGGTGATCCATCAGTTGGTCGGAGGTTTGCGCGCGGCGATGGGCTACACCGGCAATCGCACCATCGACCAGATGCGTGAGAGCTGCCGCTTCGTCCGGATCTCGAATGCCGGGATGAAGGAAAGCCACGTCCACGACGTGACCATCACCCGCGAGAGCCCGAACTACCGGGTGGGATAGACCGACCTTGGTGCGGGCTCCCGCATCGCTTATATTTATGGGGCAAAGGAGATGGATCATGAGCAGCGCGATCCTCGCTACCGCCCCTGAAATTGACCTGCCTCAGCGTGATTGGGCGAGGCAGATCAAGATCTTGGGCGGAACTCTTCTAGTCGTTTTTCTGATTTCCCTTGCGCTTTCCCAGCCTGCTGTTTCGGAGAGCTGCGCGGGCACCGCGATGACCGTCTCCGACATCATTTTGCCTGATACCCCCCGTACTGCATGACACCTGCCGCGCGGGTTCAGGCGGCGATCGAGCTTCTCGATCGCTGGCTAGCCTCGGATGCTGGGATGGATCGGCTGCTGGCGCAATGGGGCCGGGCCAGCCGGTATGCCGGATCGGGCGACCGGCGTGCGGTTGCGGATCTGGTCTACGACGCGCTGCGCCGGATGCGCTCGGCCGCCTGGGTCGCAGGCGCCGAGGCGCCGGATGGCAGGGCCCTGTTGCGTGGCAGCCTGATGCTGGACGGGACCGATCCTGGGGCACTATTCAGCGGCGGGGTCCACGCACCAACCCCGCTCAACGATGCCGAGGCCGTGTCGGCGCGACCGCTCGATACGGCGCCAAGGGCTGTACGCCTCGATCTGCCAGACTGGCTGGTCCCCGAACTTTCATACCTGCCGGAAACCGTGCTGGCGCCTCTGCGCCGACGGGCGACGCTTTTTCTACGGGTCAACACGTTGAAGACCGACATGGCAGGCGCCCGGGCGGCGCTGGCCTCGGACGGCGTCGAGACGAAACCTGGCCGGTTATCGCCGCACTGTCTCGCAGTTTCCGAGAACCCGCAACGGGTTCAAGGATCGCGGGCCTTTCAGGATGGTTTGGTCGAGATCCAAGATGCGGCCAGCCAGGCAGTTGCCGAGTTCGCCGCGGCACAACCTGGCGAGACGGTCTTGGATTTCTGCGCTGGGGGTGGCGGCAAGACCCTGTCGCTAGCGGCCTCAATGGCGGGACAGGGCATGCTCTACGCTCATGAAATTTCGCCCACCCGCTTGGCGCAATTGCCGCAACGGGCGGCGCGTGCCGGTGCTCAGGTCACGCTGGTCGCGCCTGAAGATGTGGGCGGCCTCGCGCAGTCGTGCGATTTGGTGCTTGTGGACGCACCGTGTTCGGGGTCAGGCGCGTGGGCGCGGAACCCGGACGCAAAGTGGCGCCTGACGCGCCAGGGCCTGGAAGACCTGATCGAGGCGCAGGACCGGATCATGGACGAAGCGGCCATTCTGGTGCGGCCAGGGGGGCGCTTGGTCTATGTGACATGTTCGCTGATCCCGGCCGAGAACGACGCACGTGTGGCGGCGTTTCTGGCGCGCAGTCCGAACTTCCTGGAAGGGCCGGCGCCCTTGCGCCTGACACCTGCCGATGGAGGAGATGGTTTCTTCGCCGCGATGCTTTCCTTCGACCGGGCTGGCTGACGGTTTTGTTAACCCCGAATTTCATGCTTCATTAATCAAATGTGTTGCTCCTGCCTCTGAACAGGGCGCGGTGCTGGAAGGACCGCAGCATGAGTCTTTCGCAGATTCCCGGATTGATCTGTGCCGCTGGCGCAGTGCTGCTGGTTTTCACTCCGAGTGCGGCATTGGCGCTGGATGTCGCAGGAAACTCGTCGCTGCAATGGCTGGTTTTTGCTGCGCTTTTCCTTTGTTTAGCTGGATTTGCCGCAGGAATTCTCGTCTCGGGCGATGGGGCCGCCTGGTGGCGCGGTCGGACCCTGCGCCGCCGCATCGGCGCATTACAGGTGCCCGGCGCGATCACCGGTACCGATGGGCGAATCGGTTGGGCCAATGCACCGATGCGATCCGAGCTTGGGGATCGGTTTTCGGCTTCAGCGCTCGGGATCGGTGAGGTTTTGGCGATCGATGAGGGTGTGATCTATCGTCTGGCGACGCGCGCACGCGAGGTTGGTTTCTCGTTCCAGCCGGTCGAGCACGGCGAGGTTGCCGCAAGCGCCGCCAATGGCAGGCTGCTGACCGCGCGCTATGACGAGCCGGGCCATCTGGTCTGGACTTTGCTGCCGCAGAACAGCCTGTCGCGCGACCAGCCTGTCGCGCAGCCACAGAACCAGGCACGGGTCGCGCCAGTACCAGGCGATGCGAAAGACGGATCCTGGGCGCCCGATCGCCCCGCGGCGCCATCCGATGCCGTTCCCGTGAGGGTCGCCGATGCCGGCGATGACGCCGGTCTTTACGCGCCGTCCGATCCGGTGCGCCAGCAACTCGACAGCGCGTTCGACCTGGTGCCGGTTGCGCTGATCCAGGTCGATTTGGCGGGCCGGATGCAGTCGGCGAACAAGGCGGCGCGAGAGATTTTGGGCATCAATCCGGCGCCCGGAACTGCCTTGGCCGAGCAGATCGAGCCTTTGGGCCGGCCGATGGAGGCGCTGATCGAGGACGCCGCCGAGAGCCCGTCGGGCCAGCGCGAGATGGTTCGCCTTCGCGGCAGCGTCGATGCAGACAGCTTCTTGCAGATCTCGCTGACCCCAACAATGGTCGACGGTAAACCGTCCCTGCTGGCGATGTTGACCGATGTGAGCGAGCTGCGTCAGCTCGAGGACAAGTTCGCCCAGTCCCAGAAGATGGAGGCGGTGGGTAAACTGGCCGGCGGAATCGCTCACGATTTTAATAACGTGCTAACTGCGATCAGCGGGCATTCCGACCTTCTGCTCCTGGGCAAGGACGCCCTGCATCCCGATTATTCGGATTTGATGCAGATTAGGCAGAACACGCACCGGGCGGCGGCACTGGTGCGCCAGCTTCTGGCCTTCTCGCGCAAGCAGACATTGAATCCCGCGCTCCTTTCCGTGCAGGACGTGGTCTCGGACGCACGCTATCTGCTGGACCGGCTCATCGGCGAAAAGGTGTCGTTGGTAATGGAGCATGGGCGCGAGTTGGGCCATGTCAGGGCCGATCACCAGCAGCTGGAGCAGGCGCTGATGAACCTGGTCGTCAACGCGCGCGACGCGATGCCCGGTGGCGGCACGATCACCATCTCGATCCGGAACCTCCGCCTGGATGAACGGCAATCGGTCCGGGGCGTCGAGATACGCGTGGGCGACTACGTGGAAATCTGCGTGGCCGACGAGGGGCCGGGGATCGAGCCCGCCCTATTGGATAAGGTCTTCGATCCCTTCTTCACCACCAAGCCAGTCGGCGAGGGCACGGGGCTGGGTCTTTCGACCGTCTACGGGATCGTCAAACAGTCGGCGGGCTATGTATTCGCTGAAAACAGGCACGAGGGCGGCGCGACGGTCCGGATCCTTCTTCCCCAGGCCCGCGCAGACAAGAAGGGCGAGACGGCGAAGCCGATTCCTGTGCAATCCATCCACCGGTTTGGAGGTCGGCGGGTTGCAGGTGGCGACCTGACCGGCAGCGGCACCATCCTGCTGGTCGAGGACGAGGATCCGGTGCGCGCCTTCGCCGCCCGGGCGCTGACCATGCGCGGCTACGAAGTGGTCGCCGCAGCGGACGCCGAAGAGGCGATGGAGCTGCTGACCGAGAACGAGGACCGGATCGACCTTCTGGTCTCGGACGTGGTGATGCCAGGCATGGACGGCCCCACCTTTGCCGCCGAGGCGCGCAAGCTGAGGCCCGATCTGAAGGTGATTTTCGTCTCTGGCTATGCCGAGGGTTCGTTCCGCAAGAATTTGCAGGATCACGACTTCATGTTCCTGCCGAAACCCTTCTCGTTGACCGAGCTTACCGCCAAGGTGAAGGAGGCTCTGGAAGGGGAGTCATAGGCTTTAACCCTTCCTCAACCATCCTGGGCGACGATTGGAGATAGGCACATTTTGTTCTTTCTTTGTCTGGAATTTTATGAGAACATCACCAGAACATTGTTGCAATTGCAACCCTTCAGGCGATGTGGAATAAGGGAATCAGACAATGAAAGATAACCTGCTGAGGCTGGACGAGAGGCGAGACATGGACAAGCAGAAGGCCCTGGAATCGGCGCTGGCGCAGATCGAGCGCAATTTCGGCAAGGGCTCGATCATGAAGCTCGGCCAGCGCGAGGCGGCGATGGATATCGAGGCGGTCTCGACCGGCTCGCTGGGCCTCGACATCGCTCTGGGGATCGGCGGTCTGCCCAAGGGCCGCATCGTCGAAATCTATGGCCCGGAGAGTTCAGGCAAGACGACGCTGGCGCTTCATGTGGTGGCCGAGGAGCAAAAGCGCGGCGGCACCTGTGCGTTTGTCGATGCCGAGCATGCGCTCGACCCGGCCTATGCCCGTAAGCTGGGCGTCGATGTGGACGAGCTTCTGATTTCCCAGCCCGACGCGGGCGAACAGGCATTGGAGATTACAGATACGCTGGTGCGCTCGGGCGCGGTTTCGGTGGTGGTCGTCGACTCGGTCGCGGCGCTCACCCCGCGCTCGGAACTTGAGGGAGACATGGGCGACAGTTCGGTAGGCGTCCATGCGCGGCTGATGAGCCAGGCGATGCGCAAGCTGACCGGTTCGATCAGCCGCTCGAATTGCATGGTTATCTTCATCAACCAGATTCGCATGAAGATTGGCGTGATGTTCGGCTCACCCGAGACCACCACTGGCGGCAATGCGCTGAAGTTCTACGCCAGTGTCCGGCTCGATATCCGCCGCATCGGCGCGATCAAGGACCGCGACGAGGTGGTCGGCAACGCGACCCGCGTGAAGGTGGTCAAGAACAAGGTGGCGCCGCCCTTCCGCCAGGTCGAGTTCGACATCATGTATGGCGAGGGCATCTCGAAGATGGGCGAACTGATCGATTTGGGCGTCAAGGCCGGCGTGGTCGAGAAGTCGGGCGCCTGGTTCTCCTATGGCGATCAGCGGATCGGACAGGGGCGCGAGAACACGAAAGGGTTTCTGGCCGAGAACCCAGACATAGCGCTGGAGATCGAGGACAAGATCCGTGCCGCCCATGGACTGGATTTCGACCTGCCGGTCGGCGATGCGGAGCCTGGCGAGGGGCTCGAAGACGATATGATCGAGGCATAATCGCTTTACCTCTGCTGCCAACTTGGTTGGACAGAAGCGTCCTGCGGGGCGGTAAATGGGCCGGACGTATGAGCGTCCGGCCCAACTTGCTTCCCAATCTGTGGACAGCCCATCGGGTGCGGGATAAGACATCGCCCGAAACTGCGACTTCCGGCGCGAGGCTGACATGGCGTCCCTGAACGACATCCGCTCGACATTCCTCGGCTATTTCAAGGATCATGACCACGAGGTCGTGGCCTCGTCTCCGCTGGTGCCGCTGAATGATCCGACGCTGATGTTCACCAATTCGGGCATGGTGCAGTTCAAGAACCTGTTCACCGGCGTCGAGACCCGCGATTACAGCCGCGCGGTGACCAGCCAGAAATGTGTGCGCGCCGGTGGCAAGCACAATGATCTGGACAATGTGGGCTACACGGCGCGGCACCTGACATTCTTCGAAATGCTGGGGAACTTCTCGTTCGGTGACTACTTCAAGGAGCGGGCGATCCCGCTTGCTTGGGACCTGGTGACCAAGGAGTTCGGCCTGCCTGCCGAGAAGCTGACGGTCACCATATACCATGACGATGAAGAGGCGGCGGATCTCTGGAAAAAGCATGCGGGCTTGCCGGACGAACGGATCATCCGCATCGCCACTTCGGACAATTTCTGGATGATGGGGCCAATCGGGCCCTGCGGGCCGTGCTCGGAGATTTTCTACGACCACGGGCCCGAAGTTGCCGGCGGCCCGCCCGGCAGCCTGGACGAGGACGGGGACCGGTTCGTCGAGATCTGGAACCTGGTCTTCATGCAGTTCGAGCAGATCGAGGACGGCAGCCGGACCGATTTGCCAAAGCCGTCGATCGACACCGGCATGGGGCTCGAGCGGATGGGGACGGTCCTTCAGGGCAAAAAGGACATCTACGACACCGATCTGATGCGGGCGCTGATCGAGGCAAGCGCCCATGAATCCGACGGCGCGCCGGACGGGCCGGGCAAGGTGCATCACAGGGTGATTGCCGACCATTTGCGCTCGACCGCTTTCCTGATTGCCGATGGGGTGCTGCCCTCGAACGAGGGGCGGGGCTATGTGCTGCGCCGGATAATGCGGCGCGCCATGCGGCACGCGCATCTGCTGGGTGTCGACAGCCCGCTGATGCATCGCCTTGTCCCGTCATTGGTCCAGCAGATGGGCCAGGCGTTTCCGGAGCTCGCGCGCGGGCAAGCCATGATTGCCGAAACGCTGGAGCACGAGGAGAACCGGTTCCGCCGAACGCTTGACCGGGGTTTGGGCCTGTTGGCTGAGGAACTCAACAAGCTCCCGGACGGCGCGCCCCTGCCGGGTGGGGCGGCTTTTCGGCTCTACGACACATTCGGTTTCCCGCTGGACCTGACCCAGGACGCGTTGCGCGAGCAGGGGCGAGCGGTCGATGTCGATGGCTTCAATACCGCTATGGAAGCCCAGAAGGAGAAGGCACGCGCCGCCTGGGCTGGCGCTGGCGGCGCGGCGGAGGAGGCGCTGTGGTTTGACCTGCGCGAGCGCGTGGGCGCGACCGAGTTCCTGGGCTATGACAGCGAGCGCGCCGAGGGGGTGATCCGTGCGCTGGTGCGCGATGGCGCCGAGGTCGAGAGTGCGAATGCCGGCGAGACGGTCCAGATCATCCTGAACCAGACGCCATTTTATGCCGAAGCGGGTGGTCAGGTGGGCGACACCGGGGTGATCCGCGTGGGCCAGGGCCTGGCGCGGGTTCGTGATGTGCGTAAGCGCGTGGGCGACGTCTATGTCCATGAGGCTGAAGTGACCGAGGGCGAGGTCCGGGTTGGCGATGCGACCGAATTGGCGGTCGACGGCGACCGCCGCACCGAAATTCGCGCCAACCATTCGGCGACGCACCTGCTGCACGAGGCGCTGCGCGGGCATCTGGGCGACCATGTGGCGCAGCGCGGCAGCCTGGTCGCGCCTGACCGGCTGCGCTTCGATTTTTCGCATCAAAAGGCGGTGGCACCCGAGGAGATCGCGGCGATCGAGGCCGAGGTCAATGCTTATATCCGTCAGGACGACGAGGTGAGCACGCGGATCATGACCCCGGACGAGGCGCAGGAAGCGGGCGCGCGCGCGCTCTTCGGCGAGAAATATGGCGACGAGGTGCGGGTCGTGACCATGGGACGGCGGCCGGCAGGCGAAAGCGGTCCGGCGGGCGATATCTATTCCATGGAGCTTTGCGGCGGCACCCATGTGCGCCAAACCGGCGAGATCGGCCTGTTAAAGGTGATCGGCGAGGGTGCATCCAGCGCCGGGATCCGCCGGGTCGAGGCGCTGACCGGAGCCGCGGCATTCGAGTATTTGGAAGTGCAGGAACAGGCGCTGGCGCGTGTTGCCTCGGTTCTGCGCGCCCGGCCGGAAGAGGCGCCGGACCGGGTCCAGGCGCTGATGGACGAGCGAAAGGCCCTGCAAGCGGAGGTAACCGAGCTTCGCCGTCAGGTCGCGCTCGGCGCTGGCGGCGCCTCGGCGAACGGTTCCGGCGCCGAGGCGCGTGATATCGGCGGAGTCACGTTCCTTGGCCAGAGGTTGGCGGGCGTCAGCCCCAAGGACCTGCGCGGCCTGATTGACGAGCATAAAGCGCGGCTCGGCTCGGGCGCGATTTTACTAGTCGCCGATACAGGTGGTAAGGTGGCGGTGGCGGCAGGCGTGACCGATGATCTGACCGGGCGTGTCTCGGCGGTGGACCTGGTCCGCGCGGCGGTCGAAGCCGTCGGTGGCAAGGGCGGTGGTGGCCGCCCGGACATGGCCCAGGGCGGCGGGCCGGATGCCTCGAAGGCGGAAGAGGCGATCAAGGCGGCTGAGGCAGTGCTGGCGGGGTGAAGCCGGCGCTCCGCTCGGTCGGCCGGATTAGTCGAGCAACGCCCTCGCGAAGGATTTGACTTGGCGCGGCACCATTGCGCGGACCCGGGGGTAGCGCCGCGACGCGCGCTCGATCCGTCTGAACCAGGTCTTCGCTTCCTCTGGGATTGCGCCTCTAAGCTTCTCGCGGACGGATCCTTTGCTTTGGCTTAAGCGGAACTCGAAAACCAAGTAGCGCGCCGGATCGGGCCCGACGGCGCGTAGGCCATGCGCTTCTCCGGCCGAATAGTAGACGACTCCAAACGGTCCAACCTCTCGATCCAGGGTATTGATTCTGCCGGACAGGACCACGATCGCGACGTCGTATTCATCCCGATGAGGCTCGTAGCCGCCTCCGGGTTGCACGTCGGAGCGATGGATCTTGAGCTTGCTCAGGAAATTCGTCTCACCATTCGCCAACCGCGTCGCGCGATAGGAATCCGCTGTGCCCTGATCGTCGCGTGCCGGTTCGACAATCTTTGCATCGAGGATAGGTCCGGAGGCCCGCGGGGAGCCCCTCCATTTGAACATGAGATAGGTCAGCGGACCCGTCCCGACATTACGCAATGTGTGGTGTTTGAAGGCGGGGTAGTAAACGAACATGCCTGGTCTAACTGGATGGGCGACGGTGTCGGCCACATTGGGGCCGTCACCGACCAGCAGTTCTGCCTCGCCATCCAGAACCATGAGGATTTCTTCCTCAAGATGGCAATGGGGTGGGTGAGGCATCTTGCCTGGGGCCAGAACCGACGCATGGCACGCCATGTGATCGTGAATTTCCGTGACGCCCGAGAACAACGGATATGGTTGCCAGGCTTTTCCCTGCTCCACTCGCAGCGGCAGATCGAGCCGGTGGAGTTCGGTGGAGATGGCAGCGGCGTCTTCGGGTGTTGTTGGCGGTGGCGCAACCTCTAGGTTCCCCGCCAAGTTTCCTGACCCACTGACGAGAATGACGGGCGGAAGCTTGGTTGCTTCAAAACGGAAGGGCCATTCGAACCTCGACGCTACCGGCATACGGACCGCGGAATCGGCGCTCGCGTATTGAAGAAGGAGTGCTGTTCGCGGATGCGTCTCGGAATCGTTGTGCGAGCCGTGCCATATGCGGCCATCGAAGATGATGGCTTCGCCATCGCAAACGTCCGGTTGTATCAACGCCGCGCTTGCGTCCAATTCTCGTGCCCATGCGAGTACCGCGTCATCCGTCGTGGTATCGCGCGAGATGCTGTGGTTGTGCTGGAACTCCTGCACCGGTCTCGAGAAAAGATGTGATCCACTGATGAACTTCAATCCGGTTTCGCGGAACGTGTTGCGAAGTCCGATCCAGATAGAGGCAAAGCGCTGGTCCTGAGCCGCGGACTCGATGTCGACATGCCATCCGTGGCGCTGTCCAGGGTGGCGCTCGAGCAAACTCGCGCCCCAGAGGATGATGTTGTCTCCGATAAGCGGCCGCAGAGCTCCAAGGACGTGCTCGTTGGCAGCGAGATCGAAGATCAGCCGGTCGGTCACCGCGCGGCCCTTGAACCAAGTGGCGGGTTTGTAGCGTTTGCCGAGTTGCAGGTGATTCAGGAGGAGGCTTCGTTGGCCGTCCGTCAGCAGCGGTCCCGCATTCAGAAACCCTTGGGATTTGAACAGGGCGGCGTCACGGGCGCGCAAGCCATTGGCCATAGTGGAATTGTGACGATGGTTATTCACGACCCCGTCCCCCAGACGCACGGCGCACCGCAGGATCGGGCGCGCTTTCGCAATCGCGGTCTACACCGCTGAGGGGAAGTCCTGAGAATTCATACACGAGAGCCATTTGACACACCACGCATTTACCGACGCGTGAATAATAACACCAGAATATCGTGCAAATAAACCCTGATTTGGCACGAATAATTTCGGGCGTCTTCGATGGTTTGTATGGCCGTGTGTTTGGATCGGAGCTGAATGCGAACAGAGGTAACCAATCAATACGCGTATGAGTATTCATCCGTCATGCCCCAGCACATCGCCGGGGCACCAGAAACTCACATCAGCATTGCCAGCGGGTCTTCCAGATAGCCCTTTAAGGCGTCCAGGAACCCGGCGCCTAGGGCGCCATCGATGACCCGGTGATCGACCGACAGGGTCACCGACATCATGGTGCGGATCGCCACCGCGCCGTCGCGGACGACGGGTTCCTGCACCCCGGCGCCGACCGCCAGGATCGAGGCGTGGGGCGGGTTGATCACCGCGTCGAAGTTCTCGATCCCCATCATGCCCAGATTCGAGATCGCGTAGCTGCCGCCCTGATATTCATGCGGTGCCAATTTGCGCTCGCGGGCGCGCGACGCCAGGTCCTTCATCTCGGCCGAGATGACCGACAGCGACTTGGCGTCCGCGTCCCGGATGACGGGCGTAAAAAGCCCGCCCTCGATGGCCACCGCCACCGCCACGTCCGAGGCCTTGAACTGCAGCACCCGGTCGCCGGCCCAGACCGCGTTGCACGCGGGCACCTGCTGAAGCGCGAGCGCACTGGCCTTGATGATGTAGTCGTTGACGCTGAGTTTGATGCCTCGCGCCTCGCCCTTGGCGTTCATCTGGCCGCGCACCTTCAAAAGTTCGTCCAGCTCGATCCGCCGGCGCAGGTAGAAATGCGGGATCGTAATCTTGGCCTCGGTCAGCCGCGCGGCGATGATCTTGCGCATGCCGTCGAGCTCGATTTCCTCGTGCTCGCAATCCGCGTACATCTTGCGGACCATTTCCGTATCCGGTCCCGCAGGCAGTGAGGTGGGTGCGGGCGATGGCGCGGCCGGTGCGGCGCCTGGCTTGGCGGCTTCCACGTCCGCCTTGACGATCCGGCCACGGGGGCCCGAGCCCTCGATCTGACCGAGGTCAAGGCCCTTGCCTTTGGCAATCCGGCGCGCCAGCGGAGAGGCGAAGACGCGCCCGCCGCCGTTGGATTTCGCGGCGGGGGCCGATTGTGGGGCAGGGGCCGCCGCCGGAGGACCGGACCCGTTGCCGGAGGCGGACTTGGGTGCCTCGAGTTTAGGCGCCTCCGCGATGGCGGGCGCGGAGGTGTCGCCGATGTCGTCCGTGCTCTCGCCTTCCTCGAGCAGGACGGCGATCACCGCGTTGACCTTCACCCCTTCGGTGCCCTCTGCAATGATGATCTTGCCAAGGGTGCCCTCGTCGACCGCCTCGACCTCCATGGTGGCCTTGTCGGTTTCGATCTCGGCGATCACGTCGCCGGCGGAAACCTCGTCGCCTTCCGCCTTAAGCCATTTCGCGAGGTTGCCTTCCTCCATCGTGGGCGAGAGGGCGGGCATCAGGATGTTGATGGGCATCGTGTGCGCTCCCCCTCAGCGGTAGCAGACGGATTTGGCGGCATCGACCACCTGGCCGGTTGTCACCAGCGCTAGCTTTTCCAGGTTTGCCGCATATGGCATCGGTACGTCCTTGCCGGTGCAGTTGATTACCGGCGCGTCGAGCCAGTCGAAGGCCTCCTGCATCAGCACCGCCGAGATGTGGTTGCCGATCGAGCAAACCGGGAAGCCCTCTTCGATGGTCACGCACCGGTTGGTCTTCTGGACCGAACGGACAACCGCGCCGGTATCCATGGGCCTTAGCGAGCGCAGGTCGACCACCTCGGCCGAAATGCCCTCGTCCGCCAGCCGGTCGGCGGCTTCCAGCGCATAGGTCATGCCGATCCCGAAGCTGACCAGGGTCACGTCCGTGCCCTCACGCCAGACCCTCGCCTTGCCGATGGGCACGGTGAAATCGTCGAGTTCTGGTACGTCGAAGCTTTTGCCGTAGAGGATTTCGTTTTCCAGGAAGATCACCGGGTTCGGGTCACGGATCGCCGACTTCAGCAAACCCTTGGCGTCCGCCGCCGAGTAGGCCTGGACCACCTTGAGCCCAGGAACGTGCGAATACCAGGCGGCATAGTCCTGACTGTGCTGGGCCGCCACGCGCGCCGCGGCACCGTTCGGTCCCCGGAAGACGATCGGGGCGCCCATCTGGCCACCGGACATGTAGAGGGTCTTGGCCGCCGAGTTGATGATCTGGTCGATCGCCTGCATGGCGAAGTTGAAGGTCATGAACTCGACGATCGGCCTAAGGCCGGCAAAGGCCGCGCCGACACCGATCCCGGCGAAGCCGTGCTCGGTAATGGGCGTGTCGATCACTCGCTTGGCGCCGAATTCGTCCAGCAAGCCCTGGCTGATCTTATAGGCACCCTGATATTCGGCCACCTCCTCGCCCATCAGGAAGACATCGCCGTCGCGGCGCATCTCCTCGGCCATCGCATCGCGCAGCGCCTCGCGCACGGTTTGCTGGACCATCGCGGTACCTTCGGGCCAGTCCGGTGCCTCGGCTGCCGTGGGGGCGGCTGCGGGCTGGGCGGGGGCAGCCGGTGCTGGGGCCGAAGGGGTCGGGGCGGCGGGCGTGGCATCGGCGCCGTTCGACGGCGCGGATCTAGCGCCCGTGGCCTCGGCGGCGGAGGCGTCCTCGCCGTCCTCCAACAGCACGGCGATCAGCGAGTTGACCTTCACCCCTTCGGTGCCTTCCGGGATCACGATCTTGCCGACCTTGCCCTCGTCGACCGCCTCGACCTCCATGGTCGCCTTGTCGGTCTCGATCTCGGCGATCACGTCGCCGGCCCTCACATCGTCGCCTTCCTTGATGTTCCATTTGGCCAGCGTGCCCTCCTCCATGGTGGGCGAGAGGGCGGGCATCAGAATTTCGATAGTCATCGGTATCCCCCCTCAGGCTTCGGCCAGGATGTCGGTGTAAAGCTCGGAGACATCAGGCTCTGGGCTCTCCTGCGCGAAGGCAGCGGCGTCGTTGACGACGGCGCGGATCTCCTTGTCGATCTCCTTGATTGCGTCCTCGTCAGCGTGGCCGCCATCCAGGATCTGCTTGCGCAAACCGTCGATCGGGTCGCGCTCCTCACGCATCTTCGAGACTTCCTCGCGGGTCCGGTATTTCGCCGGATCCGACATCGAGTGTCCGCGATACCGGTAAGTTTTGACCTCGAGGATATAGGGGCCCTTCCCGGCTCGGCAGTGGGCCATCGCCTTCGCACCGGCCGCCTTGACCTTCAATACATCCATGCCGTCGACTTCTTCGCCGGGAATGCCGAATGCTTCTCCGCGTGTGTAGAGCGCGGGTGTCGAGGTCGAGCGTTTCTGCGCAGTGCCCATGGCGTATTGGTTGTTCTCGATCACGAAGATCACCGGCAGCTTCCACAGAGCCGCCATGTTGAAGGTCTCGTAGACCTGGCCCTGGTTCGAAGCGCCATCGCCGAAATAGGTCATCGAGACATGGTCGTTGCCGCGGTATTTGTTCGTGAAGGCGAGGCCCGCGCCCAACGGCACGTTCGCGCCGACGATGCCGTGGCCGCCGTAGAACTCCTTCTCTTTCGAGAACATGTGCATCGAGCCGCCCTTGCCCTTGGAATAGCCGCCCGCGCGGCCGGTGAGCTCGGCCATGACGCCTTTTGGGTCCATCCCGCATGCCAGCATGTGGCCATGGTCGCGGTAGGTCGTGATCACCTGGTCCCCATCCTTACAATTTGCCTGCAAGCCGACGACGACCGCCTCCTGGCCGATATAGAGATGGCAGAAACCCCCGATCAGCCCCATCCCATAGAGCTGGCCCGCTTTCTCCTCGAAGCGGCGTATCAGCAGCATGTCACGATAGTAGCCAAGCAGTTCCTGCGGGTCGGGGGCGTTCTTGCCCCGCGTGGATTTGCGGGCTGCCATGAATGTCTCCTCCGCTGCATCTTCGGCGCCGCGGTTGGCCCGCCGCCTGTTCTGCAAATGACTCTCAGACAAGATTAACCGCTTTGTCAAAGACATCCACGCAAGATCGCGGTCACGAGATTGCCAAATGCCGCTGTGTCCGCGCCTTTGATTGCGGGCGGGCAGGGGAAATTTGAAGGGAATTAGCGGATGAGAAGCTCTTCGCGCCGCGTATAGCCCAGAATCGCCCGGGAGCGCTCGTCCAAGAGGTCGAGGTCGAGATACTCGTTGCCAAGCCGGTCGACGAGGTTTTGACGTGCGGCGCGCTCGGCCTGGATCGCGGCGAGTTCGGCCTGCAGATCAGCTTCCAGACGCTCGGCCTTGTTCAGCGCCGCCAGGCCATGCGGGCCTTGCAGCCCGGAATGGGCGAAGATCACCAGAAACGCGATCAGCAAGACGCAGAACCCGGGGGCAACGAACTGCCCCCAATCCCATCTACTCATTGCTACCCCAAATGGCCATCTCGGGCCGTTCCCTCACATCGCTGCGGCGCAGTTTGAATCAGGCGAATCGAAAAGAAAACCCCTCATCGCCAAGTTTTTTAAGGTTTTTTGCTGACGCCGATGCCGATCGGTTCAACGGCCGGGAAGCACCGAGGCGCCCGCATAGACCGCCATCTCGCCCAGCTCCTCCTCGATCCGGATCAACTGGTTGTATTTCGCCATTCGGTCCGAGCGCGACAGCGAGCCGGTCTTGATCTGCCCGCAATTGGTGGCGACCGCCAGATCGGCGATGGTCGCGTCCTCGGTCTCGCCCGAGCGGTGCGACATGACCGCGGTCATCCGCGAGCGGTGCGCCAGGTCGACCGCCTCCAAGGTCTCGGTCAAGGTACCGATTTGGTTCACCTTGACCAGGATCGAATTGGCCGCGCCCTTAGCGATGCCCTCGGCCAGACGCACGGAGTTGGTGACGAAAAGGTCATCGCCGACCAATTGGCAGCGGTCGCCGATGGCTTCGGTCAGCGCGATCCAGCCCTCCCAATCATCCTCGGCCATGCCATCCTCGATCGAGATGATCGGGTAATCGGAAACGAGCGCTCCCAGATACTCGGCCATCTGGCCCGCATCCAGCACCTTGCTCTCACCCGAGATTTTGTATTTGCCGTCTTCGAAGAATTCGGTCGAGGCGGCGTCGAGGGCCAGATGGACATCCGCGCCCGGCGTGTAGCCCGCCTTCTCGATCGCGCGCATGATGAAGTCGAGCGCGTCCCGGGTCGAAGCGATATTCGGCGCGAAGCCGCCTTCGTCGCCCACATTGGTGTTGTGACCCGCGGCGCTCAGTTCCTTCTTCAGCATCTGAAAGATCTCCGAGCCAATCCTTACGCCATCGGCCAGGGTGTCGGCCGCGACCGGCATGATCATGAATTCCTGGATGTCGATCGGGTTGTCCGCGTGCTCGCCGCCATTGATGATGTTCATCATCGGGACGGGGAGCGTGCGGGCCGGGGTGCCGCCCACATAGCGGTATAGTGGCAATCCAACCGAATGCCCCGCCGCCTTGGCCACGGCCAGGCTGACGCCCAAAATCGCGTTGGCACCGACGCGCGATTTATTCGGCGTGCCGTCGAGCTCAATCAGAACCTGGTCGATCGCCTGTTGACCGGTCGCGTCAATGCCTGCCAGAGCCTCGAAAATCTCGCCATTGACCGCGTCGACCGCTTTCATGACCCCCTTGCCGCCATAGCGGTCGCCGCCGTCGCGTAGCTCGACGGCCTCGTGCGCGCCGGTCGAGGCTCCGGAGGGGACGGCGGCGCGGCCCTCGGCGCCGTCATCCAGCAGGACGTCGACCTCAACGGTCGGATTGCCGCGGCTGTCCAGGATTTCGCGGGCGGTGATGTCGATGATCGCGCTCATGGTGCCTCACTGCAAGGTTGGCCTGGCAGCGGGATATATCAGGCCATGCCGAGGGTAAAGGCGCACCGGGCAGGGCGGACACAATTGTCCGCCCTTCGGGCCGTCAAACGGCGTCTCTAGTTATCGAACCCGGTCTCTTCGATGATCTTCAGCGCTTCGCTGCGCAGATCACCGATCTGCGTCAGGGCGATCGTGTCGGGCGTGAAACTGCCCCAGCTCGAGACCAACTCGGATGGCGCGACATCGTCGCGGACCGGGTATTCGTAGTTGATCTCGGCGTAGAGCCGCTGCGCCTCGGGCGAGAGCATGAAATCGACAAGCCGGGCCGCCGCCTCGCGGTTTGGAGACGACTTGGTCAGCGCCGCACCCGAGATGTTCACATGCGCCCCGCCCGCCTCGAAGACTGGGAAGACGATGCGCACCGCGTCGGCCCAGGGGCGCTGGTCCTCCTTCTCGAGCATCTTGCCCATGTAGTAGGTGTTGCCGATGGCGATGTCGCACTCCCCAGCCCAGACGGCTTTGACTTGGGCCCGGTCATTGCCCTGGGGCTTGCGCGCGAGATTGGCCTTCAGGCCGTCGACCCAATCGCGCGCCGCGTCGGGTCCATGGTGTGCGATCACGGCGGCGACGAGCGCCAGGTTGTAGTAGTGGCTGCCGGGCCGGGTGCAAATTCGCCCCTGCCATTTGGGATTCGCGAGGTCTTCGTACGTCGTAACCGCGCCCTTGGCGACCCGGTCCTTCGAGGCGTAGACCACCCGGGCTCGGGTCGTCAGCGCAAACCAATGACCGCCAGCATCGCGAAGACTTTCCGGCACCGCCGATTCGACCGCGGCCGAGCCATGGGGTTGCGTCAGGCCAGCATCGGTGGCGGCCTTGACGTTGCCGATATCGGCAGTGACGTAGAGGTCCGCCGGGCTGCGATCGCCCTCGGCCTTCAGGCGCTCGATGAGGCCCTTCTTGGCATAAAGCACATTGACCGTGATGCCGGTCTCGCCCGTGAAGGCATCGAAGATCGGCTGGATCAATTCAGGCTGGCGCGACGTGTAGACGTTGACCTCGTCGGCTGCCGCGGCGAGGGCAGAGAAGGCCATTGCAGCGGCGAGAGCGATGGATCTGAGCATCGTTCGGCGACTCCATGAATTGCGGCTAGCTCTCGAATACCCGAGCAAAACCGTTTGTCAATATCTGAGTCAATTACTCAGATAAAATATTCGCGTTCTTCTCTTCGATTTTCGCCCGGTCCCATAATGCGTCCATCTCGGCCAGGCTTGCTTGATCCGGAGCGCGCCCATTTTCCTTAAGAAAGTCCTCTATCACACGGAAGCGACGAGTGAATTTCGAATTTGCGCGACGCATGGCGGCTTCCGGGTCAACCTTCAAATGCCGGGCGAGGTTGGCCAGCACGAAGAGCAGGTCGCCATACTCCTCCTCGATCGTCTCCAGTGTGCCTGCGTCGATCTCTCGCACCAATTCGGCGGCTTCCTCGTTCAATTTGGCGAGCACGTCTTTCGGGTCGGTCCAGTCGAATCCCACGCTGGCCGCGCGTTTGGTCAGCTTCAGCGCTCGGGTCAGCCCCGAGAGGCTGGTGGGTATTCCGTCCAACACGCTGTCGCGCACCTCGCCGCGCTCGGCGCGTTCGGCCGCTTTCATGCCCTCCCAATCCACGTCCTCGGGACGTATCGGCTTAGCCCCGGCCTCATCGCCAAAGACATGCGGATGGCGGCGCACCATCTTGTCCGAGATCGCCTCGACCACATCGGCGAGGGCGAAGCTGCCTTCCTCCTCCGCCATCCGGGAATGATAAATCACCTGCAACAGCAGATCGCCCAGTTCATCCTTCAGCGCCGCCCGGTCGCCCCGCTCGATCGCGTCGGCTACTTCGCAGGCCTCCTCGATGGTGTAGGGTGCGATCGAGCAGAAATCTTGTACCCGGTCCCATGGACAACCATCGGGCGCGCGCAACCGCACCATGATCTCGATCAGCCGCTCGATCGCGCCGCCGCCGTCGAATACCAGGGCATCCGATTGCTCCCTGGAAAATTCGGTTTGGGGCAGGGTGCTCATGGGTCTCTCCTTGGGGTCCGTTCGGCGCGGAGGTTCATCAGGTTTCCGGCCATGATGAGTGTGGCGCCGGCGAAGACCGCGACCTCCAAAGCCTCTCCATAGGCCAACATACCGACGATGGCGACGATTGGCAGCCGCGCGAAATCAAGTGGCGCAACGACCGAGGCGGGAGCATGGCGCAGCGCGGAAGCGATGCTAAGATGTGCCGTCAGCCCGCAAATGCCGATGGCCACGACCCATTTGACCGAGCTCGCCGCGGGCAGGGCGATATCGCCGTCGATCCCGGCACAGACCAATCCGAAGACAGCCTGCATCCAGGTCATCCAGAATAAGATGGTCCAGACCGTCTCGGTCCGCGACAGGCCCTTTGTCGCCAGCACGTTGCCGGCAAACCCGATCGCCGCCAGCGCCGCCGCCAGATGGCCGATGCCGAGCGGGCTGATGCCTGGGCGCGCGACGATCAGGATTCCGATAAAGCCGAGGATCAGAGCCAGGACTTGGACCGGCCTCAGGCGCTCGCCCAGCACAAATGGCGCTAGGATCGCGACCCAAAGCGGCGTCGTGAACTCGAAGGCGGCAAACTGCGCCAGCGGCACCAGCGGGACCGCATAGAACCAGAGATTCTGTCCGGTGAAATGGAATACATTGCGTGTGACATGCAGCCGGAACTTGGTCGTGCGCGTCTCGGCCAGCCGGCCGGTCGCGAAGCCGATCGCCGTCACGATCGTCCCTCCGATCAGCGAGCGGTACATCATGGTTTCGAAGGTATCGAGATCGATCGATACCTCGCGCCCGGCAACCGCCATCAGCGTGAAGCTGAACACAGCACCGGTCATCCACAGCGCGGCGCGCCCGGTATTGCCGCTCTCGGAGGCCGGCCGGGCGGATGTGTCGGGCGCGGTCGTCATCGAACCAACGCGCCGCGGCTTTCGGGGTCGAAACCGGCCAAGGCCAGCGCTTCCCAGACGGCAACCTTGGCCAGATTGTACCACCAGGCCATCGCCTCGCGCAGGATGCTGGCCGTGCGCAGCACGTACTTTCCTCTCTCCAGCCCGGTCACCGCTATCGGGACCACATTGGCTTGCCCGAAATAGGCCGCCAGGCGGCGCGCGCGTTCCAGGTGGAACGCATCAGTCAAGACCGCCATGCGCGTGATGCCCCGTTCCTCCGCGATGGCGATGCCGAAACGGATGTTCTCGAAGGTCGTGCGTGCCTGCGGTTCCAGGATGATCGCCTCCGCCGGCACGTCCAACGACACCGCATAGTCGCGCATCAGCGCGGCGCTGCGCCTGCCCGATAGGATCAGGTATTGGGTCTTTCCGGCGCGGTAGAGCGCGACCGCCGCGGCGACCCGGCGTCGGCTGGAATAGCCTGGCACCCCATCCGGATCGACACCACCGCCCAAGACCAGAATTGCTTCGACCGGCTGGTCCGGCCCGGGGCGGATGCCATGACGTTCGAGATTCAGGTGCGACATGACCAACACCGCCAGAGTGGTGACCGCGAACAAGACGATCCCGGCCTTCGCGCAGCGCCAGACCAGACGCGCGATCACTCCCATTCGATCGTGCCGGGAGGTTTCGAGGTCACGTCGTAGACGACCCGGTTGATCCCCTTGACCTCGTTGATGATCCGGTTGGCGGTGCGGCCCAGGAAGTCGTGGCCAAACGGGAAGTAGTCGGCGGTCATCCCGTCGACCGAGGTGACGGCGCGCAGGGCGCAGACATGGTCGTAGGTGCGCCCGTCGCCCATCACGCCGACGGTGCGCACGGGCAGCAGGACGGCGAAGGCCTGCCATATCTCGTCGTAGAGGCCCGCCTTGCGCATCTCATCTAGGTAGATCGCATCCGCCTGGCGAAGGATCTCCAGCTTCTCGCGTGTGATCTCGCCGGGGCAGCGGATGGCGAGACCAGGGCCGGGGAAGGGGTGGCGGCCAATAAATGCCTCGGGCAGGCCCAACTCGTGGCCAAGCGCGCGCACCTCGTCCTTGAAGAGCTCGCGCAAGGGCTCGACCAGCTTCATGTTCATGCGCTCGGGCAGCCCACCCACATTGTGGTGCGACTTGATGGTCACCGAGGGACCGCCGGAAACCGAGACCGACTCGATCACGTCCGGATAAAGGGTTCCCTGTGCCAGGAACTCGGCGCCGCCGGCGTCTGCGGCGTGCTTTTCGAAGACGTCGATGAACAGCCGCCCGATGGTCTTGCGCTTGGCCTCAGGGTCGGTGACGCCGGCCAATTCGCCGAGGAAGAGACCTGACTCGTCCGCATGGACCAGCGGGATATTGTAGTGGTCGCGGAAGAGGGTGACCACTTCCTCAGCCTCGTTCATCCGCATCATGCCTGTGTCGACAAAGACGCAGGTTAGCTGGTCGCCAATTGCCTGGTGGATCAGCACTGCGGCGACCGAGCTGTCGACGCCTCCCGAGAGCCCGCAAATGACTCGGCCCTCGCCTACCTGCTCGCGGATCTGGGCGATCGCCTGGTCCTTGTAGGCGGCCATCGTCCAGTCGCCGGACATGCCCGCGATGCCGTGAGTGAAGTTCCTGAGCAGCCGTGCGCCCTGGGGTGTGTGAACCACCTCCGGGTGGAACATGACCCCGTAGAAGCGCCGCGATGGGTCCGCCAGCACGGCGTAGGGCGCGTTGGGCGAGGCGCCCTGCACATGGAAACCGGGAGGCAGGGCGGTCACCCGGTCGCCGTGGCTCATCCAGACCTCGGCCTCCTCGCCGGGTGCGGCGACGCCCTCGAAAAGCGCGGACTTCTCGGAGAGTTTCACGAAGGCGCGGCCGAATTCCCGATGGTGCCCGCCCTCGGCTTTGCCGCCCAACTGATGCACCATCGCCATTTGGCCATAGCAGATGCCCAGCACCGGGCAGCCGAGCTCGAACAGGCGCTGATTGGCGCGCGGGCTGCCTTCGTCCTCGACCGAGGCCGGGCCGCCCGACAGGATCACCGCCTTGGGCGCCAACCGGTCGATTAGGGCGTCATCCACATGGTTGAAGGGGTGGATTTCGCAGTAAATGTCCATCTCGCGCAGGCGCCGCGCGATCAACTGGGTTACCTGGCTGCCGAAATCGACGATCAGGCAGGTCTCGTGCGCGGGGGGTGTGGTCATCGGGGTCCGGGTTCTCTGCTCGCCTAATGGCGCTCTCTATATGGTGTCGGCCCGGCCCTGTCACCTGCCTGCCACCCCGCATGTCGTAACTGACCGCGAGATAGCCGAAAACATCCGGTTTTGGCCCCCTGCGCAGGTCCATCTATGGATATTGCAAGTGTTCTGACCGCAGTAGGCGCGCCTGGTCCATGGCCGCGACGCTGCCCCACGGAAGGCCGAAAGCATGATTGATAGCACCACCGAGCCGCAGCCGAGCGAAGGGCGCTCTCGTGAAGGCCGGCGCGCCCGCGGTGGGGGCGGCGCCGCCCGCCGCGCCGAGCGGACCGCGACCAAGCTCGAGGCGGCACGCTACATCACTCGCACGGTGCCGAATTTCGAGATCCTGACCGCCGAGGCGATCGAGATCATCGAAGCGAATGCCGAGACCGTCCTTCAGGAGATCGGGGTCAACTTCGTCGACAACCCAGGTGCGCTGGAACGTTGGCGACAGGCCGGCGCCGATGTCCAAGGTGAGCGGGTAAGGATCCCGCGCGGGCTGGCGCGCCAGCTCTGCGCCACCGCGCCCTCGGAATACACCCAGCATGCCCGCAACCCGGAGCGCAGCGTGGTGATCGGCGGCAAGAACTGCGTGCTGGCCCCGGTCTATGGCCCCCCCTTCGTGCGCGACCTGGTGGGCGGGCGGCGCTATGCGACCCTGGCCGATTTCGAGAAGTTCGTGAAGCTGACCTACATGTCGAAATGGCTGCACCATTCTGGCGGCACGGTCTGCGAGCCGACCGATATCCCCGTCAACAAGCGCCATTTGGACATGCTCTATGCCCATATGCGCTACTCCGACAAACCCTTCATGGGGTCGGTGACCGAGCGGAGCCGGGCGGTTGATTCGGTCAAGATGTGCGAGGTCCTGTTTGGTGAGGAGTTCGTCGCCCAGAACACGGTGATGACCTCGCTGGTCAACATCAACTCGCCGCTGACATTCGACTCGATCATGATGGACGCGCTCGAGGTCTATGCCGAGGCGGGGCAGGCGGCGATCGTCTCGCCGTTCATCGTCGGCGGCGCGATGGCGCCGGTTTCGGTGGCAGGCACGCTGACCCAGGTTCTGGCCGAGGTGCTGGCGGGCGTGGCCTATTCCCAGCTGATCCGGCCGGGGGCGCCGGTGATCTTCGGGGCCTTCGTCACGTCGATCGACATGAACTCGGGCGCGCCAACTTTCGGGACGCCGGAGGCCTCGAAAATTCTTTATGGGGCGGGCCAGTTGGCGCGGCGGCTGAACTTGCCGTTCCGTTCAGGCGGGGCGCTTTGCGGCTCGAAGCTGCCGGATGCTCAAGCAGCGTATGAGACCGCGAACACGCTGAATGCCATGCTGTTGGGTGGCGTCAATTTCTGCCTTCACGCGGCCGGTTGGCTAGAAGGAGGGCTGGTCTCGAGCTTTGAGAAATTCGTGCTGGACGCGGATCAGTTGGGTGTCCTTCAGAACTTTGCCGAAGGGGTGGACATCACGGAGAACGGCCAGGCGATGGACGCGATCCGCGAGGTCGGGCCGGGGAACCACTATCTGGGCTGCGCGCATACGCAGGCCAATTTCGAGAACGCTTTCTGGCGGACGCGGGTGCTCGACTACAAGCCCTTCGAGCAATGGGCCGACGAGGGCAGCCGCGATACCTATCAATTGGCGCACGAGCGGGTCGAGCGGATGATGCGCGACTATGTGGCGCCTGATCTGGATCAGGGCACCGACGAGGCGCTGAATGAATTCATCGCCAAGCGGAAGGCGGCGGAGCCAGACGCATTCGTCTGAGGTGTGAGAAGGCCTGGATTCTCACAGTGAGAGCTTTGGATAACGTACTGAAATATATAGCTGAAAAGGTTAATGTTTACCTGAAATTAACAGATTGCCCTGGCTTCCAGGACTGGGGCCCGAATTAGCCCGCCACAGGGACGAAGGTGGGCTCTCGCGAGCCCACCCCACGGTGCTGCGCTGACATGGCGGGATAAATCCCGCCCTACGGTGCGATCGCTTGCTTCGACTCGGCCAGCAGCGCGGCCAAGACCTGCACATGACGCGCGGGCTTATAGGCGGGCGAGCGGCCGCGGCGCAGGCTTTCGCATTGCTGCTCGGCAAACTGCAATTGCGCGATGATTGCCGAAGCCGCCTGCACTACGCGGCCGGGCAGGGCGGCGGCCAAATCCCGCTCGCGGCGGTAAAGCCGGGCGCCGATCCGGGCGGTGCGGATCAGGCTCTTGGGCCGGAACAGCGGCGCTGAAGTCTTCTGTGGCATGGGGTGCCCCTCCTCGGAATAGAAGCGAGCATCCTTGTCGGGCCGACCAGTCCGTTGCATGGATCGCCGGCGCAACGCGCGCTGGCTGTTTAAATTAACCAAGCAGTAATATTCGTTTATATTCAGTAAAAAAATGGAAAGCCGGTTTCGTTAAGATTCGATTCACACCTACTAATTAGAAGGTTTTTTCTTCAAATTTCTTAGAATGGGGCGAAATCAAATGCCAAGCACCCAATATGTACTGAGCCAATGTGCCAGCCTGGCCGATCGCGCTTTTCCGGAAACCGGATCGGCCTGTTCCGCGCGGGAAGCCGCGCTTTACCTGGCCCATACCGGCGGGGGCGAGAGCCTTCGCGCCCTGGCGAGCGCGACCGGCACCCACCCGAGCACTGTGATGCGCACCGTGCGCCGGGTCGAAGCGCAGCGCGACGACCCGGTGGTGGATGACCTGATCAGCGGGCTCGAGAGGTCCGCGGGGCTGGGCGAAGCCGAACCGGTGCCGGAGGGCAATGAAGCTGGCCGGCCACCGTCCGCCGTCCTGGTCCCGGACGCGCCGGCCATGCCGCGCGAGGCGCTGGAACGCGAGGCAAGGCGGTTCCTGCGCCGGCTATCCGAGCCCGGATCGTTCATGATGGTCGTGCCTGACTCGAAGAAGGGCGGAGTGTTCTGCAAGGCTAACGACTATCGCAAGCCGATCGCGATGATGCCGGTGCGGCTGGCCGCCGAATTCGTGCGCGAGGGCTGGATCAAGGTTCATATGCGCGGCCCCAATTCGGTGCGCTACCGGATCACCGGGGATGGGCGGTCGTGCCTCAAGCGCCTGCTGGCCGAGGACGCGATCAAACGCCAGCCGGCCACCGGCTTTGCCGAGGCGGGCAATCCGTTCCTGGCTCAGCACCAGTTGCCCGGCACCCGGCAGGTGATGGACCAAGCGACCGGGCGGCCGCAGCAGATCAAGGTTAATCTGGGTGAGGATCCATTGGGCTGGCTGGCGCGGCGCAAGGGGCCTGACGGCAAACCATTTCTGACCCCGGGCGAGGTCGAGGCGGGCGAGCGGCTGCGCACCGACTTCGAACTGGCGCAACTTGGCCCCTCGGTCGCCCAGGATTGGCGCAAGTTCCTGACCCCGGGCGATCGCCTGGCGGGCTCGCCTTTGCGCGGTGGCCCGGGCGAGGGTCCGGTGGTGGCGCGCGACAGTGTCTCGGCGGCATTGACGGCGGTCGGGCCGGGGCTGGCGGACGCCGTGCTTCGGGTCTGCTGCTTCCTGGAAGGATTGGAAGCCTGCGAGCGGCGCATGGGCTGGTCGGCGCGTTCGGGCAAGGTGGTGCTGAAGATCGCGTTGCAGCGGCTGGCGGTCCACTATGGATACGCGCCGGCGCCCGACGGCGGGGATGCTTGACCCGCGCTGCCGCGGCGCCTTAGCTGCGGCCTCATGACCCGGATCATCGAAACAGAGGCGGATATCTTGGAAGGTTGTGCCTGGCTAGTTCAGGCCGAGCCCAGGTTCGAGCCCGCGCTCGCGGCGACCGGCACGCCGCCCCTGCGCCGCCGCGCGGGCGGGTTCGGCGCGCTGCTGCACACAATCTGTGCCCAGCAGCTTTCGGTCGCCGCGGCGGATTCGGTTTGGCGCAAGCTCTGCGCCGCCGGGGCAGATGATCCGCTGATTCTGGGCGCCATGAGCGAAGAGGATTTGCGCGGTTGCGGCCTGTCGCGGCCGAAAGTGCGCTACGCGCGCGCGCTGATCGAAGCCGGGATCGACTATGACGCGCTGGTCAGCCTGCCAGAGGACGAGGCGATCGCCGCCCTGACCTCCGTCAAGGGGATCGGCGTTTGGACCGCCGAGATATACCTAATGTTCTCGATTGGACGCGCCGATGTCTTCGCCCCTGGTGATCTTGCGTTGCAGGAATCGGCGCGGCTGATCTTCGATCTAACCACCCGGCCCGACGAGAAGGACCTGCGTTCCATGTCGCTGGACTGGTCGCCCTGGCGCGGCGTTGCGGCACGGCTGATGTGGGCCTATTACAGGCACGCCAAAAACCGCGAAGGCATCTCGGAGTAAGCCGTTCCATGACCCAGCTTTCAGGCCCGAGTCTTTCGGGACCGCGGGCCGCCCCGGCCTCCGGGACCACCAAGTCGCTCGTCATTCTGCTGCATGGCTACGGAGCGGACGGAAACGACCTCTTTGGGCTTGCCGGGCCGTTGGGCCAGCATTTGCCGGATACGGCGTTCCGCTCGCCCAACGCGCCCGAGCGGTGCAAGGTCAACCCGATGGGATACCAGTGGTTTCCGATCCCGTGGCTGGATGGCAGCACCGAGGCGGAGATGGAGGCCGGTTTCGCGCGCGCGGCTGAGGTCCTGGATGGCTATATCACCGAGGCGATGGCGGAAGAGGGCGTTGGTCCGGCCGAGACCGCGCTTGTGGGCTTTAGCCAGGGCACCATGATGAGCCTGCACGTGGCGCCCCGCCGGCCCGAGTCGCTTGCCGGGATCGTCGGCTTTTCGGGCCGGTTGGCCGATGGGGAGGCGCTGAAAGCCGAGGCAGTGTCGCGCCCGCCGGTCCTGTTGGTTCATGGCGACCAGGACGAGATGATCCCGGTGGCCGCGCTGGACGAGGCGCGCAACGGACTGGCCGCAGCCGGTTTCCAGGTGCGGTGGCATGTGAGCCAGGGCATCGGTCACGGCATCGCGCCGGATGGGCTGGGCTTGGCGCTGGGCTTCCTGAAGGACCATCTGCCGGGCTGACCGGTCTGTGAGTGCCTCTGGGGAATACCTGTGGGTAACCTGTGGGTAACCTGGGGAATAACTCCTTCCACCTTCATAAACCCTTCGTGGATATAGAGTCTTGATGAAACCAAGACGCGAGATATAGTGAGCCCGCGTCAGGGGATTGGAGTGGAGCGACCGGGACCGGAATCATGGACGGCAATTTTGCGGCATCCTTCGTGCGACAGCCCGCGGGGGTCCGGGACAACCCGGCCCTGGTGCTGAACGCCGATTACCGGCCGCTTTCCTACTTTCCGCTGTCGCTCTGGCCCTGGCAGGAGGCGGTCAAGGCCGCGTTCCTGGACCGTGTTGCGATCGTTGCCGAATACGACACCGTTGTGCACAGCCCGTCGATCTCGATGCAGCTGCCCTCGGTTGTGGTGCTGCGCGACTATGTGAGGCCGGCGCGCTATCCTGCGTTCACCCGGTTCAACCTCTTTCTGCGCGACCGGTTCTCCTGCCAGTATTGCGGCGCCAAGGGCGGGATGACCTTCGACCACGTGATCCCGCGCTCGCGGGGCGGGCGCACGACCTGGGAGAATGTGGTCGCCGCCTGCAGCCGGTGCAATCTGCGCAAAGCCAACCTGACGCTGCGCCAGGCGGGCATGTCGTTGGCGCGCCCGCCGCGGCGGCCCGATCAGCACGAACTGCAGAACAAGGGCCGGCGGTTCCCGCCGAACTATCTGCACGAGAGCTGGATGGATTTCCTTTATTGGGATGCCGAACTCGAGTCGTAGCCCGATCCTGGCTCAGCGCTCGGCGTCGTAGGGGTTCGCGTCCCAGATCACGCAGGCGAGCCACATCCCTGCCAGACCCAGCGAGATGATGCCATTCCACGACGCCATCGAGAGGCTGAGGAACTCCCACGCAACCTCGTCGCAGCGGACCAGCGGCGCCTCCATGATCTGATTGAGCAGCGCGTCTGCCGAGAGGTTGGAGATGTCGCCCGAGGTGCAGGTGTTCGGACCTTCCCACCAGCCGCGCTCGATGCCGGTGTGGTAGAGCCCGAGCCCGGCACCGGCAACCATGACCGATGCGCCGAGCATGGCCAGGATCCGGGCGCGGCGCCAGAGAACAGTGATGCCCAAAAGCGCTGTCGCGGCGGCGATCGCATGGGGCCAGCGTTGCCAGATGCAGAGCGGGCAGGGCTCGAGCCCGCCCAGATATTGGAACGCCAGCGCGCCCGCCAGAAGCGCGAACGAGCCGAGGCCGGCGAGCAGAATGCGTCCCCAGACCGTCATTAGAGGGCGTATTTCGCCACGATGAATCCTCCGATCAGGAGCACGACGAAGACCACGAACATCAGTCCGAGCCGATGTTCGATGAAGTTACGGATCGGCGGGCCGAATTTCCACAACAGTGCGGCGATAATGAAAAAACGAAGCGCCCGCGCGATGACAGACGCGATCGAGAAGACCGTGAAATCCAGCCCCGTGACGCCGGACAGGATGGTGATCACCTTGTAGGGGAAGGGCGTGACGCCCGCCACCAGGACCGCCCAGGCGCCCCATTCGTTATAGGTTTCCTGAAAATGCGCGAACTTCTCGCTGTAGCCGTAGAAGGCCAGCACGGGCTGGCCCACCGCGTCATAGAAGAAGGCCCCCAGCGCGTAGCCCGCCATGCCGCCCGCGACCGAGGACAAGGTGGCGATGCCGGCGATCAGGAAGGCGCGATGCGGCGCGGCGATGATCATCGGAATCATCAGCACATCCGGCGGGATCGGGAAGATCGAGCTCTCGACAAAACTGACGAAAGCCAGGACCCACAGCGCGTCGCGGCGCTCGGCCAGTCCCATGGTCCAGTCGTAGAGCCGCCTCAGCATCCGGATCGGGTAACAGGGGCCAAGCGGGCTGTCCAGTCGGGCTTGTCGGCGCTGGACCGAGCGGCCATCATGGCCGGGCTCGGGGATAGAAATACGCTCGGAGGAAGCCATGAAGTGGCGCGGGAGGCGCACCAGCCGCAATATCGACGATCGCCGGGGTCAGAGCGCCGGGTTCCCCGGCTTCGGGCGCGCTGGCGGGGACGGGCGCCGGATCCGGATGGGCGGACGCCGAAGCGGGATCGGCGGCCTGGGGCTGATCGTGGTCATCGGGATTGCGCTGCTGATGGGCGTCAATCCGCTCACCCTGCTGACCGGCGACGGTTCGGGCTTTACGGTCCCGACCAACGCGCCCTCGAGCGGTTCGAACCAGATCGACGACACGTCCGAGGAATTCGTCAGCGTGGTGCTGGCCGACACCGAGGATGTGTGGGGCGAGATATTCAAGGCCTCGGACAAACAGTACCGCCCGCCGACGCTGGTGCTGTTCTCGGACCGGGTCTCGTCGGCTTGCGGCCTCGCCAGCGCGGCATCTGGCCCATTCTATTGCCCCGGCGACCGGCAGGCCTATCTGGATATGTCGTTCTTCCAGGTGATGGACCGCAGGCTGGGGGCGAAGGGCGACTTCGCGCGGGCCTATGTGATTGCCCACGAGATTGCGCATCATGTGCAGAACGAGTTGGGTGTCATGGAGCAGGTCAACCGCCTGCGCCAGCGCTCGTCACAGGTCGAGTCGAACCAGCTTTCGGTAATGCTGGAGTTGCAAGCCGACTGCTACTCCGGCGTCTGGGCGCACCACGCGCAACGAAAGTATGGCCTGCTGGAACCCGGCGATATCGAAGAGGCGCTGAACGCGGCCAATCAGATCGGCGACGACACGCTTCAACGAAGCTCGGGCCAGGCGGTTGTCCCGGACAGCTTCACCCACGGAACTTCCGAGCAGCGGGTGCGCTGGTTCACGGCGGGCATGCAGAGCGGTGACCCCGGTCAGTGCGACACGTTCAACGCGTCCCGGCTATAGGTGTCGGTTAAGCGCTGGCCTTCGGACCTTCGGGACAATGGTGTCGAGTTTCCGCCTAGTGCCAGGAGCGGTCTCTGATCGAAACCGATGCTGCGCTTGGATTGCCCCTCATCAAGCCAAACTCTAGACCTGTGGCCTCTCTAATATAAGAATCGCCATTCGCCGGACCGTAGGCGAGTGACGCATATGGCTGCAGCACCCCGATTGACGGCCTCAGCGATAGGCCTCCTCGAAGCCGAATCCGGAAAACATCGGTCCAGTTGTCATCTCGGCTTTCTCGAGGCCCGGGCTGTGGGCATTCCACTCCATGATCTTGGGGGCGCCCGTCGCATCGATCCCCACATCCCAGCCGATCAGTCCGATATGCGGCAATCGGCGGTGCAGGGTCTCGCACATCTCGACGGCATCACGGAAATGCGGGATCGTGCGACCGGAGAATTGCAGTCCGCTATCAGGATGTGTCGTTGTCAATTTCCATTCGTTATCGAGAGCAAACTCGTCGAGATTACCGTCGTCGTCGCGCACGGCAATGCCGACGCGTTGTCCGTGTCCGCTTGTGTACTTATCGCCGCCGGCGGGCAGCCTCAAAGTCGCACCGATCTTTCGCGGTCGGTCCGATTTGTAGAAAAGGGTGTTGATCCGAATTGTTGCAGAAGACCCAGGGCAGAACTCCTCAAACCAAGCGTGCTGATCGATTTGCGATTGGATCACGCAATCAGCTCCGATTTCAGCAATCAACGCGTCATTGATCGCGGTGAGGTCGGTCCGGAGAACGCCGTGCCCGGAATTCGAGTCGTCGGCTTTTATATAGACGACGCTGCAGCCATCCTGGTGGGCCGAGACAAAACTCGAAGGGCTCACCGGCTCCATATCGCCGTCGAACAACCGCCCACCAAGGATATAGCCAATATCGGGCAGGCAATCGCTGCCGATCAGGCGTTTCGACAGCGTCTTTATCCTTGAGATACCCCGATAATCATGATTGATCTTTGGCAAAACACGGCGGTTGAAGAAATCGGTGGGCATCCAATCCTTCAACGCGCCACCGCCCGGCCGGATCTGATCGAACGTCTTATAGAGCACCATGTAAGGATAGTAGACAGCCGACCCGAAACGGCGCCGGCAATTGTCCTTGATCTCGTCGATTTCGTCTTTCTCGAGAGCGGTGAATGCGTCCTGCTCGATCAGCAATTTGTACTTCTCAAATGGATAGCCACCACCGCGCGCGCCAACTAGATTCCGAGCGTGAAGATGAAGATCCGTCTCGGATAAATGAGACCGTATAGACGCAACAATACTCATAACGAAGCACATCTTCACACCGCCCCCCAAAATACGCAATGAATTCTTTGAATATGAAACGAGCATTCCAGGGACGGGCGTTCCGTCAATGCCCACAAGACCGATAGTAAAAATTTTCGAAAGCAACCTGAGAGAGAACTCTGGATCGGTTGATTTTCTGGGCGCAAGTTCGGAATGCTTGAATTGATTGGAGAACACCCATTTGATCTCGCGGGCTGGAATGAAGAACCAAGCGTTCAGAACAGCGGTTGGAAGTCCGCATTGGGACAAGAAGTGCACACTCACCCAGGTCCGTGAATACGCCCGGAATGCGCCAGAGGACTGACACTGGCGACAAGCGGGGAATCGGCCGCTTGTGCCCTTGCACTGGACAGCGCGGTGCCTATAGTGCGCCGCGTTCATCACGTCTAGGTGACGATGCCTCGGGGCCCGGATGGCGGAATTGGTAGA
>Ga0224508_10000170_pt1 | contig 68438 bp, 62 predicted proteins | sample SF_Jan12_sed_USG_4_FD_170157 | JGI IMG/M metagenome (GOLD analysis project Ga0224508, IMG submission 170157) | Sediment microbial communities from San Francisco Bay, California, United States - SF_Jan12_sed_USGS_21 | ecosystem: Environmental > Aquatic > Marine > Sediment | place: USA... | reverse complement strand
CATCAACGTATGCCAACTACAGAGGCCGAATATACGTACGCAGTCGTGCCATGTCTGACATCAACAGAGTGCTTGCAAAAAGGAGGAGTCCATATACGGTCGTTCCAGTTACTCACTCGCAGTATCGAGACCGTACTCTTCCTTGAGATTCAGTAGCCGATGGCCGTGGACGGTACCTGCCGCGAGGTCAAGGACAACCACCATGAAAACATTCCGGTCATTCGAGCTGATGAGTACGTGTGAAAATGTCTCTTCCGAGTTTACGTAGACGTAGTCCACGCTCCCGGCAGAGCAGTCAAAATCGCCATAGTCAAGCGACGGAATCGCCTCGACGTACGGCCAGAAATCGAAAGGAGGAACCGAGTCCGACCCGAGACGGTTCATCTTTTGGTCGAATGTGGAACGATACTCGTCGTATGAGAGTTCACGCACAGTCGGAACGGTGGACTCGTTGGTTGGCAATCGTGATCCTCGACATCGCCCTCTAGAGATTGGCAATTTTGCGACCGGCTGCAATGGGTCATTAGCAGCCCCTCAGCCTCATTCTAGCCCAACGGCAGCTATCGGGCGCATAGCGGACATGCGTTGCAAATAATGTAGCGCACACGAATAAATAAACGATTGGGGCCGAACAGGAGTATCGCGAGCAGCTAGACAGACCGCGGTAGTCGATCGACCTCTACGTTAAACGTCGGCGATTGCTCAGTAGCGACCGTGTTGCTTGAATATGTAGTTACTGAGTTCGACGAACTCATGGTTCATCCGATGGACGATCCGGTGCGCCGAGCGCGCGACCGTACGCATTACTTTGTAGACAAGTTGTGGGTTGTTATCAACGATACTTTCGAAATCTGCACGCTTTAAACTGAGTATCCGGCTGTCACACAACGCCCGCAGCCCAACCGTGTGTAGCTCGCCATCAATAAAGCTGAGCTCGCCTGCAAGATCACCATCTCTTAAGACGGCAAGGCTTGCATAATCATCACCGGCGGTGCTTTTCACCACCTCGAGTTTGCCTGCCACTAAGACGTGCAGCGAATCGTCCGCCGTACCCTCGTTAATAAGAAACTCGCCGTCAACCAATTCTCGCGAGCTCATGAGATCGTTGAGTGCAGAAGCCTCCTGCTGCGAGAGTTCTTCACCCAGAGACGATTCCAAAATCAGATTCGTTGCGTCAGACATGCCGCTAACCGCCCTATTACTGTGGATGCTCTAAATGGTTTGCCTGCAAGTTTTGGTGGCTCTCCATCCATGCATTGGCGAGCAGGTCGGCTTCGGAAATCTCTTCTGGCGACATTCTTGAGGCGATGTTTTCGCGCTCGTAGGATGCATCATCGTCGCCCAGCCCGGCGGCAATCGTGAACCATTTGTACGCCTGTACATTATCTAGCTCGTCCCCGAAGCTGTTGGAGTATGTTCTGCCCAGACTAATCTGGGCGGGGGTCACACCTTGCTCTGCGGCGAGGCTATACCATTTGAAGGCTTCCTCATCGCTTTGCGGCACGCCCCAGCCATTGGCGTGCATTACGGCAAGATTGCACTGCGCTTGGCCATGCCCCTGATCAGCCGCCAGTCCATACCATTTGAGGGCCAAATCATCGTCCATCGACACCCCAAAACCATTGGCATAGAGTAGGCCTACGCCGAACTGTGCGTCCGCAAGTCCATCCTCGGCCAGCGGTTGCCATTTCGTCAGGGCGGTCTCGTAGTCACCTGAATCGTAGGCCTGCTGGCCTATTGCGAAATCATCACTCCAACTGGTTGATGCGAGCAGCAACGACAGCATGGCGATGATGGTCGTTGGAAAAATACGCATGTACCTCACTCCGGTCGCTAGCGATTTGCGCCTTTTGTTATTATTGCAAAAAGAGCAGTTTGTCTGTCATTCGTGGATTTACCTAGGCCACAAGCAGACGATGCATTAGCGTACTCAACATATTGTCGGGAATTTCAAGTCCGCGCTTTTTCGAATTGAGTCCAGGCCGTTTCCAGCTTTTCGATGTCGAATCCGGGCTCACGTGCAGGCCCCAAAATGAGTTGCTCAGATGCAAGCAGCGTCTCAATTGCCGCGCCCAATTTTGGAATGACATCTGGCGGGACCACTGCCGCCCCATGACGATCCGCGTGCACGAGATCGCCTTCTTTGATGCTAAGCCCGAAAACCTCAACCGGTGTTCCAAACTCGCGCACATGACTAAAGCTATGGCTGGGTCCGATTGACCCGGCAATTACAGGGAACCCCGGCTCCATATCGCCCAAATCTCGCATGACGCCGTTAGTCAGTGCACCGGCCATCCCCAGCCCTTTGTGCACGGCCGAATGCACCTCGCCCCACCAGGCAGCGACGCAGTTGGGGTAATCCTCATCCTCAACCACCGCGATCGCCGGGCGGGGCCCGGCGGCCATGGATCGAAAATACGCGATGCGCCGCGCCCGTATCTCCTCTAGCGGCTCACCGGGTGGATTCAATCCTGCGATCTTCGCCGTTCTGGCAAAGCCAACGATGGGGGGATCTTCCGGCGCAGAGCACAACAGTGTTGCTTTGGTGAAATCAGAAAAGCCGCGCTGCCCCTGCGCCACCTCAATCGCATTGCAAATGGTCGGCGTATCGAAACTGCGCATTGTCTGTAACAAATTGCCGGAAATTTTCGTTGCAGTCATGTTGTCCGTCACCTGGACCTGTAACTCGGTCGAATATTGCCTATAAATCGAGTTCGACAATGACGCGCAGTAGTTTTTGATCGAACACGAACGGTGCGTCATATGCGCGACTGATTGGTGCGTGTCGATTCTCGCCACAACGAATGCCTGAATTGGGAGCAAACACCTGCCACATCTTGGGCAACTGCATCGAGGCGACGGGCGCGTCATTAATCAACATGCTTACATCCGCACTATTGTCACCGGTCTTTATAAACGCTAATCCCAACACAGATTGCCCCGATGCGACGCGTTTTGGTGACCTCAATGTGTATCGTTCGAATCGTGTGTAGACATAAACGAAAACAAGATAACCATCCTGCATGAACATTTCGTATCCGGCGCCGCTGTCGCCGGACGCCAGTATCACGCCCTGCGCTCGCTTGTTGTGCAAAACCACGTTGGCGCTCAGCTTGCCGCCGTAAGTGTGAATATCAGGGGCGCTCAGGCGATCAAGGCGCGCCATGCCGGGATAAAACGTGTAACGCGGACGAGGCTTAGGTACGACCTCTTCGTATAACCTGAGCAGGTCGTCCTCCATCGGCAAGACATTGTCGCGTCGTGCTTCACGATGCCAGAGTTCGACCAGATTGCTTAATCGTTCTGGGTTGCCGGCCGCGAGATTATCGATTTCCGAGAAATCCCGATCCGTCTGATAAAGCTCCCAGACGTCGTTATCGTATTCGTCACCCGCGACGTGCTTTGTTACTGCTTTCCAACCATCCATCCATATCGCACGGTCCCCTGCCGTTTCGAAATATTGCACTTTCTTATTAGTAGGCGCATTCGGGCTGTCGAATGAATAAGCAAAGCTCGTGCCTTGTATAGGTAGAACCGTTTGATTCTTGATCGTGTCCGTAGCTGGTTTGTTGATCATTTCGAACAGGCTCGGCGCGATATCGATAACGTGGTGATACTGGCTATTGATTTGCCCGGAACCGATTTCCCCATTGGGCCAACTGACAATCAACGGCGCTCGAGTTCCGCCACCGTAGGTATCCGCCTTGTACCATTTTAGCGGCGTATTTCCCGCCTGTGCCCAACCGCTTGAGTACATGCCGTAGGAATCATCGCTGCCCAACGCATTAAAATGTTCGACCAGTTCGGCAAGAGTTTCTTTTTCATAGTAGGCCACTCGTCGTACATCCAGAATCCCTTCGACGGAACCGCCGCCGCCTGCGGCGCCATTGTCGGACATCACGATTAGAATCGTATCGTGAAACTGATCCTCAGATTTCAAGAATTCGATTAGTCGCGCTAATTGATGGTCCGTATGTTCGAGAAATGCGGCATAAACTTCCTGGCCTCGTGCCGCCAGCTTCCGTTGTTCATCGCTCAAGTCTGACCACGCCGGTACATTGGGATTTCGTGGCGCCAGTTTTGTATCCGCTGGAAAAATGCCAATCTGTTGCTGGCGTTTGAAGCGTTGGCGGCGAATTTCATCCCAACCCGCATCGTACCGTCCACGATGCCGTCTGATGTCGTCTGCCGGCGCGTGCAACGGAAAATGGCAGGCACCGAACGCAAGGTATAGAAAAAACGGATTCTCCGGCGTAGCCGCGAGATGATCTTCGATGTAGTCAATCGAGCGATCAACGAGATCTGTGCTCAAGTGATAGTCGGCGTCCTTTTTCGGGTACGCGGCTACGGTATTTTCGAACATCTCCGGATGCCAATGATCCATGGCATTGCCGTGAAAGCCGTACCAGCGATCGAAACCCCGTCCTACCGGCCAGTGGTCATACGGACCGCTGCCATTTTGATCATGAATGGCTGACAAGTGCCACTTACCGGTAGCCAGTGTCGTATAAGCTTCTGGGCGTAGGTATTCCGCCAGAGTTGCAGCGTCATTTCGAATCCAGCCGTGATAACCGGGGTGGTCACGCCCCCACTCGGCAATATTACCGACACCTACCGCGTGGGCATTCCGCCCCGTTAACAAACAGGCGCGTGTGGGCGCACACAATGCCGTGACATGAAAGTTGTTAAACCGGATGCCGGTCTTGGCCAGAGAATCTATGGCGTTCGTTTGGTGCTCGGCGCCGTAGCAACCGAGGTCGCCAAATCCAACGTCATCAAGCACCGCAATCACAATATTGGGTTTGCGAATACCTTGGCGCGGGCGCCAAGCCGATGAGAGTGCTGCTGAATCATCGTCCGCGCTGCGTGCCGCTCGTGGCACCGGCGCAGTGATCGTGGCGGTAACCGCGGCGCTCAGTTGCAAGAACTGCCGTCGTTTCATTATTGAACCTTACTAGCCTGACCTTTCTGACTGCAATAAGAAAGAAGGGGCCGAAGCCCCTTCTCCCAGCTCATGTTACGGCGCGGCACCACTTAGTAGAAACGCGCCCTGAATTTGACGCCGTAATTTCGTGGATACAGATAGGACGTCTGGACAACGTCATCGCTATTATTGTTACCGCGCGCTAATACGTCCGAATCTTCGATGTTTTCTACAAACGCCTCGATCGAATACGTCTCGTCCGGTGAATCCCAGATCAGACGAACATCTGTTTTCGTATACGAGTCCTGATCATGTGCCGGATCAGTCGCAAGCAGGTTTGACGTGTTATAGCCGTCTGAATAATAAGTCTGCAGATATGGCGTAAACCAGCCGTTGTCACCCAAATCATATCGGTACCCCGCGCTGCCGCTGAAGGTCAGTTCGGGCGACCATGGTGTCGTTTCGCCGGATTGATCGACGAATGGCGAGACCTCGCCCCTATACAGTTGATATGGGTTCGTTTGGCCGAAGGTTCCGAATTCCGAGTCGAGATAAGCCAACGTTCCCGAAAGCGTCAGCTGATCATTGGGCACCCAAACCGCATCCAACTCGACACCAAAGGCATCGATATCACCACCATTATCAGAAAACGTCAGAACGATACCCGTGTTCGGATCAATTTCCTGTCGCTGTGTTAACAGATTGGTGTACTCCGTGTAGTGAACGGCGCCGTTGAACTGTAACGTATTGTCCAGCAGTACGCCGCGGAAACCGACTTCGATAACCTGCGATTCCTGTTCATCGGTGGTTGTCTGCGTGCTAGCCGAGCCCGACAAATAACCGGTAGAACCCGTTACATACAGCATGATTTCATCGTTGAAGTCATACTCGACGCCGGCACGCCAGGTTACATTATCGAATTCGCCGAAACTGCTACTTGCCATCGTTGTCATTGCGCTTGTGACCGCATCCGACGCGCCGCAGTTGATCGAAAATACGTCGATCGCACTGTCAGGCAAAATGAATGGCGAACTTCCTTCAACACCCGGCAAAATGTTCACCACCCGGTCAACAGTGCCGTCCATATTTGTGTCACCGGTGAAGTTTGATCCGCCGCATGACGCCTTTTTCTCTTCGTCGTTATAGCGCAATCCACCAATCAGACGAAGTTGGTCATTCACCGAAAATTCGGCCTGTCCGAATACCCCAAAGTATTCAGTGTCAATTTGGACGGCATTTGCAAAAAAGTTGTTCAGCAACGTCTCGTCCGAAACGATTCCTGTGGCTGTGAGCACGGTGAAATCGGTCGGGACGCCGTTGATATCGACCGTCACAGTCGGACGTATCGTAGCGGTGTCCTCCCGCACGGTCTTGTCATAAATGTAAAAGCTGCTGAAGTCTTCGAGATCCGAGTAATAGAAGCCAGCCGTCCATTGAAAACTACTTTCGTTATTGGAAAGCAGCGCAAACTCCTGCGACCAGCCTTCTGACTCCTCGAGATAGCCACCGTGTTGATTAGGTGTGGGACCGAAATCAAAATCGAAGTTGATGTCATTGGTGAAGTCGTTGACGGACGTGATCGACTTCAACGTGAACGAATCGAAATCATAGATCACCTGGAGGGACACCTCTTCATCCTCCAGGTCGACCGGCCTAATGTAATCCTGGCTAATGGTCCAAGGATTACCGCCGGGGCCATTCGATGCCGTCCCAAGACCGCTGGAGCCACGAACCGGATTGGTGCAATTACGCTCCGATCCGAAAGCATCCGTCAATCCATCGACCGTTTCGAATCGGCAGTTGAATGTATAGCCGAACAAACCTGCCTCATTGCCATCTTCGGCGACCCGAGTGTAGCGCACGATGACGTCCGCGCGGTCCGATGGGTTCCACAGTGCCGATAAGCGAAAACCTTTGTCGTCCTGCGCGCCGACATCCGGACCGGCCACATTGTCGATGTATCCATCGCTCTTGTCGAAGAAACCAGCAGCTCGAACCGCGAAGTTGTCGCTGATTGGCAGGTTGAAATAACCGTCTCCACGTTGTCGGTCAAAAGCTTGATGGCTTATACCTATTTCTCCGCTGAGTTCTTGCGTGTCCGGTATGTGTGTATAGACATTCAGCGCACCGGCAAACGTATTTCGACCATACAGCGTACCTTGAGGCCCGCGGAGGAATTCAATCGCCTTGACATCAAAAAATGCCCGCGTTTGCTGTGACGCACGCGCTTTGTACACACCATCCACAAACGCACCCACAATCGAGCTGTTGTCGCCAAACGTGTTGGTCGAGTTCGCGCCGCGGACGTTGAATTTGGCGTCATTGCCTGCAAATGCATAGTTCAAACCGGGCACGAGTAATTCCAGCCGTGAAACGTCATCAATGCCGCCAAGCTTCAAAAGCTCCTCGTTAAACGCGGTAACGGAAATACTGACGTCCTGCAGACTTTCTTCGCGCTTTTCTGCAGTAACGACAATTTCTTCAATTTGCGCCACTGCGGGAACCGAAATGGCGACGAGCAGCGTAGCGAGCAATACGAAACGTATCGGCCGATTGTTCATAGAATTCCCCCTTGACGATCGATGGCCTGCGCTTGCCGTGGCACTACACCGATCGGGATTGCGGTTTATACGTATTTGAGAGCGCATTTATGCCTGATTTTGACTGCGAATGCAATTCATATGCAATTATTCTCTATCGATGCATCAGCTCATAGACTTTTTCATTTTTTATTAACAACTTAGAGCGTCTTCAGGTTTGCATTCGAAGTGCCCACTTCAACGGATTTGTCGCCGCAGGCGCTCGAACAGGTCGACGCCAAATTGGCGAAACAAGTGAACCATGTCCACAAAAACCCAGTTCTCGATGTACCGATCGTTCTCCAGCTTCCAGAAGTCTATTCCGTTGAAAACAATCGGCTTCATTGTTGCCCGAGCATCGAGGTAGTCGCCCGTATGGGTTGCCTTTACGCCGGCCCAGCCCGGCCCGCCGCAGTAGCTACCTGCTGCAATTAGCGCGTCCAGGTCTTGAACTTGCCGGTCCGGGTACGCGTGCAACCAATGTTTTTGATGTTTGTCTTCAAACTCCTGCAGACTCAAACATGCACCGATGCCGCCCGGACCGTACCAGTGCACCTCGGGATGGAAATATTCGGCTATCCCCATACTGTGGAGCTCGGATTGATCGTAGCTATTCAGCGCATCAAAAATAAAACGGCGGATGTGCTCTAGCGTGTGTGCGGATGCCTGCTCATCCTGTGCCTCGAGCAGTATGCCGTCATTGGCACGCGGCGGCGGATACATGCCGTCGACGCCGCGACTCGTCGGCAATACGTGGAAACCGGCCTGTTGAATCAGATCAATTAGATCCAACAAAAAATAAGTTTCGACAATTTTGCCCTGCTCCATGCGACAGAACTCGGCCCACCGAATATTGACCGCTTTGTTGCTTGCGGGAATGGTCAGATAGTTATTGGCAAACGTGGCATTGAAATATCCCGTGCCACTAACCCACATGTGACCGTCTCGCAATCCATCGATGCGGCCATTCGACTTGCCGCCAATAAAGATGTGAGTTTGACGCGTCAGATCGGGAAACGAATGTAGCAGCGGTAGCCAAAAGTCCGACACGAAAGCATCAATGCCGCGTAAGTGATTTATCGGATCAGGTCCATGCCACGCGCAATCCTGTGACATGTAGTCGCAAACAACTGCGTCTATTTTTTCGCTACCGGCAGCTTCGAGCGATTGCCAGAATTCCCACACGAGTTGTTTGTTTTGCTGATTCTGTTCGTTATTCACAATGTCCGTTTTTCTCAGCGGTTTACAAAAGTACCGTCGTTGGTAATAGACGGCGAGTGACACATACTTTACAATTTTGACTTCGAATGCAAACGAATTGACCTTCCTAGAGCGGGCGGCGCGGTGAAAAATCAAGAACTCTGGGCGACAGCCGGAAAGGACATATTCTGGTATCAGTTGCCAACAACAATACTGGACGATAGCAACCCGCCGTTTATGCGTTGGTATGCCGATGGCGTAACCAACGCTTGTTACAACGCTCTCGATATTCATGTCCGTGACGGTCGCGCCGAGCAGTTGGCGGTTATCTACGACAGCCCGATCACTGGCTCAAAAAGCACCCTCACCTATGCCGAGTTGCTGGATCGTGTTTGTCGGTTTGCCGGCGTGCTGGCGGCAGAAGGGGTCCAGAAAGGTGATCGTGTTCTGATTTATATGCCGATGGTTCCGGAAGCGCTGATCGCGATGCTGGCTTGCGCCCGTCTGGGCGCTGTTCACTCGGTGGTCTTTGGCGGCTTCGCCAGCAATGAGCTGGCCGTACGTATTGATGACGCAACGCCAAAAATAGTCGTTTCTGCATCGTGTGGCGTGGAGCCGACGCGAATCGTGCCGTACAAGCCGCTGCTCGATCACGCCATCGAGATCGCCACGCACAAACCAGAGCGTTGCATCATTCTGCAACGCAGTCAAAAAGTCGCGGACCTGCTTCCCGGGCGCGATCTGGATTGGGCGCAAGCAATTCAAAACGCCGACGCCGCCGATTGCGTGCCAGTAGCAGCAAACGATCCTTTGTACATCCTGTATACGTCCGGCACGACCGGTCAACCGAAAGGCGTCGTCCGGGATACCGGCGGCAGTATTGTTGCTTTGAAGTGGAGCATGTCCCGGATATACGACGTTCAACCGGGCGATGTGTATTGGGCCGCCTCCGATGTCGGCTGGGTTGTCGGCCATTCCTATATCGTTTACGGCCCCTTATTCAACGGCTGCACCACCGTAATTTACGAGGGCAAACCGGTTGGCACACCCGACCCCGGTGCATTCTGGCGGGTCATCTCTGAATACGATGTCAAAGTGCTGTTTACCGCACCTACCGCGTTTCGCGCGATCAAAAAGGAAGACCCTCATGGCAAGTACATCGAAAACTACGACCTTAGCGGCCTAAAATCCTTGTTCCTGGCCGGCGAGCGCTGCGACCCCGATACCCTAAATTGGGCGAGCAACAAGCTCGGGGTTCCGGTGATCGACCACTGGTGGCAGACGGAAACGGGTTGGCCGATCTGTTCAAATTGCCTCGGCATCGAATTGTTGCCGATCGTGCCCGGCTCGCCCGCCCGGCCCGTGCCGGGTTACAAAGTCGATGTACTCGACACGGCGGGTAAACCGGTCGCCACCGGAGAAATTGGTGCACTCGTTCTGAAGTCACCGCTGCCGCCCGGAACTTTCACGACTTTGTGGAATGCCGACGATCGTTTTGTGAGCGCGTATTTCAGTAACTATCCTGGCTACTACGAAACAGGCGACGCCGGTTACATCGACGAAAACGGTTACGTGTTCGTTATGGCTCGCACAGACGATGTCATTAATGTCGCCGGTCATCGCCTTTCGACGGGTGCAATTGAGGAAGTGCTGGCCGCCCACGCAGACGTTGCCGAGTGCGCGGTCATCGGCGTGGCAGACGAGATGAAGGGTCAGTTGCCGCTTGGCCTGCTGGTCCTCAACGCTGGTGTGGATCGAGCCTCACAAACCATCGAAGAAGAAGTCATCCAAAAAGTGCGCAATGAAATTGGCCCGGTTGCCGCTTTTCGCAAGTGCATTGTCGTCGACCGACTCCCCAAAACCCGCTCTGGCAAGATCCTGCGGGGCACGATGCGTTGTATAGCCGACGGCGAATCCTGGCAAATGCCGGCGACCATCGACGAGCCCGCCATTCTCGATGAAATATCGCAAGCTCTGGCCAAGCTTCACGATTCCGCCTAAGACACGTCGTTCGCTCGTTACTCCCCGTTCTGAACGGGCATGCGTCCAGAATCGAATTTTTCCCAGCCCTGCCCATTGAAGGGATCAACGCCTAACTGTTGCATGACATGCGGGAAGTCGACCATGACCCAATTATCGACGATCTTGCCATCGACAACTTTCCAAAAGTCCATGTAGCGAATCTCGACGCGCTTGCCGGTCGGCTCTATGCCCATAAACGGACCGCTGTGCACGGCTTCCTGCCGCCCAAATGCTGCGCACCACTCGCCCTGTGTCACGCGCGCCTCGTCAATGCAAACCTTGTCCGAGAACGCCGCTTGAAACGGTCGCTGCCAGTGATCCTGGAATTCCTTTAGTCCCTGTTTGAACCCGCAACCAGCGTTGCCCATCCAACGAAACGTCTCGCTGAAAAACCGACCGATATTGTCGATGTCATGATCGTTCATGCCGTCGGCCATCGCATCAATCGTCGCCAGCGTTGCGTCGGTTTTATCCAACTTATTATTTTTGGTGAGTGGTGCTTGCTCCGGACGGGAACCCTTCATAATGCTAGTCTCAATGGAAATGTATTTATTTTAGGCAGCCACACGCAATAGCGAAAGATCGATCACCGCTATCACGCCCGCGGACGACGCGATCACTACAGTGCCATGCGTGGAAACCCGTTTCGGTGTTTGACGCGTTCGAGCACGTCGACGCCAAGCTGCCTGAAAACGTCAAGAATATCGATGGGCACCCAGTTTTCGGCAATCAGGCCGTTCTCGGTTCGGTAGAAGTCCATGACGCGCATCCCGATGCGTTTCCCTGTTGCTGCCAAACCGAGCCAACCACCGCCCGTGTGAGTCGCTTGCAGGCTCGGCCAACCTCCCGTCACGACAAAGCTTCCATCGCCTATGCTGACAATATGTTCGACGAGTCCACGATCCGGAAAAGCGCGAAGAAATGGGAATTGATGATGAGCCCGAAATCCGTCCAGCCCGCGCGTCGTTCCGATGCCCGATGGCCCATACCACATGAAGTCATTCGTCCAATAAGTCTCGTGATTCATACTCTCAATATGCTTGCCGTCAAAACTAAGCAGACCGGCATGCATCTGTTTGACGATTTCATGTGCCACCGCGCCGGCGTCCGAATCCACTATGTCGGGACGCACACCATTTGACGTCGCCGGATCCGGCCATTTGCCTTCCGCACCAAGCGACGGTGCGATAGGCCAACAACCCGCCTGACGCATGAGGTCCAACAAATCGACCAATACATATGACTGTGAGATTCGACCGTCAACGATTTCGTGCACTTCACAATAGCGAAGTTGTACGTTTTCGTGTGTTGCTGGAATATCAAATAATGCGTTGGAGAACGTGCCCTGATAGTGTCCCATCATCGACACAATATCGTTGCCTTTGTACTCGCCAGCGATAAGAATTGAATCGTGGCGCTCAACGTCCGGCAGAGCATCGCGGACGGGCCGCCATAAGTTTTCGACAATCGAATCTCGGCCGGACAATCCGTTGACTGGATGAAACGCATTGCAGATCGCATCGTCCGCATAAATCGACGCCGCAGCCGAGTCGAGATCGGTTGCGGCGCACAGTTCCATCAGTTTGTAGTGAACGTCCTTCTTATTCTCTACGTGCTGGTTACTCACAACTTTTTTCCTAATCGTCCGTGATCAAATAATTATGCCGCTTTCGATTTGTATCGGGCGACACGGAGATCCGCTTGTGCCTGATGGCCGGCAAATCCCTCAAGCGCGCACAATCGTGAGCAATACTCCCCAATGGTCGCGGTCGCCTCCGGTGATACGCGCTGATACGTACAGGTCTTGATGAATTTGCCCACCCAAAGACCACCAGTGTATCGAGCCGCGAGCTTGGTCGGCAGCGTGTGATTGGTGCCGATTACTTTATCGCCGTAAGCGACATTGGTTTCCGGACCCAGAAACAATGCTCCGTAGTTGGTCATATTCTTCAGAAAATAATCAGGGTCGCGCGTCATGACTTGAACATGTTCGCTCGCGATTCTCTCTGCTTCAGCGAGCATTTCTTCGTCCGTATCGCAGAGAATGATCTGACCGTAGTCGCGCCACGCCTGGCCGGCGACATCCGCGGTCTCCAGCGTTTTTAATTGACGTTCAATTTCCCGCTCAGTGTCGGCGACCAGTTTTTCAGACGTGGTCAACAGAATCGCTGGCGAGTTCGGGCCGTGTTCGGCTTGGCCGAGCAGATCGGTTGCCGCCATTTCACCGTCACAGCAATCGTCCGCGATTACCAGCGTCTCTGTCGGGCCGGCAAACAGGTCAATACCGACACGCCCATACAGCTGTCGTTTCGCTTCCGCCACAAACGCATTACCGGGGCCGACCAACATGTCGACCGGCGAAATCGTTTCAGTGCCGAGCGCCATTGCACCGATGGCCTGGACGCCGCCGAGGCAATAGATCTCATCGGCCCCCGCCAGATGCATCGCTGCAACGATCGCGTCATGCGGCGCACCGTTATGCGGTGGCGCGCAAGCGATTACTCGTTCGACCCCGGCAACTTTTGCCGTTAGCACGCTCATGTGGGCGCTCGCCACCATTGGGTATTTTCCGCCCGGCACATAACAGCCAACGCTGTTAACCGGAATATTCTTATGCCCGAGCGTTACGCCAGGTAAGGTTTCTTCTTCGACATCCTGAAGTGCCGCTTTTTGAATCTCGGCAAACTTGCGGATATTAGCCTGAGCAAATTTGATGTCGTCAATCGTTTGCTCTGGCAGACGCGCGACGCAAGCCTTGATTTCGTCGTCGCTCAGCCGGAAACGCGCTGGCGACCATTTATCGAATTTTTCCGACAGCTCACGAACGGCATCATCACCTCTCGATCCAATGTCGCCCAAAATGTCTTCGACGGTCGCCCGTACTTTCGCATCGAATTCGGCAGCAGCTTCGTCGCTAATACCGGCCTTGATAAGCTTAATCACTGTATGGTCCTCAAAAAATCATCTACTTTCGTGTATGGCGAGCTTCAATCGACAATCTTCATTCGACGACAGTCGCGGCCGTGGGATGATCGCCGCCGCGGACGACATAGGCCTCAACAAGCTCGTCGCCACGATTTGCAAATCGGTGTGGCGCGCCGATTGGAACCGTAAAAATATCACCGGGTCCAAGGTCGACGCTGCCGCCAGCAATATCAATGCTCAGTTGGCCCTTGTACATCAGGATGACCTCTTCTTCTGCTCGCGTGTGCGGCTTGGTGACGACATCAGGGACGATCGCAAGGTGGCGGAGATGAAAGCCATGCGACCAGGTCATTTGTCCGGCATCCAGTCCTTCGTCAGGACTTGCGCCACCGATGATCGGAGACTCATTAATTTCCGGCAAGCCCGAAGCTCGCGTAGGCTTCAACTTGTCGTGCGGCAGAATGCAGTCGGCCAGATCTTCGGCCGTCAGTCGCTTGAGGCGCGCAACGTCTGCTTCGGTCGTCGGCGGCATCGCCCGCTTTCCCTCGGGTATCTGCTCGCCTTTCGCCGTGTCGACGAGGCTGCCATCTTCGAGCAGAATCAGGCCGTATTCTTTTGCATTGTCAAACACATAGGGTGCCCAGGTGACGTGACCCGGATCATCGCCACCGAGTACCCCGAACAAGAAGCCGAAGTCATTGCCGATATTCTTGAAACCGCGGAACATATGGATTGGAATGGAAATCGTGTCGCCGGGTTCGAGTACGACCTCGCCATCCTCTTTGTTTGGCCCGAGACAGAAGGCCCAGCGGCCAGAATAAACAACGAAGACCTCTGCTGTCTCATGGCTGTGTTGCGAGTTGACGCAACCCGGCGGCTGACGCGCACCACCGATGTTAAAGCCGTGCGGAGTCTCGATGTGCACATGCTGATCCTGGCTTTCCGAGACCCCCGGGCCAATGATCGTAAAATTCTCTTTTTCCGCACTTCCGGGCGTACGCGTATCAATAAACGCTGTTGTGCACGGGCGAAGCTCGGCGTAGCGCACCAGGCGCTCGGCGAGCAAATCCTCGAACCGAGCGGATTCAGTGTCTGGATGTGGCATAAATCGTTAGTTTCCGTGATTGCCGTGGACGGCAGCATGTCCGAAGAAAATGTACTTCGAATGCAAGTTGAATACAACTGGTAATTGGATACCTACAAAATTATCCGCTGAACGCTATGAATATTATGTATTTTCTACCTGCATTCGGAGTACAATCCGCGCCGGCTCGCCGCCATAAGAGACATCGAAAATGGGCTTTGCAATGAATGACATACGGAAAGGCGCCTATAGCGCCGACGACGACATCGTCGATTTCATCCTCGGCATTACCTTCGAGATCTGGGAGGAAGGCGGCGTTGACTTGATTCATCAGTATTACGCCGCGGATTCCATCGTCTGGGGACTGGACGGCGTCACACATGGCGCCGCCGCAGTTGTCGATGACACGCGCACCACATTGCGAGGTTTTCCGGACCGGCTGCTGTTGGCCGAAAACGTCATTTGGTCCGGTAGTCGAGCGGACGGTTACTACTCATCGCACCGGCTGTTAAGCCTCGCGACGAACAAGGGACCGACCATCTACGGGCCGGCGACGGGCTTACGCATACGCATGACCAACATCGCCGATTGCGTCATTGAAGACGGCATGGTCGTCAAAGAATGGCTGGTGCGCGACAACATGACATTAGCGACGCAACTTGGCGCAGAACCGGTTGCCGCGGCGCGTGATATGGCCGAGCGGCGCAGTCCGGAGCTCGACGAATGGCTCGCAGCTGAGACCACGCGAGTTCGCGCCGTGCAGGCACCGGAATCGGTGAACCAGTCCGTCACACCGCGCGAAGATCCGACGGCATTTGCCTGGCGGGTCCTAAACAGTTGCTGGCGCGGCGACCGGACCATCTTCGACACGACTCATGCACCGTACAGCGTGCTGCATCGCTCGCCATTGCGGCACTATTCGGGGCGCGGCGATATCTATGGCTACTACCAGAACCTCCGGAAAATTATCGGCGACGTACATTTCAGCGTTGATCATATTGCGAGCCAGCCGTTCGCCGAGAATGGCGTAGACATCGCCGTGCGTTGGACGGCTGCCGGTATTCACAAGGGCGAGGTATTAGGCGTGGCGCCGACCGGCAAACCAATGTTCATCATGGCTGTCACACACTGGCGCTGCATCAACGATCGCATCGCGTTCGAAATGACGATCTTTGATGATCTCGCCGTGCTGAGTCAGACGTTGGTCGAATAATGCGACGAATTGTCGATGCGCATCACCATCTCTGGGATCTGAACGCTTGCCACTATCCGTGGCTGATGGCGCGTGGCGTTACGCGCTTTTTTGGCGACCCGACGCCCATCCAGAAGAATTACCTCGTCGCCGATTTTCGCCAGGATGCCGTCGACTATGACTTAGTGGCATCGGTTCACGTTCAGGTCGGCGCCGCGCCAGGTGATGAGCTGAAAGAGACAGCTTGGCTGCAAGAAACGGGCGACGACACCGGCTTGCCCACGGCAATCATTGCTTTCTGCGAACTCGATAGTCCGGAGGCACCCAGTTTTCTCGATGCGCAGCTCACACACTCGCGTCTTCGAGGCGCGCGCCAGATCGTCGGTCGTTCGGACGAAGAAGACGCGATCACCGGCAGCGGCGGGCTGGTCGACCAGCCGGTTTGGCGTGAGAATCTCGGCCTGCTCGGTGAACTCGGGCTTTCCTTTGACTTGCAGCTAACACCGGCGCAAGTTCCCCGCATCGCCGAGGTGCTGGCGAAAACGCCCGACACAAAGGTCGCATTGTGTCATTGCGGCTCGCCGTGGGATCAGTCCAAGGCCGGGATCGAGGCATGGCGTAAAGGACTTCGTCTGCTGGCATCGCTACCGAACGTGTATTGCAAGATCTCCGGCCTCGGCATGTTCGATCATAACTGGACGGTCGATTCGATTCGTCCGATCGTCGAGTCCTGCATAGAGATCTTCGGCGTCGATCGCTGTATGTTTGGGTCGAACTTTCCAGTCGACAAGCTGCACGCGAGTTACAGCCAGGTATGGCGTGCGTACGAGGAAATTACGCCAGGTTTAAGCGAAAACGAGCAAGCGCGGCTGTTCCGCGACACGGCGCGCGACTTTTACCGCATGTAATGGGGACATTCTGCTTTTCCTTAAAAAGCAGAATGTCCCCAATCTTATCGGATCGATTGAGCCAGCGCGTTCGCCCCCGCCAGCAGCATTGACTGATCGGAATTCAGCAAGAACAGGTTGGCACCGGCTGCCCGCCAGTCGGGGATCTCATCGAGATCTGCCGTGAACATGCCGACCGCAGTGCCAGCACTTTGCCCGGCCGCACAAATATCTCGAACGGTCGCAATAACTTCGGTGTCCGACGGACTTTTCTGCATCGCAACGGCAAGATCGAAGCGGCCGACAAACAACGCGTCTACGCCCTCGACGGCGGCAATCTGCGCAACGTGATTTAGAGCGGCAATATCTTCAATCTGCACGACGACCACGGTCTGTTCACGACTATCAGCGATATGATCGGCCATGGACTTGGTTGTGTATTCCGCGGCGCGAGATGATCCGGCGTAGCCGCGGCCCTCGTTACCGAAGTGAGCGGCTTTAACGATCGCCGCTGCTTGCTTGGCACTCGTGACATGCGGGACGAGAATGCCGGTGGCGCCGCTGTCTAGCGCATTGCGAATTTCTGTCGACGAATCGTTTGCGGTGCGCACGAGACTCGGCCGATCCGCTGCGCGAAATGCGCTGACGCAGAGATCAAGTTCGAGTCTTCCAAACGGTGCGTGCTCTGTATCGATACAAAACGCGTCGAGTTCAGAGAGGCTCAATACCTCGGCGACAATTGGAGACGGCGTCTTGACGAAGGTGCCGATCAGCAGGTCGCCGTCGGTGAGTCGCTTGCGAAAAGTGTTAGTGCTGTTTCCCATCATCTTATCCCCAGAGCTTGTCGCTCGCGATGGCAGCGCCATCGGCGAGACTCTTTAGTTTCGCATAGACGATATCGGGATCGACAACACCGAAGCCGGCGAATGTCGAGAAGCCGCAATCGGTGCCGGCAATGACCCGCTCGCGCCCAACGATATCGGCAAAGCGAGTGATTCGTTCTGCAACAAGTTTCGGGTGCTCGATGAAATTCGTCGTTGAATCGATAACCCCGGGAATCAACACCAGATCTTCGGGAAGGTCCGCGTCCGCGAACACGGTCCATTCATGCGCATGTCGAGGATTGGCCGATTCAAAAAGCAGTCCACTGACGTTCGCTTTCGATGCGATTGGCAAGACGACCTCCATTGGCGCATCGTGATGATGCGGACCTTCGTAATTTCCCCAGCAGACGTGTAAACGCAGCCGGTCCTTGGGTAATCCGTCCAGTGCATGATTGAGCGCATCGACATGCAGGCTGGCCAACTTGCGATACTCTTCATCGGGCTTGTTCTTGAACATCATGTGGCGACCGAGGCCCAGATCGGGGGAGTCGATCTGCAGAATGAGGCCGCTGTCCACGATTGCCTTGTATTCATGTGACATCGCATCCGCCAGCGCCTCGAGATAGGCCTCGTGAGACGAGTAATGTCGATTAGGCTGGAACAACGCAATCACTCCGGGTGACGCTGCGTTCATGAACGCGCCGGTCGGATGATGGGCTTCAATTGCGGCCTGCAAATTGGCGATGTCGGTTTCAACCGGGCCCATGTCTTTGACGTTGATTTCGCCGACGCAGCATGGCCGGCTATGCGTTGGTGTTCCGCCCGTTCTTGCCTGGCGTTCCAAAAAGCTCGGGAACGCTTCAAGGTCACTCGGCGGATCGCGCTCGCTGTCGCCATCGAAACCGGAAACCCGATCTTTGATATACGTCGCATAGCTAATCTTGCTCATTTCGCCGTCGCTAACGAGATCGACACCGGATTGCACCTGATGTCGGACAACATCATTAACGGCATCGCGAATAATCGTGCTGGCGTCGGCAACTTCGTCGCCTTTTTCATGCGAAAACACCACGTCTGTTACGGCCTCGGAGCGCGGCAGGCTGCCGACATGAGAGGTAAGGATTCTGTCTGTACTTAATTGCATGCGAATACCTTTATTATTATTGCGCAAAGAGGCGCAACAATTCTTCTGTGACCACTTCGGGTTGTTCCATCGTCGAAAGGTGACCACAGTCATCAATCACGACAAGATTTGCGCCAGAAATCTCACGCGCCATGAATTCGTGATAGCGCACCGGGCATATCGCATCCTCGCGACCGCATATAACGCTGGTTGGACAGGAAATGTTTGCGAGCGTTGCTGCGCTATCCGGACGATTCAGTAAGGCCAGTGACTGTCGCTCAAAGACCTCGGGGCCGAGCTTAAGTGCCATAGCGAGGATTGTCGCCAAAATCGCTTCGTCACCGCGATTTTTTTCAGCAAGATACAATGGCTTTAATGATTCGACAGCGAGCTTGTGAAGATTGCCAGACGCTGCCTCCTCAATCTGCTCGTAGCGCATGGATTTTCTGCTTGGAGCATCCGGATGTGGATTTGTGTCAAGTAACGCAAGATGCGTCACACGCTCGGATGCCTGCCGCCAGATTTCGAAGGCGAGAATGCCGCCCATCGACAGGCCCGCCATCGCAAATTCCGGTGGTGCTGCGGCAAGCGCCTGCGCCGCCATGTCTGCAAAATTATCTGACCTGCTCGTATCAGCGACGTGAATTGGCACGTCGATTGCCGCGATTTGATGCAACCAAAGTCGTTCATCGCACATCATGCCCGGCAGCAGCAAGATATTCTCCGCCGGCATGCGCGCCTCGTACTACGCGTCTTCGGAATGAAGACGCGCCGAGCTGCCGCGAATCAGCCTGCCGGAGAAAGCGCGCTTCTCGGGTGAAAGTTCCGGGTTTTCGATGCGTTCAATCAGCATCGACGCGGCGGATTGCGTCATGCGCAGCACAGGCTGACGAACCGTCGTAACATCATAAGCGGCATAGCGCGCTGGACCCACACCGTCGAAGCCGACGATCGATATGTCGTCCGGAACCTTGAGCCCGTAATTTTCGCGAGCCGCATCAATGCAACCAATCGCCATTACATCGTTGCCGGCAATAATGGCATCGGGCGGGCTGCCACGCTTTTGCACCAGTTGCGCGAAGCACTCGCGGCCAGTTTCGTACCCGTAGTCACCACTTACGGTCGTGATATCGGTGACACCCATCTCGGCCAGTGCATTGAGTGCGCCCATCTCTCGCGCGATGCCGACCGCGGAGTCAGGCGGCCCTGCAACAATGCCGAATGTCTTGTGCCCGGCGTTGACCAGCTCATCGACGAGCCAGCGCTCGCCTTCCTCTTGGTCACAGCGAACTGAGCTGACCAGCTGGTCTCTCGGCGTGCGGTTGTAGAACACGAGCGGAATCCGGGCATTGTTGATCGTCTTGATTTGCTCCGGCGTGAACATCGCCGCAGTCACAATCCCGTCGACACGGTACTGCAGCATCTGCTCGATTACCGTACCAGTATCGCCCTCATGTTCGAGCGCGAATAGCAGTACTCGCACGTCATGCTCGGAAAAACGCTGCGTCAATTGCACGAGAACCTCTGGGTAGTAGAGATTCGTTAGCTTGGAAATGACGACCGCAACCATGTTCGATCGTTGCGTGATCAGTCCGCGCGCGATCGCATTCGGCCGGTACCCTAGCGTGTCGGCGGCGGTCATGACCCGATTGCGCATAGCCTGCGACGCGCTGGCGCCATCTTGAAAAACGCGCGATACGGCCGATTGGGACACACCGGCAAGCTCGGCGACGTCGTACGAAGTTGCGCGCTTGCGCCCTTTCGGGTCTTTATTATTGTCTGTTTTCGCGGCTTTGCTCATGCGGCGTTTTTGGCACCTGGCTTCCAATCGGGGTAGATGCTAGGCAGTATTGCATTCGGATGCAAACCGAGGAGCCCAATGTTGGCGGTGCTTGACGGACAAGTCGCCCTCGTAACAGGCGCGGGACGCGGCATTGGGCGAGCTTGTGCCGAGGGCCTGGCTGCTGCCGGTGCACAGGTAATCGCCGTGGCGCGTTCGAAAGAAGATCTTGCAAATCTCCGCGCGCACGCGTCAGCCCGCATTGAAACCTGGGCGGCCGACGTTACCGACGACGACATCACCGGGCGCATCGAGGCAATCGAGGGGCTGAGCATTCTCGTCAATAACGCGGGCGGCAACAAACCACAAGCATTTGTCGACGTCGACACCGAATCGCTCGATTTCGTCATCAACTTAAATGTGCGTGCAGCCTTTCGTGTCGCGCAAGCGGCGGCCAAAGCTATGCTCACGCAGAACATCGTGGGATCGATCGTCAACATGTCGTCACAAATGGGCCACGTCGGATCGCCGAAACGGACCGTCTACTGCATGACCAAACATGCAATCGAAGGCCTGACCAAGGCAATGGCGGTTGAACTCGCGCCGCACGGCATTCGGGTAAACACGGTTGCGCCGACGTTCGTGGAAACGCCATTGACCAAACCAATGCTCGACGACCCAGAGTTCAAGGCATTCGTCTTCGGCATGATCCCGCTCAAGAAACTCGCAACCTATGAAGACGTCGTCGCTGCCGTTTTGTACCTGGTATCACCCGGTGCGGGGATGGTGACCGGTCATAGTCTCAAAGTCGACGGCGGCTGGACGGCGCATTAAGAATAATCGGGGGACGTATGTCGAATTTTGGAACACTCAACTGGTCGATCTTGATTGCCTATATTTTGTTGAACCTGCTCCTCGGCTGGGTTCTAAGCAAGAGGGTCAGCACCGCGGAGGACTTTTACCTCGGACGCAGAACAACGCCATGGTGGGCTATCGGCATTTCCGTGATCGCGACTTATGTCAGCGCCCTGTCATTCCTCGGTGGCCCGGCCTGGTCGTATTCGGAAAGCCTTGCGGTCATTGCAATCCACCTGAACTACCCAATCGTCGTGTTAGTCGTGATCACGTTATTCCTGCCGTTCTTCTTCAACAGCGGCGTGGCGTCTATTTACGATTACATGGAACGGCGCTTCGGGCCGACCTCGCGAGTCGTAATTTCAAGCGTATTCCTGATTTCGCAGGCGCTGACCTCGGCAGCGATACTCTATGCGACGTCGCTCGTCATCGAATTCATTACCGGTATCGACGTCAAAACGGCGATTGTCATTGTTACTGTTGTTGCGTTGATCTACACAATGATGGGCGGCATCACAGCCGTCATCTGGACAGACGTAATTCAAGCTGGTGTACTGTTTGTCGGCGCATTCATCATTTTGTTCGCCTTGTTCGACAGTATGCCGATGCCGCTTGCCGAGGTACTCGCCGATCTGAAAGCGCAAGGAAAAACGAACCCTCTAAATTTTTCGTTTGACCTGAGCGTTGAGGCAACCGTCTGGTCCGGTGTCATCGCGATGTCGATTTTCCATATCACTGTCTACGGTGCGAATCAGATGATGGTGCAGCGAACGCTTGCTGCGAAGAACATTGGTGATGCGAAAAAGTCGTTTCTGCTGATGGGTTTCGTCGCGTTCTTTATTTATTTCCTGTTTTTCTTCCTCGGCATTCTGTTTTACGGCTATTACGGTGGGCAGGAGTTCGCGAACGGCAACACAATTATTCTGGACTTTGCGGCCAACTACGGTTTGCCCGGACTGATGGGCATCATTGCTGCGGCGATTGTTGCGGCTTCGATGTCGTCGCTCGATTCTTCGTTCAACTCGCTGGCGACAATATCAACGGTCGATTTTTACGAAAAGTACTTCAAGAAAAACGAGTCACCGGAGCACTACCTCGCGGTATCGCGCTGGTTTACGGTGTTCTGGGCGATCGTCATTATCGTGCCGGCGATTGTCTACTCAGCGTTCGAAGGTTCTGTGCTGCAGACGCTAAGCAAAATTGGGTCCTATTTTGTCGGGGCAAAGCTCAGCATGTACGGCCTCGGCTTCTTCTCGAAACAGACGACGGAGAAGGGTCTCTTGGTCGGTGTCGCCGTCGGATTCGTCATGATCTGGTACTTGGCAACGCAGACCGACATTGCCTGGCCATGGTATTGCCTGTTCGGCGGCGGCGTGAACATCATTGTTGCATTGATTGCGAGCCGCCTGATCGACGGTACTCAGACCGAGTGGTCCGAGTACTCAATTAAGGGGCAGCAAAAGAAATTCAAAGAACAAGGGCTCCCCGAAAAGGAAAACGGCTGGTACCTAGTGCCTGGCAAGATCGACAAAGTGAGCTATCTGCTGCTGGTTTTCTTTGCCCTAACGATCATTTTCCTGTTTACGTTCGAAAAACTGATCTAAACACGATGAACGGTATGCTCAACAAATCGTGCTCTCTCATCGCGATCATTGTGTTTTGTGCGCTGGCAGGAACTGCGTGCGGCAAACCGGCACCGAAATCGATCGACGCGCTGCGCGGTATGACAACAAATGTATCGCTCGACTTCGTTCGCAATCTCAACGATGGTCCAAATTTCAGCGCCTATCTCGTTTCGTACAAGTCGGCCGGCCTAAAAGTGTATGCGATGGTTGCCGTGCCGAGATCCGAAAAACCGCTTCATGGCTATCCGGTTGTCGTCGCCAATCATGGTCACCATCCCGATCCACCCAAGTACGGAATAACTGCCGACGGTACGGATTCGCGACCGGGCGATTACTATCGCGCAATCCCTGCCCTGTTTGCTGCTCAGGGTTTTCTTGTCGTGATGCCTGACTACCGCGGTCACAGCGACTCAGAAGGCTTCGAGTTTACCGAAGGCATGCTCGAGTCAAGCTACTACACGGAAGATGTGGCCACGTTGCTGGCGGGTCTGTCAGATATCGAAGACGCCGATCTAGACAACGTCTTCATGTGGGGCCACTCGATGGGTGGTGAGGTTACATTACGAACGCTGCTGGTGACCGAGCGCGTCCGCGGCGCAACGATCTGGTCAACGGTCGGCGGTGAAATTTGGGACCAGTCTTACTATTATTCTCGTTACGAGAATGACCTGGAGCCGGACGGTAGCGACGTACCCAAATCGGTGATTGACGACCTACGACGGGATATTGCAAAACTTGACGGAGAGTTCGACCCAGCTGACGTCGAGCCGCTTTTTAATCTCCAATATTTGCACACTCCGGTCATTATTCATCACTCGGTGGGCGATCGTAGTGCCCCATACAAATCTTCGGAACGCCTCGCGAGGGAACTTTACCTGCGAGCACTGCCCTACGAGTTTTATTCGTACCCGGGTTCGGATCACTTATTTGATGACGAAACGATGCGGGCGGCGGCTGCGCGCGACGTCGCCTTCTTCCAGTCATTGTTGACAAATAGGCAGCCCTAGAGCAGATCCCGGCGAGCATTGGCCTTACTGATGGGGTCTTTCGAATGACCGTACTATTGGGTTGTATCGCTGACGACTTCACCGGCGCAACGGATCTTGCCAATACCTTGGTGAAGCAAGGCATGCGTACGGTGCTGACCATCGGAGTGCCGACCGCAGCTAGCGATCTCGGCGATGCCGACGCCCTTGTCGTTGCGCTAAAGTCGAGAACGTCGCCGGTCGCGGATGCAGTCAACGCGTCGGTTGCTGCTTTGGAGTGGCTGCGCGGCCTCGGCGCGCAACAGTTTTTCTTCAAGTACTGCTCAACATTCGACTCTACTCCGAACGGCAACATCGGTCCCGTCGCCGACGCGTTGCTGGATGCCCTCGGTGCTGATTTTGCGCTCGTGTGTCCAGCGTTTCCCGCCAACGCCCGCACAGTACGTCAGGGTCACCTGTATGTTGGCGAGCAACTGCTGTCCGATTCATCGATGAAAGATCATCCGCTCACACCGATGCGCGACTCGGATCTGGTCAAACTCATGGGTGCCCAATGCCAACGCCGCGTGGGTCTCGTACCGCATACGACGGTTACCGGCGGAACCGAAGCGACCGCAGCGGCTTTCGAATCGCTGCGTGCGGCGGAAGTGTCCTACGGAGTGGTAGACGCGCTGACAAATCACCATCTCGAGACTATCGGCGCGGCGGCATCCGAGCACCGATTGGTCACCGGCGCTTCGGGCGTTGCCCTCGGATTGCCGGAAAATTTTCGCCGCCGGCGCATGCTCGGGCCGCCGGCAGCATCTGAGGTACCGGCAATCAAAGGCCGGGCAGCGGTGCTTGCGGGAAGCTGTTCCGAAGCCACCCACAGACAGATCGACTTTGCCAAACGAATGTGGCCACATCAAAAACTGGACGCGCATCGCATCGCGGCCCAAGCCCCGGTCGTTGATCAGGTGCTGTCATGGGCGCAAGAACACGCAAATGACAAACCGGTGCTCATTTATTCATCCACCGAACCTGATGAAGTCGCAGCAATACAGGACCAATACGGGCGCCAGCAAGCAAGCGAGATGATCGAGAATGCATTTGCCCGCATTGCGGCAGGATTGGTCGCAAATGGTGTGCGTCGAATAGTCGTCGCCGGCGGGGAGACCTCCGGTGCCGTGGTGTCGGCACTGAACGTACAATGCTTGAGAATCGGTGCCGAGATCGATCCCGGCGTACCATGGACAGAGACCCTCGATGAACCGCGAATTGCACTTGCACTCAAGTCGGGAAATTTCGGTAGCGACGATTTTTTTGACAAAGCAATCAGCATGCTGCCATGAATAAGACAAGATTCCGCGACCGTATCGTGGCGCCGGCAGCATCTCTTTATTCACGTGGACTGACTTTCGGGTCAACCGGCAACATCAGCGTGCGCATCGATGTCGGCTGGCTAATGACGCCGACCGATACCTCGATGGGGGAAATTGACCCAGAAAAGATTGCCAGGTTAAATAAATACGGTGATAAGGATTTACATCAGAAGAGTACTGCCTGCGGTCGGCAGTAAAATCCTGATGACCACCCCGCTCGAAGTTCGGTCAACGTGTGTTAATGATCGTTATCAAAGAAAAATCGTCATTGATGCCATCTCGCCGCCATCGTTGACGGTGAACGTTGACGTTGCGTAATAATCAAGTCGATCTTGCCCAAGTTCCTATTCCAATGCTAACGCTCAGCCAGGTGATAGCAGCAAGTTTGGCCCGACTCGCCGGAAGCCTTTCTGATCGACAAGCATGTCAAGAGCGAGTGTTGCAAGATCGTCGGCAATGCTTTCCATGTGATTGTCCTTGTCGAGGTAAAGGATTTTCCGGTATGTCTTGCACTCGTCGCAGCACTCCGCCTTAACGGCGTCATTGCTGCCCTCGATAAATAGGTAAGATATGTTCTTCGTCGACGCGCAGGAGGTGCACTTGACGCGCACGACATGCCACTCGCTCGCGCACAGCGAGCACACTAGATAGCGTAATCCCTGTTCCGCACCGCCGCTCCGTACCACGCTAACGACCGGCGGCGAACCGCAAACGGGGCACAGACCGAAATCGACGCCCGCGCTCCTGCCACGCTCGCCTAGCCGCAGCGCCATTTTGACCCAGTGAACCTGCAACGCTGCGCCGATAAAAGGTGCGCGTCCGGAGTCGATTTCCGCATAAGCGCCAGCGAACATGTGTTCTTGGTCCCGTTCCAGCGCAGTGTTGTCCTCATCACGCAACTCGTTAGCGATGCGCACTGCCTCCGGCGGCAATGCGTCCTGATTCAATGCGTCCAGCAAGCGCAGCAATCCTTGTTGCCACCCGGCGGGTTGCGCACTATCAATCGACAGCGGCGGTAGTCCATGTTGCTGGCAATGTTCGAGTTGCGCGGGATCCGGAACCGGAGTGTCAGGATATACCTCAAGCTCGGCGGCTTGTGCCCGAGCAAGGGCAGACGCAAACAAGAGATACTCTTGCATTGCATGCCCATCGGCGAGGTCACGCAGCCGTTGGGCACGATCGGTGAAGACCGATTTTCGGGTCGGTCGAAACTCCGGGATGGAGGGGACGCCGCCGGCCAGCACTGAGTCAGGCATTTGTCAATCAAGAACCACTGACATCACGATACCACGCGGCGTGATGCTTCTTGGCCCATGCGGAAGGGACATAGCCGCGCGTCATCGCGCGTACGCTGCCTTTGATCCACAACGAGGCGTAGATATGGACGATGATACCGAGTATCAGCACGAACGCAGAGATCGCATGCGTCAGCACGGCAAGGCGCACGAGCGTGATCGGAAAAACCGGTGCAAAGTACGGCTGCCAGATGACGAAACCGGAGATGAGCAGCAGTAACATGGTCAACAACATCGCCCAGAAAAGTAGCTTCTGGCCGGCGTTGAAACGTCCGACTTCGGGTAGCCCCTCCTCGCGATTGTTCAGAACGTCTCGCCACCGCGCGAGCCACCTTGCATCGTTTCGCGTCAGTTTGTTATGCGCCCAGAATCGACTGACCAAAACCAAGAAAGACAGGAACATCGCGACGCCGATAAACGGATGCAGAATACGCGTCCAGGTGCCGCCACCCAACAGGTTCGTGAGCCAGTACATCGACGGATGAAACAGAGCGAGACCGGATAACGCCAGTATGACGAACGTAATTGCAGTGAACCAGTGATTCAAACGCTCGTTAGCCGAATAACGCTCGATTACCTTTCTCATGACGCGGCCTCGTTTTCTTCCTCGTCCTCATCGGTCTCGTTCGGTCCTACGTGGATGTAATGAAAAAACGACCCGAGCACCGTGAGGCCGAGCAAAAGCATTGCGATCGGCTTCGTGACGCCTTTCCAGAGGCTGACGAGTGGACTGATAATCGGATCGATCGGCAACCCGTATAGCTGCGGTCGATCCGCGTGCTGCAGGACATACATGACGTGCGTGCCGCCGACGCCTGCCGGGTCGTACAATCCAGCATTCTCGAAGCCGCGACCTTTTAGATCGGCCACCCGCTCGTCGGCATGATCGATCATGTCTTCTTTGGAACCGAATACCAAGGCCCCCGTCGGGCAGGCTTTGATGCATGCTGGCTCGAGTCCAACTGCGACACGATCGGAGCACAATGTGCATTTGTAGGCTTTGGAGTCCTTCTTCGAGATACGCGGGATATCGAACGGACAACCCGTGATGCAGTAACCACAGCCGATGCAATGTTCCTCGTGAAAATCGACTAAGCCGTTCGCGTACTGGACGATCGCACCCGGCGCTGGACATGCCGCAAGGCAGCCCGGGTCCTCGCAGTGCAGACAGCCGTCTTTGCGGATCAACCATTCGAATTGGCCGTTCGGCTCCTCTTCGTAAAACCGCATGACCGTCCACGACTGATCGCTCAAATCCCGCGGACTATCGAATTCGCCTTTATTGACACCGACCACGTCGCGCAGGTCATTCCACTCCATGCACGCGGCTTCACATGCCTTACAGCCTATGCATTTCGATATGTCAATGAGCTTGGCGACCCGAGTCGTTTTACGCACGGATGGACTTTCCGTCGTGGTCGCCGAGCGCGCTTTGATGTCGAGAGACTGCAATGCCATGGATTACCTCAAGCCTTTTCGACGTTGACGAGGAACGCCTTGAACTCCGGCGTATTTGTGTTTGCATCGCCGACGAATGGCGTTAGCGTGTTTGTCAAGTAGCCTGGCTTCGCGCGACCCTTAAAGCCCCAGTGGATAGGCAGACCGACCTGATGCACGATGCGGCCGTGTACCATCAGTGCACGCAGACGCTTCGTGACGACTGCCTTCGCGACGATTTCTCCCCGCTTCGAACTGATACGCACCCTGTCACCAGCGTATATGCCTTTCTCTTCGGCCAGCGACGCGCCGATTTCGACAAACTGCTCGGGCTGCAATATGGCATTGATTTCAACGTGCTTGGTCCAATAATGGAAATGCTCGGTCAGCCGATAAGTTGTAGCAACATATGGATACGCGCCTGCATCGCCCATTTTCTCGAGATCGCTCGCGAAGACACGCGCCGCGGGATTGTTGCGCGCAGCGGGCTTTTCCGGATGCAGCGGGTTTACAGGTAGCGGCGATTCGAACGGCTCATAGTGTTCGGGGAACGGACCTTCAGCCATTTTGTCGACGGCGAACAGGCGCGCCACACCTTCGGGATTCATGATGAACGGCCCCATGCCTTGTGACGGCGGCGAGGTGCGACTGAAATCCGGCACGTCGATCCCGGTCCAGCGCTCACTGTCCCAACTGATGACGCGACGACGGGAGTCCCAAGGCTTGCCATTCGGATCAGCCGAAGCGCGGTTATAGAGAATGCGCCGATTGGCCGGCCATGAGAACGCCCAGCCGAGGGTGTTGCCCAGGCCGCTCGGATCCGAGTTGTCGCGCCGAGCCATCAAATTGCCCTCTTCGGTCCACGCGCCGCAGAACAGCCAGCAGCCGCACGCGGTCGATCCGTCATCCCGAAGCTCGCCGAAGCTGCTCAGTTGTTGCCCGGCCCTCCGCAACACCTTGTTTGGTTCCTCTGTATCGGTGAGATCGACGAGCGCCCTGCCGTTGAATTCCCGCGCGAGTTCCTCGGCCGATGGCTCCTCCGGACTCAGGTGATTCCAGCTTAAGTTCACAATCGGCTCGGGAAACGCGCCGCCTTCCTCTCGATATAAATCGCGCAATTTCAGGAATATGCCTGCGATGATTTCGGCGTCTCCCTTGGCTTTTCCGGGTGGCTCCGCGCCTTTCCAATGCCATTGCAGCCAACGCCCGGAGTTTACTAGCGAGCCTTGTTCTTCAGCGAAACATGTCGATGGCAATCGAAATACTTCGGTTGCGATGGACTTGGAATCGGCGGGATTGAATTCGCCGTAATCTTTCCAGAACTCGGACGTCTCGGTTTCGAGAGGATCGATGATAACGAGATAGTCGAGATTCGCGAGCGCTTCTCCGAGCTTGCGTTTATCGGGAAAGGCCGCGAGTGGATTGAAACCCTGGCAGATGTAGCCGTTCAGGTGACCCTGATGCATGTCTTCGAACACCTGCAGCACGTCATGCACTTTGTCGAGTTTCGGCAGCCAATCGAAGCACCAGTTGTTTTCTGGCATCGCCGCATTGCCGAACCACGCTTTCATGAGACTCACGAAGAACTTGGAGTAATTCTGCCAGTAGCTCATCTGGTTCGGGCGCAGAGGCTTAAACGCACGCGCGGCGATATAAGGGTCATAGTCCGTTTCGGATTCTTTTGGCAGGGTCAAATAACCAGGCAGCAAATCCGACAACAAACCCAGGTCGGTGAGACCCTGGATGTTGGAGTGGCCGCGAAGCGCATTCATGCCGCCACCACTCTGGCCAATATTACCGAGCAACAACTGCACCATCGCCGCGCAGCGGATCATCTGTGAACCTTTCGAGTGCTGCGTCCAGCCGAGTGCGTACATGACGGTCATCGTACGATCGGGCGCAGCGGTCTCCGCAATCATCTTGCAGACCATGAGGAAATCTTCCTCGGGCGTGCCGGTGACATCGCTGACCACGTCGGGCGTGTAGCGCGCGTAATGGCGCTGCAGAAGATTAAAGACGCAGCGCGGGTGCTGAAGTGTCGGATCGGTGCGTGCGTAACCGTCCTCACCAAGCTCGTACATCCAGGTGCCGCGATCATAGCTGCGCGAGGCTGCGTCGTATCCGGAGAATAATCCGTCTTGAAAATCAAAGTCTTCACGGACGATGAACGTCGCATCTGTGTAAGCGTTGACGTATTCCTGGTGAACATTGCCGGTCTTTATCAGGTAATTGATCACTCCGCCCAGGAAAGCGATATCGGTGCCAGCACGAATTGGAGCGTAAAAGTCGGCGAGCGCGGCCGACCGGGTGAAGCGCGGATCGACAACGATCAGCCGGGCATTATTGTGCGCCTTCGCTTCGGTGACCCATTTGAAACCGCAAGGGTGAGCCTCGGCGGCATTGCCGCCCATGATGAGCACCAGGTTGCTATTCTTGATATCAACCCAGTGGTTGGTCATCGCGCCGCGACCGAACGTAGGGGCAAGACTTGCCACCGTAGGTCCGTGTCAAACGCGCGCCTGATTATCGAATGCCAGTAACCCGATCGAGCGGGCAAATTTGTGTGTCAGGTAACCGCTTTCGTTCGACGAGGCCGACGCCGCGAGCATGCCGCATGACAGCCAGCGGTTAACGGTTGCGCCTTGCTCGTTGGTCGCTTCGAAATTTCGATCACGGTCGCTCTTCATGTGCCGCGCAATGCGCTCAAACGCTTCTTCCCAGGAAATCGGTTGCCAGTCGCTGGCGCCGTTCGGGCGGTATTCTGGTCGCCTGAGCCGGCTGGAGCTGTGCACAAAATCGAGCAATGCCGCTCCCTTTGGACACAGCGTGCCGCGATTGATCGGATGATCCGGATCGCCTTCGATATGGAAAATTTCTTGCTTGGCGTTCTTTGCGTTGCTGCCCAAGCTGTACATCAGGACACCGCAACTGACCGAGCAATAAGGACAGGTATTGCGGGTTTCCTTCGCGCCACTCAGCTTAAATTCGCGAACTTCCGCGAGTGCTGCATTTGGCGTGAAGCCAAGCGCCGCGACGCTCGACGTCGCGAGTCCGGTTGCACAGACCTTGAAGAACTGCCGACGACTTAGTTTCAAACCCATCGTGGCCCTCCTTATTGGTACTCCCAGCAAAGTAACGAAGATGACCTGGTGCGCATGAGAGCACAAAAAGGATAGAGCATATGACACATTGGATCAAGAAAGCGTCGTGGCGGAGGTGGATGGGAATCGAACCCACCACTCGCGTTCGGCAAGTCGCTGGTTTTGAAGACCAGGGAAGTCACCAGACTTCATTCACCTCCATTGTTAAAGTGATCCGGGTTGCCAAGTTGACGCAGGTTACCCATGCGCAGCGTAACACCAGTCGCATCGAGATGTTCCATCAGGGGCACGGTGTACTTTCTGGTTGAGCCCAGCAATTGACGCACCTCCGACATAGCAAACTTTCGCGGATATTTGAAATGCGTTCTGACTTCGGCGATCGCGTCGTCGATCGTCTCGGCGTGAAGTACATAACTGCGATAACGGTAATTTGTTCTGAGCCGCACTAGCCGGCCCGTGTCGCAGAGCAGCTCGAATAGCTCTTGCTTCGTTTCGTCGCGGCCCAATAGCTGATCAAACGCGGGCGCCGCCAGCCCACTGCCACGAATCCTCTCCTCGATCTCGGCTGCCAGGCGGCGTTCTTGTTCGGTCAGTGCCGCAAGCGGATCGAAGCCTGTCAGGCGCAGGATGCCGTCCTGAATTCCGATGCGCCCCTCCGATCGCAACTGGCCGAGCGCGTGCTCGAATACATCGTCCGCGAGCTCGGCCGGAAGCTCAATACGCAGCTTCACTACCGCCATTCCTTGATGATGCGCATGCTCGTCGTGGTAGCGAGCGACCTCGGTGAGGATCGCATTCTCGAGCCCCGTGTAGGCCGCGGCGTCGAGTAGCCTGCCGACACCAATAGCCACGGGATTGCTAGCGGCTAGCGTTTCACTAACTGCTTCTGCCGTGAGCCCCAGTAAGTCACTCAGTTCATCGAGCGTGGTTCCAGCCAGGCCGGCTTCGGCGAGCAGCATTCGCGCTTTCTCATTCAGGCTGCCAGAAGCAGCGGTCTGCAAGCGGTTGGTCACCGCCGTGTCGAACCGCTTGTGCCGGCTCGGGTGCACGTCGAGGACGCGACCGCCGCCGATGGTCCGCATTGGCGAGTAGCTGCGAATGATGAACCGTTCCAGCGGATGGAGCGCTACCACGCGGTCAATGCGCAGCTGGACGAGACCCGTCGCACCGGGCTCAAGTGACTCGCGGTCGAGCAGCCTGACTTTGGCCATGACCTCAATGGTTCCCACCAGCAATCGAACCGTAGTGGCGTTTTTCAAAGGACTTTTATGGTTCTTGAGCAAGTGCAGCTCCGAGTCAATGCGCCGCGTCGTGCGCATGCGACCTGGCAACACGATGCTATCGCCTCGCCGAATATCGTCTCGCTTGATGTTGCGCAGATTGACGGCGACGCGCTGGCCGGGCGCCGCACGCTCAACAGCTTTGTTATGCACTTGCAGGCCGCGTATCGTAGCGGCGAGCCGGCTGGGAAGCAGTTCAATTTTTTGATTGGCGATGAGCGGTCCTCCACGCAGTGTTCCGGTCACCACCGGACCGAAACCGTGCATGACAAAAACCCGATCGATAGGCAAAAAAGGATTACCGACGCCGGCGCCTCGATCGCGGACCGGCTCCAGAGTATCCAGCGCCACTCGAAGCTCGCGCAGGCCGTCGTTTGCCACAGTGGAGGTGCATACAATGTCTGCGTCAGCAAGAAACGTGCCCGCCACGAAGGAGCGAACCTTGTCGGTCGCGAGTTCAAGCTCATCGGCGCTCACTAGATCCTGCTTCGTGATCACGATCAAGCCGTGCGCCACACCGAGTAGTTCGGCAATCGCGAGATGCTCACGGGTCTGCGGCATGATGCCTTCATTTGCCGCGACGACGAGCAGAGCGCCGTCGATTCCCGTGGCGCCGGAGATCATCGTTCGAACGAAGTTCTGGTGGCCAGGAACGTCTATGAGATCGATCGTCCGGTGCCTGCCTTGCAGGTAGGAAAAGCCCAAGACGATAGAGAGGCCACGCTCTTTCTCCTCTTGCAGGCGATCCGTGTCGATCCCCGTCAGGGCATGGACCAGGGCGGTCTTGCCGTGATCGACATGACCGATAACACCGAGCGTGAGTTGCCCGGTCACGCCAGCGCGCGCTCGATAGCGCCGATGAGATCCTCCGTGTCTCTCTCAAGTACAGTCCGTAGACTCAGGTGAAACCGATTGTTGGCGATTCGGCCAATGATTGGCGGATCGCCCATGCGTAAGCGCTTTGCGAACGCGGCGGCACCGATGGTTTCGTGGTGCAGCTGCATGACTGTGCTCGGGATGCCGCTCATCGGCAGGGAGCCCCCACCGACGTAGCTTTCGTCCTCCTTAAGGCACCCCTTGAGCCCGGGAATAGCGATCAGTTTCTTTAGTGCGCGGCTCGAACGACGTTTAATGCTCGCGTTGTCTTCGCAGATCATCCTAAGCACCGGAATCCGTGTCAGGGGATCATGCGGCGGGAGATAGAGTTGTAAGGTCGCGTTCAAGGCGGCCAGTGACAATTTGTCGATACGCATCGCGCGCAACATCGGATTTTGCTTGATGCGGGCGATGAGTTCGGCCCGACCGAGAATGAGCCCGGCCTGAGGACCGCCCAATAGCTTGTCACCGCTGCACATCACGACATCTGCGCCGGCAGCAACACACGCCTGTATAGATGGCTCCGCTGAATTATCGGTCATCTTGAGATCGACAAACGCGCCGCTGCCGAGGTCGTGCATCAGGAGCAGGTTATTTTCGCGCGCGAGTTCCGCCAATGCCTTGAGGCTGGGCTTCGCCGTAAAACCTGATATTCGGTAGTTACTCGGGTGGGAACTGAGAATAACTCGGGTCTCATCGGTCAGGGCACTCGAGAAATCCCGCAAGTGGGTCCGGTTTGTTGTACCGACCTCAACCATGCATGCACCGCTCCTTGCGATGACGTCCGGCATGCGAAAAGAGCCGCCGATCTCAATGAGTTCGCCTCTCGAGATTACGACCTCACCTTCACGACAGAACGCGTTGAGCGCCAGCAAGACCGCGGCGGCACAATTATTGACAACGACTGCAGACTCCGCGCCGCTGAGTCGCGCAAGCAGCGCCTCGACATGCTGATACCGCGAGCTGCGCTTACCGGTGTCCAAACTGAGTTCCAGATTCGAATAGCCACCTGCGACTCTGTTCATGGCTTCGATAGCTTCATCTGCCAACGGCGCCCGGCCGAGATTTGTGTGAATTACGATCCCGGTTGCGTTGATGACGCGGCGAAAACTGTCGCAGCGGCGCTTCACGAGGTCGGCGCGGAGCAACTCAAAATATGCAGCATCTTCGAGTCCGGCGGGCGGATCGACACCTTCGACTAAGTTGGCACGAATACGGTCCAGGCGGGTGCGCATGACTGCGGCGACTTCGCTGCGGCCGAACTCGGCGCAAAGGCCGGATGCGAAGTCTGAGCGCAGCCAGCGGTCTACGGCGGGTAATTGCCTGAGTGCGTGAGACATTTTTCTTTTTGTCTGGATGTCGGCCAGTATTTATATCATGCTGCGGACGCGTCGCTCACGATTTCTACCAACGTATCGCCGTCCAAATTCATGAACTCGCCAATGTGCGCGACCGAACGCCCCGAGCATCGCGCAATCGTTAGCACGTCGGCTTCCGCATGCGGCGCGACCGCTACAAGAAGGCCACCGCTCGTTTGTGGATCACAGAGAATCTGTTTTTCTGCTTCGGTCATCGCCCCGATTGCCGCACCGTAGCTTGCGAAGTTCCTCTCGGTGCCACCAGGTATGCAATGTTGCTGCCGGTACTCTTCCGTCCCCTCGAGCTGCGTAATTCGATCAAAACGGATACGGGCACGCAGCCCGCTTCCTTCGCACATCTCACTGAGATGGCCCAGCAAACCGAATCCTGTGACATCGGTCATCGCCGTGACGCCATCGATCCTGGCCAGCTTCGGTCCGATGTCATTGAGCTCGCACATCGCATCCTTGGCTATGTGCCGATGCTTCGACCGCAGCTTCTTCTGCTTTTGGGCGGTGGTCAGAATGCCTATTCCTAACGGTTTGGTCAGGTACAGACGGTTACCGGCGGCGGCCGTATCGTTGCGCTTGAGATGTCGCCGTTCCACGGACCCAGTGACGGCGAGCCCGAAGATCGGCTCGGGTGCGTCGATACTGTGACCGCCGGCAAGCGAAATGCCAGCGTCCTTGCACGCCTGCCGACCTCCTTCGACGACTTGCCTCGCGATCTGCGCGGACAGCGTATTTATCGGCCAACCGAGAATCGCGATCGCCATGAGCGGCGTGCCGCCCATCGCATACACGTCGCTGATAGCATTGGTAGCCGCAACGCGCCCGAATTCCACCGGGTCGTCGACAATCGGCATGAAAAAATCGGTCGTGGAGATGACCGCCTGACCGTTGCCCATGTCGTACACAGCTGCGTCATCCCGGGAAGTGTTGCCCACCAACAACCGCGCATCGGCAATGCTTACATTGCCTTCCAGGATCACGTCCAGCACCTTGGGAGAGATCTTGCAACCACATCCGGCACCGTGACTATACTCAGTCAGCTTAATTTCGTTGCTCATCGATTCGCTGCAGCTGAACGTCTGCACATCAGGCCGTTTCGTGCCAGCATAGTTTACGGCAACGGGCGCGACAACTACGGATTTGTTGCACCGCACACCCCCACGGTCTATGCGGCCACGTCCACGACGTGGGGCGCGTTACAAGGTAGCTAGTTATTCTGTCCGTCGACTAGTTCGAGGTAGCGTAGTCGGCCAAGGGCAAGGCGCTAAGGGATGCGCAGGCGACTAATGCGTGTGTTTGTCCGTGCCGGCGTTGCCATAAGCGCAGGTCGTTTGACCCGGTAGGATCAATGTGACGGAGCCGAGTGTCTCGATGTTATAGCGATTTTGAACGTCATAGGCCTCGCGCTCGCGCGCAACGCTATCCTCGCACGACAATGAGTCGAAGGCACCACTCTGATGTTGCAGGTAGTGGGTGAATTCGTGTACGACCAAACCTGAAGCGAATCCATCTTCAACATCGCGATACTGTTCATCGATATAAACGATGTCAGCGTCGTTGTACCAACCAACGACGTTACACTCCCTACCGCTGCAGACATTCTCAACAAAGAATTCGTGTTGTTCGAATCTAACTTCGGGTGCGTCAGCCGGCATAGGGTAGCCGGACAGATGCGATGCCCAGCTCAAAAGAATTGCTAAGATGGAATCAAACTCCATATTCGCTTACCACACTCACGTTGACAGCCGTATTGCTCTTCAACATAAAGCGGCCAGCGACAGGCCATTTGTTGTGGCCCGAAACGGCCGCTTGTCGAGATACAGTTTGCTTTGAATGCGTACTAAATGCCGTGCCTCACCGCACGGATAGAGAAATCAAATTGGGAAAAGTGTGTGACTCAGATCACAATTCCCCGAAATACTCGTGCACTTAGATAAGTCGGCGTCTAATTGCCTGTTTTTACAGGAATTAATCGTCGCCCGCTCGCAAGGAATGAATCCACATATAATCGACACTCATTCAGCCTAGAGAGACTAAGATGTTTTCGTGTCGCAGCTTGTTTTGCTTGTTGGTGGCAGGCGGGATCCTGTTTGTTCAGCCCGATCAAGCCGCCGGGCAGGATGTGATGGATCATGTCGACATGACCAGCGCTGAAATGACCGAATCGGAACTGACGCGCGAGGAATTATTGGCGTTATTGTCCAGCGCCTGCGCCGATCAACCCATTGATTTGACGAGCAAGCGACTGTCTGGGCTCGATCTTAGAAATGTTGATTTCAAGTCGGCCAATCTTCGCTGGGCGCGAATGAACAATACGGATCTTCGAGGCGCTAATCTCAGCAATGTCGTTTTGGATTCAGCGTGGCTAATCGATGCGAACCTGGAATATGCGAATTTACAGGGTGCAAACCTCGCGTCGACTCAAATGCGACGCGCGAATCTACAAAACGCGAATCTCTCTGGGGCTCGAATCGTTGCGAATCTTCAGCGCGCCGATTTGCGCAACGCCAATTTGAGTAATGCAAATATGGGTGCCGACATGAAGAATCAGTCGATGGGTCTTATGCGTACGGTGCTGCGAATGGCTACACTGGATGGCGCCGATTTGCGCAATGTAAACGCCATGCGCATGGACGCCGAGTTCGCCTCAATGCGCGGCGCTTTACTGGACAATGCGAGTTTTCGCGGCGTGGAACTAACGGGCGCGGACCTTACGAATGCGTCCGTCGCGGGCCTGGACCTGAGCGGTTCCGACGTTTCTGGCGCCTATCTCATGCAGTTGTCCGGTAAGGATCAAATGATCGGCTTGGACAACGTCAAGAATCTTGGCGAAGCGACGATCGACTGAGGTTGAGCCGCTGCTCGATATTTGCGCCGGAAACTCAATCTTCGGTCACAGTTAGTTCGATTTGACCGACACCGGTATTCCCGGACGCCGAATCATAGGCATAGACAGTAACGTCATAAACACCAGGAAGGCGTGCTGTAATTTCCGTTTCAAATTCACTGGCGGCACCCGCGTAGTCGAGCGGAAACCGCCCAACTTCGTCATCGCCTCGGCGTACGATCGCGACTACCTCATAGTCCGTTGGATCCCAATAGAAATCCGGCTTAATCGGGCAACCGCACATCAACATCACTTCAGCCTCGATGACGATGCCGCGCGCCGCTTTTGATATCGAGACGGAGCTCTCTGCAAGGTTCGGTGCGACCAGCAGTCCCGGCAATTCCAACACCCAACCATCGCCGCCAGAGATGTGTTTGCCCGGCACAATCCACTGGGTTGCTGAAGCCCGATTCGCGGAGAAATGATTGTTCAGTGGACCGTATGCCGTTACCTGCAGGTAACGCGGCTCGTCGATATCCAAAGTCGCAACAAATTTTGCATCGCTATTGACAGCCATCGGTTCGCCGCGCTTGCGTGCCGTTTGCATCGTGCGTTTCGGATTACCGGCGTTGCCAGATGTTATGCCTTGCGCCAACATCTCACCACTCGCGGCGTCCGTGATTGTGACGAACGCGCCGTCGATAAGGTCGCCGACGTATTGAGCGTTTCGAGCGATAACACGAACAGTGATGTCGGTCGGCTCGGCCAGCGCAAAACAAGGATGCAGCAGGGCTATACAAAGCAGGAGGCAGAACCTCATACGACGCTCCTCAGAGATCCTGCAAAATCTCTTTCATCTTAGTTTGGTACGCATCCTCGGAGATCAGCTCGCGCTCGCGCAAACGCTTCAGTGCTTCCAGGCGCTGTTCCACATCGTCCGTCGATGACGCAGCTGGGGCGGGCGCTGCTTCGCGCTGCGCAGCCTCTCTATCGGTGCTCTTGGTTGCCGACGGTGCTGCTATTGCAGCTGTCGCTTCGCGCTGCGCGACCTCCATATCAGTGCTGTTGGCCGCCGACGATGCAGGTATCACGGGCGCTTCGGCACGCACAGCGGGAGCAGCTGCGCTTGCAGGAGTTGCTACGGGTGCCGGTTCGGGCGCGGCGTCCGGCCGGCCGCCGGCTACGGCCGCGCTGGGCTCGATGACGATCCAATCACCGCGCACACCGGAGCTATCTTGATTGAAATGGATAACGCTGTTCGTCAGTAAAACAACATCGTGTTCTGCCGCCACAGTTCGGCTACCGTAATTGCGCGGATAAAAATCTTCATCGACCTGTCCATACACGTTTTTCTTTCGGTACGGTGTTTGGACCTGACCGAAAATAATATTTAAGTTTCCATCTCGATAAAAAATGCGCCCAGCCGATACGCGGTTTCTTTTCGCAAACGCTCCTGGAGACAGACGGCGGGCGCCAATCACATGAAAAATGACGTCCTGCGACGATGCGGCACGTCCAAGCCCAGTTGCGACGGCTTTGCCGAGATTTTCTATCTCCTCCTGTGTGAATACGGACAGCGGGGCAACATCGGAATCTTCATCGGTGTAGCGCAGGCGCAGGATATTCAGCATCGCCTCAATTTCGTCGGCGGTCATAGTCATCGGATGATCATTCGGTGGGGCGGACTCGTCGTCTTGTTTTACGAGCTTAACGATCTGATCGCCACGCTCCCAAATTACCGAATTTGAAGCGGCATAAGCGCTCGACAAGCAACAGAAAATAGCAATCGTCCATCCCACTGAGACCGTGGCACCGCGCCGGCGTCGCGACTGATGCGGCAGCTGAGTGTGTTCATTTAGCAACTTTAGATCCTCTCAACGCGCGCATGCCTCTATCACGAACAGTCTTGTCGAATAAAGACGGCGCCCGAAAGCGCCGCCCTTACCGTTATCTTGCCTCTTAAGCACAGCCCCAATCAGTAGAAAAGGATAGCACCTAATGCGATGGTACTCTCTTCGGCGCTATTGCCATTGTGTGCTGTCGCTTCCGTTTTCGTGTACTCGAACACCAGGTTCAGCGATGGAGTCACCGGATGATACACGCCAATGACGAATGACTCGTTGGTTTCGACCAGCGTACACGCCGCGCTGGTCACCGGATCACAAATACCCCCTGTCGCTGTATCGCCGGGGCCAAGATCGAGATTGCTCTCGCCAAAGCTGATGCCCACCTTCGTACCCACGTCGGGAAACTTGTAGGTTCCCTGCACATAGAAGCCGTCCGAATCGCGAGTCGCGCCACTGGTATCCAGGCCGTCCCACATGAAACCAAGCGTGCCGATACCGTCGCCGCTGTAAAAATAGCCGACGAGCTCCAACCCACTGAATGCGACTTTGCCGCCGACATCAAATCCCGTGGCATCCTGGTTTGAAAATGACGTGCTGCTGGTATCAAGGGATTGCGATATAAAGCCGGCCCACACTTTGCCAGTCGTCGTCGACGTATCGTCACCCCATGTGTAGGCGCCTTTACCTTCGAAGCCGTAGGTATCGGCATCCTGACTGAAGGAATTCTGGTCGAGACTCAGACCAGACAGGTTGACGGGGGCCCAGGGATCGACGATAGCCACGTTGAATGAAAAACCGTCCCAGTTCGGTGACGCATACTGAATCTGGGCTTTCCAGTCCGCGTAGAGATAACCGACCCCAATTCGACCTAGTGTCGTATTACCGCCAAAAACAGCTAAATCGGACACGGTGCCTACGCCCAACAAGGTCATGTCCGACAGGATCGCGTCAGATCCATAAACGCCGAGGTCACGCCCGAGTGTGAGCATGCCCCAGTCGGCACCGAACTTGATATTAACTTGCCGCAGGTTTTCCGAATTCAAACGTAAGCCGGTGTCAATGGCCCCACCCCCGGAATCGACACCCGGTTGAAAGCCGATGTTGATTTCTGTTTTTAGGCCGTTGCTTTCCTGTTTGGCATTGAGCCCAAACCAGGACGGCAACAATCCGGTCTGCACGTTGCCCGACTTATAGTCTGAGCTTACTAACGAGCCGCACGCCAGGCCGGACGATACCAGGCCGTTGCCATTCGTGTCACAGTCAATGTTCGTCCAAAATGCATTGACATTGCCGCTTATGGCGACATCCCAGTCGCCCATCTTCATCGACTCGAAAGCCTGAGCATTGATAGATGCGACGAGCAGAGCAGTCATGCCCATCAAAGCGGAAATCCAGCTATTCGTTTGTTTTGTAGCCATCTTAAAATCTCCCCATGATCCGCAAAAAATGCCGGCAACTTCCGGCACTAAAGACCAATGATGTGTGCGAAAAAAACCAGCCGCGATATTCTTCGCGTCACCGTAACAATTGCGCCAAGGCTCAGCGATGAGCTACTTTTGTTTGCTTAAGGATCGGGTTGCGGTAAGCATTTTGTTTCAGACGCAACGATTCCCCTCAACACGCCCGTCATCACGGTGATTTTTCTTGATTGGCACTTAACAGAATGCGTGGACGCCGGCCGCAAGTCAACTTCACGATTTGTCTGAATTTCTCTGGGCTCACTCCAGCGTCCTAAGGCACCGACTTGACGGCAACTACACGGTACTTTCCGGCGCTAGAACGTCACGACGGAGCGAATACTCTCGCCGGTGTGCATCAAATGCAGCGCGTGATTGATTTCCTCGATTGGCATCGTGTGCGTTGCCATTTCGTCGACCTTCAGTTTGCCCTCAAGATAATTGTCGACGTAGCCGGGTAATTCTGTGCGCCCCCTGACGCCACCGAAAGCCGTACCGCGCCAAACGCGGCCGGTGACTAGCTGGAACGGTCGCGTACGGATTTCCTGACCCGCACCCGCAACACCGATGATCGTCGATTCCCCCCATCCCTTATGACAGCATTCAAGGGCTGCGCGCATGAGATCGACGTTACCGACGCATTCAAAGGAATAGTCGACCCCGCCATCGGTTAAATCGACGATCACATCCTGAACCGGGGCGTCGTGATCCTTCGGATTTACGTAATCTGTCGCACCGAGCGCCTCCGCCATGTCGTACTTGGCGGGATTGATATCGACGGCGATGATACGACTGGCTTTCGCCATGACGGCACCTTGCACGACGCTGAGTCCGATTCCTCCAAGACCGAACACCGCTACCGTTGATCCCGGCTCGACTTTTGCCGTATTCAGAACTGCCCCAACGCCGGTGGTGATACCACAACCCAGCAAACACACTTTGTCCAATGGTGCGTCCTTGTTAATTTTGGCAACGGCAATCTCTGGCACGACCGTATATTCGGAAAACGTCGATGTCCCCATGTAATGGTGAATCGTCTTGCCATTCTGAGAAAACCGGGAGGTGCCGTCGGGCATGAGGCCCTGACCTTGCGTGACGCGAATCGCCTGGCATAGATTGGTCTTACCAGATTTGCAGAATTCGCATTCGCGACATTCCGGCGTATACAGCGGAATGACGTGATCTCCTTGTTTGAGGCTGCTTACGCCCCTGCCAAGATCTTCCACGACGGCGCCGCCCTCATGGCCGAGAATGGCAGGGAACAGACCTTCGGGATCTTCGCCGGATAGCGTGTACGCGTCCGTGTGGCAAACGCCGCTGGCAACGACGCGAAGCAGGACCTCACCCTCTTTGGGCCCTTCGACATCGACAGTTTCGATAGAGAGTGGTTTTGCGGGCTCCCAGGCGACGGCTGCTTTAGATTGCATTGTTCTATCCTCCGTTCGGATTTGTGTCTTATTGCTCCCCTATACCAAAATTGTAGCGGATTGACAGGCCGCCGTATAAATGCCGGTCCGGCGCCGGCTCGTAATAGCGGCCGCCAAACGCGTTGATACGAATCTCGGCCGAGTAGCTCTCGTCCGTCAGATTATTGATGCCGAAAAACGGCTCCAGCACCCAGTTGCCAACTTGCCAATCGGCGACCCCGGCCCGCAGATTGACCACAGTGTATGAGTCTATTTCGACCGTATTGGCATTGTCGGCGTAAAACTCCCCCACATTACGGGCATCGATTACGCCGTAGAAGCCCGACGAATGTGTGTACGCAACTTCGCCGCGCAACATGTTGTCAGGAATCCCTGGTATCGCGTTACCGGAATAGTCGTCGCCGTTGTCAGCGACGAATTTGTCGAACTGGAAATCCGAATAGGTATAGGCAAGTCGTAAGCTCAGGCCGTCGATTGGCTCACTCATGAACGCGAACTCAATGCCCTCGCGCGATGATTCCCCGGCATTCTCGTAAATATCGCGGCCACCTAAATCGAAAGGAATGAGCTCGTCTTCGACATCTATGGTAAACAGCGCCAACTCGTAGGCGTTTCGTTGCCCGAGCGATCCTTTGACGCCCACTTCGTAATTCGTTGCAAGCTGCGGCTCAATATTGGGGTTAAACCCACCCGTGCCGCTAGGGTTCGTCAATTCAACGGTTATCGGCCCTTCGAATGCCGTGGAAATCGTGGCATAGAAACTTGTCGATTCGACCGGCGAATACAGGACGGCAACCATCGGGCTCAATTCGTCGAGAGTCCGCTTTGCCGAATCGTTACCATCGGAGAGAAACTTATCGTCGACCTCATATTCGATTTCGTCGTATCGAAGGCCAAGGGTCAAAGCGAAATCATCGGCGAGCGCGATCTCATTCTGCAGAAACAGCCCGATATTGGTCACGAGCTCATCCTGGTCCGCTATTAACGGCCCCAAAACGCCCATGTTGTTATCGTAGCGTTGCCGATCGTCGTCCTGACGATCGACATCTAGGCCGACAATCAGACTATTTGGCCGGTCCCACATGTCGCCGTAGAAAGCATACGACGCACCACCACCAACAAAGAAGCGCTCGAACTGTGTGGCACCACCGCCAATAAACGGCAGTAAGTTGGCAAAATCCCGCAACACGTAGTGATTTCGTAAGCGGATCTCATGGCGCTCGCCGAACGATTTTTTGTACGTCAGCCCGAATCGCTGTTGTTCCAGTACTTCGCCCGTGTCGAAGTCCACATTTCGTTGACGTGCCGATGTAGGGTCCGCTTGTGCTTGCGCCAGATCGATGCCGCCGGGATCTTTAGCCACAGGCTGATCGGTTGCGTTGAGGACAATCCCCAGTTCCGATTCGTCGTCGATAGCAAACGTGAATCGGCCATTCAGCAATGTATTCTCGGCTTCGCTATGCGCACGGTAACCGTCGAACTCCATTTTCGAAATGTTAACGAGATAGTTCAGCCGTCCGGATTCACCGCCGACCTTCAATTGCATTTGATTGAAGTCGAACGCCCCAACGGACAGGCGCGTTTCGACGAAGGGAATGGCCGGGCCGCGCTCCGAGGTGACGTTGATAACGCCGCCCGATGCGTTGCCGTACAGCGACGATGAGGGCCCGCGGATGACTTCGATTTGCTGCGTGGAGCCAAGATCGATTGCGTCGGATTGGCCCTGTCCGTCCGGCAGTGATTCCGGTATGCCGTCGACGATGATCTTGACGCCCCGAATGCCGAAACTCGAACGCGCACCGAATCCACGGATTGCAATTCGTAGGTCGCGAGAAAAATTGTATCGATCCTGTATGAACACGCCTGGGACGCCGGCAAGCGATTCGTCTAAGGCCAGTTGCTGGCTGCCCCGTTGAATATCGTCTTTGGTGACTACGCTGATCGCTGCCGGAATCTCGTTGATTCGTTTATCCATGCGCGTCGCGCGCACGACGATTTCGTCGAGTTCCGCCGAATCGGTAGCCGAATCCGACGGAGCAGCGACCGCAAGGCCCCCAGCGGCATACGCCATGGCGGCGATAATCATCAACCTTGGAGTCACCCAGTATCTACTCGCTCGTGTCACGTGCTTTCTCTCGCCGTTATCTATTATCGTTAGACAGCATATCGCACTGCATGCGGCCAACTAGCGGGGTTTTGTTTTGCGCATCAGCGCCCCAGTCTTGGATTTTCCCGCGTTGGCATACGATCGCCCGCGGCGCCGAAATCAACGCGGCGCACGTAGCCTCGGAACGCTACCCATTTTAGACTTGGTCTACAAGGCCTTTGGGCGATCCGGAAACCGCATCGTTCAGAACTTGCTGACCCAGCAAGTGCCATTGGACACCAGCTGCAATAGAATTGCCCAGATTTTTATGAGCTTAACCAATGTCCATGCCCAGCAAACCACGAAAATCGAACGCTCGAAAATTGCTGATATCTCAGCTGAGTTGTGGTTTTCTCGCGCTGTCTTGCGCTGCTACGACACCCGAGCGCGAGACTTGCTCGCCATCAACCGACATCGTGCAAGTCGCTCCGGGCATGTATGTTCGGCCCGGCCATGCCGCAGTCGTATTCGAAGGTGACGAAATTGCAAACCTCGGCTTTATCGTCGGCGATCGCTGCGTTGCGATCATCGACACCGGCGGCAGTATCGCCGAAGGTCGAGCGCTGGATTGCGCAATCCGCGGCGTAACGGGTCGCCCCGTATGCTATGTGATCAATACGCATGTGCATCCGGATCATCTGCTGGGCAACGCGGCGTTCGTGCGACCGGGAGTTGAATTCATCGGCCATGCGAAACTACCACGCGCGTTGGCACTACGCGGCGATCTCTACCTCGAGCGTGCATCGGCTCACGCGGGCCACGAGCTTGACGCGTCGAATATCGTCTTTCCGGAACGCGTAGTCGCGGAGACGGTCGAATTAGATATTGGTGGACGCGTCTTGACACTGCGGGCCCACGATAGCGCGCATACTGACCACGATTTGAGCATATTGGATAGCAGAACGAATACGGCGTTTGTCGGTGACCTGGTGTTTTTGGAGCATCTGCCCGTCATAGACGGCAGCATCAACGGCTGGATCGACGAACTCGAGCAGTTATCGGCCATACCATTGGATTATGTCGTTCCCGGCCATGGTCCGACCAGCGCGCGCTGGCCCGCAGCGATGGCCCCGACGCTTCAGTATCTGACCGAACTGCGGGCCAAAGTCCGGGCCTGGATCGCGAAAGGTGGTGATTTGGCCTCGGCTCAAGCTACCATTGACGCACCGCAAAAAGCGCAATGGCCTTTGGTCGAGCGCTATCACGAGCGCAATGTGGGCGCCGCATTCGCGGAACTGGAATGGGAGGACTGAAACCATGTTGAACGGTCTGCACTCGAACGCGTTCGCCAGTCTACTCGCATGGTCAACCCTAATCCTGATGCTTGCACCGGTCGCGGGTGAGGCAACAACGGTCGAAGAGGACATGCTTTGGACCGGCGGTCTGCGAGACGCCTATTTCGGAGACCGTCCGATAACCGAATCGGATGATTTGATTGTGCTGGATATACCAAAGCGCGCCGAAAACGCGGCCATTGTGCCGATATCGATCACCGCACAGATTCCGCAGACGACCGATCGGTATATCAAAACCATTTATTTGATCATCGACAAGAATCCAGGCGCTCTAGCCGGCAAATTTCACTTCACACCGAAAAGTGGCCGCGCAGATTTGGCGTTTCGAGTTAGGGTCGATGCCTACACCCCGGTGCGCGCAATCGCAGAAATGAATGACGGCGAGCTGTACATGAGCCGGCGCTTTATCAAAGCGTCGGGTGGATGCTCTGCGCCCGCAGGTTCTGACCTTGATGCAGCAATGGCGCGGCTTGGCAAAATCAAACTCAAAACGCAAGGGGAAATGAAGCCTACCGAGCCGACACTGGCTCAGCTCATGATTAGTCACCCGAACCTTAACGGATTACAAATGGACCAGGTGACACGTTTGTATGCCCCAGCCCATTTCGTTCGCCACATCAAAGTCAGTTTGGACGGCGAAGAAGTCTTTTCCGCAGAGACTGGATTCGGCATCAGTGAAAACCCAAGCTTTCGATTTTACTTTGTGCCGGAAGGTGATGGCGAACTCACAGCAGACGTTACTGATACCAAAGACTTGCATTTCAGTCAGACCCTCCGGGTTTCGGCGCCTGGGCAGCAGAAACTCGCGCAGGAGTGAAGTCCATGCGATGCGCCACCCCGCTCGCAATCCTGACATTGGTATTAGCAACAGCCGGCACACAGCGGAGTGATGCAACGATCGACACCTCGGCCGCACGGCCGGCGGCGCCGGGAACCTATATATGGGTCGGCAGTCATCGTCTGCATTTGAATTGTATTGGCCAAGGATTGCCGACGGTCATTTTTGATTCCGGACTCGGCGGCAGCTCCTTAGACTGGGTGCGCGTCCAACCGGAGGTCGCTTCGTTCACGCGCGCCTGCAGTTACGATCGCGCGGGATACGGATGGAGCGATACGGGACCACTACCGCGCGATAGCGAAAATATTTCCCGCGAACTCGAAATTCTATTGGGCAATGGCAGTGTCCCGGCACCGTATCTACTTGTCGGCCATTCATTCGGCGGCTTGAATGTTCGGCTATACAGTCACAATAACCCGCAAAAGGTCGCGGGTATGGTACTTGTCGATTCCTCGCACGAGGATCAGTTTCGACGGTTCAAACAAGCTGGCGTGAAGTCAAGTGCACCGCGCGGTAATTCTTTCTTTGTGGGAAACGCTTTCCAGATCCCGGACGCGTTGCCGAAAGACATCGTTCCTGTCGCAAAATCTTTTGCAGTTTCACGCAGTAGTATGGCGGCTTTTCTAAGCGAACTACGGCATCTTCGCAATAGCGCGGAGCAGCTGCAAAACGCGCCGCTGTTGCCGAATGTTCCGGTCGTCGTAATTTCTCACAGCATCGATCAATTACGCGGCTCTGACTCGACAGCGGCACGCGCCAGAATCTGGATGGATATGCAATCCGAGCTTGCCGGTCGGGCAGCGCAAGGAAGACATGTGATTGCCGCAACCGAGGACCACTATATTCACTTGAGCCAGCCACAATTAGTGGTTGAATCAATCAGAGATGTAATCGAACGACTATAGTTTGATCGTATTAGCGTGGGATTGTCGGCGCATGACACACCCGCGGTTGCAGCACAAAACAATACGTCAGACAAATAAACGCAAGTGTTGTCGGAATCCAGCCGAGGTCTGAAACGACCGGCGTACGCCTGGCATACGCCTGCTGACGAAGGCCTTTGATGAACGCAGATGGCGAATCAATGCGGGCATAGTCGAGTCCCGTCTGCATCGCAAGTTCCCGCAAATAATTCTCCCGAAGCGACGATAGGTGTTCCTGGCCCAGCGCGATTCGGCGTGCGACGTCCACCATATTGACACCGACCATCGCCTCCCCTTGCTCCGTTGTCGCGCGTCCGAGACTGTAAACGTCAATCTGCATAACTTCGTCGCGACCCCAGTATCCAACGATATTATCGTTGTCGTCTAAATGCGGAATCCTGCTTGGCACGGGCCCGCCGATGCCGCCGATGAAACCTGCAACGGAACCCGGATCCCCACCATAAGGAGGCCTAATGTCTTTGTTGATCGGCGGCGCCTCGTGACCATCGGTGAGGAATACCAGGCGCGTATCGTGATCGCTTTTGTGCGCAGCGTCGATCGCAGAGTAAAGGCCCTTAGCAATTTCGCTGCGCGCTGCCCAAGCTATACGCCAATCGACCTTTTCGAGCATATCGTCTAACGCGCGATAGTGGTCGCAAACCTCGACCGGTGTAAACAAAACAAACGTGCGATGCTCGGCAAAGATTGCGAGCCCAACGTCTGATCCACACGGGAGTTCTTGGAAAGCGCTTGCGACTACCGACTTCGCAAACTCGAGTCTGGTTGTCGCCACATCGTCGAATTCGATGTCGTCCACGTTCATGCTTTGCGTAATATCCATGACAAACAGGTATCGATACGTATCGTGAGGCAGGCGAATCGACGAACGCGTCGTCGCGATGCCAAGCAGGAGCAAAGACAGAACGAGCCACGGCCAGGTCTGCACGGATAAGTAATTGACGGCGAATCGGTACGATTTCATGGCAAGGATTCGCGTGCGTTAATCTTGGTTATTGCCCGTGGACTCCGCTCGGGATTAAGTTCGCCCGTCGGATCAACCGGATCCGTTTCCGGAGCCACGATCAGTGCCAATTCCAGGTTGAATTTTGCATCCCAATATGTATTTTCGGCACGCAGTATTTCCTTGTAGTTTTCCTTCGCCAATTCGATCAGTGGCATTGCGAGGTCGTCATCACCAGTGTCACGCAAACGTAATGCCTCGCGGAAGTACAGATTCGCTAGATTGAATTTGATGTCCATCTGCAGCGAACTATTCGGCTGCGGCTCAATTGCCGCATAGGCTTTAACGGCTGCTCTAAAGTCTTGTTTGTGTTTGAGTGCATATGCTCTTTCGAACTGCCGGTGCGCGTTGTCCGGGCCGTCGACGACGGTTTTATCGTCTTTCGTCAGGGAGTCATTGAATCGCTGATGTTGCAGCAGTCGACTACCGTCGTAAGCGATCGCAATCAAGAGGGCAGCGACAAGTGCTGCCAGAGGCATGCTGAATTTGGAACTCACCATCGCTTAATCTCCGTTCGCTCTGCGAGCAACAGCATCGCAATCAATACCATTGCGGCAACGTAAAACCAGGACGCGATGTTCTTCTTTGGAACAACATCGAGGTAACGGATCGGTAGACTTTGCAGTTCATTTACTTCTGCGATCGCTGCGGCGAGGGCGTTCGGATCTTCCGCATCGAACGCACGGTATGGAGTCTCAAGCGTTTCAAAATAGTCGTGCAACACGCGCGCCGGCGCCACATCGTCCGGCGTGTCATCGGTGCTCCCAGCGATAATGCCGGGACTGTTTCTCGAACGGATATATAGCCAATAAAGCGCAACACGGTAGCGTTTTAACATGTCTGCTATGTGCAGACGCGTCGTCTGATCCAGTCTGGCCCCACCGTCTGAAACAAGCATAACGACTCGCGAACCCGTATACGGCTGCGCTTCAAAAAACCTGATGGCATTGAGGATTCCCGCGCCGACATCGGTCTCGGACAGCCCGCGGCCGATATTGCCCGCATCGATGGCAGCGCGGATGATCTGTGTCTTGTCCGTCAACGGCAGCACCTGTATTGGCTGCGTGCTGAATGCAAGCATCCCGTATTTATCATTGCGCCGGTCTGCGACGAATTGAGACAAAAGCCGCCGCGCAACCGCGCCTTTTGGCTCTGAACCTCGTGTCTCCAGCGGATTAGAAAATGGCTGGCCGCCAAACGGCTGATCCATGCTTCGGCTTCGGTCAAGCAGAAGAACGATCTGTGCGCCCTCCCCGATTCGTTCTATTTCTTTTTCGGGCAGAAATGGACCACTCAGCGCTAATGCAAGCAGTGCCAGCACTGCGCTGCGTGATAAGCGCAAGACAATTCCGATCAGCACAGAGACTTTATCGTCCGGGACCAGGGTAAGCGTGGAGTAGCGAACCAGCGCTTTTTCCGCCGTGAATAACGGCACCGCGGCAAGCACCAGTAGAAAGAGGACCCACGGGTACGCAACGGAAATATTCACGCTACGGATCTCTCAAGCCTGCGGCACCGTCGACATAGCTCGACAAGTTCCTGTAGTGACGTGGCTGATTCCGCGACCTCTGCGTTCTTGAAGAAAATGTCCTGAGACCTGGCGTAAAGCGCCACAAGCTCAGTTTTCAACATCGCAAATTTTGAGTTAGCGGCAAGGAAGTCCTGCAAATTTGCAGTGAAGACAACCCGGCCGGCCGTGGCGTTCATCGCCGCGTGAAACGTTTGCAGGCCGCGTCGGTAGATTTCGGGGTCAGCGTCCCGGCGCTGCAATTTGCGCAATTCGAGCAGCGCTTCGGAAAACGGGTATCGGTCGCGCTCCAGTCGTGGCAGCAAAAGCCGCCGATAAACGAAGTAAATCAGCAAGCCGACAAGCAGCAGCGTCGAAATTATCAGGCGGACACGCCGGGTAATGACCGGAATCGGTTGCGGCTTGCGATCCGGCCGCAAGCTGATAATTTCGTCTGCGTCTGAGGGCGTGATCGGCCCAATAGTAAACGTCCACGCTGGAAGGAAAACGGGAATGGAGTTCGCTTCGCCCGTCGTTAGGAATTCGAGCTGTGGAATCGTGACTGACGTCAGCTGTCGCGGGGCGTTAAAGATTTGATAATCGACGACGATGTGATACGTAACTCCGTTATTTCGATGCTCGATTTGGGCCTCTGCTCGCGATATTTCGAGCCAGTGGTTCAGTCGGCCGCTTGTCGGCAGGGTCGTCGTGTCGAGTCGATACGTGCCTGCGAGACTGAGGTGCATTTCATGTCGAATCGTTTCGCCAATCGTATATCCGAATTCTCTCGGTGTGACGATCCGAATGTCGGAAATCGCCTGCGCAACAAGCACCGGAGGAAGAAGGCATACGAGCGGCGTAATGCGCGACAATAACCGCATGAGCCGTGAATGTTGCCCCACGCCGTTACTCATTAAAGTATCGACTGACGGCTTCGGCTTCGAAACGATCGATAACATCGAGCGGCCGTAAATCGTAATCGGCAAGACAGCGTCTTATCTGCTCGCGATGCTCACATAGCCTCTGTTCGAAGCGAGTGGCCCATGAACGCCGCAGGAGTATTGTGCGTCGCGCCTGGGTCTCCGGATCATAAAGATGGGTAATGCCGGTGCCCGGGACCCGGCTATCCGCACTGTCGACGAGAATCACCGGGATTACGGCGTGTACGCAAAGAATGTTCAAAATATTGCGCAACAACTGAAGCGGAAGGAAGTAGTCCGATATTAAGAAGACCAGCGCGCGTGAGCCCGGAATTCGCTCGGCGCCCGCGAGCAGGCCCGACGCGTCTGCTCCCTTTGGCGCATAGCGGCGCAAACGCTCGCCGAGCTCTATGCCGGCACCACGGGCTCGGGTCAGCGGCAGCGAGAGCTCATCGCGTACCGTCGTATCGCAGGCCGTGAATGCAAAAGAATCGCCAACCAGTTGTGCCGAGTACGCTAGCGATTCGACAAACTCGATCAGCATATCGAATTTGCGTGCATGCCCAACAAAACTCATCGACGCAGATACATCGGCGAGCACGAACACGGGTACGATGCTGCGCTGCTTATAAACCCGAACCAGCAGCTGCCCAAAGGGATCTTTAAGCGAAGCGCGTAAGTCGAATCTGCGCGGATCGCCCGCATACAGTGGCGCTGTGCCGTAAACTTCGTACCCACCGCCGCGCTGCACACCTTGGTGGCTGCCCGGAAAGCACGACACGGCAGGCCAGGGAGCACGGTATTGAAACGCTGTCGCGCTCTCCATAGGTCGAGTCCTTATGCTCCCCAAAATACCTGGCTACGGCGCAGCGACCGATTGCAGTATCCGGTCTGTCAGTTGCTTCGCCAGTTCCGCTCGCCGCAGTTCGAAGGCCGGCCTAAAAAATATCCGGTGTGCCACTACCGCAAAAAACACCTCGTGAATGTCTTCAGGTAATACACTGGCCCGTCCGTTCAACCAGGCGGCCACCCGCGCCGCCCGCAGCAGGTAACTCATTCCACGCGGACTGACGCCTGCCTGAATCAGTCTCGACATTTCTGTGTCTTCAAGCACGATACCAAAAGCACCCGGGTCTGAACTCGCGCGACAGAGATTGAGAGCGTATTGCTGGATCGCATCACTCGTCTGTATGTTGCCCTGAATAACCCGGGAAACTCCATTCAAGTCGCGGTAGTCAACGATGTCCGCAGGAACCTGATTTAGCAGTCGTTCCGTATCGTGAAATCGTGTGTCTACCATTAGCTGTTGCAGCAACGTCACACCCGTCGGCGAATTAATTTCAATTTCCATCAGGAAACGGTCACGCGCAGCCGCCGGAACCTCAAACGTTTCCTCACGTTCAACTCGATTGCGATCGGCGACGACCAGCAGGTGGGGAAACCGATATTCACGATTGAACGCCGAAACAGTGCGCTCAGCCATGACGCGTAGCATCAACGAATGCATCTGCGGTCGGGCGCGATTGATCTCGTTGAAAAAAAACATCGCAAGCGCTTCGCCGTGTTTCAGCAGCGGTCCCGGGGCAACTTGCGGTTTTCCATCCGCACTGACATACGTGTGGTAAACGAGGTCACTCGGCATGAGGTCGACGGTGCCTTCGATACGTTCGTAACCACCGCCAAGTGTGCGGGCAACGGCGCGAAGCAGAGTCGTCTTGCCAACACCGACGCTGCCCTCAAGAATGACGTGGCCACGAGTAAACGTTGCGATGCAAAGCAGTCGAATTGGTCTGTCCTGCCCGACCATCACCGTCCTGACCGCCGCTTCGATCGCCAGTGCCTGGGCGTGCCAGTCCGCAAGCTGCTGATCCGCGTTCAAAATACCTCCCACGAAATTACTTCAATTTCTTTGCGATAAATATTGATTTTTAGGGACATTTTTACTTTTGCGTATCGCAAAGCCTGGCCGAGTATCCGTTGTGGGCTGACATGGCAAATTTGCTCTGCTAGCATCTACGTAGAATCAGTATAAAAGTAATTCCGGGGGTTTTGGGGTTGTGCGGATTGTGGTTGTCACGACCATCTTTTTTACCGCTTGGCTACCGTTCCCCGCCCACGCAAACGACTTTCCAACTCAGGCTCGAGTGGAATACGTGTTGCGTTGCATGGATTCCCGTGGGGGACAGAATTACGAAAATTTGTATTCGTGCATATGCGTCATTGACAAGATAGCAGAGACGCTCGCCTATGACGAATACTCGGAGGCAGAAGTGTTCGCGCAGTTGCGCTCAACGCCTGGTGAACGCGGGGGCGTATTTCGCGATCCTGATCGAGCAAGTCTGCTAGTCAAAAAATTGAAAGATGTCACCGAAGTTGCGGAGAAGTCGTGCTTCGTGGCATTGAACGGACATACCGCCGATTAGGGAGTAGCAACGCGGTCGTTATTTGAAAAGGGCAAATTGCTGCCATTGATGGATTAACAAGGCAATGCGATATGCGGCGGTTCCACGCTAGATCGGGCGCGGCCGTTAAAATTTTAAATCGATCATCGGAGGAGCGACATGACGAAGCGTTTAGTTGCAACACTTAGCATCGCACTCATGCTAGCAGTGCCAGGGATATCGAGTGCAAACCCTGAGCTGATGAAGCTCATGGATAACCCAGACAACTGGGCGAGTTGGGGGGGCGATTACGCCGGCACCCGTTACAGTAAACTGAATGAGATCAACAGCCGAAACGTTGGCGATTTGCAGGTAGCCTGGACGTTTTCGACCGGAGTTCTGCGCGGGCACGAAGGCGGGCCATTGGTCATTGGCGACACACTGTATGTGCACACGCCGTTTCCAAATAAGGTGTTCGCCCTTGATCTGAACGATCAGAGCATCATTTGGCGATATGAGCCGAAACAGAATCCGGACACCATTCCGGTGATGTGCTGCGACACGGTCTATCGTGGTCTGGCGTATGGCGACGGGAAAATCTTCCTGCAGCAGGCTGATACGCACCTGGTGGCGCTAGATGCCAAGTCCGGCAAGATGATCTGGCGCGTCAAGAACGGGGATCCAAAGAAGGGCAGCACCAACACCAACGCGCCGGTCGTCATTAAAGACAAAGTCATAACCGGTATCAGCGGCGGTGAGTTCGGCGTGCAGGGATTCCTGGCAGCTTACAACACCAGTGACGGATCGCTCGCATGGAAGGGCTATAGCACCGGGCCGGACGATCAGACGCTGATCGATCCACGCAAGACCACGCACCTCGGCAAGGCGGTCGGCAAGAACTCCGGCACCAAGACCTGGAAAGGCGATCAGTGGAAGATCGGTGGCGGCACGACTTGGGGCTGGTACAGCTACGATCCGGATGTCAACCTGGTGTATTACGGCACTGGCAATCCAAGCACCTGGAATCCTGTGGTCCGCCCTGGCGATAACCGCTGGTCCATGACAATCTTCGCCCGCGACCTTGATACAGGTATGGCTAAGTGGGTGTATCAGATGACGCCCCACGACGAGTGGGACTATGACGGCATCAACGAGATGATCCTCGCCGACATTAAGGTCAAAGGCAAAGACCGCAAGGTCCTCGTGCACTTTGATCGTAACGGATTCGGATATACGCTCGATCGTATAACCGGTGAGCTTCTCGTCGCGGAGAAATACGATCCCGCGGTCAACTGGGCAACTCACGTGGACATGAAGTCGGGTCGGCCGAAAGTTGTTGCGAAGTACAGCACTGACCAGAATGGTCAGGACGTCAACACGGAAAACATCTGCCCAGCCGCATTGGGAAGCAAGGACCAGCAACCAGCGGCGTTCTCGCCGCGTACCAACCTGTTCTACGTGCCGACAAACCATGTGTGCATGGATTATGAGCCGTTCGAAGTGGAATACACGGCCGGTCAGCCTTATGTTGGTGCGACGCTTAGCATGTTCCCGGCAGGTCGAGTCACAGGCGACGGGACCAACAACCTTGGCAACTTCATCGCCTGGGATGCGTCAAAAGGCAAAATTGTTTGGTCTTTGCCTGAGCGCTTCTCTGTATGGAGCGGTGCGTTGGCGACGGCAGGAGACGTCGTGTTCTACGGTACGCTCGAAGGCTATCTGAAAGCGGTTGATGCCAAGACCGGTAAGGAACTGTACAAGTTCAAGACACCGTCTGGAATCATCGGCAACGTGAACACCTGGAACCACAAAGGCAAGCAGTACATCGGCGTGCTCTCCGGAATCGGCGGATGGGCCGGCATTGGTATGGCTGCAGGCCTGGAGGGCGACACCGATGGGCTCGGTGCGGTCGGCGCATACAAAGCGCTGGACAAATATACGCAGCTTGGCGGAGTAATGACGGTATTTGCTCTGCCGGATTAATCTGCGGCGCCTTATCGACGGATTGTTAATGATTAGACCCCCGGCCGCATGCGGCCGGGGGATTTTTTTGACACAACAATGCTTCGGAATACCATGAGATTACATAGCTTAAATCGAGCGTATAGACCGAAATCGATACACATGATGTATATCACGATACCGTTGCTGCTGGTCGCTTGCGCGATGGACCAAACGCAAAATCCTCAGCCCGGAAACGCAAATTCGGTGGCAGCCGAAAATACGGCAGGCACGGCGAAGTCTGCAGACGTGGAATCAGGGTCCGACGCAGCGGCACCGTACTCGGTTGAATGCGGACAGGTTAATGACGCCGGTGAAGCATTTTGTTATGTCGATGCCGATACCTATATCGGCTGGCGAACTTTCCACGGTTTTTGCCATGTCTGTCATGCGCAGGACGCTGTGGGCAGCACATTTGCGCCGAACTTGCTCGACCGAATGCGAGAGTCTGATATGACGCGGGATCTATTTGTAGACAGACTGGCAAACGGATTCACCGGACAAGTGGGCGTAATGCCTCCCTGGAAAGACAATCCGAATGTCAGTAAACGCTATAATGAGCTATTCAGTTATTTGCGGGCTCGCGCTGACAAGGCATTGCCGCCGGGTCGACCGAAAAGGTTTCCAAAATAAGATTAATGAAGGTCCGTAGCTCTATATATCGCCAAGGGCTGTTGCTAATTGTCGCATGTGTCCTGTCCAGCAATTCATCGGCCAACGAAGGACGAGCATTTCGAGTTTGCGCTGATCCTAACAACTTGCCTTTGTCGGCAAAGTCGCTTGACGGCCTGGAAAACAAGATCGCAGAAATCTGGGCCAAGAAACTTGGCTTGCCGCTGCAGTACACCTGGTTCCCACAACGGCGCGGATTTATCCGTAACACCCTAAAAGCATTGAATGAATCGGGAAGCGCTTACAAATGCGATGTCGTGATGGGCGTCGCGGCCGGGTTCGACCAGCTTGCGACGACGATGCCTTACTATCGATCAACATACGCGCTGGTCTTCGTAAAGGGACGCGGCCTTGACGATGTGACAAGCGGTCGGCAATTCGTCAACTTGAATCCAGAAGTACGTGACCAGCTCAAGATTGGCGCGTTTACGCCGACGCCCGGTGTCAAATGGCTCGCGCGTTATGGCATGACGGAACAACTGGTCCCATTCCTCGCCATGTCTGGCGATCCGGAAGCGTACCCGGGCGAGATCATCGAAAAGGAGCTCGCCAGCGGCAACCTGGATGCTGCAATTGTATGGGGGCCGATAGCCGGTTTCTTTGCCAAACGCTCAGAAGTAGAGATGGTCGTAATTCCCCTCGTATCGGAGCCTGGCATTCAATTTGATTTCGCGATTTCTGCGGGTGTCAGGTACGGCGATGGCGAACGCAAAGACGTATTGGAAGGACTGATCCGCTCGACGGCTGCGCCGATGCGAGAAGTGCTGGAAGCATACAACGTCCCATTGCTCGATCCTGTACGAGCCACAAATACCGCTCAGTTGCCCGATGACGATTAGGCCGCGACGTCGAAAAGCCAGCGTGGCAATTAACGTCTATACTGAAAGGTGACTGGCCGATCGCAAACTTTGCGCGGTCAATTGGGAGGTTCGGAGGACACAATAATGAGTAGCAAATTCGAAAAAAATCTTTTTCTCAATCTACTGATTGCGACGAGCATGGCGCTTTTCGGTGTCAGCTCGGCACATTCTCAGGAGGTCGAGGGCGGCACGCTCTATGGGGACATGCTGACGGTTACGCAGGATATGTTGGATCACGCAGCGGGTGATTCCAATAACTTCCTGCATACCAACGGTAATTACAAGCAGACACGTTATTATCCGGGTCGCCAGATTAACGTTGGCAATGTTGACCGATTGAAGCGCGCTTGGACGTTTGAGACAGAAATTGTCGAGTCTCTGGAAACGACGCCAATTGTCGTGAACGGCACCATGTATATCACGACGTCATTCAACCATGTCTATGCGTTGAATGCGGAAACGGGCAAACAGATCTGGCATTTCAAACACAAAATGGGTCCGATCACGACCTATTGCTGCGGCCCGAATAATCGCGGTGTATTTCCATACGGCGATCGACTGTATATGGGCACGCTGGATGCAAAACTCGTGGCACTAGACGCCAAAACGGGGGCGCTCGAATGGGAAGTCCAGATAGCCGATCCCGAACTCGGCTACAGCGAAACAATGGCGCCGACCGCGGTTGACGGAAAAATCCTTATCGGAACTAACGGCGGTGAGTATGGAATTCGGGGATTCGTCAAGGCCTACGATGCGAATTCCGGCAAGCTGTTATGGACTTTTAACACGACGCCCGAGAAGTCCGTTGGCGTATGGGCCACCAAGGATGCAACCGGTCGGGACATGTTGCGAGATATCAAAGCTGAAAAAGCAGCACTGAAAAAACTTGGTGATCCTTATAAGACACTTGGCGGCGGTGTTTGGCAGAACATGGCGATCGACCGGGACTCGGGGACTGTGTATTTCGTCGTCGGTAATCCATCCCCCGACCTGTATGGTGCGATTCGGCCGGGGGACAACCTGTACACAAATTCACTCGTGGCGGTCGATTTGGATACGGGTGACTACAAGTGTCATTTTCAGTACATCGCGCATGACGTATGGGATCTCGATGCGGTGAGTCCGCCGATATTGACGACCGTTTCGGATAAACGCGGCAATTCGGTGAAAGGCGTGCTGCATGGTGGTAAGACCGGTTACGTCTATGTGCACCGCGCAGATGACTGTAGCCTGATCCGCTTCTCCGAGCCTATGGTCAGTCAAGAAAACCGCTGGGTCCTGCCAACCACAACGGGCGCACGCATGTTGCCGGGTGCCAACGGCGGGGTGGAATGGTCACCGATGGCCATCGATCCGAACCTTAATTTGGCGTATGCGATCAATCTGCATCAGCCAATGACCTACCACGTCGAAGAAACACCGTATCCGGGTGGCAAACTTTGGCTTGGTGGCGCGTTCAAAGTCATCCCGTCCGAGCAGCAATGGGGCAATATCACCGCAGTCGACTACAACACCGGGCGCATTAAATGGAAGGTCAAAACTCAGCAGCCGATGATAGGCGGCATTTTGGCGACTGGCGGCGGTCTCGTATTCACCGGTGAAGGCAATGGTTGGTTTCGGGCATACGATTCAGCGTCAGGTGAGCTTATGTGGCAGTACAAGGCGAGCGCCGGAGTCAATGCTCCACCCGCTTCATTTAATGTCGGCGGCAGCCAATACATCGTCGTCGGAGCAGGCGGTAATGTGCAACTTGATTTCAAGCGCGGAAATCAAATACTCGCCTTCAAGCTCGACAGGTAGATCGATAGGCATTGAACGTAATCCCCGGCGGCCGACATTTCTTGGCCGCCGGGATTTTTTCGAAGCGATCGACACCGTGGCGGAACCGATCGAAGTGAATGCCGGTCAAAACCGTTGTCGGCTTCACGCGAGATTGTCCATGCCTAGCAAATATTTAAATTTCTTTTTATTCCTGTGTTGCAGCAGCTATTTGGGCCCGGTTATTGCGCTGGCCGACGATGCTAATTGCGATGAATTCGCGCCCGTCGCCGGGATACTCAAATCCTGCGAAGTCTGTCACGGCGAAGGCGGAGCATCGACTCAACAACAGTACCCGATCTTAGCGGGGCAAGAGTTCTACTACCTCTACGTTCAACTTAAAGACTTCAAATCGGGACTTCGTGCAGATCCGATTATGGGGCCACTGTCCTCTGCGCTTGATAAAGAGTCCATGCAACTTATTGCCAAGTATTTTTCAGCGCAGGAATGGCGAGATACGGAATACATGAATCAGGAACAGGCGACTCAAACCGCTAAAAGCGTCATCACGGCGGGACAATGCGTCGCTTGCCATTTGGGTGCATTTCACGGTAACAGTCGTGTGCCGCGGCTTGCGGGGCAGCATCCGGAATACCTTGCGAAGACGATGCTGGATTTCAAGTCGAAAGCGCGACAAAATTCGCCAGCCAAAGGGTCGCTGCTGGCATCATTCGCCGACCAGGAATTGGTCGATGTCGCTGAGTATTTAAGCAGCCTCTAGCACCAGCCTCATTGCAGCTGTTGCTCGAGAACACGAGCTGTTTCCGTGTGACCAGCAGACAACGCGAGATTTTTCGCTGTTTCACCATTGTTATCGCGTAAGTTTGTGTCGCTATCCTGATCCACTAAGTGCCGGACCACAGCCGAATGGCCTTGTTCGGCCGCCATCATCAACGCGGATTTGCCACGGTCGTCGACTAGGTCTACGGCAGCACCGCGCGCCGTTAGCATTTCGACAACGTCGCGATGGCCATAACCTGCTGCCCACATCAAGAGCGTGAGCTCGTGCGAGTACCGCGCATCGACAGAAATTGTTGGCCCATTATTTGAGTCCAATAGTTGTCGGAGCATGTGCGCATCACCATTGGCAGCGGCATAGACGGTGCTGGTTTTGCCCGTGCTATCGACGAAATCGGCCCTAGCACCACTTTGCAACAGCAGTTCGGCAATCGCGGCATGCCCGTGGAATATCGCGCTCGACAGCGGCGACACCTGTTTCATATTAACGAGATTGGGATCGGCATTTTGCTGGAGAAGGAATCTGACGACATCGAGTGTGCCATTGCCCGCCGCCTCAAATAACGGTGTATTCCCGTTAAGGTTGGCCTGATTCGCGTCCGCTCCAGCCTCAATTAGGACCCGGGCTGTCTTCACATGCCCGCCTCGCGCCGCATAAATTAAAGCGGTGTTGCCGAAGCGATCGCGAGTGGTAATGGATGCGCCATCCGACAGACTCGAGGCGACAAGTTCCCACTCCCCTCGTTTTGCCGCATCAAGCAGACTCAGGTTCAGCGCTCGCGGATCAGTTGCAGCGGTCGTTGTGCCAACGCCAACTAAGAGAATGACAATACATTTGAGGAATATTCTTGTTGCCGTTGTCCGGCACCGCATCAGCACGTTTTTGCCCTCTCACGTTTGTTTTCTCAAAATTATACGCACATAGTGCTATCGTTCGATATTGACATTCTGAAACGAGAGATCGACTACTGTGCGAAATCTAGTAATTTACCTGATGATTTTACTGTCGGGAACCGCGTTCGGCGAAGATGCAGTCGAGGCGGCCGCGAGTTGTGTTGTCGTTCATGAAAAAGACGCACAGGCCGAAAAAACGACAACCTGCTTCGAGAATATCGCACTGGAGAGAACATCGTTCGAATCTGGCGTTTGCCAGTGGAAGAGTGACGCTCAGGCCGTAGCGGATGTACAAACAACGACACAGTTTGTAGCACAATGCCCGGCGACTTACAGCGCCTTCTGCGATCGACTAGTACTGGGCCCGCAGATGATCGCACCGGTGAAAATTTTCATTTACGATCGATCGGTGCAAGTTTTGGAACGGGCGAAGAAGCAATGCCTGAGCGGCGGTGGTAAGTGGACCATAAATGAATCGGATTAAGTAGTATTACGGATAGTGACATCAATCGGCGCCAATTACTGTCTAGCCATGCACGAGACCGGAACATTCGGCTGTCGTCGACAGCGGTTGTCGCCGACTTTGAGGCAGCGCGTGCTGCTGGGTTTCGTGTTGGCTTTTTTCGCATGCGTCGTTTCGGCACAGGAATATGACGCGCTCCCCTACTCGGTCGAGAATGGCGCAGTCGACGAATCGACCTACCTGGGCTGGCGGATCTTTCACTCGACCTGTCATGGCTGCCATGGTGTCGATGCCACGGGCACTAGCGTTGCTCCGGATCTTACCGAGCGCGTTAAGAAGCTATCGTCCCGGGACTTCAGTATCAAAGTGTTATCGCGATATCGCATCACCATGAGCGCTGAAGCGGCTGCTGGCGACGATCAAACGGAGATGCGTGCAGCATTCCTGGAGCAGGTGTTGCGCCGCGAACGCGGTGAGGTCCTGATGCCGGCGTGGGATCAAGATCTCAACGTCCGCCCACATGTGCTGGATATTTACGCCTACCTTCGCGCTAGAGCCGATGGGGCTCTCGGGCAGGGGCGTCCGCAACGGCAATCCGACAACGATTAGAGCCATTGTCTGACTATCCGATCCGTTTGCGCTAAAATTGTAATTGCCGCACGGAGAAACTAAAACCCAAAAACTCTGAGGTAACTAGCTATGACTACTCCGACGTTACATCCCTCTATCGATAACGGCATCCAGCCCGGTAGTGACGACTTTGCCGGTGGAACGTTGAAATGTAAATGCGGGTCCGATCCCGTCGAGGTCACAATTAAGTCTCAATCGGCGCACAACCATGTATGTGGCTGCACCAAGTGTTGGAAGCCCAAGGGCTCGTTGTTATCGATGGTGGCCGTTGTTCCCAGGGACAGCGTCAGCGTCACCGCCAACGAAGATAGACTTGCTATCGTCGATGAATCGGCGGCGATTCAGCGGTATGCCTGCAAGACCTGTGGCGTGCACATGTACGGGCGAATCGAAAATACCGGACATCCGTTCCATGGTCTGGACTTCATCCATACGGAACTGTCGGACGATACGGGTTGGTCAGCGCCGGAATTCGCCGCTTTCGTCTCATCTGTCATTGAAGGCGGATATCCCGCAGACGGCATGGATGACGTTAGAGCGAGACTGCGGGTGTTGGGTCTGGAGCCTTATGACTGCCTGTCACCGCCGCTGATGGATGTGATCGCCACGCACGCTTTTAAGTCGGCGTAATCTGACCGCAACGCGCGTGTATTCCGAGCCCGATGAGCTAGGGCCCGGCGAACTGCGCATGCTCAACATCTTGGTGTCAATTCAACAGGCGAAAAAATGACCACAGCACAAACCTCCATCTCGCAATGTTCCTGCCTGCAACTGCTCATCGGCTTAGCATTCCTCGGCGGCTGCGACCCGGCGTCGAAATCCGACGTCGATGCCCCGCTGTCGGAGACAAGCGAACAGGCCGCATCCGTGCGAGAAATGCCCGAATGGCCCACGGATGGCGATCTGGTCTATGTCAGCAACGAGGATTCCGGCGACGTCACGATCATTTCGACCGCGACCAATCAAGTCGTAACATCGATCAGCGTGGGCCGCCGGCCGAGAGGCATCAAGGTCAGTCATGACGGGAAAAAACTATTTGTCGCGTTGTCGGGCTCGCCCAAATGCCCTCCGTCCATGCCGGACGAAGAGTGCGAAAAGCAGGCTACCGACAAAACCAAAGATGGCATCGCCGTCGTTGACTTGCTAACGGCCAAGCTGGAGCGTGTGTTGCCGGGCGGCTCGGACCCCGAACAGTTCGATATCAGTGCCGACAACCGACGTCTGTTTGTCTCCAATGAAGACTCAGACCAGGCAACCATTGTCGATACCGTCAGCGGCGAAGTCTTAAGGACGATTCCGGTGGCACGTGAACCGGAGGGTGTGAGAGTCAGCCCTGATGGCGCATTGGTGTATGTTACGGGTGAAACCGATCACGATGTCACGGTGCTCGATGGCACCAGTGGCGCGGTCGTCGCAACCATCGGCGTCGGTTTGCGCCCGCGTGATGCGGTGTTCGCATCAGACGGATTGAGAGCGTTTGTATCAGCCGAACTAGCACACTCGATCGCCGTGGTCGATGTTAAGAAGCACGACGTTGTCGCGACAATCGAACTGGACGAGACGGCCAAGCCCGTGGGCATGGCAGTCACATCCGACAACCAGCGCCTCTACGTGGCCAACGGTCGCGGCAAAACGGTTTCGGCAGTCGATCTGACTACCTTCGACATCATAGGCACGGTCGAAGTCGGCCCACGACCCTGGGGTATCGGCCTAACCGATGACGAGCGCTTCCTGTACACGGCGAACGGCCCATCGGACGATGTGTCCGTCATCGATACCGAATCGATGCAAGTCATTGCCACGATCAAGGTCGGCGAGACGCCGTGGGGTATTGCGATTGGACCGATCCCGCGCTAGTCCGGAAAATCAAGTCGCAGCGGAGGCGGTGCGGCGACGCAACCAGCCGTCAAGACCCCAGATCATACCCGCGCGGGTGAAGAAGAATGCGAGAAAAGCCACAATCATAAATAGCTTGAGTCCGTGTCTGGGAAACGGCAAGCCCAGAGCAGCAAGCTCATAAACCACGAGCAGAAATAGTCCGCCGACTGCCGACGTCCTGGTCAAAAAGCCGAACGTCAGCCCGATGCCGACTAGCCCTTCACCAACCGCGGTCAAATGCGCGAGCAATTCTGCGTTGGGAATTAGAACGTCGTGCAGTAATGCTTGGAGTAAAGCGATGGGATTCGATTCTGCATACCCTTCGAGAATACGCGGTAGAGTCTCAATCCATCGCCCGGATGCCATTGGCATTGGCAGTACACCACCGAGCAGTAACCATTTGCTGCCGATCGCTTTGATGAACCAAGCGCCGGTTGCGATCCGCAGTACGGCCAGCCAGCGGTCAGGGTGTTGCATGAGGCTAGAAGCGCTCAAGACCCCACCTCTGTCGGCATGTGATTGTGCCACGATTCACAACGCTCGCAGAGTAATGCCGACAAATACGGCGCGCGGCGGCGCGGGCCCGACAAAACGGGGGTTTGTGAAATCTTCTAACAGGGGCACTTCGACTTCACTCGGCTCCTCTCCCAACAAGCCGAACGTCTCAAACTTCTGGTCAAACAGGTTGGACACTCTCGCAAACAATTCAATATTGTCATTGATGCTATAGCGACCACGCAGATCAACAACGGCATAACCGTCCAGCGTATCAACCTGGTTGGACTCATCACCTCGAAGCACCTGATCGGAGTTGTACAACACATCTAGGCCAACACTCGAGTTAGCAGACACCGCATAGTCGGTACTGAGTTTCAGAATATGCTCAGACAAACCTGGTATGCGGTTACCGGAGCGGACCCTGATTTGACCGTCTTCGTCCGCGAACGGATGGTTTGGGCTTAGTACCTCGAAATCGTCTTCGAATGTGGCATCGAGGTAAGTGTACGCAAGGACCCAGTCGGCCCGCTCCGTCTCCCCCGCGAGCCGTCCCTCGATGCCGATGCGCCGGGTTTCGTTAACATTGGCAAACAGACCAGTGGAGCGGCCGGTTGTCTGAAAGATAATGTCGTCCTTGTTGGTTGAATGAAAGAATCCCAGATGGTATTCGGCCGCACCCACTTCACCACGAATTCCGCCCTCGAAGCCCTTCGTGACTACTTCATTCAACGGCGGATCCGCCAGGAACGCATTGGGCAGCCGGCATTCAAACTCGACATTATCGGGATCCTCGCCCTCGGCGATAGCAATCGCCACCGCCAGATCGAAAACACCGTCGTTGCAGGCCAGTTCTATCGGCGTGGGCGCGCGGCTCGATTCACTGTAGTTGCCGAAAACGTTTGCTTTCTTCGAGACTTGGTAGGTCACTCCTATAGCGGGATTGAAACGCGAGAAATTGTGCTTGCCATTTAGCTCACGTCGTTCGCCGGAGCGGTCGAGGAGTTCCACGTCGGTATCGTTGAAGCGCCCGGACGCCGTTAACGTGAGCCGCTCCGTTAACTCCATTACATCCATGAAATAGAGACTCAAGGATGTCGTCTCCGCGTCGACGTCGGTCTCGAATTCGTCCACAAACGTCCCTGTACCCAGTCCCGTCGTACTGCGAGTAATCGGATCTAGAAAGGACAACTCGGTTTCAGATTCAAATCGGGAATCGCCGGCAAATAATGCAACACCGAATATAAACTGGTTGGTTCGATTAAAGAGATCATTGCTGAACGACAATTGAATGTCAGTGCCGTAGCTTTCCTGATTCCGGTTGCTGACGTTTTCGATCGCTTCATCGGCAAGCACACCAGTGCCGGAAAGTTCACCAGTAAGATCTTCTACATTGAAATCTCCATCGATTCCCATTCCCGCGGCCGTATCATTCAAGAAGGCCTCTAGCGCCGCAGCATTGGTGAACTGACTTTGACAAATATCGTCCTCGTCAAGCCCAATCTCTTCGAGTCCATCGTCTTCAAGGCCTTCGAGCAGGGCGTCAGCACCGCCCAATTCACACACAGCTAATTCACTCACGTCTCCATTTAGTGAATCCGTTTTGTTCTCGCGGTAGAAGGCATTCGCACTGAGCATGATCGCGTCGGTGAAGTTATGAGAGCCGTCAATACTCAGCATCGTCATGCCGTTTTCAGTGCGATCAAGCCCTGTAAAGATAGTATCCCGGTCGATGGCCAATAGCTCAACCGGGAGCGGGCCGTTGCCGAGTAAATTGCTGTCGCCATGCTGTAAATTAAGATTCAGTTTGGAGTTGGCATCGAGCCACCCGATGCTGCCGTATAAGTTGACGGCGTCAGATTCAGATTGCTCGCGCCAGCCTTCTTCATCGAAATAATGTACGTTGACAAAATATCCCCAGCTGCCGTTATTGCCACTGCTGTCGACGGAAGCCACAATGCGGTCGAAGGAGCCACCCGATACCTTCAAGCTGTGACCTTCAGTGTTGAATCCATTTTTCATCTGAATCGTGAGAGCGCCGCCAAGCGTGTTCAAACCGAACACGGGATTCGTGCCGCCGATCAGGTTTATACCGTGAATGGCCGACTGCGGTATCAAATCCCAATTGACCGTATCGCCCAGTGGTTCATTGATACGCACACCATTTTGGTACACGGCTAATCCCTGCGCCAAACCAAGCAGCGGCGATGCCGTGTAGCCCCGAAACTGCACATCCGGCTGCAATGGATTGTTTTGCGCCTCATTCACGCTAACGCTGCCGAGCTTGTAGTTGAGGAAGTCACTCAGAGCAAGGCTCTGTGCGCGTTCGATATCTTCCGCCAATGCGGCTTGCACGTTATACGGAATTTTGTCCTCAGGCAGACCCACACTTTGGCTCGGCGTGACCCCGAATACGATGATTTCCTCATCTTGCGCGATTGCGTCGGCTGTGATGAGAATAACAATGAGCCACGGAAGCGCCGTTGTTTTTATTGACTTTGCGCAGAGAATTTTCGTTTCCAGTCTATGCAGCCGACAATCTGCCAGGCAATACTAAACCTTCACAAACCATAACGGCACTTACGCTTCGTTGATCGCTGCCGCGATCTGCGCGGCCAGTGATTCGACGCCCTTCTCGGTTAAGCGTTTCTGCGTGCCCTTGACCTCGACGACAAGGTCCGCAATGGGCCGCTCAGTCTTCGTGTCTATTACGAGTGCTTTGAAGTAAACAAACAAAAAACTCGCCTTATGCACCCGTCCTACGATGACCCAGTCGCTAGCAGCTTCACGCCCGAGCTCGGCCGCAACATCGTGGTGTTCGAAGAGATATCCGGTTCCCTTGTCAGCCGTTTTCTGGGTTTCCGATTCGATGGTCACCAGCTGGAACCCGTATTGAGTACCCAGGATTTGACGTAACATCGGGCCGATCGACTCCGTACGCTCCTGTTCCGCAGCCAAGCCGGGCGCGAGTGTCAGATCATAAAGCTCGAAATCAAGCACGGCGATCGCAGATTCGCTCGCTGGCGCCGCATTTACAGGCGCTGCCGCCAACTGCGTTGCGATGAGAACAGCACAGCCGATAACGACGCCTCGTAGAGGCATCAAGCGTCGACCTTGCCGCGAAGCGGTCCAGTGTGTCGCTGGCACATGCATTCTAAATTTCTCCTCCTGTCTGGCTCGCCTAGCTGCCAGAGTTCAGCATGGCAGAATTAGAGTTATCGGACAATAACCGGCCGGTCCGATAGACGCGCCGCGATCATCGATAGCCAAAGCGTGCGACCGAGAGGGTTTGTGGTTTCGATAATAAATCAATATTTTCAAAGGGTAACGCCGTCTTCGGCTTGTTCGCCGACATCAAACACTTTCGGATTCCGGGTTCATAATGGATGGGCAACCAGATTATCGCCCTCGGCATGCCCTTCGGCCTCCAGAAATTGGGCTGAGGCGATGGAGCCGACGGTAAAGCGACTTTTGGGAAAGTGAAACTGAGGGCCGGCTCAATACGGTAGCCCATCATGTGTTTGAAAGTAACGCGCGATGTGAGTCTCTTGTCTCGCTCATGCCAGATTCTATTTGGCAGACGCACCTCGGTCGAACCACGTCGGATAATTGCGTAGCGTCTCACGAAATTCGGCAGCCCGAAGTTCGATCCAATTGGCAACATTGTCCGGCCCATTCAGCTGCAAGGTCATCTGCACGCTGGCGTGAAACTGAGCAGCCGCGATCGAAGATTTAGGCACATTGTGGATTTCCGCGAAGGTTTTCGCTTGCTCGTAAAATAGCTTCGCGAGTTTTTTCTCGTCCACCTTTAGTCCTCAGCAGAACCGAAACACTACTTGATACTTCCCGGTATCGGCCGGGCTTTGTGTTACTTGAGTCTCGCGGTGTTTGACTAATCTAAAGTTCCTCAAAACCGTGCCGATACGCACAAAAGACATAGGAGCGATTGAAATGGACATCACAGGAATTTCAGCGTCGACCGGCGCGGCGGCACCGTTAACGAGGCAGGCTGACATCCAGCCCCAAGACCAGGGCAGATCGCCGAGCGAAATACGCCATGAACATTCCCACGGCCGACGCGGGCATCATGGACGCGCACTCGGCATTTTTCGACAGGAATTGCGAATCACACTGAGAGCACAGTTTCACGCCAGATTCGCGGCCGCGCAGCAGGAATATCTGCAATTGCATAGCCGACCAACATCTGACGATGTCGCCAGCGAAGCGCTAGGTAGCGCGAAACAGCTCGTCGACGAAGCACCGACCACAGCCGCGAAATCACTCATTACGTTTCGCGCGAAAGTGCATGAGGCCGCGTCCTATGTCCGGCAAACGGTCGGCGCCCAGGACGACGTTGCGGAAGTCGACGACGCGCTTGCGAAAGTTGACGAAGGCCTTGATGCGTTTGATGAAGAAGTCGCAGCTAACCGGGAATCGTCGGCATCTGTGCTGGCCGTGGACACGCGCAGCAAGCAACGATCGACGATTCGTATTCGGACGCAGGAAGGCGACATCGTCAAGTTCGACCTAAGACGTGTGGATGAGTTATCGGCCAGTGATGTCGCAGTTTCGAATGGCGATGACTTCGCATCCGTCACCGAAGTCGAAGTATCCAGCCGGTCGCGCTTGATGTTGCGCATAAAGGGCGACCTAAATGACAGCGAGCTGGCCGCA
>Ga0224508_10000169_pt1 | contig 68722 bp, 64 predicted proteins | sample SF_Jan12_sed_USG_4_FD_170157 | JGI IMG/M metagenome (GOLD analysis project Ga0224508, IMG submission 170157) | Sediment microbial communities from San Francisco Bay, California, United States - SF_Jan12_sed_USGS_21 | ecosystem: Environmental > Aquatic > Marine > Sediment | place: USA... | reverse complement strand
GCGCTCTTCGTAGGGAAAATGAATCTTGAATCGATGCGCATACTGATCCAGTGTGCGCGCCCGGGTAAAGGGTTTCGTCGCCCAGGCACCGAAACGCGCCAGGTCCCACGGAAACAGGTCCATCTCTGGCTCCCCCTCGACGATCCACTGCGCCATGGTCAAACCGAGACCCCCCGATTGCGAAAACCCGGGGATAATGCCGCAGCAACAGAAATAATTGTCAAGCTCAGGTACCGGTCCAATCAACGCGGAACTATCGGGTGACCAGATCATCGGACCATTGATCACGCGCTTAACCCCGGCCTCGCCCAGCATTGGTACACGTTCGCAGGCACGCATCAGGTTGTCCTCGATACGCTCGAGGTCCTGGTCCAGCAGTTCGTGACCGAAATCCATCGGTGTGCCCTGCTCGGCCCAGTAGCGCCCGTCTTTTTCATAGGCACCGACCAGCAGCCCCTGCCCTTCCTGGCGCATGTAGTACTCGCCATCCCGATCGGCGACGAGCGGCAAGCGCCTTTCAAGCGCTTCGATTTCTGGAATGGTTTCGGTGACGAAGTACTGGTGTTCAAGCGGCATCAACGGCAGCTCGAAACCGGCCATTGCGGCCACTTCGCGCGCCCACAAACCGCCGGCATTAATCACCACCCCGGTATGGATGCTGCCCTTTTCGGTGTCGACATCCCAGCTGCCGTCGCTGCGTGGGATTGTCGCGATGACCGGCGTGAAACGCTCTATCTCGGCGCCGCGCTGGCGTGCACCCTTGGCATAGGCGTAAGTCACACCGGAGGGATCGACATTGCCACCGTCGGGTTCGTACATGATGCAGCGGATCCCGTCGAAGTTCGCCAACGGGTGCATGCGCTCGGCCTCGACACGTGACAACTCGTGAAACTCGACCTGGAAGTAGCGCGCCTTGGCAGCCTGCATGCGCAGCTGGTATTCCCGGTCGCGGGTCTGCGCAAGGTAAAGCGAACCCGGCTGGAAAATGCCGCAGCCCTGCCCGGTTTCCCGTTCCAGTTCTTCGTAAAGCTGCATCGTGTAGTACTGCAGCTTCGATATATTATTATGATCGTGCAGGCCGTGAATACCGGCTGCCGCATGCCAGGTCGAACCCGACGTCAACTCGTCTCGCTCCAGTAATACCACGTCGGACCAGCCAAGCTTGGTCAAATGGTAAAGAATCGAACAGCCAACCAGCCCACCGCCAATAACCACGGCCCGCGCATGCGTTTTCAATTACTAACCTCCACCGGCATTGCTGCTATCAAACGATCAATTATTCGCGGTGCTACCGCCAGGGGATAGGATTGAAACCCGTGGATACCACCGTTAAAACTCTGCTCACCACGTGGCTCCCCGTCCGGCAGGATATTCAGGCCCAGACCCATCCCGAAGATGCCAGGAATAATTTCCCCGGTATCGAGATTATGCAGCTCCCCGCTCGGCGTGGGATTACCGACTCTGACCGTGGCACCATCCTGCCGGATCAGCGGCAGGTTGGCGACAAACCCGGTTGCCTGCAGAATCAATCCTGCCCGGTCAAGCAATGCCTGCTGCTCGCCAAGCTGATCTACTTGTACAAGTCTGACCCTGTTTTCCCGTCCATCGCGGATATCCAGGAACAGGAACTTGGCATCCTTACGCAAGCCGCCGTTAAAAAACACCAGCCCGGTGCGCGGACAAACATCGGTTACGGGATCATAGTCAATTTGATGAGCGGCGGCGAAATCGGGCGTACAGCGCAGCTTGATTTGCTCTCGACGCTGCAGGATCAGGATTTCCCGATCACGCGAAAACCCGGCAAATATTGGATCGTAGAGCAGCCGCCAGGCGCAGGAAAAGGCACTGTGCGAGGCGCCGACAATGACAACAGGTCCACCGGAATCCGGCAATCCCTCAAGGGTTTCACGAGAAAGGAATTGCATCGAGCCCTCCCAGCGGTCGCGCATGGCTATAACTTCCGGCAAGGGTATTTCGACAGCGCCACAACAAAATAAAAGGTTATTACTCACTGCCCGCAAGCGCTGTTCACGATCATAACTGGCAAATCCTTTATCATTTATTTCGATACGCGCGATGTCGACTCCGCACCGCAAACGCTTGCCGAGAAAACTACGCATCGCCGCAACCAGGGGCTCGACCATCAGGGTTTGAATCCGTGTCAGTGGGATAAGCTCGGACTGGGTTTCCGGATGGGCCAGATAGTCGTCCCGCACCTGCACAAAAGGGGTTCCATCCTTAATCCCCTGCACAACGTCGTGCGAACTGGTATTGGCATTCACGTGGTAATGCCCCATCCTGCCGCCAGGGTCGGTGCTTGCCTCAAAGATCCGCAGTGAGTCGAGCAGGTCTTGCAAACAGACTGCATCGCCGTTTGCCACCGCGACTCGATTGCATAAGGCCAGCACCATGCCCATGCCCGCGGGTCCCGCTCCGAGAATCTGGAGGGGGATGACGCTGTTAAAACTCATTACTAGGCCGCGCTGGCCCCCGGTTCCCGGTGTGTGGCGATAATGGTTTCGAGTTCATGCAGAAAAGTGAGTACTTCCTGGTCGGTATTGTAATGACACATGGATACCCGGATACAGGTCGGTCGCCCCAACGGTTCGAGGATGTTGCCGGAAAAATAATCTGCCTTGCGCACGTGTGTTCGAATTCCCCTGGCATTGAGGTCGGCAACCACCTCGGCACAGGGCTTACCTTCGACAATGATCGACACCATACCCTCGCGAGCAGGATTATCGTGCCCGCCGATCACGTAAACCTCGGGCATATCACGCAATCCGTGCTGCTTGTCGTTGCCGTTGATCATTAACTCGATCAGATCGTGTTCATGCTCGCCAATGGCTTCACCCGCTGCCAGTATTCGGATCCGTCGGTCGGAGGAATCGGTGAAATGCGAACCGAGCCAGTCAAAGTATTCGATCACTTTCGTGGTACAGGCGAACGCCGAGGTATCCCGGGTGCCCAGTTCCCAGAAATCATCCGGAGTGCCATCCAGGTGGTCATGCGGCAGGGTTGCTAGGCGCGGCGACAGCCACGCAAATCCATAGTTATGACGTGAAAACACCTTGTAGGCCGAAACCGCGTAACCATCGACATCGTATTCGTCGATGGCAAGGCCGCCGTGGGCCGCGTGCTGGATACCATCGAGAATGATTATGCAATCGGGAGAGGCCGCGCGGATGACCTTGACCACCGCCGGGATATCCACGGTCATGCCGGTTACCGGGCTGGTATGAATAATCGTCGCCACGCGGGTATCGCTATCTACAATGCGGGCGTAATCCTCGGCCGTAATCGTGGCGCTGTCGTTACTATGTACCGCGGCGCGGAATTTCTTGCCGGCGATTTTGGCCCAGCGTTTACTCGCGCTCACGGTAGCCGGATGTTCGAGCGTACTACCTATCATATTGCCACCCTCTGGCGATCCCAATGCTGCAGCGCGTACCATGCGGAAAATAAGCTCGGTGCCGCTTTCACCGGTAAATACCGGGCCATCCTTGACTCCGAGAAAGAGGCGCATGTTGTCGCGCGCCTCGGAAATGATCCGCACCAGTTCATGCGAGGCAGGGTTATCGCGTCCCTGGTTGTCCGGAATTCCCGCTAATTGAGTATTGACTTCAACCACCGATTTCAGCGTCAGCGCGCCGCCGGCGTTTTCAAAGAATATGCGCGGCCCCTGGTAGGGGCAGGTATCCACGTGACAAAAACGCTCGCGGATCTGGTTCATCAGGCTGGTTTCAAACATTTAATTTGCCGCTTCAGGGACTGGATAAGCAGCGAATGCTAGCATCAGTTAGCTTACAAAGTAATGTGAATTTTCTCGATCATCGAGAGTGAAAAAACAAATCTTTGAATAAATAAATCTTATGTATTTAGATTAAAATTTACCGTTTTACATATATATACATAAGCATTAATAATATAAAGGCTAAAATTCAACCCGAGGCAGTTCAAATGTCAAAAAACACGCAACACCGCTTTCAACTCTGGGGCTGGAGCCTGTTTGTGTTCTCGGCCATTTTTTTCATCGTGGCGAGCATCCGTGCCGAAGACCCGGTTGGTTTAATCGGGGGTGCACTGTTTTTGATCGCCTGTTTCGTGTTCCTGGTACCTTTACTGGCGGAACCTAAAGCTTCTGTTAGTAGCTCATCGCGGCTGCGTAAATATTTTCGATATCTACAAGATTGGTTTCGCGCGGTGAATTCGCGATCGCGCGCACCTGACGCGCGGTGGATGCAGCCAGCGCTGGAACGTCAGCTGGACCAAATCCAACGCCACTCAATCCGTTCGGAACTCCGGTTTTACGCATCAACCCGATGATGCGTTTGGCGAGCGCTGCGCCGGAATCATCGACACCGGCTCCCTGTAAGTCTGACTGCAGATAGCCGGCTGCCTCGAAATGACGCTCGGGGGCAGCTTCGGCAGTGTAACGGAATATCGCGGGCGCCGAGACCACGACACTGATGCCATGCGGGACAAACGGGGATTTAACCGGGTAACCATCGGTGGTGACATCGTGCATCAGGTGCGTAACCCCGTAGGAAAGCGCGTGCCCGAGATGGGTGCCGGTGTTACCAAACGCCATGCCGGCCAGCGAGGCGCCCCACATTAACTGGTCGCGTGCCTCGTGATCCTCAGCATTATTGACACCGCGCTCCAGGTACTCACCGGCGATCTCCAGCGCCTTGCGTGCGGCCAGATCACTCCACGGGTTGGCACCCTGGATCGGTGGCCGTTTCAGCGGATCATCCATCCTGTCCCAGCGGGTATAGGCCTTCGCTGTATAGCACTCGAGCGCATGACATAACAGGTCGAAGCCAGTCGACGCGACAACCATCGCCGGCAGCGTATCGCTGCAGGCCGGATCGACCAGCGCTTCCTGCGGCAGCAACACCCGGTTGGCGAGCACAAACTTGGTCGCCAGATCGCTGATGCGCAGCACCGATATCGACGTGCATTCGGAACCGGTCCCCGAAGTCGTGGCGCAGGCCAGGTGTGGCAGCAACTTGCGCGGCATCGGCCTGCCGGCACCGAGTGGCGGCGCGAAGTAATCGAGAAATTCGTCAGGCGGATCCAGCGCATAGAGCATGGAGGCCTTGGCGGTATCCATCACCGAGCCGCCGCCGACCGAGACCACGCCGTCGAAACCGCCCTCGGCGAAAAAAGCCGCACCGCGCTCGACGCTGGCGTCATCGGCCTCGATCGTTATCTCGTCGAATACGGCGACATCGAGCCCGGCCTGTCCCAGCGATTCCAGTACTGTCGCAACGTAAGCGCTTTCGCGCAAATATGGGTCGGTAAACAATCCCACCCGCGTCATGCCAAGCCCGGCGGCACGCGCGCCCGCTTCGCGCAGGCAGCCGCGGCCGAAAGTCAGTTTCGGAATAGCGATCGTGAAAGTATCTGCGCCATGATCGCAGGGAGCGAAATATTGACAGCCCATGGCAGGACATCCTTGCTGTTTAAGACGATGTCATTCTACCACCGCAAATACAGGACAGGTAAATCCTGACTCGTTTGTTCAGGTCCGGGACGGCGTTTGATCGATCACCAGGCTGGCGTGGGGGAAACCCCGCAAAAGTGTAGCGCGGCAGGGACGCCGCGCTCCAAGCGATTCCATGGATGGACCAACCGGTGCATGCGCCGGTTGGCAGCGTCTTTTGCGGGGTTTCCCCCACGCCAGCCATTGTCAAAGAAAGTTTCTAGGAATTACTAGTGGGTGGCCTGGTCGCCCCAGATGGTGGTCAGGCGTTTATCGCGTCCACAGCCGAAACGGTAGTACTTGTAACGAATCGGGGACTTCTTGTAATAATCCTGGTGATATTCCTCGTCACCCTTGATCGGGAAAAAGGTTGCCTGCGGTAAAATGGGGGTTACCACGGCCTGGCCGGGAAACATTTCGATAACCTTTTGTTTCGACTTTTCCGCAAGCATGCGCTCTTCGTCATTGGCCACAAAGATTGCGGCGAGATAGCTCGGCCCCTTGTCGCAAAACTGTCCACGCGCGTCAAACGGATCGTGGTTAACCCAGAAATGATCCAGGATTCCCTGGTAATCGATAATCTCGGGATCGTAAGTTATCTCGACCGCCTCGTAGTGCCCGGTATGTGCACCACGATAGGTTGGGTCCGGATGCGTACCCCCGGTAAAACCGGATATCACGTCAGTTACACCGTTGAGCTTTTCAAAATCCGACTCCATACACCAGAAACAGCCACCGGCAAGCACGGCCCTGGCCGCAATAGCCGGATGCGCGGTCGCGCTGACGATTGCGACGAAGGCCATGAGCAACAGATTTTTCATATTTAAGTACCTCGAAATAGAAGCTAAGACCCTCTCCCGGTCGACGAGTTCAACGTCGATGATCGATGATTCGGGCGAAACCGTTTCGCAGGCCTGAGAAATCGGCGAATTAGCATCGATATGGATGTCGGCTCACCATGTAAAAGCCCGGCCTGGTACCGAATTCGAAGGACGGACGATCCCCGGAATAATTTTCATTTCTTAAGAATTTGTTAAGGAACCAAATGTTACTATTCTCAGCTGGTACCAAATAGGGAAAACCCGAGGACGTTGGATATGAGAATGATACTGCTATTGATACTGTTGGCTACCTCCCCGGTGCAGGCCGAGATCTACAACATCAGCCAGCTGGATCTGAAGAACCACCAGGGTAAAGTCGTTTACCTGGATTTCTGGGCTTCCTGGTGCAAGCCCTGCCAGAGATCCTTCCCGTGGATGAACAACCTGATGAGCAAGTATCCGGCTGAAAATTTTACTGTTATCACGATAAACCTCGATGCCGAATCTGAAGCGATGCACCAGTTTCTCAGCAAGGTCCCGGCTAATTTCGATATCTATCACGATCCCAGCGGGCAAATTGCCGAGCAGTTCAAAATTGAAGGCATGCCTACTTCCTACCTGATCGACAGCAGCGGCAAGGTAGTAAAGAAACATATTGGTTTCTATACCAAGCATATCGAAAAATACGAACGCGAAATCGAGGAGTTACTATGAAAACCAGGCTCTGCTCATTGATTCTGTGCGCGCTGATCGGCGCGAGTGGTTGTTCGTCCCTCGGCGTTAAGCCCTGGGAGCGTAACCTGCTGGCACGCGAAGACATGCTGATAGACGCGGATGCGCTCGACCTCGCCTTCGATGAACACATTTACTTCAGTAAAGAAGCCTCCAGCGGTGGCCAGGGATTTGCCGGCGGTGGCTGCGGATGCAATTAAAGAAAAAGAAAATTGCAGGCATACTTTCTGCGGCGACCTGCACTTTACTCGGTAGTCCTACGCAAGCGGCGGATAACGGCTGGGACATCGACAGTGCGATACTTTTCTACGCTGAAGACAACGACCGGATTGAAGCTGTCGAACCTGTTATCAGCGCCACCAAGGATCTTGGCGATGACGAGAGCCTGTCGATGAAACTGGTCGTTGACAGCCTGACCGGCGCCTCGGCAACGGGTGCAGTGCCATCGACGACGGTACAGACATTTACCCGTCCTTCGGGCAAGGGATCCTATGATGTTGATGCAAACGAAACGCCACTCGATGACACCTTCAAGGATACCCGGGTTGCCTTCAGCATGAACTGGGAAAAACCAATTGATCGCAACAATCGCAGCAATCTCGGATTCAACGTTTCCAAGGAATACGACTTTACTTCGATTAGCGGCAACGCCATGTGGCAGCACGACACCAACCAGAAGAACACGACCTATTCCTATGGCATCAATATCGAGCTGGATGACTTTGATCCGGTTGGGGGTGTTCCTAATCCACTCACCAGGATGGTGGATCAGGACAAGGGAGACAGCTCCGACACCCGCAACATTCTTGACCTGATATTCGGAGTGACCCAGGTCATCGACAGAACCAGCCTGTTCCAGGTTAATCTTTCCCTGAGTGAATCCGATGGTTACCTGACCGATCCCTACAAGTTTGTCAGCGTCGTCGACAATACCACCGGTGAGCCAAGCAACCAGTTATTCGAGAACCGACCTGACAGCCGCTCGCGCCAGAGTATTTACGGTAAATACAAGAAAATGTTTGCCAACAAGGATATTTTTACCGCGTCATACCGGTTTATGACTGACGACTGGGGCGTCGACTCGAACACGTTTGATTTTACCTACCGCTTCAGGCTAAACGAAGGTTACTTTATCGAACCGCATCTGCGCTGGTACCAGCAAACAGAGGCCGACTTTTATCATTACTTCCTGCGCGACGGGGAACCGGTGCCGGCCGAGGCCAGTGCCGACTACCGTCTTGGTGAGATGGAAGCCACCACGGTCGGGGTAAAATTCGGCAAGCAGATCAGTGACCAGCACCACTGGTCGGTACGATTGGAACAGTACCTGCAATCGGGAGATTCGTCACCGTCCGAGGCCTTTGGACAGCTGGCCCAGCAGGACCTCTATCCTGATGTCGAGGCAACGATAGTCCAGTTTACCTACTCGTTTGAATGGTAACAGGCCAGGGGTCGGTATTCGGTCCTTCTTGTGTTGCGCCTCAATGCCCCAGGTCAAGATGCAACTATCGTGCAAAAGCTAGTCTATAGTTAAATATCGCAGTGCGGGAAGCGCATTTTTTACACGCAGACATGAATCACGAATGGGTTGCAAGTCCCCTGAAGATATCGCGGCGCGGTAAACTGTGGATCGGCCAGTTTCGGTGTATGGCCAGCCCCTGCGAAGTCCTGATCGAATGTGACCAGGAAGCGCGGGCACAGGATCTAATTGCACTGGCGCAGCAGGAAGCAAACCGCATCGAGCAAAAATTCAGCCGCTATCGCGACGACAACATCATCTACCAGATCAACCAGGGTGGCGGAACCGTCGCGGTGGATCCGGAGACCGCGCGCCTGCTGGATTTTGCTCAACACTGCTATAGCCTGAGCGAGGGCTGGTTTGATGTCACCTCGGGGATCTTGCGACGAGCCTGGGACTTTAGCCGGCACGGCAGCATTCCAACGCAACAAGAGGTCGAAGATCTGCTACCTGACATCGGCTGGGATAAAGTGAACTGGGACAGCCCCAACCTGACGCTGCCAAAGGGCATGGAAATCGATTTAGGCGGCATTGGCAAGGAATACGCGGTCGACTCGACTCTGACCCTGCTTAAAAGCAAAGCCGATAACAGTTTCATGGTTAACTTCGGTGGTGACTGCAGTGCCAGCGGCCCGATGGCTGACGGATCGTCGTGGTTGACCGGAATCGAGGACCCGAATCGACCGGGTGACGCCACCGCGGTGATTCAATTGAAAAATGGTGCCCTCGCAACCAGTGGTGACGTGTTCAAGTTTATTGAACACGAAGGAATCCGATACGGTCATATCCTGAATCCAAAAACCGGATGGCCTAATCCCGGGTCGCCGCTGTCGGTAACCGTTGCGGCGGCAACCTGTACCGAGGCCGGAATTCTGTCAACGCTGGCGATGATGCAGGGAAAAGACGCTGAACAGTTCCTCGATCAACAAGATATCAAGTACTGGTGCTACCGAGCAGATGCGTAAGCTTGATCGTTCGGGTAACTAGATAATCCACTGCTTGCAGAAGCCGATTCTCGACAACACCCGTGCTAACATTAGCCGCCACTGGTTAAGACTTCATCAGGTACTTGAGAACATGCAGAAATCTTTCCTGGCAATTATACTGGTAATAGCTTCCCCGATGCTGTATTCGGAGGAATTGGTCGAAGAAGTGGTTTCGTTTCGATGCGGCCTCGCGGTTGATGCCGTTATTGCAGAAATGGACAAGCAATCCGGGAATCTCGTAACCCAGGAAGCGCTCAGCAAGATTAACGATGAAAATGGTGAGTTTGTTTGTGTTCAGACGGAAGAATCAAAGTTATTCGTGAGCTTGCAGACCAAAGAGATGGGCGCTACCGAAAACCGGTTAATATTCACGATCGATCCACAAACCTACCGGGTTATAAAAACCTATTACGGCCGGTAAATCTGCGAACTCCAGCCGCAAGCCGGATACATCCGTCTCAAATCCGCCAGTCGGTCTCCAGCATCCTCACGAAAACCAACAGGCTGCTGGTACTTTAGTGTGAATTCCTCACTTGTGGTATCGCGCCACATCATTATAATCGCGCGCCTCAACCCGCCCTGCTTATCCCTATGAATACGCACCGAGAAAACCTGCGAAATATCGCAATCATCGCGCATGTCGATCACGGCAAAACCACGCTGGTCGACCAGTTGCTGCGCCAGTCAGGCACCCTGGACGCCCGTGCCGAGATCAGCGATCGCATGATGGATACGAACGATCTCGAAAAAGAGCGCGGGATTACCATCCTTTCCAAGAATACTGCAATCAACTGGCGTGACGAGCAGCACAACCGTGATTACCACATCAATATCGTCGATACTCCGGGTCATGCCGATTTCGGTGGTGAGGTCGAGCGTATCCTGTCAATGGTTGATTCGGTGTTATTGCTGGTGGATGCGGTCGAAGGGCCAATGCCGCAAACCCGCTTCGTTACCCAGAAAGCTTTCGCGATGGGATTTACGCCCATTGTCGTTATCAACAAGATCGACCGGGAAGGTGCGCGCCCGGACTGGGTGATCGACCAGGTCTTCAACCTGTTCGACCGACTCGGCGCAACCGATCAGCAGCTCGACTTTCCGGTGATCTACGCATCGGCACTCGAAGGTTATGCGAGCAACAACGACAAAGACCGTAACGGTGACATGAAGCCTCTATTCGAGGCAATTATCGATCATGTAGTGCCGCCAGAGGTCGAACTCGATGGACCCTTTCAATTACAGGTCTCGAGTCTTGATTACGACAGCTACAAGGGCGTCCTCGGCATCGGTCGCATTACCCGCGGCCGCGTGTCGCGGAATACCGCGATCAAGATTGTCGGCGCCGATGGCAAACAGCGTGATGGACGTATGATGCAATTGTTCGGCTTCGATGGTCTGCAGCGGGTGGAAACCGAAACTGCCGAGGCGGGTGACATTATCGTTTTCTCAGGAATCGAGGAGCTCTACATTTCCGATACCCTGTGCGATCGCAACCAGGTCGAGGCCTTGCCACAACTGACGGTGGACGAACCGACTGTCAGCATGACCTTCAGCGTAAACAACTCACCATTTTCCGGTAAGGATGGAAAATTCCTGACTTCCCGGCAGATAGAGGAAAGATTGTGCCGCGAATGCCTGCACAATGTCGCGCTTCGCGTCGAGCAACTCGAAGATGCCGACCGGTTTCGCGTCAGTGGACGCGGTGAACTGCACCTCGGCATCCTTATTGAAAATATGCGGCGCGAGGGTTACGAGTTATCCGTCTCGCGTCCCGAGGTCATCATACGGGAAATCGAAGGCGTCGATTGCGAGCCCTACGAACAGCTGACGGTCGACGTCGAGGAACCCTACCAGGGAGCAGTCATGGAGGCGCTCGGCAAGCGCAAGGCTGACCTCAAGGATATACTGCCAGATGGTCGCGGGCGGGTTCGCCTGGACTACGTGATACCTTCGCGCGGATTGATCGGATTCCAGGCCGAGTTCATGACGCTGAGCTCGGGAACCGGGCTTATCTATCATATTTACGATCATTATGGTCCTCGCATCGAGGGCGCCATCGGCCAACGGCAGAATGGTGTCCTCATTTCAACCGCAACCGGTAAGGCGCTTGCGTACGCGTTGTTCAACCTGCAGGAACGCGGCCGCCTGATGATCGGGCATGCGGAGCCGGTTTACGAAGGCATGGTCGTCGGTATTCACAGCCGCGCCAATGACCTCGTGGTAAACCCGCTCAAGGCCAAGCAACTCACCAACATCCGGGCTGCCGGCACCGACGAAAACCTGGTCCTGACAAGGCCGGTGAAAATGACGCTCGAGCAGGCACTGGAATTCATCGACGACGATGAGCTGGTCGAAGTAACGCCGAAGAGCATTCGCATTCGTAAAAAACTGCTGCTCGAGCACGAGCGCAAGCGCGCTTCACGCAGTAGCGCCGCCTGAATCCCCTGAGTTAGTGTGCTTTTGTTGAAAAGCATGCCCCTTTATAATTGTGCGGTATCAAAAGACTGAAACTCCGCGCATGACATTTTTTCTCAAACTGCGCCACTGGGAACTGTTCCTGATGCTGGCGCTGCCGACCATCATGAGCCTGATGTTCGATATCCCGATGGAGCCCCTGGTAGTGGCCACTATCGGTTTGTTCATGATGCTGGTCCTGTTTGGCTGGATGTTCAGTGTTGGCGCCTGGTCGAACCGGCAGCTACCCGAGGCGCGTCAACGCAGCCCGTTACCCTGCGCGGCCGGTTTCGCGCTTCCGATCGTCTACCTGTTGATGTACATCTTCCTCTATATCCCGCAACTCCAGCACGGCGCGCCATCAAGGCCACCGATATGGCTGCTGCCGATGCACATGGTTTCAATGGTGGGCATCTTTTACGGTCTCTGGTACACCGCGCGCCAACTCAAATCGCTGCAGGAAAACGAGGACGCCGATTTCATGATCTTCAGCAGCACCTTTTTCCTGCTATTCATCTTCCCGCTCGGTATCTGGCTAATCCAGCCGAGCGTCAACCAGCTTTATTCCAGACGGGAACAGGCTGCGGCAGATACCAATGAAGATTAACTATTTCGCCTTCGGCTCCAATCTGTCGAGTACGCGCCTGCTGGAGCGAATTCCCGAGGCCACCAAGCATTGCGTCGCCATTTTACAGCAGCATCGGCTTTGCTGGCACAAGAAAGGCCAGGATCTATCGGGCAAGTGCGACATTGCCTTTACCGGCAACCCGGAAGATGCCGTCTACGGTGTGGTTTACCTGGTGACGCACGACGAAAAGCTGGAGCTCGATGCCTACGAAGGCGCCGGGATCGGCTACGAACGCAGAGAAATCCAGGTTACCGCGCTACATGGCGAAGTCATCGAAGTCTTTACCTACTATGGAATCGAAATCGATCAACGGCGACAGCCATATCACTGGTACAAGGAACACGTACTGCGCGGTGCGCTGGAACACGACTTGCCGCTACACTACGTCGAACATATTCGCGTGACGCCGTCGATCGATGATCACGATGCGGAACGTCACCATCGCGAGCTTGCAATCTATCCGGAGAACCCATGAAAAATATACTGGTGTTGCAACATATCGCAGTCGAGGATCCGGGCTACATCAAGGACTTGATGGAAGCTGATGGCTGGCAACTGACCCAGATAGAACTAGACGAAGGCGAAACCATACCGGCCGACCTGTCCGGGTTCGACGCGATGCTGTGCATGGGCGGTCCGATGGACACCTGGATGGAAGACGAACACCCGTGGCTCATCGAAGAGAAAAAACGCATCCATGAATGGGTCGTCGATATGGGTAAACCCTTCCTCGGGTTTTGTCTCGGCTGTCAGTTACTCGGAGAAGTCCTGGGTGGCAAGGTGGTCAAGTCCGAACCATCCGAAATCGGTGTACTGGATATCGACATGACCCCGGCGGCACGGCAGGACCTGCTGTTCGGTGGCTACCCCGAATCCATCAAGGCGGTACAGTGGCATTCCTACGAAGTGCGCGATCTCGAATCCAACACCGGGGTGACCGTGCTCGGTTCATCGGCCAGTACCCGGTACCAGATATTCAAGTATCGCAACCACGCCTACGCGGTACAGTTTCACGTCGAAGTGCGCGCCGACACGGTAATGCAGTGGGGCTGTATCCCGGAGTACAGGGCTGCGCTGGAAGACAGCCTCGGCGCCGACGCCCTCGAAGCATTCGACCAGACGGCCCGTGCCGAGATGCCGGAGATGAACCGGCTGGCGAAACTACTCTACGAAAACTTCAAGCAGATCTTATAAACGCGGCGAGAAAGCGAGCACCCGCACCTTGCCCGGCAGCGTCGGGTTGAACAGGTGATTATGCCAGTAGGTCGCCTGGAACAGTTCGTCGTTCCGGTCCAGCGACCTGACATCAAAATCGAAGGCATGCTCGATACTGGCCTCCGCAAACCGCAGTTGGCATCGACCCGCCTTGAGCAGCGCGTAAGCGATTGAAGAATCGTGACTGAACACGGCGGTCAATTCATTCACGAACTGATCGGTTTCGTGGTAGTGCAGTTCGGCGAGTATACGCAGGCCATTCTTGACCCACTGGCTCGAATCGTGTGTTTTACGAATGATATGGCGGAACTCGCTGGTGCGATCGGCAGAATCTGCGCGATTGATCAGGAAGTTGATCCGCGCCTGCTCGTCACCACCCACGACCGCATGGATGCCGGCGCTCATGCCCGCACTGGGGCGACCATCCCGTTCGCGCATGGCGAGCTTCCGCAGCCGGCATTGCCAGGCGATAAAATTTTGATACTGTTCGTTGGCGTCCATAAATGAATACGTTCCAACTTCGGGGACAGTTTCGTCTAACTAGAACAATCCCTCGACCTGGCCATCCGCATTCAGATGAATATTGTCCGCCGACGGCACCCGTGGCAATCCTGGCATGGTCATGATGTCGCCACAGACCACGACGATGAACTCGGCCCCCGCCGACAGGCGAACTTCGCGGATCGGTACTTCGTGCCCGCTAGGCGCCCCCATCAGCGCAGGGTCGGTGGAAAAGCTGTACTGGGTCTTGGCCATGCAAACCGGGAAGTGACCATAACCATCGGCTTCAAATTTGGCAAACTGATCGCGGACTTTTTTGTCGGCGATAATATCGTCCGCGCCGTATAGCGAGCGTGCGATGTGACGTGCCTTGTCCCATAACGGCATCTTGTCATCGTACAACGTATGGAACTGCGCCTGGCCGGAATCGGCAACCTCGGCCACATGTTTGGAAAGTTCCTGGGTACCCTTGCTGCCCTCGCCCCAGTGGTTACAGTCAAAGGCCTTGACACCGAACTCGTCGCAAAACTCGCGGATTGCTTTTAGTTCACCCTCGGTGTCGGCGGAAAAACGATTGATCGCGACCGTTACCGGTACGCCGAACTGTTTCAGGTTGCGGATATGGCGACCCAGATTATCGCAACCCTTGACGATGGCCTCGACATTTTCACCTGCAAGCTGGTCCTTGGGGACACCACCGTGCATTTTGAGCGCTCGCGCAGTCGCAACCAGCACCACCGCATCCGGACTCAAACCTGCCTTGCGACACTTGATGTCGAAGAACTTTTCAGCACCCAGATCGGCACCAAACCCGGCCTCGGTAACGACGTAATCGGCCAGCTTGAGCGCGGTTTTAGTAGCAATTACCGAGTTACAACCGTGCGCGATATTGGCAAACGGGCCGCCGTGGATGAAGGCTGGATTATTTTCGAGCGTCTGCACCAGGTTCGGCATGAATGCATCCTTGAGCAACACGGTCATCGCGCCCGGGGCATTGACGTCACGTGCATGTACCGGTTTCTGATCACGCGTGTAGCCGACAACAATATTGCCGATGCGGCGTCCGAGATCGTCGAGATCGGTGGCGAGACAGAAAATAGCCATGATTTCGGAGGCAACCGTGATATCGAAACCACTCTCGCGCGGGGTACCGTTGCCGGGACCACCGAGGCCAATGGTGATGTCACGCAACGTACGGTCGTTCATATCCATGACGCGCTTCCAGGTGATACGGCGTGGATCAATCCCCGATTTATTATCCCACTGGACATGGTTATCAACCAGCGCCGACAGCAGGTTATGCGCCGCGCCGATGGCATGAAAATCCCCGGTGAAATGCAGGTTGATATCTTCCATCGGCACGACCTGGGCATATCCTCCGCCCGCGGCGCCACCTTTCATTCCGAAGCAGGGGCCCAGGCTCGGTTCGCGCAGACACATCACGGCTTTCTTGCCGATGCTGTTAAGCCCGTCACCCAGTCCGACCGTGGTCGTGGTTTTGCCCTCGCCTGCCGGAGTCGGAGAAATCGCGGTAACCAGAATCAACTTGCCGTCCTTTTTTCCCTGCAATGAATTAATAAATTCTGAAGTCAATTTCGCCTTGTCGTGTCCGAAGGGCTTGCAAGCTTCGGGTGGAATATCGAGCTTTTGCGCAATTTCGGTAATCGGTTTCAGGGTTGCTTCACGTGCAATTTCGATATCGCTTTTTGCCATTATTTTCTCCAAATCATGGAAACAAACGGGTCGATGCAGCACTGTGCACCGACATGCCTCAATCCCAGAAAGCTGATGGCTCACTGGATTTCAGGACGCAATATCATAGGGGCTGGCAAGATGCGAAAGTATCTCGAAAGCGACATATCAGAGGCAAATCGCGTGCCGATTAGCTAGCTATCGCGCCATAACGCCCGGCGCATCGGCGTATAGATAAATTCACTCAAGCCCGCAAGCGTGATTAACCCGATTCCAGTCAGTTCGCGCACGCCGAGCGGTTCGTTGGCCCATATCGCAGCGGTAATCCCACCCACGCTGAGTTCCGTCATGAACAGTAAACCAACTACTCCGGGGTTCAAGTGCGGCGCACCCCAGAAAGCCGCGTAAGCACCGGGAATTACGATAACTGCGATTGGCAATGCCCAGGGCAGGACATCGACAACGACAGACCAGTCTGGCATCTCGATTTCACCGGCCATCGGTGATATCGCCATTACAATCGCGGCGATGACGCCGTAGAAAAAATAGACCGAACATATTTCCATGCTGCGACTGCCATCATCCTTGCGCAGCAATACCGCCGCTACCGCCCAACCGACGGCGCCAATCAACGCCATCCAGTCACCTGTGTTTCTCGGCCACGGAAAACCGACATCAATCCCGAACATTACCAGCATGCCGGCCAAACCAAATGCAATGGCCAGAACCCGCGGTGCGGTTATCGTTTCCCCAAGTACGATACGGGCCAGTAACAACGACCAGACCGGGGTCGTGTAATACAGCACCAACCCCCGAATGACCTCGGTATAGAGTAGCGCGTTGGAGTAAAACGCAAGCGCAACCCCGGTTGTGATACCGATGAAATGCAGCTGCCAGCCACAGCTGGTAATGCGTCGCCAGTTCCTGAATATCCACGGAGAAAACAATAGCAACGGTATACCGTAGAACAGCACCGTGGCCCAGGCATCGGTCACCCCGGCGTTGTCCATGCCCCGTAGCGGAATCCAGAAAAGACCCCAGGCGACGCCGCTATAGGCACAGGCCAGGCTGGCCCGTGCTTTCAGGCTCAGACTGGTAAACATCAGGCTTTTGAAAACGAGTGTCTAGAATAATGCGCTTAGCAATCGAGCGTGTTTTCGCGTTCCCAGCTACTCAGGTGCGTTGCATAGCTATCCCAGGCCTGCATCTTGAGTTTGACGTAGGCATCGACCAGCTCATCGCCAAGACCTTCGCGGACGACCTTGTTTTTATCGAATTGCCTGATCGCATCGAGCAGGTTCAGCGGCAGCATGCGCGGACTCTTGGCGCGATGGCCTTCTTCGTACATATTGAGATGCGTCGGCTCTCCCGGATCGCGCTTGTTGTCGATACCATCGAGTACCGCCATCAGCACGCCCGCCTGCAACAGGTAAGGATTTGCCGCACCATCCATCAGGCGCAGCTCGAAACGTCCGTCCTCAGGTACGCGGATCATGTGGGTACGGTTGTTGCCGGCATAGGTGACGGCGTTCGGCGACCAGGTCGCGCCGGACATGGTGCGCGGTGCATTGATACGTTTGTAGCTGTTTACGGTCGGGTTGAAAATCGCGGCCAGGTCAGAGGCAGAATGCATGATACCGCCGAGCGCCTTGTAGGCCAGTGGCGACAAGCCCAGCCCGCGCGGGTCCTTGCGATTGGTCTCGAACAGGTTTTTCTTGCCGGCGCGATCCCACAACGACACGTGCGCATGACAGCCGTTACCGGTCAGGTGCTTGAACGGCTTGGGCATGAAGGTCGCGCGCATGCCGTGCTCTTCGGCAATCGATTTGACCATGAACTTGAAGAACACGTGCTTGTCGGCAGTTTTCAGGGCATCGTCGTAATCCCAGTTCATTTCGAACTGGCCATTGGCGTCCTCGTGATCATTCTGATACGGATTCCAGCCGAGTTTGAGCATACAGTCGCAGATATGGCCAACCACCGGGTACTGACGCATCAATGCGAGCTGGTCGTAACAGGGTTTGGGCTGGGTGTCATGGCTGTCGGCAATGTTTTCGCCATCGGGCGTGATCAAGTGATACTCGCATTCAACCCCGGTTTTCATACGGTATCCCTTGCGGCTAGCCTTGGCCAGCTGACGCTTGAGCGCGACGCGCGGCGAAGCCTCTACTTCCTTGCCGTCCATCCACAGATCCCCTGCAACCCAGCCAATTTCAGGCTTCCAGGGCAACTGGATCAGGCTGTCAGGATCGGGAACCGCAAACATGTCCGGATGTGCCGGCGTCATATCGAGCCATGCGGCAAATCCGGCAAACCCGGCGCCGTCCTTCTGCATGCCCTTGATGGCGCGTGCCGGTACCAACTTGGCGCGCAACACACCAAACAGGTCAACCCAGCTCACCAGGAAATATTTTATTTTTTTGGATTTCGCAATCGCTTCTAGATCTTTAGCCACTTTTTAGCCCCCTTCGGATATTATGGTTATGTCTTGGCCGGTAATTCTAATGACAGATCAATGCTGATTCAAACTTCCCGCCATGGGCACGCCCGCCGCTTGCGATACCGCGATCGTGATCGCGCGCAGATCCTCGGGCTCGAGGTTGTGTACGTTGGTTTTGCCGGTGCAGCGCGCCATCATCGCGGCTTCCGCATTGAATGCCTGCAGCAGGTTGTAACTGCGCTCCTCGCGATCATCCCGCTTCAGGTCGGCATTGAAGAGCGGCTCACCGGCGGCAATATCGGCGCCGAGTGCGATCGCCGCAGCCGCACCGATGACCACGGTATTGGCGCCCAACGCAAGCATCTTGGCGCTATCGGTGCCGGTGCGCAGACCGCCGAAATAAACCAGGTCGATATCTTCTTCCCGGTTCATCGCCCGCAGCTGGCTGACCGCGTGGTTTAAAATCGAAATATCGGGTGCGCTGGTCAGTTCGGAAGCAATTTCCGGCAGGCCGTCACCCGCATCGAGCACCAGAAAATCGAGTTCCTGCAACAGCGCAAACGGCAGCGCCTGTGCGAGGTTGTGGCTGTCGACCAGCAGGCCGGTCGGTTGAGCTTCCACTGCCCTGGTTACCTTGCCTGCCTTCAGCGCCGGGTCAGCCCTGAACACGACCGCGTCGGCCGCGGCATCGGCGTCGCCGTCGGCAATCTGTATCCACCGGGCATCCCCGCCGAGCGGTGCAACTCCAATATAGGCGGCGCCATGTTGCGCTATGGCGCTGGCATAGGCATCGCGGATTTCATCCGGGGCATGATCGAGACCAGTGACCGCAAATGGAATATCGAGCTGCAGGCTGTTGATTGCACCCAGGTCGGTCGCGGTTTTACAGTCCTCGCGGTAGGGATCGATCACCAGGCGCGACAGGTTCGCCGGCAGAAATACCAGGTCATCGAGCGTGGCCTCGTGATCTTCGCCAAACGGATTGTCGCGGTTTTCCAGGCGCCCCTGCAGGATACTGGCTTCTAGCTCGACGTCTTTTGGTGTGACGCGCGACATCGCGAAAATCGACTCGCGGCTGGTCACGGTGTAATCCGCTGACCCGGTTTCGGCATCGCAGCGGAAACAGCGCGCGGCTTCGAACTTCGCCTCGTCGGCGGTATAGGTTGATTCGATCTCGGGAAACTCGATCGGAATCTGACCGAGTCCATGAAATTTCTGGTCGACCCGGGGATTCAGTTCCCAGGCCGGATCGTTGCAAATCGGCACCCGCCGCGTGCGGTACGGGGTGCGGTATGGCAGTGGCTTGTCGTTACCCTCGAGATGGGCTTTGATGTAATAGGCGGCGCGATGGCCCTGGTACATGGCCTCGACGATGGTCGAGCCGCCAAAAGCGCCGTCACCGGCCGCAAACACCTTTGCATCCGTGGTTTGCATGCCCTCGAGCTCGGTTCTGACGCGATCCCAGTCCATCATTCCGAGGGCGTCGAGTTCGTCGTTTTCGGCCTTCTGTCCGACCGCGGCGATCACCAGTCCGCACTCGATATCGTGCTCGGAACCCGCGATATTAATCGGTCGGCGACGACCGTCCTCATCGGGCTCGCCCAGCTCGGTGCGCACGCAACGCAGCGCCTTGCCGTCGATGACCTCGACTGGCTGCGTGTTGTATACCACCTCGATGCCTTCGTCGATTGCGCCGTGCAGTTCCTCGCGCCGCGCCGGCATGGCTTCGAAGTCGCGACGGTAGATAACCTTGACCTGCTTGACACCCGGCAGGCGTTTGGCTACGCGGCAGGCATCCATCGCGACATCACCACCACCAATGACGAGCACGGTTTCCGGCAAGGTCGGGCGCTCACCGTCATTCACGCGGTATAAAAAGCTGACGCCGTCTTCGACGAAGGGTGCTTTTTCACCGGGAATACCCATCGGCTTGCCGACGAAAGCGCCGATCGATAACAGCACCGCGTCATGCTTTTGCTTCAGTTCATCGAGCGATACCTGTTCGCCGAGCGCGCTGTTGAGATGAATCTTGATGCCGGGGCAATGCGCCAGCATGCGATCGATATCCTGCTGCATGGCCGACTCAGGTAGGCGAAAGCGCGGAATACCCCAGTACATCATGCCGCCGAGCTTGTCGGTGGCCTCGTAAACGTGCACCTCGTAGCCGGCTTCGGCAATGTCATGCGCGGCGGTCAGTCCGGCCGGGCCGGCGCCGACGATGGCAACGGACTTGTCCTGGGTAACCTCGACCGGTGGCAGCGCAAATCCGGGACCGAGAGCTTCGAGCACGTAACGCTTGAGGTTGCGGATCGCGATTGCACCGTCGCTATCGGCACGGCGGCAGGCAGGCTCACAGGGCGCATCGCATACACGGCCGCAGATCGCGCTGAACGGGTTGGTCGCGGTAATGGCTTCCAGCGCTTCCTCGTTCTTGCCTTCCCAGATGTAGGCAATGTAGGACGGCGCATCGGTGCCGATCGGGCAGGCCACCTGGCACGGTGCCGGCACGAAATGGATATCGTTGGTATCGTCATCGAGATCCGGTGTCGCGGTGATCGAGAACTGGTAGTCAGCGTCGTTCAGTTTCATCCGGCTTTCCGGTCCAGTAGTTCGAGACCGGTCAGCGGTCGCCGGGTTTCCTTGTGTTCGGGCGCATACGGCAGGCTGGTGATATCAGCTGCCTCCGGTGTCAGTGCGACCAGGTCGCCGCGGTTTACCCGGTGCACGTCATCGTAACCGAGCGCCTTCGTGATCGCGGCAATTTGCCAGCGTAGCGATTCGAGGTAACGGTGGATATTCATCGCCTGGCGATCGAGGTCGTAGCGTGCCTCGTGCACCGGATCCTGGGTGGCAATGCCAACCGGGCAGGTACCCACGTGGCACTGCATGCAGGCGATACAGCCGCCAGCGATAATCGCCGCGGTGCCGACTGAGGTACAATCGGCGCCCAGCGCCAGCATCTTGATCACGTCGACGCCATCCTTGATACCACCCATCATGACCAGGTTCATGTCGTCGCCGGCATTAATTTCATTGAGGCCGTCGACCGCTTCCTGCACCGCAGACAGGGTCGGGATGCCAACGTTTTCGAGCACCTCGGTGCTGGCGGCGCCGGTGGACCCCTGCAGGCCATCGAGTTCAACGAAGTCGAAACCATCCTTGTAGGCGATCTTGATATCGTCGTTGACGCGGCCCGCACCCATCTTGATGCCGATCGGCACCTTGTGAAAAGTCGCTTCGCGAAATTCCTGCAGCTTGATGACGAGGTCATCGGCACCGAGCACGTCCGGGTGGCGCGACGGTGAACGCAGGTCGATACCCACCGGGATACCGCGAATCGCCGCCAGTTCCGGGGTAACCTTCTTCGCCATCAACTGGCCGCCGAGACCCGGCTTGGCACCCTGCGAAATATAAATCTCGATTGCATCGGCGCGCTGCATGTCCTTGACGTTCCAGCCGAGCCGGCCTGACAGGCACTGGAAGATCAACTGGTCGGCCTCGGCGCGTTGCTCGTCGAGCATACCGCCCTCGCCGGTATTTTCCGAAATGCCGGACAAGCGCGAGGCGCGTGCGAGTGCGATCTTGACCTTGCGGCTCAGTGCACCGAAACTCATCGGCGCAATCATGACCGGCATCGACAGGCTCAGCGGCCTGGCGCCGAAGCGCCCGCCGACCGTTGTTTTGAGGTTGATGTCGGTTAATTCATCGGGATTCGGCGCAACCGTGGAAATGTCCCTGGTAAAAGCGATGTCATTCAGATGCGGTACCGGCTTGGATGCGCCGTAACCGCGAATGCGGTAGCGCCCGACCTCGCCCTTGATCCAGATATCTTCCTGCACTTTAGAATTCCAATAGTTGCTGGACTTCGACGAGACGAAGAAAGGTTGCGGCCGGGAGCGCGGTTCGACATTGGCATAACGCAGTTTCTTGCCGGCATTGACTACCTTGGTGAAGTCACCGTTAAATTTAAGCTTGTAGCGCTCGAGGAATTCCATGAGGTCATCGCGTTCGTGGGATTCCATGTCGACGATCATGGTGTCGTTGCCGAGGCTTTCGATCTTGCCACCGACGAAAATTTCACCCGCGCTCATGTCCTGTCCCACCTTGGCAGCGGCGTCACCGAGAATGATGATGCGCCCTCCATACATCATGTAACCCGACATGAAGGCAGCGTTACCACCACAGCACAACGTGCCGGCCTTCATGACCTGCCCGGCACGGCTGCCCATGTTGCCGCGCACGACAATTTCTGCGCCGCGGATCGCGACCCCGGGGATCGCGCCGGCGTTACCACCGACTACGACCGAGCCGGAGTAAATATTGTCGCCCACGGCCCAGCCCACATTGTGCTCGATCTCGTAATGCGCGCCGTCAGACAGGCCACCACAAAAATAGCCGGCGGAGCCCTTAACGTGCACCGTGATCGGTTCGACCAGGCCAACGCCGATATTGTGGCGCGCATCGGGATTTATGATTTCAACATCGAGGCGATCGCGCCCGTAGGCGCAGATCTGCTCGTTTGCCTCGGTGATGCTGACCTGGCTTAAATCGATCGTGACCATGTCTGGTGGGTCCCCGGCGCCGGTTCGGTGGAATTGATGGATTGGCCGGGAAACAGCCGGTTCAGGCTGACTTCCTCGGAGGCGATTGCGATCATGTCATCGGTTTCGTACAACACCATCGGTTTTGCCGCCAGATTGTCCTTGGCATAACCGATTTCATTCGGAGTCGATACCAGGAATGAAAAGGTGCCGTCGAGATCATCGATCGCGGTTTTAAGCACGCTGTCCAGGGTCTCGCCCTGTTCAAGCTTGTCGGCGAGATAAACCGCGACCAGCTCGCTATCGTTGTCGGTATGAAAGGTGAAACCCCGGCGTTCCAGGCGACGGCGCATCTTCCAGTAATTGGTAATCTGGCCATTGTGTACGATCGCGATATCCTCGAAACCGGTCGCCCAGAACGGGTGTGCAGCCTCGGGCCGCACCGCCGACTCGGTGGCGAGGCGCACGTGACCGATGCCGTGGGTACCCCTGACATCGCCAACCTGGTAAATCTCGTCGAGTTCGTGCGCGGTGCCGTCATCCTTGATGATATCGAGCGTGTGGCCCACCGAAACCAGCTTGGCGTGTTCCTCTATATGCTTGGTGAAATCAAGCAAATCACCTTCGAAATTGACCGCGATCTGATAAGAGCAGCCAACCGATTGTTCAGATTCTATGGTCGCATCGTAACGTGCCAGCAACGAAGCAATATTATCGATCGCCTTCTGTCGCGCTGCCGTCTCAGTCGGAACGATAAAACGCAGTTGAAGTTGGTCCTTCTCTTCACCATACAATGCGAAACCCGTGCTGTCCGGGCCGCGATGCTGGCAACCGTCGAGCATGTCGAGCAGCGTTTTGCCAATTTCATGGGTGCCCGCCTGCTTGTATAAAATACCCGCTATACCGCACATGTCATACACTCCTGGACCAGGATTTATCAACCGATTGAGCTTACTGAAGCGGGCTTAAGCTGTCAACTGAAATGAAATTTTGTTTCCTACCAGGAAACAATTTAGATGCTTGTTGCCTCCGAAACGATAATCGAAAGGTAGCGACAGGGTAATTTTTGTATCTCATCCGGACCATGCGAGGCCTCGGCATCGAAGAAAAGGGTGTCACCCGGCTCGAGTGTGTAGGTTTTGTTGGCGTGGCGGTAAGTAACCCGGCCTTCCAGCATGTAAATCAGCTCGGTTCCGGCGTGTTGAAACACAGGAAACACTTCCGACTCATCGTCGATCGTAATCAGGTAGGGTTCAATATTATAGGGCTTGCCAATAGTGTGCCCGAGCAGCTGGTACTGGTGCCCGGCACCCGAACCACGACGCTCGATCGACAAACCTTCGCCGGCCTTGATGTAGGTTACGTCGCGTTGTTCCTCGTAACCACGAAAGAACGAAGTCACTGGCACCTGCAGCGCATTGGCGAGTGAAGTCAGCGTCGCCAGCGACGGCGATGTCTGACCGTTTTCAATCTTTGACAGCATCCCGGTCGATAGTTGCGCCTGCTTGGCGAGCGCGGCCACGGTCAGGTTAAGTCGCTTGCGCGACGTGCGCACCTGTTTGCCAATCGCAACTTCCAGCGCGTCAACACTGTGTTGCTGCTGCATCAAATCGTACTTAGATTGCTGGTTATCCTGATCAGGCATCGACTTTCGTTACGGTCCATGGCGGGAGACATATCAAACCTCACCGGGCATCCGAATGCAAATCGGCTTTAGTGCATGTCCGGTTAAAATTGATATTGAATACCTGTCATTTGGTTGACCATCGCACCGTTATTCCCTAACCTTGACGGCTAGCAATTACAACCGTTTTCGAATAATAATATTTATCAAAATCAATTAGTTGGAGGATTAGATGAGCAAGCGCGTTGCAGTGATAGGAGCCGGTCCCAGCGGCCTGGCTCAGTTAAGAGCCTTCCAGTCGGCGAAGGAAAAGGGAGCTGATATTCCCGATATCGTCTGTTTCGAGAAGCAGGACAACTGGGGCGGCTTGTGGAATTACACTTGGCGCACCGGCCTCGATCAATACGGCGAACCGGTTCACGGCAGCATGTATCGGTACCTCTGGTCTAACGGACCGAAGGAAGGCCTGGAATTTGCCGATTATTCGTTCGAAGAACACTTCGGTCGTCCGATCGCCTCTTACCCACCCCGTGCGGTGCTGTACGATTATATCGAGGGGCGCGTGAAGAAAGCTGGGGTACGAGACTGGATACGATTTAACTCGCCGGTGCGTCATGTGGCCTACGACGAGCATGAAGGCATGTTTCACGTTACTGTCCAGGACGAAAAAAAGGACGTCGAGTACACCGAGGAATTCGATCATGTCATCGTTGCAAGCGGTCACTTCTCGACTCCGAACGTGCCCGAGTTTCCCGGGTTCGACAGCTTTAACGGGCGTGTACTGCATGCGCATGACTTCCGTGATGCCATGGAATTCAAGAATAAGGATATCCTGATTATCGGCACTTCCTATTCGGCCGAAGACATCGGATCGCAGTGCTGGAAGTACGGCTGCAAATCGGTCACAGTGTCGCATCGTACCGCGCCGATGGGGTACAAGTGGCCCGATAACTGGCAGGAAGTGCCTCTACTGGAAAAGGTCGAAAAGAATACCGCCACCTTTAAGGACGGCAGCACCGCCGAGGTCGACGCGATTATTCTATGCACCGGCTACCTGCATCACTTCCCGTTCATGGCAGAGAATCTGAAGCTCAAGACCAACAATCGACTCTATCCCGTCAATCTCTATAATGGCGTGGTCTGGGAATACAACCCCAAACTGATGTACCTCGGGATGCAGGACCAGTGGTATACCTTCAATATGTTCGACGCCCAGGCCTGGTATGCACGCGACGTGATCCTTGGACGGCTCGATGTTCCTTCGCAGGCTGAGATGCACGCGGATATCGACAAGTGGCGCGAGACCGAAGATAACCTGCCCGACGATTACGCCTGCATTGAGTTCCAGGGCAAGTACACCATGGACCTGATGGCGCTGACCGATTACCCCGAGTTTGATTGTGCCGGTGCGAATGAAGCCTTCTTCCAGTGGAAAAAACACAAGAAGGAAAACATCATGACCTTCCGTGATAACGGCTATAAGTCAGCCCTGACCGGCACCATGGCGCCGGCACATCACACGCCATGGAAAGACGCGCTCGACGATTCGCTGGAGAGTTACCTGCAAACCTGACGAACGCTGTCAGGATCAACTAATAAAAAGCGCGGCCCAGGGGTCGCGCTTTTTATTACATCCCGGGATACCAGAACACCGACTTGCCGGTTGCACTGCGACCCGAGTACATTCCGCCGGCAGCCGTACCGCGGGCACCGTAGGTCGAATCATAGCCATGTGTCACCGAGCCGCCAATCCCGTCCGATTGCGCTGCCTGCGAAGCTTGCAGGATATTGACGATCGCCGGGCCACCGACATAACCCAAATTGCCCTGTGAATCCATCCAGAAATCACCCTGGTACGTGACCCCGAATAGTTGATACAGTGCCTGCTGATCGAGTGGATGTATTTCTCGTCCATTGATGAAGATCCCGGTGCCGCCTCCGGAGATATCAGGCGGCATCGGTGTTGGTAACGGCAGACCCGGATAAATCAGCCCGGCGGTTGGCCCACCCTCTACACCCCAGGCACCCGTGTCGATGTCATACCAGTAACGACCATCGGCAATCGGCAGGTCGTTGTGTGCTTCGAGTTCCTGCAGTGAGAACAAATCCAGCTGCACGCGATTGACGTAAACCAGCCGCTTTGCCTGGGCGTCGCTAGCGGCCCGATCGGATCCAGCGTCATTGCCACTATCGATATCACGTTGAAATGTAATCGATACACCTTCTTCATCCTCGAAAATCAACGCACTACCCTGCAAATTCGCGACGAAGCCGAAACTCTCATCTGCTCCTCCGATCTGACCAGCAATTCGATCACCGAAACGTCGGGCATTGAGTAACAGCACAACACCGGCAACCTGCAGTTCGCCCTGATATTGACCAGTTTCGTTCTGCGAGATTGAAAGCTGGTATTCCTCACCCTCCAGCCAGCCACTGAAAGTTCCGGTATAGGCATCCGCTATAGCGGATTCGACGGACAGCAAGACCAGTAACAGGTAACCCAACCTCGCCAGTTTTCTGTTCATTTCCCGCCTCCCTTATGCCTGAATATGCAGGAGCGAATGTGTTATTGTGCGCCTCGCAAATTACAAATAAAAGTGTGTCAGTTCACCGAGCGAGGTCAAATATTTATGTTAGATACCAGGCTGCGAGAGATAATCAGCACCGACGCCGACGCGTTCAAGCCCTACAACCGTTATGGCGAACCGATCCCGGGCATGTCATGGATTACCCTGAGCGGAGAACTGCTAAACGGCGAATTCGAGTGCTTCATGTTGCGCATGGAGGCCGGCGCACAATCCAGGCCACACGAACACATGGGCTTTGAAGAATTCCTGATCATGGAGGGAGAATTGATCGACTGCGATGGTACCACTTACCGCAGTGGCGATTTCGTGCGCCTGTTGCCGGGTTCGAAGCACGGTTCACACACACCAGATGGCTGTGTCCTGCTGGTGATGTTGCGGGGCAACAACCGATCCCTAAACGACGACGAGCTCTAAGCCTAGAGTCACCATTCCTGGATCCCGGCTCGAAGGTCGGGATGACGGAATTGCACCCGGCACGAAGAAACACATTGGCTCCTCTGGCAAGACACAAATTCGCTGCCTACAGAATAAAAAAGGCTCCACCTGTCGCCAGACGGAGCCTTATAGAGTTACCCCCGCTTGCGCTATCTTTGTACGCCGTGGGTGCTGTCGGTATCATCACTCCTGAACTTGTGTATATTTTCGTGATGGTTTTCAGTCTTCAGGGTTACGAACAACGGAACAATGCACAATAGCACCGCAATCCAGAACCAGAAATCAGTCATTCCAGTTTGAGCGAAAGAGTAGAAAACGCCTGCGCCATCCCAGCTTTCAATTGGACTTGAATTAAACATTTTGATACTCCTCAATTAATAGTCTTGATGTCTTCAGGATAGGCCATGGCTTCGATCTCGACGTCCATACCCACTTCCTGAACCCCGTCACTGGCGCGCAGAATACCCATCACCTTGAACAACCAGGCGAATACGAAACCGGGAACAAAACCCAGCAGGATCATGACGATCATGCCCTTGAACTGACCACCGAAAGTGATGGTCGGGACGTTATCGGCAAACTGCGGGTAGCCGCCCAGGAAGATACCGGCAAACAGCAGGCCGAGCATGCCGCAGAAACCGTGTACCGAGACCGCGCCAACGGCATCGTCGATGCCCATCTTTTCGATCAACTGAGCCGCCATCGGCCCAAGAACACCACCGACAAATGCGAGCGTAAAGGTGAGGCCCGGATAGTAGAGATCCATGCCTGCCGCAACCGAGATGACACCACAGAGTGCGCCCGACATCATCCAGAATGGATCACGGGTCTTGGTATAGGCGCCGATCATGCCACCGGCAACACCCATCAGGGTGTTAAAACAGATCGTCGACAGGGTTGTCGGCATACCGTAGATGTTGGTCCACTGGCCGATACCGGCCGGGCCACCACCGCCATAGAACAGGCAGCCACCAAGAAAACCGAAGAAGCCGGTCACGATCAGCATCAATCCAACCATCGTCATCGGCAGGCTGTGCCCGCGAATCACGTTGGCCGAACCATCGGCGTTGAACTTGCCAATACGCGGGCCGAGATGGATTAATACACCGAGCGCGAAGAAACCGGAAATGATATGGACCACGCCGGATGCACCGAAATCATGGTAACCCCATTCGACCACCATCCAGCCGGCATAGTGCCAGCCCCAGGCTGCCGAGAGAATCCACGCAACCGAGCCGAGGATAACCGCGAGGATGATGAACGCGGTCATACGGATGCGCTCGATTACCGCTCCAGACATGATCGATGCCGTGGTACAGGCGAACAGCGTGAACGCGCCATAGAAAACGCCGGAGGCATTATCCTGCAGGTTCGGTCCCATGCTTTCGCCCCAGGGTACGCCACCGGCACCCGCTTCCCAGTCGGGCGTGAATCCGTTGTACATAGCCAGGTAGATCCACCATCCGAACATCCAGAAGGTCGGAATCATGTAGGCAAAAGCAAGGACATTTTTAGTTCCGGCTGCCAACGTATGCTTGACTCGAGACGCTCCCATCTCGTACATCATGAAGCCCGCGTGAATCAGGATCATGATGGCCGTACACCAGTAATAATAAACCTCCAGGTTTATCGTGTTGGCCCACGTTAACGCGGCCTCTAGTTCTGCAGGTGTCATTGTTGATCTCCCCCTTAGAGTTAGTTAGAAAACCCCTGTTTCTCCAACAGTATTTCAAACTACGTCCTGTGGTTATGACTCGTTTCCTTAATTATTATCCCCGAACATCCGGGAGCTGCAGTTAGTCCCTGGGTCGCATTTTTATCTGGTTTCATCTACTTGTGGATGAAATCATGCCCAATCATAACCAATCTCTAAAACGATAGCTATGCTCCTGTTTTATAAGAAACTTCTGCACCAACTTAGTGCTTTTTGAATTTTGCCTCAGCGACTTGCCGTGGTTATCGGGCCATTAAATTGAAGTTAGCCGGTGGCTTTATAAGCATGGTTTGCGTGGTAAATGCTAAATAAATCAACATAATGCTACTCGCCATCAGTTGATCGATGTCTCTCAATTACGCCCACCAATTAGTGGCTGCGGCGGAAGCTGGTTAGCCCTGATTTGATCGGTTTTGGACGGCTTTAATTGGCTGTCTGCTGGTCGGCGAAAACTTCGGAGTGAATACCGAAATGCTGGATATAGTATGATTTTCCGTCGACGACGAGATTTATCTTGATAGTTGCGGGACCAGAATCGAATTCCAACGGTACCTGGTAGCCGATAATCTCGATATCTCCCAACGACTTGCTGGTGGCGGAACGATCCCACAGATATTTTGGTTTACCCGTCGATTTCAACTGCCCGAGTCGGCTGAGAGATTGATAAGCCTGCTGGACCTTTTCGTTTTCAAATTCAAGCCGCGCTGTGGGCGATAACAATGGCCTGAGCTGCTCAAATTGCCAGCTGGTCACGATCGGCAGGGTCGATTCCAGATAGGGTACGGCGGTATCATCGTAACGATCCGCCCTCATGCCGAACCATAGCGCATAGATTAACAGCCCGGCCGCCAACAGGGTGATAAATATCAGGCTACGTCGCAGAATCAAGGGCATAATCAGCCTGGCTCGAGTCAGACAGGCGGCGAAATTATCACGTTCGCCACCTCAAACAAACTCGAACGAATGTAATCTCGCTTTATTCCGGTATCTCGACATGGTTCAGGCGACAGGCTTGCTGCAAAGTGTTGTGCAACAGGCAAGCGATTGTCATTGGCCCTACCCCTCCCGGCACCGGTGTGATTGCACCGGCCACGTCGGCAGCGCTACTAAATTCAACATCACCCACCAGCCGCGTGGTGCCATCTTCTTTCTCGATGCGGTTAATACCGACATCGATGACGGTAGCGCCCGGCTTGATCCAGTCGCCCTTGACCATTTCGGGGCGTCCTACCGCTGCGACCACGATATCCGCCTGGCGGCATTCACCCGGCAGATCGCGGGTGCGCGAATGCGCGATAGTGACAGTGCAGCTCTCTTTCAATAGCAATGCAGCCATTGGCTTGCCGACGATATTGGAACGGCCAACGACGATCGCCTTCATGCCGGAAAGATCGCCAAGATGATCCTTGAGCATCATCAGTGAACCCAGCGGCGTGCAGGGCACGATACCTTCGGCACCGATCGAGAGACGGCCGACATTGGACAAATGAAAACCATCGACGTCCTTATCGACCGAAATCGAGTTAATCACCGCTTCTTCGTCGATGTGATCAGGTAACGGCAGCTGCACCAGGATACCGTGAACATCGGGATCATTATTTAATTGGTCGATCAACGCCAGCAAGTCATCCTGACTGGTACTCGCGTCGAGTTTATGCTCGTAGGAATTCATGCCCGCTTCCTGGGTTTGCTTGCCCTTGCTACGCACGTATACCTGGCTGGCAGGGTCCTCTCCCACCAGCACCACGGCCAAACCAGGCGTTATCGAGTGCGTCTCTTTTAAAACCGCGACCTGGCGCGCTATTTCGCCGCGCAGGTTTGCCGAAAATGCCTTACCGTCAATAATCGTGGCCATTCTTAATACTCCCAACAATTAGATAACCAGGCCACCCGCTTTCCCCCGGAGTTCGGGCAGGCCTGTTCGAAAAAACTCATTTTACAAATAACCGGACTGCGATATATCAGTAATACTACACCCATTTACCCACTCGCTAGAACTAGCCGCAAGTCCCGGGTGGACTCTCGTTGCGGATGCGGTTGGTTTACCGCATCCCCATACTCGACTATTCCGGATTGTTCAAAGTCAGCTTTACGCCACCGCTATGGTCGGGATTCGCCCCGATACTAAACACTGCAGCCTGCGGGGACAAACTGGCATCAGCACCGTGAAATGCGACTTCGTCATCACGCAATTCCTGGTAATTGACTATTGCTCCCCTGCGGACAAATATCAGTACCGTCAGTAGTCCGGAAGCGATCAGCGAGTCGCGTTCACCGCGAGGCCAGTTCCAGTCGAAGGGACATTCGCTGCCGCTCGCTTCGGGTTTGAAATTGGTGACGACCCTGACCCTGTCCCAGCCAAAATCCGTAGCATCCGCCAACCGGAATTGCCCAGAAACATCCGTTGCAACCAGCAACTCGTTTAGCGAGGCACGAAACTGCTTATTGCCCCTGCACTTGGCATATATATCCCCGTAATAAAACGACATCACCAGTATCACGATCGCGGGCACGATATACACGATCGGCCGTGTCGGCATAACCGAGAGTGCATTTTTAATCATCGCAAACTCCTGTCGGAAATCGTCGCAATACGCGCATTTGGCGGTAGCAATGAAAAACCCCTTCGATCAGGAATCGAAGGGGCTTCCGCAACATACCGCAAAGGATACTACCGGCAATTAGCTCCCGATAGAATCCTTCGCTTCCCTGCTGCCTTCATCATCGAGGACCTTTCCGGGACCTCCCTGCTTAGTGATGTTTTCGATATCACCCTTGAATTCGGTGGATTCCTTTTGGTGTTGCCAGACGTGCCAGCCAAACCAGAAAATCAATCCCAGTATGGTCAGAAATCCTTCCGATCCAACGAAAGGATAGATCGCACCGAATGTATCAAGATTGAGCCAGTTATCAACTAGACCTGTAGACATAGTATTTTCTCCAAATGTAATTCAGTTATCGACATATGAAATCAGGAGCCTCTACCCGGCTTCTTCACGAATCGCTCGCGCTACTTCTGCGGCATCCACCGCTCTCTGCGTTTCGTAGTTGATATCAAGACCTACTAATTCAATTTCACGCGGGATGCGCAGCTTGCCCATGGCGTGCAGGATCTTCGACACAATCAGTGCCGGAAAGAAACCCAGTACGAAGAACATGATCAAGGCCCCCAGGAAGTTACCCCAGGGTGTAATGGGCGCATATCCCTCAAACGGTGAGGAAGGATAACCCCACAGCATGAAACCGGCCACGACGATACCGTAAAAACCAGCATAACCATGCACCGCAACCGCACCGACGGCGTCGTCGATCTTGAACTTGCGCTCTACCCAGAAATGCATCTTGTAAGCCAGGATTGCACCGCCAGCGCCAATCAGCATGGCCTGGATGGGGTGGTACAGGTCGTTACCCGACGAGGCGCCGATGATACCCGCCAGACCACCGGAGTAGGTCCAGAACGCGTCACCATCCGAAATCAGGTAGGCCGCCATCAAACCGCCCGACAGCGACATCAGGAAGTTAAAGGTAATTGCAGACAAAGTGGTTGGCTGCAGGTAGATATTGGTGGCACTGAAGAAGGTCTTGTCAGGCACATCCAGCATCGCGGGACCATAGACATCGATAATCGGGATATTACAGGCCACGTAGAAGCCCCAAAAACCGGTATAGATGAGGAACAGTCCTATGGTTACCAGCCAGGGATTATGCGGATTAATATTCCTTGGCGTACCGTCAGCGGCGAATTTGCCGATGCGTGGACCCAGCACCAGTAGTACACCCAGGGCGAAACCGCCGGCTATCGCGTGGATTACACCCGACGCGTAGGCATCGTGATAGCCCAGTTTTTGTACCATCCAGCCGTTCCAGGACCAGCCCCAGGAAGCATCGATGATCCAGGTAAATGAACCGATGACCACGGCCAGTACCCAGAAAGCGCTGGGACGGATACGCTCGATTACGGCGCCGGAGACGATGGAAGCGGCAGTCCACGAGAACAGCAGGAATGCGGCCCAGAACACGCCGTTAATACGCGCCCAGAAGGCGGTATCGTCGGCAGTCAGGACACCACCTTCTTGCGGTGCACCACCCATATGCGTGCCCATCAGTTCGCTCCACGGCGTGGCAAAGGGTGCATCGACCAGGGGACCGATGATCCAGGGACCATTGACAAACGCAAAATAAATCCACCAGCCGAAGAAGAAGAAGGTGACGGTTACCAGCGGGATAACCATGGTGTTCTTCATCAGGGTGTGCGTGTGGTTTTTGTAGCGTGAGGCGCCCACCTCATAAACACAGAAACCGACGTGAATCAGGAACATAAACACGACGGTGACCCAATAATAAAACTCGGTAAATATTATCCCGAGCGCGGTTAGCTCGTTATCCATTTTCTCCCCCTTTTAGTTATGAGAATTGTAAAATTTAGACAGGCATCCTGCCGGCATATCACGCAATGACTTTCAAACAGCCTGTAAATTCAAAGGAAAAATTAACTACCCGTATGAAAATCCTCACCATTAATATTTTTACTAAAGATCCGTATAAATAACATATAAAGACTTCATGATCAAAATGGCAAAAAGGATTACCGGTATCTTAAAATAATCCTTTTGGCTTCGTTTTACGTACCTTATCTCAGGTAAACTTTTCGTATGCCTTGCGCAGATCGACCATCGGATGTCCTTTCGCCATCTGAAACTTGATCAACAATTCACGTGCGATCATGTCCCGATCCTGCTGGTTATCCGGTAATTTAATATTTTCGGGAATGGTCACCCAGCCATTGATATTGCGATCGAACACCGCCGGGTTGCCTTCCTCGTAACCCATGTGCACGTCTTCAAGCCAGTTCAGGTCGCTCCAGCCCATAATTTCCATGTATTTTTGTAAAAAAGGTGTACAACGCTCCATGTCGGGCACCAGGTTTACGTCATAACGATAACCGATGTGTTGACCAATGATTTTTTCACGCTCGGTGTCAACGCCATCGCCTTCGAGGAAATGATTAATACTTAGTTCGGTCATTTTCGCGCCCCCCTTAATAACGTGTCATGTCGGGACGACCGACAGTGTGTTGCGTACCCGCCATTGGCACCTGCGCACAGGCAGACGCTTCCATCGTCAATGCAGCCAGGTCTTCCGGCTCCAGCGAATGGATGTTGGTCTTGCCGCAAGCCCGCGCGAACAACTGCGCTTCGATGGTGAGTGTATGCAGAAAGTTGTAAACCCGCTCCGCCGCCGAATCAGGATCGAGACGTTTGCGCAGGATCGGATCCTGGGTCGCGACACCTACCGGGCAACGCCCAGTGTGACAGTGATAGCAGTAGCCTGGTTCAACACCCATTTCATTTGGGAAATCGGCTTCCGGAATATCCTTGTTACAGTTCAGCGCGATCAAGGCCGAGTGGCCAATTGCAACCGCGTCAGCACCGAGCGCAATCGCTTTCGCAAGGTCGGCACCGTTACGGATACCACCCGCATAAACCAGGGTTATTTCACCTGACATACCGACATCATCGAGCGCCTGTCTGGCCTGGCGAATCGCGGCAATACCGGGAACACCGGTATCCTCGGTCGCAAGATGCGGACCAGCTCCGGTACCACCTTCCATACCGTCGATATAAATCGAATCAGGGCCGGTCTTGGCGGCCATTCGCACGTCGTCGTATACCCGCGCCGCACCCAGTTTCAACTGAATCGGAATCTGCCCATCGGTGGCTTCACGCACTTCCTGGATCTTGAGCGCCAGGTCGTCCGGTCCCATCCAGTCGGGATGACGCGCCGGTGAACGCTGATCGATACCGGCGGGTAATGAACGCATTTCAGCCACCTGGTCGGTGACCTTCTGCCCCATCAGGTGACCACCGAGACCAACCTTGCAGCCCTGGCCGATAAAGAACTCGACTGCATCGGCAAGACGCAGGTGATTCGGATTGAAGCCATAGCGCGACTGGATACACTGGTAAAACCATTTTGACGAGTAGCGACGCTCGTCCGGAATCATGCCACCCTCACCGGAACAGGTCGCGGTACCTGCCATGGTGGCACCACGTGCCAACGCGGTCTTGGCCTCATAACTTAAGGCGCCGAAAGACATACCGGTGATATAAACCGGGATATCGAGTTCTAACGGAATCTTGGCATTGGGACCAATGATGGTCTTGGTTAAACATTTTTCGCGATAACCCTCGATTACAAAACGCGTCAGCGTACCCGGCATGAATGTCAGGTCGTCCCAGGTTGGAATTTTCTTGAACAGCGAAAAGCCACGCATGCGGTACCGACCGAGCTCGGCCTTGATGTGAATATCGTTCATCACTTCGGGCGGAAAAATAAAACTGTTTCCAAGGTGATAGGGATCTATTTTTTTATCAGACATCTTTATTCTCCAGGATCAAAACCCGTGCCTAAAGCACCAGTTTCTTTTCCGTTGGTTCGAGGTTGTCGTAATTCCACAATTGCTTGCCGGATGTCAGCTTGATCATGCTGTCGACACCGTTGGGAGCCGACATGTCGTATTGCGATAACTTGCCTTCGAGATAACGCTTGTCGAGATCGGTCAATTCGGTTTCGACACAGTCGACGCCAAGGCTCGCGATCTTGCCACCAACGTAAATCGTGCCGTCGTACATCGAATCACCGAGGTTATCGCCGGCATCGCCGAGGATAATCATGCGGCCGCGCTGCATCATGAAACCGGTAAAGGCACCGACACTGTCACCGACGATAATGGTTCCGCCCTTTTGATCTATGCCGACGCGCGCGCCTGCCTGTCCCCTACAGACAAGGTCACCACCGCGAATCGCGGCGCCGAACAAAGAACCCGCATTCTTTTCGATGACCACCTTACCCGCCATCATGTTTTCTGCGCATGACCAGCCCACACGACCACTAATACGGATATTGGGGCCATCGATCAATCCACAACCAAAGTAGCCGAGGCTACCTTCGAAGTTCAGATTCAGACGATTCAGGATTCCGACACCGAGCGAGTGCTTGGCGCGCGGATTTTTCACCGTAATCGTACCAACCCCGGACTTCATCAAATCACGAATCTTGATGTTGATCTCCGAAATTTCCATTTCCGCGGCGTCAAATTCGGCTACTTTCTCGAAATCAACTTCGTAAGCCCATGGATAGGTAAAATTCTCTTCCTCTGTGGCCGAGAAAAACCGCTGCTGAGTACGACCCGCGAGCTGCTCCTCGTGCAGCCCCATGTCATGGGATGTTGTTACGCTGCCCATACTTTTACCTCCCCTTGATAAGGATCCCAGGTGTCGATTTCACGTGGGAAAATACTGCGAATGGCAACTTCTTCCGAAGCCAGGCCGACAAACTCATCGCTCTCGTAGAGCACCATGGGTTTGGCACCCATGACGTCTTTTGCCATGCCCAGCTGATTGCCGGTTGCAACCAGGTAGGTGAACACACCGTCGATAACATCGATGGTTCTGCGCATTGCACCTTCAAGCTCGTCACCCCGGTCGATTCGATCGGCAATGTAAACCGCAATCAGTTCGGAGTCACAGTTCGACATGAAGCGATGACCACGGCGCTCGAGGTCGCGACGCATGGTCCAGTAGTTGGTCAACTGGCCATTGTGAACCACCGAAACATCATTGAACGGGTAAGCCCAGTAGGGATGCGCCGAACGAATATCGACGTCCGACTCGGTCGCCATACGTGTATGGCCGATCGCGTGGGTGCCGACGAAGCCTTTCAATCCATACTGCTCGGAAACCACGGTTGCATCGCCTAAGTCCTTGATCAATTCAAGCGCTTTACCGACCGACAGGATTTCAACACCATCGAGGTCTTCGATGAAATCGATTAAACGTTTCAAATCACCGTCAAATTTGAAGTGATAGCGAAACGCGTACTCGGTGGCATCTTCTCTTTCGATGACTTCGGCACCCAGTTCTGCCATGCGTGTATCAACCGCGGCCTTGCGCTCGATAACCAGCCGATGAATATCGAAACCGGTCTTCATGTCTTCCTGCTCGGCCACCTTGAAGCGCAGCACGTACACGCCTTCCTCGCCCTTACCATAGAGCGCAAAACCGGTAGAGTCGGGTCCGCGGTGCTTCAACGCCTGAAGCATCTGGGTCATCTCGCTACCGATATCACTGGTCACGCCACCTTTCCAGATAAGTCCAGCAATACCACACATAAGATTATCCTCTTAGAGTTAAAGATTAGGCTGCCGGGGCTGCCTTAAATCTAAATCCCGGTGCAGAGCAAGCCCGCACCGGAATAATTTGAAACAAGCCTACGGCAGACAGTCGAGATAAGTTTCGACATCCCAATCGGTAACCGTATGATTAAAACGCTCCCACTCGTCACGTTTGTAATGCTCGAAAACCTTGAACATTTCGCCCGGCATGGCTGATTTGATGACTTCATCGGCACGCAATTCATCGAGTGCTTCGCCAAGTGACATCGGTAATTTCTTGACGTCTTTACCTGCATCGATCGCTTCATAGATGTTGCGTTCTTCCGCTTCACCTGGATCGAGATTGTTGTCGATACCATCATCGAAAGCTTTCAACAGTGCAGCCCCCATCAAGTAAGGATTCACCATCGAGTCTACCGAACGGTATTCGAAACGACCCGGAGCGGATACCCGTAACGCACAGGTGCGGTTCTGGTATCCCCAGTCAGCAAAGATCGGCGCCCAGAAACCGGTATCCCACAGACGACGGTATGAGTTAACGGTTGAAGACCCAATCGAGGTCAGCGCGCCCAGGTGCTGGATAACACCACCTATCGATTGCAATCCGATCGTGCCTGGCGCTCGCTCGTCAATTGAAGGATCAGGCATGAAGGTGTTTTCACCGCCAACCCGGTAACTGAAAGCGCCCTCCATACCCGGAAGAGATTCCATGCCAAGTTTATTAACCACATCTTCGCCACCGCGCCATAGCGACATGTTGTGGTGGCAACCGGAAGCCGAGACACCCATGAACGGCTTGGACATGAAACAGGCAATCAAATTGTCTTCTCGCGCTACCTGGGCACATATTTGCCGGTAGGTAGTCAGGCGATCGGCATTACGCAACACATCGTCGAACTGGGTATTCAGTTCGAGCTGGCCCGGCGCGTCTTCGTGGTCGCCCTGGATGATGTCGAGCCCCATTTGAATCGAGTATTCGATAACTTTCATAAAGGACGGACGCAGTTCTTCGAACTGGTCGATGTGGTAGCAGTTCGGCTTGGTAACACCACCGCTCATCTTGCCGTCTTCACCACGCTTTAACCACATCATTTCGGGCTCGGTGCCACAGCGCATGTCGAGGCCATGCTTGTCCTGAAATTCATTGTGGATACGACGCAAATTACCCCGACAATCTGAAGTCAATGCGCCACCCGGATTCTCGCGTTCTTCGCGGTTACGGAACAAGGTACAGAATACCCGACCGATGCGCTTGTCCCAGGGCAATTGACAGAAGGTCTCAGGATCGGGAATGCCGACCAGTTCCGATGATTCGGGACCGTAACCGATGTAGTCACCATGGCGATCGACGAACAGGTTAGCCGTAGAACCGTATACCAACTGAAAGCCTTTCTCGGCCAGACGCTCCCAGTGCATGGCAGGAATACCCTTACCGACAATACGCCCAGTAACGGAAATAAACTGGTAGTAAATGTAGTCGACCCCAGTTTCCTTAATTTTTTCGCTTACCTGCTTTACCAGTTCAGCGCGTCCCGGCGCTTCAACATGTGCTTGTAAATCGGTCATAATTACCCTCCAAACGGTTAAGGACTTATATTTTTTGCTCTTCGGTTCTGCGAAAAAGCCGCCGATTAAACACTTTTTACAACCGGAAACCTGTTTTTTTCGCTGCCCAGGAGATGCTTCGGGTGAACTCGACAGACCGCAATGTTATACCTATCGGGTGGCACAAAACAAGACCTCTTATAGCTTTTTTTGGACAATTCTTGCTTAAAGTGCTAGGTTTAATAGACCAATTTCTCGAGCAGTGATTGAAATTTATCATTATCCAGATCTGGTCGAATCCATGAGTAATCCTGGAGCAACATAAATAATTCTTCATAGTCCAATTATTTCAATAGCTTAATGTTAGTTTCATAATCCGTTTTCATTTCTCTGCGTATTTTTCGAACATGACAGGAGCTGCACCGACTCGGTGCCAATTTAACGATCATAGTGCCAATTTCAACGATATTTAAGCTTAGAAAGGCTTGATTTAGCGCAAAAATTGGCGCATTATTGTACCAATTTACTGGACCATATTTAGACAGCAATTAGAGGAATCTAGCGGCGTGAAAGCACTAAATAGCAGCGCTCTGTTAGCTGCAGATGGAGACCTTAAACCGGTGCACAAAAGGCCCGGCACTCGCGTTGGTGTCACCACCAGTAATGTCGCTGCGCAATTGCGCCGCCGTATCCTCGAGGGCAAATATGCTTACGAGGAACGCCTCCCGGCAGAACGGAACCTGGCCGAAGAGTTCGGCGTTTCACGAGGCACGATCCGCTCGGTACTCGAAATTCTGGAGCAACAGCACCTGGTTACGCGACAAATCGGCAGCGGCACCTATGTAACGCACCGGGAAATTACCAACCAGCAGGAAATATCGAGCGTAACCAGCCCGCTGGAAATGAACGAGGTGCGTATTGCAATCGAACCGCAAATGGTGCGCCTGGCGATAGCCAACGCGAGCTCACGTGATCTCGATGAGTTGCGCGACGCACTACGCCAGTGTGAAGATTGCGGTGGGGACCCGGAAAAATTTGCGCGCGGGGATGCCGCTTTTCACCTGGCATTGGCGCATTGTTCACGCAACAAGCTGATGTACTGGCTGTACGAGCGCATCAGCGAGGTGCGCCGACATTCACAGTGGCGCACGATGAAAGCCAAACTGCTAACCTCCGATCGCATTGACTACTACAACAACCAGCATCACGCTCTATACGAGGCCATTGCCGCGCGCGATACGGCCAGTGCTGTTCGACTGATCAAGGATCATCTCTACGGGGTGCATGATGATTTGCTCGAGACCGACTAAACGATGAATGCACCCCTGTTTATCTCACCAGTCAGGGTACGCGAGCCGGGAATTAACGCGCTTCCGCCGAATACCGAACGCTACCGGGTACGCGGTGGCGGCAGTGTAGCGTTGAACTTACAGGCCGGCGACGAACTCCAGCTGGTCAGCCCGGAAGGATTGCAACCGGGTGAAATCACCGTGTTCGATGCCGGTGGTCGCAGCGATTCGGCACTTATCGGCGCTCGTAATAATGGAAGCGCCGAGACGCTTAAACAGATCCTGGACAGTTCCGAGCCCAGCGCCATCGAATTAAAGGAGGCGCTGAACAGGCTTGGTATTTCAATCGAGGAAGCCCGCAGCTGCGTCGTATTCAGCAATTACTCTCCTGCTGGCGATTCGGTTCGATTTATCGCCGCTCAACCCGCCACCTGTCTCGTCGCCGCGCCGGGTAGTGACATGCGTGCCGACCAGCAGGACACGGTAACCGACCTGGTGGCATTTGTTCATCGACATCCGATCGGAGTGACTGAAACAGAAATCCGGCTGCCCGATCCATTAGCGGATCCGCTTGAAGATGTGCGCATCGAGGCGCGCACCGCGTTTGCCTACGAGGTTAAGGCTGGCGATTTCATTCAGATCATCGACGTCGAGGGGCGTGAATGTTCCGACTTTCAGTGCTTCGACTCCTCGATGCTGGAGCGAGGTGTCGAGCGCAGCCTCGATGCTACCGCGACCCGCCACGTGGTCGGGGCCGCCTATCCGGCGCCCGGGTTGTATGCCAAGTTCTACGATCAGAATTTTGAGCCAATGATTGAGGTGGTGCAGGATACCTGCGGTCGACACGACAGCTTTGGCACCGCATGTACCGCAAAGTACTACGAAGAAATGGGTTATCCCGGGCACGTCAATTGCTCCGACAATTTCAGTCAGGCACTGCAACCCTACGGGGTAGAGGCACGCAAGGGCTGGATGGCAATCAACCTGTTTTTCAACACCTCAATTGATAACAGCAACCAGATGTACTTCGACGAGCCCTGGTCACGTCCCGGTGACTATGTGCTGATGCGGGCACTCAAGGACATGGTATGCGTATCTTCCGCCTGCCCATGTGATGTCGATCCGGCAAACGGCTGGAATCCGACCGATATTCACATGCGAATTTATGCAGGCACGAATTCATTTAACAAAGCGACGGCATTCAGAATGACAGCAGATGCAGACAAAGAATTGACCCAGGAGACCGGTTTTCACAGCCGTACCTCGGAACACACACGCAATTTTACCGAGTACGCGGGCTACTGGCTGGCAAACAGTTATACCAATCACGGTGCGCTCGACGAATACTGGGCCTGCCGTGAAGGCGCGGTGGTGATCGATTTATCGCCGTTGCGTAAATACGAAGTTACCGGTCCCGATGCCGAGCTGCTATTACAGACCTGCGTCACGCGTGATATCCGCCGCCTTGCGGTCGGCCAGGTGGTTTACACGGCGATGTGTTATGAAAACGGCGGCATGATTGACGATGGCACGGTGTTTCGACTCGGTCAGAATAATTTCCGCTGGATCGGGGGCAGCGATGAAAGCGGTATCTGGTTACGCGAACAGGCCGAGGCACTCGGACTGCAGGCCTGGGTGCGCAACTCGACCGATCAGTTGCATAACCTGCAGGTGCAGGGTCCAAAAAGCCGCGATGTTTTAAAACAGATTATCTGGACGCGACCCGATCAGGCGACGCTGGAAGAACTTGAATGGTTTCGCTTTTCGATCGCGCGCATTGGCGACGAGCAGGGAATTCCGCTCGTGGTTTCGCGCACCGGCTATACCGGTGAACTCGGCTACGAGGTATTTTGCCATCCGAATGATGCGCCCGAGGTTTGGGACGCAATCTGGGAAGCGGGTGAAGCCTACGACCTGACACCGCTCGGGCTTGAAGCCCTGGACATGCTGCGCATCGAAGCCGGGCTGATCTTCGCCGGTTATGAATTCAGCGATCAGACCGACCCGTTCGAAGCCGGAATTCCGTTTACCGTGCCGCTCAGTACCAAGCAGGACGATTTCGTTGGTAAGGCAGCACTGATCAAGCGCAAGGAAAATCCCCAGCGGGTGCTGGTTGGTCTCGAGCTTACCGGTGATGAATTGGCCGCAAATGGGGACGGCGTTGAAATCGGCCGTAACCAGGTCGGTGAAATCACCAGCGCAGTGCGCTCCCCGATACTAGGTAAAAATGTTGCACTGTGCCGAATGCAGTTAGAACACGCCGTCCCCGGCACCGAAGTCGAAGTCGGCAAACTCGACGGCAAGCAGAAGCGCCTGCCGGCAAAGGTTGTCGGATTTCCGTTTTACGATCCGACCAAGTCGAGAGTGCGCGACGTCCCATCACCCGAGTAGAAGATTTTTTACCTGCCATCTCGCGGCTTTCATACTGTCATCCCGCGTCTTGACTGCGGGATCCTGTCCTAAAATATCGCGCGCAGCGCGAACATCTAAAATACGGTCTGCGAGCGTGATGATTTAACTGGGTCCCGCCGGTCCGACGCATCGGGTCAAGCTGCGGGATGACAGCGTGGACCGATGGCTTTCAGGGGTTTAGCGGATTACGAGGCAGTTGACGTCGGAGAGATCCAGTAATTTCCGGGAAACGCTGCCCATCGCGGCTGCCTTTATTTTGCTCAAACCACGGGTACCGACAACGATCAGGTCGATTTTACGGCGGCGCGCGAATCCGGCTACGCTGCTGGCCGGGTCACCGCTACCAATAGCGGTTTGAATGTTCCGGGCGCCTTCTTTTTTAGCCTTTTGCTTTGCAGTCTTCAGGATCTGCTCCGCAGCATGTCGCATCAGGTCATCGCGAGCATTGAGGAAGGATTCGAATTCGGGCGCATCCTTCAGTTCTTCCGGCAATTGCATATCCCGAATGACGTTCAAAATCAGCAACTCGGCCTCGTGCTGCACCGACAACCGTGCTGCGAAACTGACCGCGCGACCTGAGGCTGCAGACGCATCGGTAGCAACCAAAATCTTTTTGATCATCTATCAAAGGCACCACTTAAGCCCCGGAAAGTGCGTATTAAGCCTTTTAGCTATTCATTTCGCAAGCATTTGTAACAGGTCTGTAACATCAGGCTGGTTGATTGAATCAGAACACTGGCTGCGCAAATCTGATACGAAGCTCGTCGAGAGACTAACTGAACCCGGGTCAGGTCTTTAGTTGGGTTTCAAGCGGTAACCCCGTGCTGTACTTGACCTGGGTCACGGCAACATTCGAATTAACATCCCTGACATGTGGTATCTGCAATAAATGGCGGCGTAAAAACTGATCGTAGCGCTTGATGTCGCGGGTAATTATTTTCAGAAAATAGTCCGCTGAACCGGTTACCGTGTAACACTCCACCACTTCCGGGTACTGACGCACTTGTTCCTCGAAGGCATGTAATGAGGCTTCATCATTTTGCGAAAGACTGATACGCGCAAAAATCACCATCCCGATTCCGAGTTTCTCGGGATTCAGCAGCGCCACTTTTTTATCGATGATTCCCTCTTTTTCAAGGCGGCTGATACGACGCCAGCAGGGCGATACTGACAGATTCACCCGCTCTGCGATCTCGGCCGCGGTCAGTGAAGCGTCTTGCTGCAGCAGCCCGAGAATCTTGATATCGATTGCGGAAAGGCTCATTGATTTGAAAATTTATTCCAAAATAATGCATAATTATAGAATTAAAAATCTATTAATTGCAATCAAGTAGAAAAAATGCAACAAAACATCGTGTTTGGGGCACTAAAATTACAATGTTTATCATGCTGATCTGGTGAAGCCATGAAAGTCTCTCTCGACGACAAGTACTCTCTCGATAAGGGCAAGGCGTTTATGACCGGCATCGAGGCTCTGGTCAGGTTACCGATCTTGCAGCACCAGCGTGACCTGGAACAGGGACTCAACACAGCCTGCTTCATTTCAGGCTATCGCGGTTCACCCATCGGCGGCCTCGACCAGGCGCTATGGAGAGCCGAACAATTTACCGAAGCACACAACATTCACTTTTTGCCCGGGATTAACGAAGACCTGGCAATGACCTCGGTGTGGGGCAGCCAGCAGGTCGGACTGTTTCCGGGCGCCAGGTACGACGGTGTGTTCGGGATGTGGTACGGCAAGGGACCCGGGCTCGATCGCAGCATGGATGTGCTCAAACATGCCAATGCCTTCGGTACGTCACCCCATGGTGGCGTGCTCGCCGTCGTCGGTGATGACCACGCCTGCAAGTCTTCGACCTTGCCGCATCAGAGTGACCATATGTTTATCGGTGCCACCGCTCCGGTGTTAAATCCTACCGGGGTGCAGGAGGTACTCGACCTGGGCATCTTCGGCTGGGAGTTATCACGTTACAGCGGGTGCTGGGTTGGATTGAAGGCAATCACCGAAAACATGGATGCTGCGATCTCGGCTGAAATCGATCCCAGCCGGGTCAACGTCGTCATCCCCGACGATTACGAACTGCCCGCAGACGGCGTTCATACGCGCTGGCCGGATACACCGATGGCGCAGGAAGAACGCCTGCAGCGCCACAAGATCTACGCGGCGAGGGCCTTCGCGCGCGCCAATAATCTGAACCGCATCGAACTCGACAGCGACAACGCGCGGCTCGGTATTATCACGACCGGTAAATCCTACCTCGATACGCTGCAGGCGCTGAGTGATCTCGGCATCGACGAAAAACTCGCGGCGAAAATCGGAATCCGGTTATACAAGGTCGGCATGAGCTGGCCGCTGGAACCGGTGGTGACTCACCAGTTCGCCGACGGGCTTGAAGAAATCCTCGTGGTCGAAGAGAAGCGCAGCGTGATTGAAGACCAGCTCACGGGTCAATTGTACAACTGGCCGGTTAGCCGACGTCCCAGCGTGGTCGGTGAATACGATGAAGATCGCAACCTGCTGGTCACCAATCTCGGCGAGCTGACGCCGGCGATGATTGCGCGCGTGATCGCCGCACGTATCTCCCGGTTTTTCGACAGTAAATCGATACAGAAACGTCTCGAATTCCTCGAGACCAAGGAGGCAGCCCTCGCCAAACCGCGCAGGCTCGCAGAGCGTAAACCCTGGTATTGTTCAGGTTGCCCGCACAATACCTCGACCGTGGTACCGGAAGGTAGCAGGGCTTACGGCGGTATCGGTTGTCACTACATGGCAACCTGGATGGACCGCGGCACCGAAACCTTTACCCAGATGGGCGGTGAAGGTGCGACCTGGCTGGGCCAGGCACCATTTACCGAAACCAGACACGTGTTTCAAAACCTCGGCGATGGCACTTACTTTCATTCGGGCTTGCTCGCAATTCGTGCCGCGGTTGCCGCAGGCGTCAACATTACCTACAAGATTCTCTACAACGATGCAGTCGCCATGACCGGTGGACAAGCCCTGGATGGCAAGCTTTCAGTTGCACAATTAATCGAGCAACTGCGCGCCGAAGGAGTTAAGCGGATCGCCGTGGTATCCGATCAACCGCAGGAATACCGCAACAGCCCGTTTTCAAATTATGACGGGATCTCGATCTCGCATCGACGACAGCTGGATTCGATACAGCGCGAATTACGTGATACCGAGGGCTGCACCGCACTGATATACGCGCAAACCTGTGCCGCCGAAAAGCGGCGGCGGCGTAAGAAGGGCATTCTCGAAGATCCGCCCAAGCGGGTCTTCATCAATGACGCGGTTTGCGAGGGCTGCGGCGACTGCGGTGTGCAATCCAACTGCCTTTCCATCATCCCCAAGCCGACACTGCTGGGTCGCAAAAGAGCCATCGACCAAAGCGCCTGTAACAAGGATTATTCCTGTGTCAGGGGATTCTGTCCGAGTTTTGTTACCGTGCACGGTGGGCAACTTCGCAAACGCCAGGCAATGGCTGAAACAACCGGCTGGCCTGCACCCGAAGAACCGCAAAGAATTTCGATCGATGGGCCATTCAACATCCTCATTACCGGCATCGGCGGTACCGGGATACTGACGGTTGGATCGGTTATGGGCATGGCCGCACATATCGAGCAAAAGGGTGTATCGGTGCTCAATCAAACAGGGCTCGCGCAAAAGTTCGGCGCGGTGACCGGGCATGTGCGGGTCGCCGATTACCAGCATCAGATTTACTCGGTGCGAATCCCCGCCGGCGAGGCACATCTGTTACTGGGTGCCGATCTCGTGGTATCGGCAGCCGATGATGCGCTGGCCAAGTTGAATCGAAAGCATTCGTATGCTGTTATTAACAGTCACCTGTCTCCTACCGCCGAGTTTACGCATGACCCGGATGCCGTATTTCCAATCGAGGATATGGAGCAGGCAATCGCGGGTGAACTGGAAACCGGGCACAGTCATTTCATCCGCGCGACCGCGCTTTCAACACGCCTGCTGGGTGATGCAATCTACTCCAATTTCCTGTTGCTGGGAGCCGCCTATCAAAAAGGTTTGATACCGATCAGTGCTGAGGCTATCGATGAAGCCATCGCACTGAATGGTGTCGCGATCGAGCAAAATCAGCAGGCTTTCCTGTGGGGGCGTCGCTACGTTATCGACCCAACTGCCGTACTTGACGAGGCAGGCCTCGCCAACGAGTACAAGCCCGCGGAACCCGAAGCAACCCTGGACGACGTCATCGCGTATCGCAGTGCTTACCTCGCCGATTACCAGGACCAGGATTATGCCAAACGCTACCAGCGCCTGGTGGAACGCGTGCACACCTCGGAACGCGAACTTCATCTGCCAGGCGAAAATGCCGAACTGCTGCTGACCGATGCGGTGGCACGCAGCTACTTCAACCTGCTTGCCTACAAGGACGAATACGAAGTTGCAAGACTCTACAGCAACGGCGACTTCGAGCAGGCACTGGCGACACAGTTCGAAGGCGATTACCGGTTGCGTTTTCACCTGGCTCCGCCGCTGCTGGCGAAACGGGACCCTCATTCTGGCAAACTATTAAAGCGTGAATTTGGAGGCTGGGTAATGCCCTTGTTCCGTTTGCTCGCGCGTTTTAAAAAGCTGCGCGGAAGCGCACTTGATATCTTCGGCTACACCGCTGAACGCAAAATGGAACGCGCACTGATAGCGGATTACGAACGCGATATCGAACAAATTCTTGCCGAGATTATTCCGCAAAACCACGAGATCGCTGTTGAAATCGCAAGTTTGCCGCTCGATATGCGTGGTTTCGGGCATGTGAAGCAGGCGAATATCGAAAACACCAACCGGCGCCGTGATCTCTTATTGCGAAAACTTTCCGGCAGGGATCTCGCGGTCGAACTTTTCAATCCTTGACCTGTTGCTGCCAGAAGCCCTAAGTTAGGGCCTTGCCGGATTCTGCAGGAAACGGGGCACGAAAATGACAGCCAGGTATCGCATCCCGATCACCGCGATTACCGTGTTCGGCGCGAGCAGCCTGCTTGCGCTGAGCGTGGGCATCGTGCTCTACCTCGGCTTCAACCAGGCGGCGGAAAGCACTCGCCAGCTGTGGGCTGACCAGGGCAAAACGCTGATCGACGCGATGGAGCTAAGCCTGGATGAACGCCTTAAGCCAATTGCCGACCAGGCGCGGTGGGTCGCCCGTGATATCAAGGATCTGACAGACCTGTCTTCCTTCGATGACTATATTTACGGTTCACTCGCGGCGACACCACAGGTGGCCGGAGTTGCAATAATCGCGGCTAATGGCAACGGCCGGCGCTGGCATCGTGAGGAGCGGGTTGCGATAACCGGAGACTGGTCGAAAAATCCCTGGTTCCAGGACTATCTAAACCAGGTTAAAGCAGCAGCGTCGACCGCGTGGCGCGAACCGATCTTCACCGATACAATAAACTCGTCAACCCTGCTGCACGATATACCCTTGCATAATGCCGACGACGAATTCATCGGTATTTTTGCGCAGATCGTAACCGTGCATGAACTATCCGCTTTTCTCGCCCGGGATCATGCCGACACCGGCGTAACACCATTCGTTTTATACAACCGCGAATATGTTCTTGCTCATCCAGCCATTATCAGCGGCAGCGAACAACAGCCGCTGCTTCACCTCGACGAACTAGGCGACCTGATATTAAAACGCATCTGGTCACCCGACGAGGAAGCAGCATTTATCTCGGCCGCACTCGAGGACACTCAGGCCAGCGGCATATTCTGGGGCGATAATTTCTATCTTTATCTTTATCGCGATATCGAACGTTATGGCCCAGCGCCGTGGACCATCGGCGTCTACCTGAACACCAGCCTGCACTCCCATGGTCAGATCGAAAATTTACTCAGGTCACTGGCTGCCGGCCTCGCAGTTCTGGTGTTCGCGATCATCGCCTCGATCATTGTCGGCCGCCAGGTTAGCAGGCCGATCAAGGAAATCGTAAGCGCTGCGAATACGGTCGATGCGGGTGGTCTGGACGATGTTGAGCCGATGGGCGGCAGCTATATTCGCGAACTCGACGATGCCAGCAAGGCGTTCAACAACATGGTCCATGGGTTACGCGAGCGGAAGGTAATTCGCGATACGCTGGGACGTTTCGTGCCGGAAAAGGTGGCCAGTTCACTATTGGCCGGGGGCGGCGCGATTCCGGTGCAGCAAACCGAGGCCACAATCCTGTTTTGCGATATCGAATCCTTCACCCAACTCACCGAAACGCTGGGGCCGGTTAAGATAGTCGATGTTCTCAATGCCTATTTTTCGGCCATGGTGGAAATACTCGAGCAAAATGGGGGCGTGGTTACTCAGTTCCAGGGCGATGCAATACTCGCGACTTTCAACGTCCCGATAGCCGACGACAACCATGCCCACAACGCGGTTCACGCCGCACTGGAAATGTTGAACCGGATTGCCTCCGACAAGTACGAAGGCGAAAAGCTGAACATTCGAATTGGTATCAATACCGGCCCGGTGGTTGCCGGGGCCATCGGCGCCAGGGGGCGCCTGAACTACACGGTTCACGGCGACGCGGTAAACCTCGCGGCCCGTCTCGAGGCATTGAACAAGGAGTACGGAACCCGATTAATGATCTCGGAATCGAGCGCCGCCTCGGTCAATGATGTCGAGCTGTCACGGGTCGGCGAAGTTACAGCAAGAGGCCAGACACGATCAATCAACATTTATACCGTCGAGGTTCCGATCACCAACCATCAATCGAGCTATTGATACGCAAGTTTTAAAAGCCGGGGCCAGTCCGTCGGGCTGATTCGGCCGACCAGCTGAAAACCACCCTTGCCGTCTGGCTGGAACACTACGCCCTCGCCTTCGGCGGGGTACACCGGCGTGGACGCCTGCGCTACGTTACCATGCGCAACGATGACGCGGTTGGTACCGGGAGCGGGTGGCGTTGCCAGCAGCGCCCGTGCAGTGGCGACAATAGCCGTGCGTCCGCCGAAATAGTCGGCGGCAAGCAGATTCATCACTGCGGTCGAGGATTTGACCGCTCCAATATTCATCAAATCTGCGGTCTCAATCGTGCGGCAATACGGGCTCGCCTGGACTTCACCTACCGGAATATCGAGCTTGCGAATGGCGTTGCCTATGGCCACTGCATCTGCACGCCCTGCCTCCGACAGCTGGCGCATTTGCGCCGGGTCACAGTTCAACCAGTCATCCGCCTGACGCAAGTCATCCGATTGCGACCAGTCGGTTGCAACATGTCGAAAATACAGGTTGTAGCCCCCGGCGCGCAGGGCATTGACCAGCGCAACACCGGTCAACAGGGTCGGGGTCGCGGCTAACGCGGGATTCGGCGCTGCAACCAAAATGCAGAGCAGTAGTACCAGCAGGTATCGAGAAGTTCGGATGGCCATCGTTCCAGGTTTTCGGTACGCAGGGCCTATTCGGTTTCCTGTTGATGGGCTTTTACAAAGTCGGCCATGCTGTTGAATTCCCACTCGATCGTGTATTTCCCTTCGGGCGGAGCAGTGGCGCCGTAGCCCTCGGCATCATGGCGACGGTTGATCCACACTTTGGTCATGCCCATGCTGGTCGCCGGCACCATATCGTGCGTCAGGGATTGGGCAACGTGTAAAATTTCGTGCGGCAAGATGCCCAGATCACGTCTCGCCTGTTCAAACATGTACTCGAAATTACGCAGATTGGGCTTGTAACAACCGACATCCTGCGCGGTATATATGGCATCCCATTCGATTTCTAGCCGGGCATTACTGCCCATGTAGCTGATGCGGTCGCAATTGGTCACGGTTGCCATCAGGTAATGCTGGCGCAAGTATTTAAGGCTTTCGGCCGAGTCAGCAAACTCGGGCCAGTGCTTGACCGAGCGGCCGAAGCTTCGCGCCTCGTCGTCGCTGATCTTGATCTGCCATTTATTCGCGATCGATTGGCATACCTCGGCCAATAACGAGCTGTAGACCAGGGTTGGCGTATCAGCCTGGTGTTGCATTTCGAACTCGGCGAATAATTCCAGCACTTCATCTCGACTCAACTTGAGCGGCAGTTTATCCAACAGCGGCTCCAGTGCATTGTAAATCCCGCTTTCCCAGTCGATCAGGGTACCGTAGGTGTCAAAGGCCAGCATTTTGAAATCAGATAACTTCATGGCTACTCCATTGTTGCCAGCTGCATTCACAGCGTTCAATAACTATGTTAAATAATATCTACGCGATCATCTAGACAAATGAGGAATAATAGCGTTGAGCGATACTCTGCCCAAGATACGAGCATTTCTCGAGCAAGCTGGCCACCCGTTCGAGGTCTGGCCCTGTGATCCTAAACTTGCTGACACGGCTATGTTCTGCGAACACTATGGAGTGGCACTCGAAAATTCAGCCAACGCGATTCTGGTGCGCTCCAAAACCGGGGATCGGAAATTCGTGGTCTGCGTACTGCTTGCCACCGATCGCTTGAATACCAACCACACCGTGCGCAAGAAGCTCGGCGCACGCAAGGTATCGTTTGCATCGGCTGACGAAACCCGCGAAATGACCGCTATGGAAATTGGCGGCGTCACTCCGTTATGTCTGCCCGATAACCTTCCCATATGGATCGACGATGCCGTCATGCAATGCGATTATGTCGTACTCGGCGGTGGCAATCGCGAATCAAAGTTGAAAGTCGATCCGAGAGTACTGATCCAGCAGCCCTCGGCTGAAGTCGTCGCTGGCCTCGCCAAACAAGCACCACACGAGTTAGCAGCAGATTCAAGATAACCAACAGGTGCAGTGACCTGCAGCCGGCTTAGGTTATACTGTCGCATATCAAAATTCTTACACCTCCGCATGCCCGGCTCGTTCCAAATTTTCATTAACAAACTGCTCAAGGTGGAATCACGGGAACTGTCGACGGCATCGATGTCATTCCTGTTTGTTTTTTTGCTGATGGCCGCTTATTACGTGCTCAGACCGGTGCGTGATGCGATGTCGAGCGACTGGACCGACGCCGAATTGAGCTGGCTGTGGACACTGACTTTTTTTATCAGCACCGGCGCCGTACTGATGTATGGATTTGTTGTATCACGAGTCAAGCTGAAGCGGTTGGTACCGGGTGTTTATATCTTTTTTGCGGGCTCCTTCCTGCTATTTTATTTCGGTGCAAGCTGGTTTGAAGACTCCCGAATCATCGATAAAGCATTCTACGTTTGGGTCAGTTTCTTTGCCCTGTTCCACGTATCGGTATTCTGGAGTTTCATGTCCGATATCTATTCCAGATCGCAATCAAGGCGCCTGTTTGGCCTGTTCGGCGCGGGTGCAAGTATTGGAGCGGTTGTAGGGCCCTCCATTCCGGTTTTCCTGGGCGGAATTCTCGGAGTTTATAATCTGTTGTTGATCGCGGCCCTGACGCTGCTGCTGATTGTACCGATTATTTTTTTCCTCGATAAAGCCAGGACTGTTACCGAAAGCAAGCCGGTAACCGGCACTGTCACCGTAAAATCAATTGGTGGGGAATTTTTTGATGGTTTTGTCGACTTGCTCAGTCATCGGTTTTTGCTCGGCATCGGCCTGTTCATATTACTGTACACGATAATGAGCAGCTTCGTTTACTTCGAGCTGAAGAACGTCATGGTCGAATACGACCGCGCTACCCGCTCGCAGTACTGGGGGATGATGGACCTGGCCGTAAACACGCTGGCCATCTTGACCGCGCTGTTCGCCACCAGCCGCCTGGCAACCAGATTCGGCCTGGCCGTAACCCTGGCACTGGTACCGGTGGTGCTGGTATTCGGCTGGATCGCAGTTGCGATCGCACCGGGGCTTGCGCTATTGATAGGACTGCAGATCGTCCGCCGCGCGGGAAACTATGCAATTACGCGACCGGGGCGAGAAATGCTGTTTACCAGCGTGCCCCGCGAAACGCGTTTCAAAACCAAACCGGTGATTGATATCGTGGTCTATCGGGGCGGTGACGTGCTCGCCGGCTGGACCTATACCGGGCTTGCGCAGGGTATCGGGCTTGGCCTCGGCGCGATCGCAATGGTTGCTGCCCTGTTCGCGATGATCTGGACCCTGGTCGCGATCTTTCTCGGAACCCGTTTCGACAAAAATAGCATCAGCGCAGAATCACCTGGCACTGTGCTTGCGGAGACATTAAATGAATAAACCAAATTCCAGTTTTACCCGCCGCCACTTTTTAAAATCGACTGGCGCCGCTTCGCTGCTGTACGCGCTTGCTCCGAGCTACCTGTCTGCAGCAAAATCCACGGTAATCAAGAAAACCATCCCATCCACGGGTGAACGTTTGTCCGTCATCGGGCTTGGCACTTCCCGAACTTTCGATGTTGAAAGCACCACCGCGGCGCATTCGCAGTTGCTCGACGTGATGCAGGCATTTTTTGATAACGGCGGGCAACTGATCGATTCATCGCCGATGTATGGCAGCGCCGAAGCGGTAACCGGTGCCCTGCTGAGCCAGGTCAATAACAAACAGAATCTTTTTACGGCGACTAAGGTATGGACCTACGGTAAACGCGAAGGCATCAATCAAATGGAGCGTTCGCTGCAACGCATGGGCGTAGACAAGATTGACCTGATGCAGATTCACAACCTGCGCGACTGGAAGACCCACATCGATACCCTGGTTGAGTGGAAGGCCCTGGGAAAAATACGCTACATCGGCATCACGACCTCGCATGGTCGCTCTCACAATGAACTCGAACAGATACTGCAACAGCTACCGCTCGATTTTGTGCAGTTCAGCTACAACATACTGGACCGCGAAGTAGAACAGCGCCTGCTGCCTATAGCAAGTGAACGCGGAATCGCCACGCTGATCAACCGTCCTTACCAACGCGGTGCGCTGTTTCGCAAGGTCCGCGGCGAGCCTTTACCCGATTGGGTATCCGAGTTCGATTGTGCCAGTTGGGGACAGTTTTTCCTTAAATTTATTGCAGCTCACCCCGCGGTAACCTGCATCATTCCCGCCACATCAAAGCTCAAGCACATGGTAGATAACATGGCTGCGGGATTCGGGCGTCTGCCGGATGAGCCAACCCGGCGGCGCATGATTGAATACCTCGAGTGGCTGTAAACTTCGAAAAAACGGCGTGAGTCCATTCTCGTGTTGTCGCTGCGAATAGCCATCTTTTATCCTCAGGTTATTTTCGCAGGGTTATCGGCGTATTCGCCCAGACCACCACGGTATCCTCGGTGGGAGAAGGATTAACATAGCGATGCCTCAAATGACTCTTGAAGGAAAAACTGTCGCCGGCATCAAGCACAAACTGCCGCCCATCGATGCTTAGCTCGAGCGTGCCCGACAACACCAGCCCGGCTTCTTCGCCATCGTGATCGTAACTGTCATCACCGGTCGAAGCGCCGGGTTCATAGCGGGATATACCCAGTGCAAGCTCTCCGTTCAGATTAGCCGACAGCAACGAGTCGTGCAGGCCCAGGTACTCGGTACCGCTGAGTTCTGTATAGGTGAGACGCCGCCGATTCTGCCGCCGCACGATAAATTCGCGCTCCTCGGGTGTGCCCGTCGAATCTTCAGGAAAGAACCAGCCGATATGTACCGACAACGCCTCCGAAATATCCTGCAGTGCCGCGACCGAGGGTCGGGTCAGATTACGCTCGACCTGGCTCAGAAATCCTACCGACTTGCCGGTCGCCAGGGCCAGTTGTTGCAGGGTAATACCGCGTACCTTGCGCAATTGCCTGATGTCGTTACCGAGATCGGCTAACGCGTGATCCGACGAAAGTGCCGTATTTGCAGCCATTTATATACTTCGACCCAGTTGCAGTCCTTCGAGTACGGCTTCCTCGACCGTACGTGGCGAGACTGCGTCTCCAATGCGCGATACCGTCAATCCGTCAATATCTGCAATCCAGTCACAGTCACGGTTGGCCTGTGGCGCGTAGCAGCTGACAACCGTGTCGACATCCTCGCAAACCATGGCTTCACCACCGGTCATATGCTGAAAAAAAGCACTGCCGTCGATGGCGCCACAGAAACGCGCGTAGGGGATCATCTCAACGCCGAGCTGGTGCAATACACCAACCCAGTGGTCACGCACAATTGCCTGGATCGATTCGCCGGCAACACAGCCACCCGATAACAGGCGCACGTAATGCCCCTCTCGCGCGAGCTTTTCGGCCACTCCGAGTCCCGCCCAGTCGCAGGACCAATCCGCTATTACCACGTTATTGCCGGGTCGCAGATCACCGCGAATGACCGACCAGGCGTCGACCAATTCGACGTTCTCCACTTCGACCTCAGGTAAACGGGTATTGGCGCCGGTCGCAATAACGACATGATCCGGGCCGATATCATGCAGTGCGGAATCCTCGATCTGCGAATTCAAGATCACACGAACACCCGTCTGCCTGAGCTCCTGCTCCAGGTTGGTGGTGACACCACCGAACTCGGAACGCCCCGGCAAGGCCTCAGCCAGGTTTACCTGCCCACCGAGACGGGCGCCAATTTCGTGCAATTCAACCTGGTGTCCACGTTCGGCAGCAATTACCGCTGCTTTCATGCCGGCCGGACCGCCACCGATAACAAGAATCTTTTTGCGCACTTTCGCCGGTATGAATTCGCCCATGGTGCGCTCGCGGCCACTCACCGGATTCTGGATACAGGACACCGGAAAATGCGCCAGGCGATGCCCCACACAGGCCTGGTTACAGCCGACGCAGGCACGGATATCGTCAGTCCTGCCGCTGGCCATCTTGTTGACAAATTCAGGATCGGCGATTAACGCACGCCCGAGACCTACCATGTCTGCCTTGCCCGCGGTCAGAACTTCATCAGCCAGCTGTGGCTGGTTAATCCTGCCTGCCACCAGTACCGGTTTGGCCACCGCCTGTTTCAGCTGCGCGGCATCATCCGCGACAAAACCAGCTGCCACGGACATCGGCGGAAACACGTGAATCCACCCGTCAGGTGCAGACGATGATCCGGCGATCACGCTGAAGTAATCGATATATCCATCGGCTTCCAGGGTCCGGCAAATGTCAATCATATCCGGGGCCGGGAATCCCTTGTCGATTTTCTCATCAAGGGTTACGCGCACGCCCAGCGTCTTGTGTGGACCAATGCGCGCGCGACTTCGAGATATAACTTCGCGCAGGAAACGCATGCGTCCCTCGGCGTCGCCACCGAATTCATCACTACGACGATTCGTCTCCGGATTAAGAAACTGGGGGATCAGGTAACCCATACTGGCCAGTATTTCGACACCATCCAGGTCTGCCTCGGCAAGCCGCCCAGCAGCATCGGCATAACTCTCGATAAATTCCCACACCATTTCGTTCGGCATCGGCACCGGCACCACTCGGTAACGTTCGTCCGGCACGTCGGAGGCCGAGTAACTCAGCGGTCGTGATCCATCGTGGCTGAGCCGGACGCCCCGCCCGGCGTGAAATAGCTGTCCGAACACGGGTGTACCCTCCGCGCGGCAGCAGGTGCCAAGCCGGCTCAGTCCTTCAATGATTCGATCACTGCCGGCATACAGAAACGAAGCTTCGAAGCCGTAACTGGGATGCACCGTCATCCCTTCCATAATGATCAAGCCGGCGCCGCCACGCGCTCGACTGGTGTGGTAGGCAATCAGGTCATCGGTCACGACACCCTGGTGACTCAACGAAGTTCCATGGGGCGGGTTGAATATCCGGTTGCGCACCCGGGTCGGGCCCAGGTCCAGCGGTTGTAGCAATTGCTCGTACATTTAAACCGGCTCGAATAGAAATCGCTTGATAAAATGAAAAATTAGCATTAAATTTTCATTATTGCAAAATAACTATCCAGAATTTTCACACCAATGACCAGATTGAGCTCAGCGCTGCAACAGGTTCGGCATGAATTTTTACAGCAGGTACAGGATGGCCGCCTCGACAAGCCGGTTGCAGAAGCTTCGGGATTACCCAACCTGGCCTATACCTGCCCCGACTTTTATGCGCTCGAGCAGCAGACGCTGTTTCGTGATAACTGGATATTTGTCGGGTTCACACATCAGCTTACCCGGGTCGGCGACATGCTGCCGGCCGAGGTCGCTGGGCAACCAGTGGTGCTGGTGCTGACCGGGGACAAGCGTATTCGAGCCTTTCATAATGTCTGTCGTCATCGCGGTTCGAAGCTGGTGACTGAACCCTGCAACAGCAAAAAGTTCGTCTGTCCGAATCACGCCTGGAGTTATAGCCTGTCTGGCAAGTTGATAGCGCGCCCGCATTTTCTTGGCGGCGAGCAGCACGACGTCAACTCGTCGAATTGCCACCGCGCTGACCTGGTCGAAGTTCGTTGCGTCACTTGGCACGACTGGATCTTTGTCAACCTGAGCGGAGACGCCGGGGATTTCGCCACTACTATCGAGTCGATTACTCAAAAACTTGACGGTTACGACTTAAGCGCAATGCGGTTTTGCGAAACGCTCGAGTTTGATATCAACGCCAACTGGAAACTCCCGATCGAGAATTTCATCGAACCCTATCACGTGTTCTCCTGCCATCCATGGTTAAATGACTTCGTCGGCATGGATGAACGCGAGGCGCCAAGCTTTGACAAAAAAGTTTTGCTATGCGGCTACGAATTTCAACAGGCTGATCCGGCTCGTGGCGGCGAACTGCCCTGGTTCCCTGACCTGCCGATTGAGAAGCAAAATCGTGGTGACTGGTTTGTACTCTTCCCCAACTTTGCCTTCGAGATATTTCCGGACCAGGTCGACGTATTCATAGCCTGGCCGCGGGGAGCATTAAAATGCCGCGAAACCATTACGCTGTATTTTATCGGTGACGGTGCGACCGCAGATAAATACGGTGCGGCTCGTGAACATGTAGTTAACAACTGGAACGATCTCAATCAGGAAGACATCGGCATTATCGAGCGTATGCAAAGCGGTCGCTGCTCGGAAGGATTTGACGGCGGTGTGTTATCGCCTTACTGGGATCCGGTACAGCAGCATTTTGCAAAACTGATTACCGAATCCATCGATGCTCCCGAATTTTAAAGGAGTTGACTTTAGCCGTTGCTTAAAAAGCGCCTGTCAGACTCATCGGCTTAAGCAATAAACGGCGTGTACTTATCGAACTCGTTAGAATCTCAGTGAAAGACAGGACATGCCACCGTCCAGCCTGGCGCATTCGCTATTGTTAATTTCACGCACTTCGTAACCTTCGTTCAACAGCAAGTCACGAGTTTGGGGAAACCCGGCTGGCATCAATACCAACTGATTAAAACGAATCGAGTTTGCGGCTGCCTCTTCGCCATCATAGGTATGGATTACGCGATATTTTGTAAAACACCCTGTGGCATCCAGTCGTTTAGTCGAGAGGATGGTTTCCGCATCCAGTAGCGAACAGTCCGTCTTGAAATGCAGAACACCCGGGGGTGTTACAACCTGGCGCAACTTGTAGCCCCATTGGCTGATAATCTCCGCAAGTTCGGCGACGCCTGCCTTATCGGTTCGGGAAGAGAGACCTACCAGAATTTCCTTTGCGGTCACTAAAATGTCGCCTCCCTCGATAAAACCAGGTCCCTCGATTTCAAGCACCTGGTCATAAACGTCCCGCAACACAGGCGCCATTTCATTGACTTCGCCAAGTCGGGACGGTGCGCCCGGGCGCATCAGGATGGCGACTTCGGGCAGGCAAAGCGCAATGTCTTCGACAAAGACCGAATCCGGGTAAGCATCAAGCGCCGGAAGTTCAGTGACACTGGCCCCAGTTTCCTTAAGCGTTGAAACATAATGCACATGATCCTTCAGCATTTGATCATGATCCGGGTTACCCAGGTCCTCTGCCCTCAGTCCATGCACAATACTCGGTGCCGGCAGGCGGGTGATCGCGCGCGTAAACTCGTATGAAAGTTCAGTCAAGATTTATTCTCCAGCATGGTTAATTTAATCCCTCAGGCTTGACTGGAAAATGCCGGTTACAAATTATCAACATGAAACGAATAATTACCATTTAACAGGTTAAAGCTTGTCCAGCGCTTCCAGTAATTTTTCTTCTTCCCCCGCGTGCATCGAAATCGATTGCTCGGCATAGGGAAAGCGCATCGCGCTGGATTCCTCGTGAAACTTTGTCAATGCGTCCACCCGTTGCTCGTACATTTGTCGATGCAGCGGCGCGAGTTTCCCAAATGCATAAGCATGTTTGGGTGGCGCTTCGGACTCACCGCAAATATCGGACATGAACAGAAAAATAGCGTCCCCTGCATTTCCCGACCCCAGGGAAAAAGTGACGATCGATGTTTTCTCATTCAGGTGCCGTAGCGTTTCTTCGGCAACACACTCGATTTCAACCGCGAAACAACCCGCATCTTCATAGCGCTTGAAGGTTTTATATATCTCCAGAGCTTCATCAGCAGTACGTCCGAATGCCCGCAGACCTCCCGACCAGATACTGACCGATGGAACCAGTCCCATGTGGCCCTGCACCGGAATTCCCTCCCTGGCCAGCATTTCCACGATGTCGAAACTGCGCAGGGTGTAGTACATGTCAGCACCCTGCTCCATGCAGCGAATGGCTGCCCGCAGAATCTCGTCGGGTCTCGCATACTGTCCCCAGGTCATCGCGGTTCCCATGAAATGGGTCGGCGCCAGTTCCCGGGCAATCTCCATCTGGTTGTCCCACACGGTCAGCAAATCGATTCCGGCATCGACGCAGGCCTTTATTTCAACCTCGTTGCCCGGATTGCACATGGTCAACCGTTTGCCCGAGCCTTTCAGGGCGCGCAGGTCATCAATCGTGTAGTTTCGCTGTGCCGGTTTTCGGCCAAAAGTATAAATATTTTTCATTGTAAAACCTGTCGTCGTCGAGTCGCCTCAGGCGCGGAAACTCCCTAACCCACTGCTGAACATTCAGGCCATCCAGGGCCGTTCGTGTTAATATTGCCGGTTGCCGGGACCCAAATTCCGGTTGTATGCAAGTCTCTTATAACGATTAGTGAAAAAGGGGGCAATAAAATGACAATATTTATCACACAAGGCAACTATAGCGAAAGCGCTATCAAGGGAATGGTCGACAATCCCGAGGATCGAAAAGCCGCGGTAGCCGGCCTTTTGGAGTCGGTCGGAGCAAAACTGGTGGATTACTATGTGACCACCGGCGAATACGACTTCCTGGTTATATCGGAAGGGGATAACTTGGCGGATATGGTGGCCGGGATGATGATCGCAGGGTCTACCGGGGGTGTTACCAACCTCAAAACTATCCAGGCACTGACCACTCAGGAAGCGAAGGGCGCCATGGAAAAAGCCAAAAATGCCCGTGCCAGCTTCAAGCCGGCAGGTGCCAGCAGCTAGGATTCATATTTGTATCGGCAGTCGATTAGAGCTTTATCGGCTGCCGATGCATGCTTTTTCAAGTTAGGTCTTCTACTGACCGAATCCGGGAATATCATTCTTAAATACTTATCCCTCTCATAAAGAAAGCCTGCAGAACGATCCGCCTGGATTAGCTGTCATCATTCGAACTTAAAAATCTTCGCTTTATTTAGCTGGCACCCATAGATTCCAATCATTCTTACTCTCATACATCGCGAGTTCGGATTCAGTATACTTTGCCGCAACTAAAACAAGGAGAGCAGCATGTTCGAGTGGATAAGCAGCCCTGAAGCATGGATCGCGCTGGCCACCTTGACAGCACTGGAGATCGTGCTCGGCATCGACAACATCATATTTATATCCATCCTGGTGTCACGCCTGCCGGATCATCAGCGCGAATTCGGTCGCCGGGTTGGTCTTGCGCTGGCCATGTTAACCCGCCTGGCCCTGTTATTTTCCATCGCCTGGGTCATGGGCCTGAAGGACCCCTGGTTCACGATCTTCGCACAGGAGATATCCGGCAGGGATACGATACTGATCCTCGGTGGCTTGTTTCTACTCTATAAATCCACCCAGGAAATTCACCAGAGCATGGAGGGTGTCGAGGAAGAAACCAGTGTGCCGATAGCGGCCGGACTTGCCGGCGTGCTGGTTCAGATTGCCATCCTCGACATCGTTTTCTCACTCGACTCGGTAATCACCGCGGTCGGACTGGTTGACTATGTATCTATCATGGCGATCGCCATTATTATTGCCGTGGTCATTATGTTGATGGCGGCCAAACCCATCGGTGATTTCGTCGACCGGCATCCCACAATCAAGATACTCGCGCTGTCATTCCTGATACTGGTTGGTGTCACACTGATCGTCGAAGGTTTTGATGTACATGTACCGAAGGGGTATATCTACTTCGCGATGGCCTTCTCGGTCGGGGTGGAAATGCTCAACATTCGCATGCGCAAGAAAACCGCGGTGCCGGTGAAGTTGCATAAGCAGTATAACGAATCATAAATTGCCACAGGGGTGCAGCAAACCGGAAAATGACGATGCTCCCGTCCCGAATTGAATCCAGGTACTGTTCGCCAGTGCGAATCATGTGTTAAACGCCTATTTCTTATAAATCAATTACTTAAAAGGGAAATTTTCAAAAAACACTCCGATTAAACGCCTTTCAAAGAAGCGACAGGAATGACTTTGGTCTATTATTTAGACTAATGGTATGAGCCGGGAGATAACCATGCGCCATGATCCGACGCAAATACCCATCACGGAAACATCGCTTTCGAGTTATTTCAGCAAGCGCCTGACACGCTATGCCAGGCGCTTTCGCCCGCCACCCCACGAGGATACCTGCTGGTACCTGGGCAGCCTGCTGGAACGCCTCGGTCGAAGTGAGCAATTGTTTGCCTACCAGGATGGGCAAATGACGCTGCGACCCCTGGCACTGCTCTACAGCGATGCCATCGAAGCTGACAACTCCCGCGAGCGCTGCCTGATGCTGCAGCAACTGGGAGACATGGCACTATTTCTCGGCGCCTTGTTTCCGGAACGCTTTACCCGCCATGGTATTCTTCAGGACTACTTTATCGGCATGGGTGGCAGCGCCTACGACTATCTGGCCGACAATGCCAGGGAGAACCGGCACATCTTCGCCGAATTGGCCAACACCTTCACCCGCATGCTGGAGATGGTGGCCAACGCCTGCTCCCGCGGGCAGCGCCTGACCACCGAGGAGGTGCTGACCCTTTACCAACGCTGGCTCAACACCCGCGACCCGATGATCGAAAATCAGCTGCGCGCATTGGGGATCGAACTCGCAGGGAGTGGGCAGCTGCAGTAACAAGCTATGTGTTGCACTTGCCTGGCTGGATAAGCCATGCGGTTAACCTGACTTTATGCCCACGCCAAACGATGGCGATAGATTCAACAATACCGCTGGTGTTCAACAGATGAATCGTAAAAAAACAGGGCGATACGATTTATCGAACTGATGCTCCTGGAACTGGATCCCCGATTTATTTTCATTTTATTAATTTGAACAAATGAAAATGGAGCTGGCATGCGTCCGCTCGAATCCCGGATCTATTGATTACAGTTAGTTGCACAATCGTTACAAATCAACGACTTGGACCCTACCATTTTGTAAACTTTTACGAGTTCCTGGGGTATTTGTCGGGTATTTAGGCGATTATTTTTACCTGCCCAGGTATTGATTCAGTGATAAATATCAATAAACAATTTTTTGCATTGATTAATTTGACTAATCACCCAACAAAGAAACTTGATTTGTTATTCTAATGCGCATCATTAGCATAGACCTGCTGAAGTCATAGATACCGGAGTTCCCATGTTCGATACCAGCCCTTTTTACGATTTGTTAGGTTTCCTGACACCTGCCGTCATGCAGATTTATGTCGTTGCCATGTTCCTGGCGGTGGTTGTCGGTGTCATCATCGACGTCATTCACAAAAAGAGCGCCCAATACTTCTTTGAAAACGCTCAAAAAGCCCAGCAATCTGCGACACGTACCGTTACGGGTGGTGAAAAGGCCTCATTGGCTATTTCCACCCTGACCAACGAGGTACTGACTTCATCCGAGTTTTGCAATCCGCATCGCCGCATGTCGCACCTGTTGACGATGTACGGTTTTATCATTTTCGTTGTCACCACGGCGACGCTAATATTCGCTTACCCGACGCCTGCCGAAGCCGCTCCCGGGATGCTCGTGGTCCTGTGGCATATCGGCGCCCTGATGGTCTGTGTCGGTGGTTACTGGTTCTGGTTCTTCATCCGTGTCGATTTAAATTCGGAAGGCAATCCCTGGTATCGACTGGTGCCCGCCGACCTGTTTATCCTGTCGCTGCTGGCGACCACTACTTTCGCGTTGCTGTGGTCATTCGGGCAGGCGTATGTCTTCTGGGGCACGCTGTTCTTCTGCCTGTTCATCCTGTCCAGTACGATGCTGTTTTGCACCGTGCTGTGGTCAAAATTTGCCCACATGTTCTTCAAGCCGGCGGCCGCTTACCAGAAAAAAATCATCATGGCAGATGGTTCACGAGAGAATCTGCCCGAACTGGGTGAACTGACGGATGCTGATTTACAGACCAGGTATCCAGATATCCCGACATACATGGGTGAAAAACCACCCTACATGGGGCTTGGAATCAAGCGTGAATCTCCAAACCATTATTAAAACCGTGATTAACTGATTGATTTAGGAAGAGGAATATTATGCCTACATTTGTATATATGACTCGCTGCGATGGTTGTGGACAATGCGTTGATATCTGCCCTTCGGACATCATGCACATCGACCCGACCCTGCGCCGCGCATACAACATCGAGCCAAACATGTGCTGGGAGTGTTACTCCTGCGTCAAGGCCTGCCCGCACAATGCGATTGACGTTCGCGGCTACGCGGATTTCGCCCCGCTGGGCCACTCGGTACGAGTAATCCGTGATGAGGAAAAGGGTGTCATTGCGTGGCGGATCAAATCCCGCAACGGTGAAACCGACATGAATCTGCTGGCGCCGATCACGACCAAACCCTGGGGCAAGCACATCCCTCAACTGTCTGATGTGCCTGAACCCTCCCCGGAAATGCGTGACAGTCAATTGTTGTATAGCGAGCCGAAGTATATCCGCATGGATGACGGTGATATTCATACTTTGGAGTCTAACGGGCTCACGATGAAAGCTGGGGTTTACTACTGATGCCTAAGACTATCTTAGAAGACAATATCGATATCCTGGTCGCAGGTGCTGGCCTCGGCGGTACCGGTGCTGCTTTCGAAGCGCGCTACTGGGGTAAGGACAAGAAGATCGTGATCGCTGAAAAAGCCAACATCGACCGTTCCGGCGCTGTGGCACAGGGTCTGTACGCGATCAACTGCTACATGGGAACCCGTTTCGGTGAAAACAATCCTGAAGATCACGTCCGCTACGCGCGTATCGACCTGATGGGTATGGTTCGCGAAGACCTGTTGTTTGACATGGCGCGTCACGTCGATTCGACGGTACACCAGTTCGAGGAATGGGGTTTACCGATCATGCGTGATCCCAAGACCGGTACCTATCAGCGCGAGGGGCGTTGGCAGATCATGATTCACGGTGAGTCCTACAAGCCGATCGTGGCTGAAGCCGCAAAGAAGTCGGCTGACAAGGTGTTCAACCGTATCTGTGTCACCCATCTGCTGATGGACGATGCCAAGGAAAACCGCGTCGCCGGTGCCGTCGGTTTCAACGTACGGACCGGTGACTACCACGTATTCAAATCCAAGGCCGTTATCGTTGCTGCCGGCGGGGCATCGAACATCTTCAGGCCAAACTCGGTTGGTGAAGGTGCGGGTCGTGTCTGGTATGCGCCGTGGTCATCGGGCTCGGCCTATGGTTTGATGATCGAGGCCGGCGCGAAAATGACCCAGATGGAAAACCGTATCGTGCTGGCCCGATTCAAAGACGGTTACGGTCCGGTCGGTGCCTACTTCCTGCACCTGAAGACTTACACCCAGAACTGCAATGGTGAAGAGTACGAGTCAAAATGGTTCCCTGACCTGCAGAAAATGGTGGGCAAGGAATACCTGGATCCGGAATTATCGCACGCCACCCATCGCCCCATCCCGACCTGCCTGCGTAACCACGCACTTATCTCGGAGGTGAATGCCGGTCGCGGTCCGATCCACATGGTTACGATGGAAGCCTTCCAGGATCCGCATCTGGAAGAGATCGGCTGGCACAATTTCCTGGGCATGACCATTGGACAGGCCGTATTGTGGGCGGCAACCGATGTCAATCCGAAGTACGAGAACCCGGAGCTGACAACCTCAGAACCCTACGTCATGGGTTCACACGCGACCGGCAGTGGTGCCTGGTGTTCCGGCCCTGAAGACGTGTCTCCTCCCGAGTACTTCTGGGGCTACAACCGTATGACCACCGTCGAAGGTCTTTTCGGCGCCGGTGACGCTGTCGGCGGTACGCCGCATGCATTCTCTTCCGGTTCGTTTACCGAAGGTCGCCTGGCCGCCAAGGCCGCCTGTAAATACATTGACGACGGCAAAGCCGAGGGCATACGCGTTTCAGAGGAGCAAATCGATCGTCGCAAGACCGAGATCTTCAAGCCGATGGAGCACTACAAGGTTTACCGCAACGAGATCACTGCGGGTAGCGTTAATCCTAATTACATCAACCCACGCCAGGGTCTGGATCGCTTGCAGAAGTTGATGGATGAGTACGCCGGAGGTTCGACAGTTAACTACATGACCAACGACAAGCTTTTGAGTATCGGTCTGAAGAAGCTGAAGCTGCTGGAAGAGGATCTTGAGAAGGTTGCTGCCGAGAACATCCACGAACTGTTGCGCGCATGGGAACTGAAGCATCGGACGCTTGCTTCCGAGTCCGTCGTACAACACACGCTGTTTCGCAAGGAAACCCGCTGGCCGGGATACTACTACCGGGGTGATGCGATGAAACTGGATGATGAGAACTGGCATGTACTGACAGTTTCGCGCCGTGATCCAAAGACTGGTGAATACACCATGGAAAAGGCACCTTGCTACCACATCGTGGGCGATGACGAGCAACCCGCTAACGCGGAGGACGAGCAATCCTCCAGCGCGGAGGTTGCATAAGCATCCCGAGTGATGGCGCCAGGACGGTGGCGGCTGAACGCCAGGCTGGGCCTCAAGCAATATTCGCGCTAAGTCACCCGGGGAGGTGTCATCGACGCCTCCCCGAGCGAAAAAAAGATCAACATGACTGTTGATCTTTTTTTATTTGCAGCATTGCTGTCTAATAAAATCCCTGTCCCCGAAAGACGGGGATATCGGCAACTGACGGTTGATTGTTGTTGAGAGTTTGTATGAATATTATCGATAAAACAGATGAAGAGCTTCAGGAAATCGCTTTTCCATTTTGGGACGATCTGATCCTGTATTCCAATAAAGGACAGTACGGAAAATTCATCCGGAATTTTTCCTATGACCTGTTGCTTGGTCTCAATGAGGTCGAACTCGGTAAACAATTTGCCAAAAGCGAATTGACCCGAAACCTTTCGCCTGAATACGATTTTCTTGGTTTCATCCGTCGCGGGGAGCACGTAACTTGCCTGTTCAGGGTACGCAGTAACAAAAAAGAAGGTGAATGGCTGGGGCGCATGGTCATCGGTTTCGAGAGAGGTGAAGTTAAAATTTTTGCGGCTTCAATTTTTTGAAGGTGACGGATATGAGTGATGAAACGATTGCAGATGGCAAGTATGTTGAACTGACCTACAAGGTCATCGACCAGAAATCCGGCGGCGTGCTGACACAGGTGGAATACCCGCTGGGATATGTGCACGGCACCAACGAGATACTGGCACCGGCGGTCATGGCGGAGCTCGAGGGCAAAAAGACCGGTGAAGTGATCGAGGTCCCCATCGACTGCAACCAGCTGTATGGACCGCGTGACGAATCCCTGGTGATTACCGAACGGATTCAAGACGTTCCCGAAGAATACCGCGAAGTCGGAATGTCGATACTGATGGAGAACAACCATGGACAGACCAAGACTTTTCTGGTTACCCGTGTCGACAGAAGGTCGGTGACCATCGATGGCAACAACCCACTGTGTGGGCGTGAAGTTATCTTCCGCCTGGAGATACTGCTGGTTCGTGATGCGACCGAAGAAGAAATCGAGCATGGCGGCAAGGTAGAAGAAAGCCCCGATCTCGAAGGCGTCACCCAGGTGCCCATTAATTAACCAATCCCATTAGTCAATCCGATATCAACAGAGTCATGATTGAACAAACCGCGCTCGCCGAAGACGAAAAGTGTCGCTTCTGTCTATCCAAACCCGGACGTCGCATTATAATCGAGGGGAAATACGGTTATGCGGCCTGGGACCGGCATCCGACCAGCGAGGGGCATTTTCTCGTCATCCCATATCGGCATTTTGCCGATTACTTCGATATCAACGATGAGGAGCGCGAAGAACTGTGGCGGCTCGTTGCAGAAGGAAAGAAAATAGCCGACGAACAGTTTAACCCGGACGGTTACAATATCGGCATTAACATAGGCCTTTGGGCCGGGCAGTCGATTCCACACCTGCATATCCATGTTATCCCACGTTACAAGGGGGACGTGGAAAACCCGAAAGGCGGGGTACGCGGTGTCATTCCCCACAATAAACTCTACACATTCAAACCGGACTAACCCGCTTACCTCACCGATCTTCTACTGCGGACGCCGAGATGCCCACTGTGGCAGATTTTGAACAAAAAACCGGCGAGGATTCTAGTCCTCGCCGGTTTTCGCGTTAAGTTTATTTGAATCGGATCGCGCTCGAACTTTCGGATTAGCGCGACCGAACTGGGTCAGGGACGTTTAGGCGTCTCGTATTTAACTTCCTTTTGAAAGGGTTCCCAGATGGTTTCATAACCGACAAAGCCCTTTTCGTTGGCTTCCATCTGGCGGGTTACGACATAGCGTGCTTTACCCTCGGGAACCTTGGGTCGGGTTTTCTTTTGTTCGCTCATAAATCACCTTTACTCATCAACTAACTGCTGACATTCATCCGGGACACTCGATACTGGAGTTTGTCGCTCCAAACCATTCGGCGCCAATAAAACTTGAGAACGATAATTATACCAATAACGGGTAAGAAGGCCCATTACTCCTTTTTATACGTTGAACACTGTTTTGTATGGGTTATGCGAGTTGTACATTATATTTCAAACCGTCATAATTCCCAGAAATAGTAATAATTTCAATCAGATACAGTAGTGACCATGAAACTCGTTCAAAAGCAGCTGTTAAAGGGCACCAGAGAATTCGAAATTGTAGATGACGTGGTTAATTTTCGAATTAAAACCCCGCTCAAAGAAGAAAAATTGTCCATAGACCTGTCAATACTCAATCCCGAGCCCGCAGTGAACGAGCCGTTCCTCGAGTTTCACAGCCGCGTTAAATGCGGTCCGTTGCTGTCGCTGTTGATCGATAAACCTAATTCGCAAGAATTTAACGCCTTTGTCGAAGAACTCAAACAGCGAGCACGACAGGAATACAACGCGTTTGCCGGGCTCAAGGCCGGCTCTCTCCCTGAAGGACTTGCTGCGAATGTCTTTGAAGAGCCGCCGGAATTTGATGAGTCGGAGCAGGTTCGGATTGAAACAAAAGTAAAACCGGTTAGGGTCGCGGATATCGACATTGCAATCCAGATGTTGGGGCAGCACCTGGATGCCGAAGAGATCAAATCATTGCTTACTGCCCTGGAAGCGCTAAAAGCGGAGCCCGAAAATGAGTTGTGTTTTGGTCAATTGGCTAAGGAATTCGATGATATGGGTCCTCGGCAAGGCGCTGTTTTAACCTACGCACCCTATGTCGGCATTCTGCTGTCTGATGATCCGTTCGGGTTCTAATAACTTTAAACCCTTACCTGGAAAAGGCTCTGGTCGTCACTCGAAAACGGATAGTGAATTGACCTGTTATTAATCCAATAACGGACGCTCAAAATATATTCGCCAGAGTCTGCTAACGACGGTGACCTCAACTGATCGGCGCAACACTTTATCTTTAGAAGCAAAGGTGAGGTGTTGTAAATGTCACGAAGAAAACGAAGATGGTACACGGCGACAGAAAAGTCCGAAATGTGGGATCGCT
>Ga0224508_10000168_pt1 | contig 68826 bp, 113 predicted proteins | sample SF_Jan12_sed_USG_4_FD_170157 | JGI IMG/M metagenome (GOLD analysis project Ga0224508, IMG submission 170157) | Sediment microbial communities from San Francisco Bay, California, United States - SF_Jan12_sed_USGS_21 | ecosystem: Environmental > Aquatic > Marine > Sediment | place: USA... | reverse complement strand
GTATCTCAAAAGCATTGGGGACCTCAATAGAGATGGCCTTCCGGATGGCGATTTGGACGGCGACGGCGACGTGGATATCGATGATATTAGGAATGCTTCTCGGGAAGATGCAATAGAGCTCTATCGCACCGGATTTTGGATCCCGAACAAATGTGATGCGATCATGTCAGGGCTGCTTTCAAACAAAATCTTCGACATGGCAGTGAATATGGGATCCAGACAAACCTGGAAGATAGTACAGAGATCAATAAACAAGCTCGGTGGAGATCTTGTTGTTGACGGTATCGTGGGCATCAATACCGTTGCCGCTGTAAACTCTTTTCTAGCTAAGGACTATGAACTGGTGACCGTAATACGCGAGCGCCAGGGCAATTTTTACGAGTCCTTGATTGAGAAGAAACCCTCCTTGGGTGTATTCCGTCTTGGATGGAGAAGAAGGGCCGCGTTTTGAGGGAGACGCATGGACAAGTGGATAATACTAGCGAAGAGAATCAATGCCCTACGGGTGTTTCCTAGATTCTATCTAACGGTCTTCTTCCTCTCGTATGTTTGGCTTTTCGCTGAATCTTGGCAGTGGTACACGGCTCTCGATCTATCGTCAATCGAACCAGCTAACCTAGCATTCATCACTGCCTTCCCGGTGGCATTGCTCACAGCTCTCGGCGGCATGTTCACGAAAATGTATATCGCTTATCAGGCATACAAACCAAACGGAATGGGAGATGCAGGCTAAGATGGCTATTGATCAAAAACTCGCGGCTGACGGTGTCGCATTGGCTAGTGGCATTGGAGCAGGGACTTCAATTCTTGCTCAAGTAGATTTGATCGTATCGATCCTAGCGGGAATCGCTGCTATAATCGCGGCAGGGGTATCAGTGTACATGCACTGTACTCGAAGAAAGCGAAGTAAGGGAAAGGACGATTCTAATAACTAGGAGTCGGATATGGCTCACGGCATAGTTGATGACCCGATTGAACTCGAGGGTCTCAAAAAGTTCGCAACCCCAATTCAACTCAGATACCTTGAAGCGGTTCTCGAAGCAGGGTCACAGAGAGCCGCGGCTACATTGCTCGGGTGTGAACGAACTACCATCGGTAAGGCAATTAGGCGGGTACGACGAAACGCTGCTATTCAGGGGTGGTCACCTAACCATGACATGTCAGTAGAGGTTCCCGAGCCTTTTGGCATAGCTGGAATCAGCACACTCTATGGCCCCGATGGTGAGAAGAAACTACAGTGGGTCAAATCCAAACGTGAAGCAGAGATGCTCCTTGAGATGGCTCTCGAGGCCACCAAGCAGGCGTTCAGTCTCCCGGACTTGAAAGTCCCTGCAATCCCTGCACCAACCACATTCGTCGATGATGATTTGCTTATCGTCTATCCGATGGGTGACCCCCATATCGGAATGTACTCGTGGGCCAAAGAATCTGGTGATGACTTCGACGCTGAGATAGCAGAGAGGAATCTCGTTCTAACGATGAACAGGCTCGTCGATTGCGCGCCTCCTGGCAAGCAGGCCCTTATCGTGAATGTCGGGGATTTCTTCCACAGCGACACTTCAGACAACCGAACACTCAAGTCAGGGAATGTGCTCGATGTTGATACTCGGTGGGCACGGGTTCTACGTATAGGTGTCCGTGCAATGCGCGCCTGTATCGAGGCAGCCCTTCGGAAGCACGAGACGGTCCGGGTAATCAATGAAATCGGTAACCACGATGAGCATACCGCACAAGTATTGACGCTGGCTTTGGGCATGGCATACGAAGACAATCCGCGCGTGACGTTCGACACCAGCCCGGCGAAGTATCACTATTATCGTTTCGGTCAGAATCTAATCGCTGTCACACACGGTGACACAGTTAAGCCTGAGAAGCTCGGCGAGATACTCGCAGCTGACAGGAAAGAAGATTGGGGAGAAACGACCTTCCGCTATTGGTACACGGGTCACATTCACGTTCGCAAGGTTTTTGACTTGCCAGGGTGTATAGTTGAGTCTTTCCGAACACTTGCCCCAAAGGACGCATGGACCGCGTCAATGGGATACCGCACTGGTCGGGATATGTACTCGATTGCCATTCACAGAAAATATGGAGAAGTGGAACGGCATCGCGCCGATATCATAATGTTAGAGGACTGACATGGACCTGAAGGAAGCCACCATCCGGGTCGTCGATTTCGAGACTACCGGATTCGACCCAGAAAGCGAGAAAGTATGTGAAGTCGGGTATCAAGACATCATCTTTGATGAGCCCGACGACGACAATCAACAGACAGAAGGTTGGATACTGTACGGTGACGCGAAGTCATTCCTCTGTAATCCTGGGATACCGATTCCATACGTATCTTCCGCAATACATCACATCACTGACGCCGACGTAGAAGGCAAACCTACTCCGGAAGAAGTTTTTCCGAAAGTGTTCAACGATGAACCTAACCTATTCGCCGCTCATAACGCTGAGTTTGACGAGAGCTTCGCTCGCGCGTATGGAGTTCAGGGCAGCGCCTGGCTATGCACATATCGTCTCGCGCTTCATCGGCTGCCTGATGCGCTGTCGTTTAAGAATCAAGCCCTGCGGTACATGCTAGGTTTCACGAGCGTGGCTGGTGATGCTCATCGCGCTGGTCACGACGCGAAGGTGACTGCTCTCATCCTTTGTTACATGCTCAACGGTTCGACAACGAAGATGACGGTCGAGGATCTGGTAGCCTATGCCGAGCGCCCGGTGTTCATGGGGGCTAAGAAAATGGGATTCGGGAAGCACAAGGACGCGCTCTGGACTGAATGTCCGAAAGGCTATCTCCAGTGGATGCAGAAGCAAGGCGAGAAGACCGCCGACAATAAGGACGGGTGGGATAGAGACCAATGGTACACTTTGAATAGGGTGCTGGCATGCTGATAGGAATTGCAGGCGCCGCCGGTAGCGGCAAAACGACACTCGCTGAAGGACTCGCGGATGAGTATTTCATCACGATTCACGGACTCGCCGATCCGATCAAGCGAGCACTCGAAACGATGTTCGGATTAGATTCTCGGATCTGGGATGACCGTGTCGCCAAGGAAGAGCCTATTCCGGAGATTGGACGCTCGCCGAGGTACCTAGCTCAGACTCTCGGCACTGAATGGGGTCGTGAACTCGTTCACCCAGAGCTGTGGATAAAGATTGCTGACGTGAAACATCAACAGCACAAGTCTCTAATCATTCCAGATGTGCGATTCCAGAACGAGGCCGAATGGATCAGGAATAACAGTGGCGCGATATTGTATATCACTCGGCCGGGTCAGGAAATCATTTCTGAGAACGGTCACTCAAGTGAAGCGGGATTCGATAAGAGTCTCATCACGAATAGGATCGTCAATGATGGATCTATTCAGGATCTCATCACAAAAGGTAAGGAGTCATTGATATGTGGCTTTGGATTCTAAAAGTCATCCCGGGAGTTGGCGGGTTCATTAAGAACTATTGGAAGCCGATCCTGGTTGTTCTGGCTATGTTGGCCGTCTTCCTTGCGGGGGCAAAGTGGGAAGAGGCCAAGTACCTTGAAGAACGAGCTACAATCGCAGAAGCTAACGCCAAGGCGATCGCAGAGCGTGAGCGTGTGGTTCGCGCTGAGTACGCTGCTCAAGAGGAATTAGATGCAGCGGCACGGGTGGAATTGCAAACGGATCTCGCAGCTCTAAGAGCGCGAGAGCGTAGTCTAATTGAAGGAATCCGGGCGGCGCAGCTGATTAAGCCAACGTCGGACCTGGTTTGTGAGGATGTAGAGGTTACCGAAGATGCGACGATCATTATTGCTAATCCCTTTGACCCTAGTTTTAGGGAGTTGTGGAACGACGCGAGTCGAGCACCTACCGGAGATCGAGCCCCCTCCGAGGAGTAAGCCGGTAGAAGCGATGCAGCCCTGTGAGCAGGGACTCACGGAACTTCCTATTGGATTCTCAGAGCTGCCTGTCGCTGAGGCAGTCGAAATCCTGTCAATCAACCACGCTGTCGACTCGACGTTCTACTTCGAGTGCAAACGAAAGCAAGAAGAAGAAGCGGAGTGGATCAGGGGTGAATAGATTCGTGACAGAATGGGAGTCCGGTAAGCCGGAGACTCCGTGCGGAAAGGGTTCGCGATTTGACACAACCGGGATAATTCGGGGTTGGTTGCCTGAGGTAATTCGAACCTATGGCATACGTACAATCGCTGATATGGGTTGCGGTGATCAGAATTGGATCCACCACTGCCTGCCAGACGATGTTGAGTATCAAGGATATGATGTCATGCCTCGGCGGCAGGATGTTCTCCCTTTCGATATTACGCGCGAGGTTCTTAGGGATCCCGTTGATTTGATCCTTTGCATCTATGTTCTCAATCATCTTTACACGCCTGAGTTGATTCAACGATCAGTCAGGTTGATGAAGGAGAGTGGATCGAAGTATTTATTGGCGACATATCGCGAAGGTGACATGGAGGATGAGGGATTAATCGAACGAATGCACCATAAGACGAAGACCTACGCCAACAATGATTCGGTTGATTGGCATTACGGACTCTGGAGTCTGAATGAAAAATGACCCGATAGTCCTGTTCTGCTCACCGCGTGGCGGCAGCTCTCTCGTTGCGGGCATTATCCGCGCTCACGGAGTATGGGTCGGAAGAACCTTCAAAGGGACTGACTACGAGAATCACGAGAATGCGGACATCAAAGACTTCTTAAAGACGCATTGGAAGATGACTCCGGGCATCCCGATGGGCCCTGCTGACAAGGCTGACTTGTACCATTTCTGCAAGTCATTCATCAAACATGATGACCCGTGGATGTTCAAAGTCGCTGTCGAATACTACCCAATTTTCAAAGGATGGTTCCCGCACATGACCTCTGTGATGGTTTACCGGGATCGTCAAAATGCTATTGAAGGCCTCGTCAAGCGAAAGGGACTGAATACCCGTGCTGAAATGACGAAGCATGTCAACGCGAGGTACGACTACATGGACGAGCTAATGATTGCTGAACCAATGGCGGTTGCTGTAAGCTCTGACGATGTAATGGAGGGAGACTGTGACGCTATCGCGGAAATTCTTTCCCGATACAATATCGAGTTCGATCGTGACGTAGCGGCCGCAACTCTCCGTCCGGGAATCTGGACTGGTTGAGTTTGGCCGCTGGTCCCTGGTAGGCGTTTTGGTGGCTTCTCGCCTGCCGTGAAGGGGGTCAGCGGTCCTTTTCTCAAGGCTGTAGGGTGGCGTAGGGTCACCCGACTTGAATTAAATCTACATAGTATGAAAAAATCAATGGGTTAGGGTCGTAGGGTGTTTTTCAAATGATGCGGGGGTGTTTGGAAAAGTAGTCAAACAGTACCAGATCGACCCTACGACCCTACACACCGTGTCATCTCTACGGTGGGTTCTTTGCCCTCGCGTGACCCGGGAACCCAAAAAAATTTATTTTTTTCTGGCTTCTTGTGCGTAACTAGACCCTACGTCGTGTTAGACTGCGAATTCAGAAAGGAGAGAAAGTTGTCGCGCATCATCACTCCGCAAGACTTCCAGTTCAAAACAGTCCCATATGACCACCAGGACACCGCGTTCGAACGTTCGCGCGACTTGGAAGATTTCGCCTACCTCATGGAGATGGGTACCGGCAAAACGAAAGTCGGAATCGATGTCGCGGCCTGGAAGTACGCCAAAGGTGAAATCAATTTCCTGTTCATAGTGGCCCCGAATGGAGTTCAGCGTAACTGGGTCCTCAGGGAAATCCCTGTTCACCTTCCAGACTGGGTTGAACGGAGAGTCTGTGTCTGGTCCTCGTACATGAAGGCGGCTGACTGGAAAGATTACGATAGGCTCTGGGATCCGAAGTTCACCGGACTCAGGATCCTGGTTATCAACGTCGACGCATTCGGGGTCGCTGAGAGGTTCTGGCGAACGAAGCGAGGTGGTCCGATGAAGTTCGGGACAGAGATCGCTAAAATCCTAAACAGCTTCAGCGTCTACTGGATCATGGATGAATCGACGAAAATTAAGACACCTGGATCACGCCGCACCAAAAGAATCCTCACGCTCGGGAAGCGAGCTCACTCCCGTGCGATTATGACAGGCACACCAGTCACCAATTCGCCGATGGATCTCTACGCTCAGTTCAAGTTCTTGGGACCGGGATACCTAGGCTACACGAATTTCCATTCCTTCAAGCATCGCTACGCCGAGTGGCAGACAGAGAAGAACTGGAAGACGGAGAAAGAGTATGAAGTATGCACCGGATACAAGAACCTCGACGAGCTTGTGACAAACATCGACGCAGTCTCCTACCGCGTGACTAAGAAGGAATGCCTGGACTTGCCAGACAAGCTCTACGAGCGCCGATACGTTGGTATGCAGGAGGACCAAGGCAGAATTTATAACAAAGTTCTGCAGGACGCGAAGCTAGAGCTCGCACAAGCAGATGACGTCACAGTGGCGAACGTGCTCACGAAGATGATTCGTCTGCAACAGGTACTGGGTGGATTCATTCCAAACGAGGCCGGAGGACGAGCCGAAGCCTGCGTCATCCCAAATTTCTCGAATCTACCGAGGGCGAAGGCCATCAAGGACATCGTCGAAGATTCGTACATCCTGTCCGAAGAGGGCGGCAAGCTGATTATCTGGGCTCGCTTCGTTCCCGAGATAGAAAACCTGACACGAATGCTGGCTCAAGAATACGACAGTGACACGGTCGTCAATTACTATGGCGCGGTGGGTCAGGAGGATCGGGACCTTGCGATTGACAGGTTCCAGAACGATGACCGGTGCCGCTTCTTTATTGGTCAACAGCAGTCTGGTGGATTCGGTCTCACCCTTACTGCCGCGTCATATGTGGCCTATTATTCGAATGACTTCAGTCTCGAGAACAGACTCCAGTCTGAGGATCGAGCGCATCGCATTGGACAGAAGAACAATGTCACCTATTTCGATCTTGAAACTCTCGGAACCATCGACACTAGAATTATCAACGCATTGCGGGCTAAGAAGAGCCTTGCTGACACGATCACAAGGGACGATGTCGACACATGGTTGTGAACCGTTTGAAAAGGCACTAGATTAGTACCCCTAGGAGAAAGAACAATATGAGCAATGTCTTCATCGTCCAAGAATTGCGACGAGGTGATGGAACCCCAATGCACGACCTAACACCCGCTCGGGTGTACGGAGACCTTAAGGTTCTGATCCAATCCAATAATATCGGTATCGCCATCCAACCACTTGTGGCACAGTTGAGGAGTCAACTGCGGGGCTTCAGTGATGACGATTACCTGCTCACTGTCGGAGACCCGGTAGCCATCGGGGTAGCCACAGCCATAGCCGCTGAAATGAATCGCGGTCGTGTCAACATACTTAGGTGGGATAGGCAGACTCGGCAGTATGTCGCTGTCGACGTGAATATCCGAATGAGTAAATCACAGGAGAGACGGTTAGACTCTCAGAGCGCCGCCTAGAAAGGGAGAAAGACAAATGGTAGATTATGAAGACCTGGCTGACGAGGCCGAAAAGGAAGGACCCACTGACGAAGAAATAAAAACTATTTCGGGGTTGGTGCAACGACAATGCCGCCTTGAAGATGAGCTTGCCGAAATCCAAGACATGGCCCGCAAGAAGGCCAACGAGTTGAACAAGATGCAATTTGAGACGCTCCCAGAAGCGATGCTCAATGCCGGTTGTTCGTCATATACAGATGCGAACGGCAACGTCGTTGGAATCAAAGAAGACATCAAGGCAGGCATGACGGAGAAGACAAAGCCGTGGTGTTTCGCATGGCTCCGCAAGACAAACAACGGCGATCTCATTCGCAATGAGTTCAAAATCACCTATGGCGTCGGGCAAGACGATGAGGCTAAGACGTTGGTAGAAACCCTGAAGGAACAGGGCCAAGATTTCAATCAGAAGGAATACGTACATCCACGAACATTGCCGGCGTTCTGTCGGTCACACATGGAGGAGAACGAAACTGACGAAGAGTGGGAAAAGAACTTTGGAATCTTTCCGTTTAAGGTTGCGAAGATCACTCGGCCCGAGTAGGGCGTAACGATGAAAGAAATGATGATGGGCGTTAAAGGAGAACGAGATGCCTGAAGCAAAGAAAGACGTAGCAGCGAAGAAAGACACCTTGCCAGTATTGGCAAGTCAATTCGAGGAAGACGAAGGCGGTGGTTTTGAGGGCGCTGATAGTGAAGCGTATGCCATTCCCTTCCTTGCCATTTTGCAAAGCAACTCGCCCCAGGTCAAGAAGACTGAGGCGGCGTACATTGAGGGTGCCGAAGAAGGCATGCTCATTGACACGGTAGAGAACACGGTTATATCCGGTCCCATTACGGTAATCCCCTGCTTCTACCGACGTGGCTTTGTCGAGTGGGTGCCGCGTGACAGCGGTGGTGGTTTCGTGCAGGAGTACACGGCCGACGAAGCACCGCCTACAACGCGCGACGACGAAAATCGGGACTTGCTTGAGAACGGGAACGAGTTGATGGACACTCGCTACCATTACGTTCTGCTGGTAACAGAGGACGGAGCAACACCGATTGTCATCGCTATGACTCGAACGCAGGTGAAGAAAAGCCGCCGGTGGATGAGCCAGATGAACAAAATCAAGTTCCCACGAAAGAAGGGTGGCACGTTCACCCCGCCAATGTATAGCCACGCCTATCAGCTAGATGTCGTAGCTGAACGGAAGGATGACTACAGTTGGTGGAACTGGGAAATTGCCGGTAAGACAGTCCTAGAGGACGAAGAGGTCGTAGCAGCGGCCAAAGCGTTCCACGACGCCGTGAAAGGCGGGCAAGTCAAAGAAGCCACCGACAGTCTGAACAAGACTGAAGGCAGTGATGACGAGGCTCCTCCTGCATTCTAAGGGAGGACTCGTCTAGTTTGGGGAAGGCCTACAGGATACGATCTCCCTCCGTTGATTGTAGCGTCTTCCCCAGTTTTTGAGGGAGGCGATGGAAAAGGAAGTACAGTCCGACATCGAAAGATTCCGTCAGCTATTCGACGGCTTGGACAGGGTACACGGGCGGTATGACATCGACCCGGATCTCTCGTCAAGACAAGAAAAGGTAAGCGGCAAACCTTGGACAGTCAAAGAACCAGTCTTCCTCAGTCACTTCGAAAAGCATATTGCCGGCGATGCAGGGCTTGGCATCGTACCAATACGAGATGATCAATGCTGCGTCTTTGCCGCGCTGGACATCGATGAATATGACCTGGACTTGAAGAAGCTCAACGAAGACGTCCAGAAACTCCAACTCCCATTTGTAACCTGCCGCACCAAGAGCGGTGGCGCTCACCTCTATGTCTTCTTCAAGGAGCCGGTGAAGGCTGAGCATGTTCGTGACAGGTTGAACAAAATGGCGGAAGCCCTCGGGTTCCCGGCCACTGAAGTATTCCCGAAACAGAAGATAATCAAACCAGAAGATGTCGGGAACTGGATCAACTTGCCGTACTTCAATTGCCCCGGACCAACGAATAGATACGGGCTAGACGTTGATGGCAAGGCTCTCGTCGAACTTCACGACTTCGTGGTAAATGCAGAGAGTCGAAAGATTTCGAAAGAAGCTTTCTTGAAGCTCGAAATACCTGAGCTGGAGAAGCCTTTCAAAGACGGACCCCCTTGCCTACAACGGCTGGCGTCAGCGAAGGGCGGCTTCCCGCAAGGGACGCGAAACAAATCGCTCTTCAATATCGGTGTCTACCTCCGTGAGAAATACCAAGATGACTGGCAGCAGAAGATTGAAGAATACAACCACAGGATGATAAACCCGCCTCTCAGCTCTCCTGAGGTAATCCAAATCACCAAGAGCTTGTCAAAGGGTAAGTATTTCTACACATGCGATGACGATCCAATCAAGCGAGTCTGTGCGCGGGACGCATGCCTTGGAAGGAAGTACGGGATTGGAAACAGTTCTGCCGACGGTGGTGAGCTTGAAGCGATGCTCGGCACTTTGCAGAAGACTGTGACGCTCGATCCGTATGGCAAGGAGCTCGTGGATGAGAAGCCCGAGTGGTACATGGCGGTGGACGGAGTGATGATTACCCTGCAGACAGGCGAACTGATGAACCAAGACAGGTTTATCACCAAGCTCGCCGAGTCCATGTGCAAGTTCCCGATGAAGGTACGTCCCCAGAGATGGAACGCGATGCTGAAGGAGAAGATTGAGTCAGCCGAACGGGTAGAGCTCGGTCCCGAGACAGGAACGTATGGCCACATCTTCACGGCGCTGAAAGATTTCTGCACCAACCACGGCGGGGCAGAGACCCGACTTGAGATTGATACGGGCCAGGTGTGGAAGGATGACGATGGATGCTTGTGGTTCAAGCACCAGCCATTCTGGGAGTTCCTTGTACGTCGTGGAATCTATCGTGCAAAGGACGGCGGCAACGAGCTACATCGCATGATGAGAATACTCGGCGCAACCAAGAAGCAGTTGATGCTCACGCGAGAACCGAAGCAAGTCAATCGTGAATGTTGGTGCATCAAAGATTGGACGGATGAAGACAAAGAACAGACGCCAGATCCTAAGGTGCCGGAGACAGAATTTTGAGTCCGAAGCAGATGGTGATATTGGGGCCGCCAGGCACGGGCAAGACGACACGACTTCTCGAAATCGTCGATGAAAAATTGCAGGATGGTGTTCAACCAGATGAAATCGCCTTCTGCTCGTTTACACGGAAGGCGGCATACGAGGCTCGTGACAGAGCGATTGAGAAGTTCCCTCATTTAACGCCAAAGAAACTCCCGTACTTCAGCACCCTCCACAGTCTCGGATATCGCAGGCTACAGCTGGCGAAGACTGATGTCATGCAATGGAACGATTGGCAGGCAATTTCTAACATGGTTGGAATGAAGTTCTACGGTGGTAGAGATATGACCGATGATATTGACGCCATCCCAGCGGGGCAGCAGGAAGGCGACGCCTATTATCATCAGTATTGCCTCGCTCGAGCGAAGCGAATGGATCCTGAGAAACATTACAATTCACTTCCCATCGCAGTTCGTCACGAGCTCAAGCTGCCGAGGTTCAAACAATTCATCAACCAACTTGAAATCTACAAGGCCGAAAAAGGACTACTCGATTACAGTGACATGATTGACGCAGCGATTCCGATTGGAGCCTTGCCCGGCGTCAAGGTTGCCATCATCGACGAGGCACAAGATTTGAATCGGCAGCAGTGGGACCTTGTTGAAGCCTTGTTCAGCGAGGTTGACGAAATCTATATCGCTGGCGACGATGATCAAGCCATTTACAGATGGTCAGGAGCGGATCTCGACACGTTCCTCAACCTTAAAGGTAATCGTGAGGTGCTGAAGAAGTCGTGGCGCCTTCCTCCTGAGATTTGGATGTACGCGAATCGATTCACTTCCCGGATCAAGAATCGATATGACAAAGAGTGGGGCCCGAATCCTGACAAGAAGGGATCCGTCAAATTCGTTGAAAAACCCATCCATGCCCCCATAGCAGATGGCGGCGAGTGGCTGATACTTGTTCGGAACGGATACATGATAAAGGATTTGACTCTCGTTCTCATGCGATTGGGCGTACCGTTCTCAATCAAAGGCAAGCCGTTCGCTGATGAGATGGACCTCCGAGCAATCCAGGTCTGGGAGCGTATGCGAAAGGGAGATAAGTTCTCTCGATACGAATGCCAGAACGTCTACAACCACATGCGCGGCAACACTGACATCAAACGAGGGTTCAAGGATCTCGATTGCATGGAAGAAGAGCAGGCTGGCATCGCACTCCTGACTGAGAAGTACGGACTGAAGGTTGGCCGGAACCTGCACTGGTATGACGCTCTGCATAATATCGACCCACGCAAGGTGGCCTACTACCGCCGAGTTCTTAGAAGGGGTGAAGATATCAAAGGCACTCCCAGAGTGAACGTGTCAACGATACACGGAATCAAGGGAGGCGAAGCCGATAACGTATTACTTCTGAACTCTTTGGCCCCAAAAACGCGCAAAGGCCTAGACGACTATCCGGATGACGAGCATCGCGTCTTCTACGTGGGGGCTACTCGCGCTAGAGAGAATCTATATATGTGCCGGATGCCGGATAGGTACGTCTACCCGATACCACAAAGGGCTTGACTTTTTGAATGGAAGGCCTTAAATTACGTGACATGAATATTTCAACGCGAAAATTTGATACCAGACAACCGATGTGCCCCCTCGGCATATTAGGTCACGTCGGGTATTGGGCGACGATTAGTCGCTCGAATCCAGAGGCCGAAAACCTCTAATCGCGTTGTAACCGTCTCCGGTGCAACGCCGGGGACAGAAACCTAGACCCACTTCTACTCCCTGGCTCTGCACCGTAGCAGGCTCTTTAACAATTTGGGCAGTAGATTCGTGGATGTCTAGTCGCGTATGGATCGTGAGCAGGCTGTAACCCTGTACCTTCTTAGGCATTCTAGGTTCGATTCCTAGGACATCCACCAATTTTTTTGGTATTACCCCAGTTGAGTCGTCCGGGTGACGACGGCAGACTGTTAATCTGTGCGAGCTAGGTTCGAGTCCTAGAATTGGGGCCAAGCGGGGTAGAAAGTTCTGGTGATAAAACTGGCTTCCACCCAGTATAGGCGGGTTCAATTCCCGCACCTCGCTCCAAATCTGTGCGTAGCTCAGTCTGGTAGAGTTGGTGGCCTGGAACCATCATGTCGTAGGTTCGAATCCTACCGCGCAGACCAAATTCAAGCCCGTGGGCGCGTCTGGTGACGTGGATCGCCTGTCGAGCGAATGTAGGTGAGTTCAATTCTCATCGCGGGCGCCAAACAAAATGCTCGGTTAGCTGAGGGGATTAGCGCCGTTCTTACAAATCGGAGACGATGGTTCGATTCCATCACTGAGTACCAAGGGGGTGGTGCGTGGGCGCCACCGACGGCCTTGCAAGCCGATGGGCGGGGTTCGATTCCGCGCACCTCCACCAAACAACGACGCTCCTGTCCTGCTAATTGGAATAGGCGGTCTGGTTCTCATCCAGAACAATGACGGTTCGAGTCCGTTCAGGAGTACCAAGCATCTGTCAGCTAAATGGAATAGGCAGTCTGGTTTTCACCCAGAACAATGCGGGTTCGAGTCCCGTCGGATGCTCCAAACAATGTGTCTCAAACTTTGAAACGTGAAGCCTGGGTTGTGATCCCGGATGAACTAGGTGCAAGTCCTAGGAGACACCCCAACATAGATGTGATGGCCGAGAGGATAGGCTTCTGCTTGCAAACCAGACACACGACGGTTCGAATCCGTCTCACATCTCCAATGCCCCGGTAGGCGAATAGGCATAGCCGCCAGTCTTAGAAACTGTAGTTTGCGGGTTCGAGTCCCGCCTGGGGTACCAATTTAATGCGGTAGGTCAAGCGACCAACCAGGGCTCATAACCCAGGACAGCCGGGAGCGTTACCCGGTGCCGCTACCAGAGTCCGGTAGCTTAACAGTAGAGCCCCCGTCTGATACGCGAGGAGATGAAGGTGCAATTCCTTCTCGGACGACCAAACAATGCCACACGAAACATTTATCTAGATGATGTCCTGTCTTGTAAACAGGGGAACTCGGCGCGCTTCCGAGCTGTGGCTCCAATTTGCTTTTGAAAGCACCTTAACCTGGTTACCGTGCTTTTGAAAGCACATCGTCCCTCCATCCGACAGGAGCGGTAGGAGTGTTCTAAGCTCTGATTTCGAGGTTCGAGTCCTCGTGGGGGGTCCAAATTCTAAGCGTCCCTGATGGGAATAGGCATACCTTGCTCGCTCAAAACGAGTAGTTTCTCGGTTCGAAGCCGAGGGGGCGCACCAACCTTCTCTAGCTGAGATGGATTAGCAACGGTTTGAAGCACCGTGGAGCGTGGTTCGATACCACGGGGAAGGACCAAACAATAGATGCCGGGTGGCCGGTCGTCACACGCAGGCTTATATCCTGCTATGAGGTGGGTTCAACTCCCACGGCATCAACCAAGCCTCATGCCCGGTGGACGGGTGTCAGTCTTCGAAACTGATTAGCTTCTGGGTTCGAATCCTAGATGGGGCTCCAATTTCGGATGCGTAACTCAGCTGGCAGAGTCACCGCTCTTAACGGGAAAGACGTAGGTTCGAGACCTACCGCATCCACCAAACATTGCCTCCGTAACTCAATTGCGCAGAGACAGGCCTTTTAAGCCGACTGATGTAGGTTCGAATCCTACCGGGGGTACCAAACATGGAGAGCGAACCAGGCAGGGCCTGGGACGGACTGCTAATCTAGTCGCTCGCTGTAGCGGGTGAGTTTCGACTACTCCGCTCTCCGCCAATTACGGAAGGTGATGCAGGTGGGATGGTCCGCCGACGTGCCTTGAAAACATGGTCCTGCAGAAATGTGGGTGGGGTTCGACTCCTCCGCCTTCCGCCAATCAATAGCTCATGCTCTGGGACTAGAGCGGACTCCAAACCCGACGAGCACGGTTCGATTCCGTGATGGGCTGCCAACGGGGTGACGCAAAGTGCGGGATCAGGCTTTGAACCTGTGAGCGTCGGAGCATTACCGACCACCCTAGCCAATTTCTTTGACCTTTCCTGCTTGTTGGGGTGTCGTCAAGTGACGAGACAAGGCTCTGACCCTTGTCGGTCAGGCGCGATACCTGACACCCCTGCCAATTTCTACTGCCCAAATTGTGTCCGACCGCACACTTTTCCCTGATTCATACAAATGAATGCGTCATTCTCTTGCATTTCTCTGTGTCGGTAGTAGTATTAAATATGAGGACACACTTAGAAAGCTAGAAAGGGATCAGCCATGTTATTCGAAATCGTCAAATTTTTAGGAGCCACCAGCATCATCTGGATGGTTGTCTTGGGAATGGAATCGCATCGCATTATTCGCTGGTACCGCATCAAGTTCAACAAGTAGAAAGGAGAGAAAGCCATGCCTAAGATTATCCCAAGACTGAAATATCGCGAGCATTGCATCAAGCAAGGCCGCGATGGAATCAAGCCTCTCACACGGAAGCAGAGGAAAGCTCTACGTCAGCACGAAGCCGCAATGAAAGAACAGATGTATGAAGACATGGCGGCCGATGGACCTTATGGGAGGATATCGTGAACGAACTCACCTTTGAAGTCTGGATTGAGACGGGGGCCACGAACGGCCTCTATACCCTCCATCGCATTCTGCAGGGACGCCCTGAGCATCCGATGGTCAACCCTTATACCTACGTTCGCAATTTGGGACGCACGTGGGAGACAGCTTGTGCGAACGCCGACAAGTATTGTGACAGCCACCCGCACATCAAATATGTCAAGTTCTACGACATTTCGGACGAGTGCGGTACGCTTCGCAAGCGCGGCGAGTACGATGACAACCGCCTGTGGTTTGGGAAACACCAAGGCAAGCTGATTGAGGATCTCGTTGAAACCGAGAAAGACTATCTCATCTACATCCGGGATAATTTCACCTCCGACAATCCTCGTATCAACTCGTTGATTAATGGCCTGAAGGCTATGGAGCTCGGCGAGTCCAAATACGAGAAGCAGAAGCGTGAGCGTGAGGAGCGGAAAGAGGTTGAAGATGCGGAGCGGGCTGTGAAGATGGCCGACGCGCCAATCATTGAGGAAGGGCGTCGTTCCTTCGTCGTAACGATCATCGGAACGAAGTGGCAGGCGTCGGATTACGGTGACACTCTTAAGATGTTGGCCGAGGATGAGGATGGAAACCGATATTGGGGCTCAGTACCAAGGGCCGTGAGTGACTACAAGGCGGATAATGAAGTTGAGTATTCGGGCCTGAAATTTGAGCTGACCGCTCGCGTCACGAGGTCCGACGACGATGAGCATTTCGGCTTCTTCAGCCGGCCCTATGCTAAACTCGAGGAATGTTTGATCGCCTCATAGACCTCCTCGTCGACTTCGTACAAATCTTCCAATTCTGGGTTGTCATTGACGAGTACGAGAGAGGAGTCGTGCTCACGCTCGGCAAGAGGCGCTACCGGTTTCTCTTCTGGAAACGAAACCCTGTCCTCCAACCTGGCTTCCATTGGGTCATCCCTTTTGACGTCGATCAAATCTTCGTCGATAATGTCGTTCCCGCAGCGATGGACCTCGGTGAGCAGAGCCTCACAACAGAGGACGGCGTTGAAATCGTCATTCAAGGAATGGTTCTGTGGAGCATCAACGATATCGAAAAGACAGTCCTCAAAGTCGAAGAAGTCGATGATGTCCTGCATCAGGCCTCTTGTGGAATCATCGGTGACACGGTCGCGGACAGCACCTGGAAGCACATTCATGCGAATGGTTTCGCCGATGAAATTTCTGAGACGATCACAAAAGAGGCTGATGGATGGGGCGTAACCGTACACGAATTCAGATTCATTGACTTGAGTAAGGCTCCAAGCCTAAGGCTTTGGAATGAATAAGAAAAAACCTGCGCCTCCGAGGGTGGGGCGAACGCCAGATATACTGCGAAAGGGCGGACCCCACCCGCGTCAACGCTACGTTCCGGAAATTGATTGGGATGAAATCTTTGATGAGATCTTCGGATCACGTATAATGCCACCATCGCAAAAGGGAGAAGATGAATGAAGAGCGCAATCGTCGCAGTCGTACTTGGACTCATCGCATACAACATCTTTCCGTTCTCGCTTTTCGTCGGCGCTGCCGGCGGATTGCTTATCGGATGGAACGTCCTTGAGCAGCCAGCCATTGTCCGAGAGTACTGGGATAAGGTTGTTGCCAAGATTGAAGACATCCGTTCGTAACGCATTACGAAAAATGAATTATCCCATCTACCCAGGAGGACCCCATGACAACTAGATAGGGCATTTCGCCCTTAGGAGATTGTCATGGCCAGACCTTCGGATGGAACGAAGCCGAAAGGCGGGAAGAAAAATCGCAAGCACGGTAGAAATCGCAAGTGGTGTGAAGCCTATCGCGCACGCGGACAGAGAGAGATAAACAAGGCCCGCAAGGCCGCCAAAGTCGCCAGAGAAAGGGAACGCCACCATGAAAAAAGCCGGAAAAATCTGGGGAGAGACGGTACAGATAGTCGCTAATTCATCCCTAGAGCTACATCGCATCGAAGTTCATCCCGGGACACAATGCTCCGTTCACTCTCATAAATACAAGTGGAACGGATTCTATTGCGAGAAGGGTCGCATCATGATCCGAGAAAGAATGGATTATGGGAACGGGAACGAGCTTTGGGATGAAACAATCCTTGAGGTCGGTGACTACCATGAAGTCAAGCCCGGGCATGACCATCAATTTGTCGCAGTTGGACAGGAGATGGCAGTCGTGTTCGAGATATACTTCGCGAACTTCCAACATGATGACATCGATCGAAGTACAGTCGGTGGAGTGATTCCAAAGAAGGTGAGAAAAAAGAGTGCCGACTCCTGAAGACCTGCAGATACATGTCCTTGACTTAGAGTTGAATGGTGGCTGTAACTATAAGTGCCAGATGTGTCCCCAGTCACAAGGACGCGAGAGAGAGTTTCTCAGAAAGCTCCCTTTTGATGTATTCGAAAAGATTGTCGACGATGGGATGCAGTATGGCCTCCAGACGGTTACACTCCATGGCAGCGGCGAGCCGACGCTCAACCGAGACTTTCCGAAGTTCGTCAAGGCAGTCAAGGATCGCGGCCTCACCTGCATATCGTTTACCAACGGTAAGAAGCTGACGGAGAAACTGAGCGGAGAATTGATAGAGGCAGGCATTGACATCCTACGCCTGTCTTGCATCGGTTATGACAAACCGACGTACACGAAGTGGATGGAAGGCGGGGATTATGATTTGGTGAGAGAGAACGCTCGGCGTTTCGTCAGCATGGCGAAAGGATCGCTGAGTGAGATGCACATCAATCACCTAATCATAAATCAGGAAGAGGTCGAATATGAAGTATTACAGTATAGAAAGAACTGGGGCCGATTCACTGGAGCTCACAGTGAAATTTGGCTCATGCACAATTGGGCAGATTCAGATAAGATCGACATCAACTATCATCGGCGCGGTGAAAAAAGATCTTGTGGCCGACCCAACGCTCCCCTTTTGCAAGTGCGGGCTGGAGGCCTTGGCAGCCACCGTGCGGCGGTTGTCGCGTGCTGTATGGTGCTTGGGCAAGATTCCCGAGGAGTGCTTGGACATCTCGATTCAAATTCCATCGCAGAAATTGTCGACTCCCCTGCGTATCGTGAACTCAGGTTAGCGCATGAGGAAGGAAGATTCGATGACATCGATGTCTGCAGAAATTGCGACCAACTCTATGAAGTACCAGAGTCACTTGTCTGGTCTGACATCCCCGGGCGCGAATATCAACAGAGCAAAAACCTCCCAACGCTCAATTTCGGAGACTACACACCCGGCTGAGGTTGATTTTCAGAAGATCCTCAGGACCCTGCAATTGAAGCACAAGATTTCGAGCTCGAGAGTTGCGCAAATCGTGGGATGTTCACAGTCATATCTCAATCGTCTGCGTAGCGGGGTCAGGTACGAACCTAGATTTTCTATAGGGATGAGAATAATCCTGCTCTATAACCGTTTGCAGAAGCGGCGGTAGGTTGTATTATTAGAACTGAGGGAAGTCGCAGTTAGGTCTAGGTTTCGCCCTCACAAACCTGGGACACACCCTCAGCCCTCGGGCTTACAGAAAGGAAGAAAGTTGACGCACAAGATGCCTTGCCATATTTCAGACAGTCCCCAAACACCGGAGGATGATGATGAGCAATGGGAAAGCATTTTCGGACAAGAGGATGAAGATGAGGCCTACGAGCGTTATCGACAACAGGAGATAGACGATGAGCGGATGGAATCTTCCACCGGGCGTGAGCGTGATGGATGAGCACATCAATCCTTCAGACTATCCTGTGATTGGTTTCACGGGAACGAGGAATATGATAAGCCGAGCAGCGGGACTCGCACTGACAGACCGATTGCGAAAGCTTCAGCCATGTGAGTTTCATCACGGTGATTGTATGGGCGCAGACGCTGCCGCGGCAACGGCTGCTCGAAGTCTAAATATCGAGGTACATGGCCATCCGCCGACGAAGTCGAAGTTGAGGGCGTATGTCACGAGTGATGTTTGGTACGAGCCAAAGGATTACATCCCTCGCAATCACGACATCGTGGATGCTGGGGATATCATCATCGCGTGTCCCGGGAACGTCGAAGAAGTTCGAAGTGGAACGTGGGCGACGGTGAGGTACGCTCGCAAGAAGGGGAAGCCGATTATTATCATCTACCCTGACGGTACGGTGGTGGAGGAGAACAATGGATAGACGAGATTTCATAAAAGGTATGACGATCGGTGGCGTAGCCGTAACCACGGTTGGCCGACACCTGGTGACAGGTGACGAAGCGGTACACGAGGTGATTGAAGGATCACCAATCGCGGCACTTGAACAGGCGGGCGTTGAAGTTTCTGAACCAGTCAAGGAGATGGTTGAAGGTGAAGTCTTCACACCTATGGTCATTGAATCCGAATTCTCATTGGACGAGAATATCTATCCTCATCGACAGGTTGGTGTTTTAAGCCCCGTTGGATTTGGATTTGGACGACGTGAGATTTCTGGCCGGTTTACGATGTATGTCGAAGATATTGAAAAGGTACGTCTGCTCACGGAGACGCATGGACCTCATTGGATTGAAGTTCACCAGGGTCCGTGGAAGCATCGGTTCAATGCCTATATCAATAGCGTGTCGATACAGGCGTCACCGCATGAACTTATCACGGCAGACGTGAACTTTGTCGCTACGGAAATGAATACAGTCGAGGCTTAATGAGTTCTTGCAATCGTGAGTGACGATGTTAGTATTACATCTGAGCATTCATAGAAAGCAAGGAGAAAGACAATGAGTAAGAACCTAAACCTAATCGCCCATTGTGGTGCGAACTACGTCGAAAGGAACGTCCTCTCGGGTATGGTCCTTCCGCCTAAGACAGAGACGTTTGTCCCCATTGGTCACGATTACTTCGTTGACCTGGTTGAGGACCGCTTGAATGAGAAGGGATTGAAAGTCGCATCGACGGCATTCGCTCTCGGCCATGAAGGCGCGAACATGTTCGGTATGATGGAAGTTCACTCGAAGAAGAGCGCGGACTTCGCTACCGTCATCGGATTGCGGAACAGCCACATCAAGTGGTTTGCCGCTTCCATCGCATGTGGTAGTGGCGTCTTCGTTTGTGACAACCTAGCGTTCAGCGGTGAAGTAACCGTTGGCCGCAAGCATACGTCACTCATTCTTGACAGCCTGGGCGACGTCATTGACGACGCAGTAGGCAAAGTCATCGACTTGAGTGCGGTGCAGTCAGCTCGATATGACGCCTACAAGAAACGTCAGCTCACGCCTTTCGAGGCTGAGTACCTGATCGTTGAGATGTTGCGCCGAGGTGCAATCAACACAGGACGAGTCGAGAAGGTTGTCGAGCAGTGGGACACACCTGACCACAAGTCGTTTGCCAAGACTGGCGACAGTGGTTGGAGGTTGTTCAACGCTGCAACCGAGTCGCTGAAGGGACTGTCAGTCAACGAGCTGGCTCCTCGCACTCGGAAGCTTCACGACCTGATTGATGAGGTCGTAGAGTTCGACATCGCAGCCTGAAGAAGATTCGGGGACTGGCCCACCTGGCAACAGAACGGGCCATGCCTTCTCGGTCCAGGAATCTAGAAGGCTCCCGCCCTGCCAACCCGGGGCGGGTTTTTCAAACGGCGGGCCCGCCAGTAGATTGAAGGGGATGCGATGACTAGGTCAATGTCATTCAAACCGGAAACTCAGGGCCCGCTCCTTATCTCATAGAAAGGAGAAATGAAATGTTGTCAGGAATAAGCATGCCCCAACTTCTGATTATCGCAGTAATCGTGATCATGTTGTTCGGGACGAAACGTATCCGCCAAGCTGGTGGTGACTTTGGTGCCATGATTGCAGGCTTCCGGAAGGAGACCAAAGGGGAGAAGATTGATCCTCTCTCTGTAGCAAAAGACGTGAACAAGGCACGGAGAACCCTCAAGGAGGCGAAGAAACTTTTGGATCCTTAAATGAACGATATGAATCGATTGTTCACCTGCAAGAACCCGTACCAGGGCGACGCGAAGAGAGTTCTTTGCGTCTGCTCTGCGGGTCTTTTGCGTTCTCCGACCGCTGCGGTTGTCCTTCAACGAGAATTTGGCTTCAATACCAGGGCCGCTGGCGCGAATGATTATGCGCTAATCCCGGTGGATGCCATCCTAATCCACTGGGCAGATGAAATCGTCTGCATGGAAGATATCCATTTCCAGACCCTTGAAATGCGATTCCCGCTCGACATGACAGACAAACCTGTCAAGGTTCTTGCGATTCCTGACCGCTTCTCGTACATGAAAGAGTCATTGCAAGAGTCCATTAAAGAGGTGTATCAACGACTTGAGAATCCGGGTGACTCAGAACTTGCGTCGGAAGTGGATACCCAGTAATATCTTCAACCACATAGAAAGGTACCGGTGATATGTTCGGCGAAAACCCTATAAGAAAACAGGACCTATCCTCACCAAATCAACTCTGGATCCAAGAAGTTTTCCCTACCATACAAGGTGAGGGACCTTTCGCTGGCGAAGGCGCTATCTTCGTTCGCCTCGGCGGATGCAATCTCAAATGCTTCTGGTGCGACACTGACTTCGAATCGTCCACATGGCACCCCCATATGGATGAACTACTTCTGGCGATTATCGCCGCCAATGAGCACATCAAAACTGACTTGGTAGTGCTCACTGGCGGCGAGCCTTTTCGACAAGACATCTCGGTCCTGTGCTTCAAACTCTTGGAGCAGGGGCATCGGGTACAGATTGAAACGAACGGCATTCGCTGGATTGATGCCTTCAACGATGACTGGGCGAGGCTGGCTTTCGCGAACGGCAATCTGTCTATTGTCTGCTCACCGAAGACGGCCAAAATCAATAAGACAATTGAATCTCTGTCGTCCTGTTACAAGTATATCGTGAGCTTCGACGATACCGACAAAGAGGATGGCTTGCCAATTCTCAGTACCCAAACCAAGCAGAAGCACATTCGTCTGGCACGTCCTCCAAACGGTAAGGCGGTGTATGTCCAGCCACTAGACTCGTATGACAAGGATGAGAACCGGCAGAACGAGCTACACGCCATCAGCCTTGTGAAACAGTACGGGTATCGGATGAGCTATCAACTTCACAAGCACCTGGGGTTACCATAATGTTGAAGATACATATTGTCGTCGCATCGATGGTCATTGTGACCTTTTTTCTCGGAGTAGGGGTAACGCTGAATTTCAAGCCGGTTGAAGCACAGGCTGAGGAGACTCCGCTCTACTGCTACGATCCTTATGGTGAAGAAGTCGAACAGGAATGGGAGGTTGACTCGACAACCGTTCACATCAATTGGCTCGACAGTGAACGTGGCGGTGAAGCCTGGAGCTCGTTCTATTATGATGAGGAGACGAACTCCTCGCTCTGTGCTGTCTACGCTAGGCGGCCAGAACAGATACTCGGAGACCCCGACATGGATGCCCTTGGGCACGAGTTCCTACATTGTTTGATAGGAGAGTTCCATTCCGATGACTAAGATGGATCGAAGAAAGTTCTTGCAAATGGTCGGCCTTGGCTCCGCCGTGGCGCTACTTCCCCCAGCACTCGCCGAACCGGGGTCGGCCTATTCAAACGTCGTCACACTTGGTGAGTTCGATGACGATCCTTTCTGCATTGACATCACGGTCCAGTTCAATGGCAACCTGGCAAATGATCCAGACGGATACTATGCCCTCTTCTATCAAGACGGTGAAGACTTGGTCCTGGTCCAAGACGGGAAGGTCTACGGCCGTGAGGCGGTTGTCGTACCTTGTCCCATACAGGCGGTCAAAGAAAAGAAGGTTGTTGTTCGTGCTATTGGGATGGAGACAGCCCAGTTCGTTGAAGCCCACCAGGCAGAAGAAGATCCTCTAACCATCCACACCATTGCCCCATTAGAGAGGAACTATGTCAATCAGAGCAGTTAGGTACCACGATTTCAGCGCCGGACACCGCGTCGTTGGACACGAGAACAAGTGCCGGTGGCTCCACGGACATAACTATCGTGTGACGTTCTTCTGTGAAGCAGAGGAACTCGACGGTGTGGGTCGTGTCATAGACTTCGGAGTCATCAAGTCGAAGCTCTGTGAATGGCTTGAGCGAAGATGGGACCATAAGTTCCTCATCTGGAAAGACGATCCGATGCTCAAGTTACTTCAGCAAGGATTCATCAGCGGAGACAACCCAGGGCAACACCTGCACGACAGTCTCCACATCACACCATTTAACCCGACAGCCGAGAATATGGGCAGATATCTTCTCGAAATAATGGGTCCGGAATTGTTGGCTGATGCTCCCGGCGTCAAGCTCACGAAAGTCATCGTCGAAGAGACACGAAAATGTTCAGCGGAGGTATCATTATGAAGTCGGTAGTCATCTACTCGGGAGGCATGGACTCGTTCACGCTTCTCAATCACGCTCTCGAAACCTGTGACGAGGTGCATGCCTTGTCGTTCAATTACGGGCAACGTCATGCCAAAGAGCTTGAGTACGCTCACCGATTTTGCGCGGTGAAACGAATTCCGCACAAGGTGGTTGACATTCGATCAATCAACACTCTGCTCCAAGGCAGCTCATTGACCAGCGGCATTGAGGTCCCGGAGGGACACTACTCTGAAGAAAACATGAAGGCGACAGTCGTCCCGAATCGAAATATGATAATGCTCAGCCTAGCAGTCGGATACGCGGTGAGCCTAGATATTGGTGCCGTGTTCTGCGGCGCCCATGCAGGGGATCACGATATCTACCCCGACTGCCGAGAAGAGTTCTTCGACGCTCTAAATGGAGCGACGATGATTGCGAACTACCAACCTGTCAAATTGCTGACACCGTTCATTACACTCACCAAAGGCGACATACTTGACGTGGGCAAAGATCTTGGTCTCACCGCTGAGGATTATGGTCAAAGCTGGACCTGCTATAACGGTCGAAGAGAGGCCTGCGGCAAGTGCGGCGCCTGTGTCGAACGACTGGAGTCATTCAACGACATGGGGTGGGTAGATCCACTCGAGTACGAAGACAGAGAGTTCTGGAAGAGCGTGGTGGCCGCAGCATGAGCAATGGTGACCTAGAAGCCGCTGCCGGATACCTGCTCAAAGGAATCGGTGAGGACCCGGAACGAGGCGGATTGGTTGAGACCCCTTTGCGCGTGTCTCGCGCGTGGGAGTTCTGGACCAAGGGCTACGGCGAAGATCCTAAGGACATAATGAAGGAGTTCGAAGATGGCGGTGAAAACTACGACCAAATGGTGTTGGTCCGTGATATTCCGGTATATAGCCATTGCGAGCACCATCTTGCTGCTATTTTTGGTCGTGCCTCAGTCGCCTATATCCCGGATGGGAAAATCTGCGGACTTTCCAAACTCAATCGAGTCGTGGATTGCTTTTCCCGCAGACTCCAAGTCCAAGAACGACTCACCGATCAAATCGCAGAATCCATATACGATGTTCTGTCGCCAAGAGGAGTGGCGGTCAGGCTATGCTGTCGGCACCTGTGCATGGAAAGCCGTGGAGTCTGTCAGCAGGGACACGAAACCATCACCACAGCCCTAAGAGGCGTATTCAAGAGCGATAATAGTGCCAAAGAGGAGTTTTTGAACCAAGTACGGTAATGGGAGAAGGCCAATGCATCGCGCGATGATGTGCGTTAAGGAGTTTCACGAGAAATTTGACATACCGATAAATGATGTCCCACACCTACCCGACACTGAGGAGGTGAAGAGGCGAATGAAGCTCTTAGAGGATCAGTATCATGAATATCGGTATGCTGAACGAGGCAAGGATCTCACGAAAGTGACGGACGCCCTAGCTGACATGGTATATGTCATCTGCGGCACCGCTCATTATTACGGGATTCCATTGGACAAGGTTTTTGCCGAAGTCCACCGAAGCAACATGACGAAAGAAGGTAAGGACGAGAATGGGAAGGTGCTGAAAGGCGACCATTTCAGCCCACCCGAGATCGCGGAGATACTTTTGAAGAGGATATATGACGTAGATGATATCTGACGAATACAAGGCATTGAACTCGAAGCTTCACAAGCAGAGCGAACACTTTGGATCGAGCGCCTGGCGGTGCTGGAAAGAATGGATCGTCCCTTTCGTCTATTCATGGCCAGAGCAAAGCTCTATCCTCGATTATGGCTGCGGCAAGGCGACTGTGAGCCAGAATTTCCCGGGCGTGACAAATTATGATCCGGCGATTGAAGGAGAGTTCTCAGAAGATCCGGTCCCTTGCGACTTAGTCCTCTGCATTGACGTGATGGAGCATGTCGAGGAAGAGTTCATCGACGCTGTTTTGGACCACATCAAATCAAAGACGATCCTAGCGGCTTTCTTCGTCATTTCAGTTCGCCCGGCTTGTGCGAAGCTACCAGACGGAAGGAACGCTCATATCACACTCAAGCCCCAAGCCTGGTGGATGAGGAAACTCATGTACCGCTGGCAGAATGTCCATGTGGTGACGGAGAAAGAGAACGACCACTTCGCCATCTCGTGTTATGACAATCAGGAGGAGCCCGATGCCGGGTAGCAGAAACGCATTCAAGGATCACGTGTGGATCACGACATACAGTGACAAGAGGTTCAATCTGTTTGGCGATGATCCGTCTGAAATTTGCATTGAAGATATCGGTCATGCGTTGAGCAATCAATGCCGGTACACCGGCCACGTAACTCATTTCTACTCCGTGGCGCAGCACTCGGTATTGGTGACTAGCATTGTCGAATGGCTTGGCGGGAACCAAGGAGAGCAACGACAGGCACTCTTCCATGATGCCAGCGAAGCCTATTTGAGTGACATGGCTGCTCCCTTCAAAGCTCAAGTGGTGGGCTACCATAAACTCGAAGCGATGATTGAGAAACGGATTGAAGAGAAGTATCAGCTCATCGGAAAGTGCGACATCGTCAAGAAAGCCGACTGGTTGGCTCTCTTCGTTGAAGCAGAGAATCTTATCAATGCCGACTCGCGAGATTGGGTCGGGTGGGATGAACACGGCCAAGAGGCGCAGGAATTGAGGATAGAAATCATTCCCCAATTGCCGCGTGACGCGAAGTCCGCATTTTTCGCGAAGGCCTTTGACCTAGGATTTGGAATATGAACTCAATGGACTCAGTTGAGAAGATCATCACATCGTATTTCGCGCCCGTGACGCTGCGGCCTTTCGGATACAAGAACAAGATATATCATCCGAAACGATTGCGCGTGTCGCCTGGCATGTTCACAAGGCAGATGATTTGCCATCCGAACTGCGGCGGTTGTTGCCGTAAGTTCACGATGGATTGGCTGCCCGGAGAGAAGCTTCACTCGGGTGTCGCGGATCGAGTTGAAGAGAGGATGATCCAATTTGACGGAGAAGAGTTTCCTGTGATGAGTGACATGCAAGTCGGGAACGACACCTACTACTGCCATCATTTGAATTTGGTTGATGGACGCTGCGGAATTCACGACAACGCTGACTCAGTCGGAAACGCTCTGAGCTGCGAGTTCGAATTGATACGATTTACTCATTCGGAGATACCCGAACGAGCCAACCAAGTTACCCACAGGCCTTTCGGGCGAGGCTGGGCAATGCGCCGAATTGACGGAGAACGCGGCGCGAGATGTGAATGGTTTACGAAGGAGCCTGATCCGGAGTGGACAGAAGAAGTGATTGGTCGATTCATTCGATTAAAAGATTGGACTGACCATTTCAAACTCGATACCTGTATCCCAGCCATCGTTAGGTGGTTGGAGACAGGCCCGCACACCGAGCCGCTGTGGCTTGACAACGCAATAGGATTCGAAGATGAACGATCAAACGAAGTCACTGAAATCGCTGGGCTCAAGTGACACGAAGTATGAATATGACACAGCGAATCCGGAGCTCCTAGAGAGTTTCCCCAATCCTTTCTGGCCGACAGAAGAAGGCGAAGAAGGGCGAAATCCCAACGGGGCAGCAGGGAATATCGTGATCCGTGCGCCGGAGTTCACGTCTCTCTGTCCGAAAACCGGACAGCCTGATTTCGCAGAAATCATCATCCAGTACACACCACGGGAATTGTGCGTTGAATCAAAATCCCTTAAACTCTATCTCGGTTCATACAGAAATGTCGGTGAGTTCCATGAGAGTTGCGTCTGCAAAATCATCAACGATTTGGTGGACGCTATCGAGCCGTACCGAATCGAGGTACAGGGACGTTTTACGCCGCGCGGCGGGATACCCTTCTGGCCAACCGCAGTCTGGGCCCATCCCGAACTCTCTGGCGGCCCGAGCGTCCAGATGCCGAACGAAAAACAAATCATCCGCATGAATTGAAAATGCTCGTCGCGACGACGATCAAATTTCAAATGGCGTAGTATTAAAAGTGAGCTGATGCATATCTACTATTCGGGAGTCGGTAAAGGGGTCATCGAGGCAGATGAGCGCCTCGGTACTCCGCGGTACCGGCTTTTCTCCTGTCACGGCTCCTACGTGAAATATGCCAAAGCGACAAGCCCTATTGTCGCCAAGATTGACGACAATTACGAAATCATGCTCGATTCGGGCGCCTTCACTGCCTGGACGAAAGGCGAGGAAGTCCACCTGCCGCACCTGGTCGATGTCTACGCTGAATTGGTGGACATCATCGGTGATTTGAATAAGGTGTGGTTCATCAACTTGGACAAAATCCCGGGAAAACCAGGAGAGACAGCGACCGAAGAACAACTCGCTGAAGCCATCAAAATCTCCGATGAGAACTATGCGGTACTGAACGAAAAGTTCCCAAATCGGGTCCTTCCGGTGTTCCACCAGAACGAAGATGAGGCTCGCCTGAAGGAGGTTTGCGATATGTCGGGCGGATACGTCTGCATCTCGCCCAGGAATGACCTTGGGGAAACATATCGCGCCAGGTGGGCAGCAGAAACGCATCATCTGCTACCAGAGGGCATCCGAACGCATGGTCTCGCAGCAACCGGAACCCAAATGATGACGAAAGTGCCGTGGTTGTCGGTTGACTCCGCAACCTGGATCCTGATAGCGGCCTACGGTGGGATCTTCATTGACACGAATTTCCGCATCGTTGGCGTCAGTGAGACCTCACCAACAAGGCATGATAAGAACGCCCACGTCACGACACTTGCCGATCCTGAGCGAGATTACCTGTATGATTTGATGAAGAAATGGAAGTTTACCCTGGAGGAATTGGGTACAATATTCGAATCCAGGGCATTGTGGAACCGCATGATGATGACGGAACTGTACCGCAGCATCGGTGACACCAGCCATCTTCCAGTCCAAAAAGGGATATTTGACCTATGAACAAATTATTTGATAATCCGAAAGGCGCTGTCATCGCAATCTTGATCGTTCTGCTTCTGTTCTTCGCCTATAAAGCGAAGGCGACAGAAGTTGAAATCGGTCCGACGTTTGCCAGCGGATTCAACGGTGGCGTGGGACTCGTACTGACTGAGAGAGTCTACCAGGAGAAGTTTGACCTTGGCATCGCTCTCATCAGTGAGCAGGATTACAACGATCTGAAGCTCGACAATAACGGCAATGTCTTTGTCGCATTCGTGGCACAGAAACCTGAGACATGGTGGAAGGCACTCCCGACTGAGGTGCATATTGGCGCGGCGTACTGGATCCACACTTCAAGATTTATTGGTGACGAACTCGGTTACACTCTGGTTCTCAAATGGCGCATCACTGACCATCAATCAATCGGCATTCGGCACTGGTCGAATGCGGGGACCACGAAGCCGAATCGTGGGCAGGACTTGATCACATGGGGGTGGAGATTCTAATGAGGAAGAACCGTCCAATGACGATAGTCGAGTGGGCCTCGTTCTGGGCTATAGTCGTCATCCTAGGCTTCGTATCGTCGAAGGTACGCGCTGACAGCATAGCGTTGAACTGGACGAACCCAACGGAGACGGAGACCTGCACGAACGCCGGTCCGTACACGAACCAAGGTGGCACACGAATCTGGCAACTCGTGGCAGACATACCCGACGGCACGGTGACGAGCTATCAAATTGACTACGTGAAGCCTGGTACGTACACCTACACCTCTACAGCGTACTCCGCCGGTGGAACCTCCTCACGTATCTCAAGCACAGCGGAGAAGACTATCACCGCTTGGAAGACAGTTGACACGAAAGTTCGCAGCGTATCCAAAACCAATGGAAATTTCTTCCTGCCAGTCGTAGGTTCTATTCCATTAGGCACTGACTGTCGTACGGATATCTCTGTCGAAGGACAGGTGTTCGATTCTGATGGTGTGACAATCATACAGAAGAAATTCTATGCCGTAGACGACGCTGACGTGACGTTCACCGGTGTGCAAGACATATTGGTGGTAGCTGAATGTGGCTGATTGTCGCCATCGTTGTGGCTGTTATCGTGGCTATTATTTTGAAAGGGGATGACAAAAAGCCTCCCATAGACCGTCCAAAGAATGTGACGGGCGTTTCAATTAGGTTGGAGAACGATACATGAAAAATCTACTTATATCTTGGGAACTACCCATTGAGCGTGAGCTTGGCGGCGTACTTGACGTCACTGAGATTGCTCACGTCGCTGTGGCGGGAAGTGCCAATGGTGGTGTGGACTACGCACCCCTTGGCAACATAGCACCGCCAGATCTTAATGTAGCAGTGAACGACGTCGCCTTTGGCGATTGGATCTTCCGCTTCATCACAGTCGACACGAATGGCGCGCAATCGTCTGGCCTTGAGGTGCCGTACACGGTGGCAGATGACTCACCTCCTCTGAATGTCGGGAATGTGACTATCACACCTGTATGAGGGCAGTGATTCACAGCACCGGATCCGGTTGGCAGCGTCGATACCAGGACTATTTCGTATCTGGTTTCGGGTACCACGGCATACCCGTGATTTTCACGAATCACGACGCGGTCGACACGAATGGCGATCTTCATGTTCTCTTCGCGAACAATTCGTGGAAGAAAACTCTCGGAATTTGCCAGTCGAAGAAGATTCCCGTGCTGACAGTCAACCGTTGCTTTTTCGGAGACCGGCATGACAATGTCGCGATTGGCTGGGATGGATTCAACGGCCGCGCCGATTTCATGAACGAGAACAGCCCGGGAGATAGGTGGGACAAGCACCGCGTCCCTCTTAGATCCTGGCGCATGATGCCGGAGATAGATGATGGATATATCCTCGTTCTCGGTGAATTCCGTGATATGACATCGTGGTATGAGAGAGTGGCTCGGTTGCTCGATCAGACAAATCGATCAGTCAAGTTCCGGCCCCATCCATTTCGGGCGGGTGATCGGATACCATGTGGGTGGGGAAAGGCACCTGGTTTTGCCCAAGATGATATCGAAACCGCGCTAAAGGGAGCGGTTCTTTGCGTGACTTATGACACAATTGGTGGAGTTGATGCTATCATTCAGGGTGTACCCACTGTGGCGTATGGCCCAGAGTCAATGGCCCACCCAATAGCTTGGAACTCAGTGAATGATGAGCTGACAGATCTTCGTGATCGTACACAATGGCTTCACGACCTAGCCTACGCTCAGTGGGACTTCTCGGAGATAGCAGATGGACAATTTTGGACCCACCTCGGTTCCCGAATGGCTAATCCCGAAACCGCCGCATGAACGTAGGCCCGCTCTTGAGCATCCTGACTCAGCTCATCAGCGGATATGGCAAGACCGTGTATGGTTGCGTGATGCGGGCTATTGCCAGTGGTGCAAGAAGTTCGAGGATATTGTCAAAACAATGGAGGTCCATCATCTAACTTACGAGAGATTCGGCCATGAGAAGACAGCAGACGGTTGCCTCTTGTGCGGAAGATGTCACGTCAGAGTCACCCGAGAAACACGGCGTCGTCGTCAACTGTAACGGGGAAGGGAAGAGGCTACACGAAACGATTTACCAGGCTATTCGACACATCCTTGGGATGTCGAAGAGAGGCAAACGACCCTTTGGGTCCTATTATTACTGCAAGGCTTGCCAGGGGTATCACGTGACCCGGAGGCCGGCGAACGGAAAGTTCAGAAAGCTATGAAAGACAATCACCATACTTACCTTATCAACAGATGCGTTGAGAGTAAAATCATTCCGAATGCTCAAGTCGGAGGATGGCGCAGAACTTGCATTAAATTGATAAATGAGAAGTGGCTCCCTGATTTTGGACCACCAGGAAAAAATCCTGAAGATTGTGACCCATGGAATGAATGGTCTGATTTCGGACATTTCTTAGCTGTGAGTAAACACCACAACCCAGATGTCTGGGGATACGAGTTCGACGATGAAGAAAAATTATTGACGATTCATTTCGTAGAAGTGGAAGATACTCATCCCTTAGGGTGGCGGCAATTATATCGATATGGCGTAATCGGCGAGGGCATAGAAGCGACTGAATGTTTCATGATGCGCCTTCATTTGATGCACCGAGGCGGAGAAATATATCGAACCTTCAATGAAGAGAACTTCTCATACATAATGCCAGACGTGAGAACAATCGAAGCCCAAAACGGAACATGGACCCAGAAACGAAATTACGTCTCTAAACTGCTAATTGGAATGAAGGAAGCAGAGAAATACTGTGACGATAATTTTGATAGCCAGGGTGATGCTGTGTCAGTTTTTCTAGAACCCCAGTATGAATTGAGCCTTGTGAGTGAAAGATGAGCATTAGCCAAACATTGAACCTCGTTCGCGGCGCTGTCAGCGACAAGAACCTCATCTCGGTGTTGACACATTTTCACATCACAGACGGGAAGATATATGGGAACAATGGCCGCATCAGCATTGAGGCGCCGTTCCCGAAGATACATGACGATCCGATAACCGTTCCCGGGGCTTCATTTGTGACAGCGGTTGACAGGTGCGACGGTGATCCGCAGATTGAGATTGGCGACGGCTTCATGAAAATGAAGAGCAAGACGCGCAAGATGAGGATGATTCGATTGCCTCTCTCAACCGATGATTACTCGAAACCAGTGACGATTGGGGATCGGTACGAAATTGAAGATCCAAAGGAGTATATAGAAGCGATACGTCGCGTCAGCCCGTTTGTCAGCAGCGATGCCAGCAGGCCGTGGGCGATGAGTGTTCTGCATCAGGGTGACCATCTCTACGCGACGAACAACATCATAATGGTGAGAACGGAGTACGATTGGCCGGATGAATACCCGATATTTGGGCTGCCAGGCTTTACAGTCGATGAAATGGTGAGAATCCGACGCGAACCGAAGTATGTCTGGATTCATGACAATGGCGTGGCGTACGAGTATGATGATGACGTCTGGTTGCGCTCAGTGAGGTACGCGACTGACTGGCCTGATGTCGCGCCGATGATACCCGATTGCAGCGGACTACCAAAGCTCCCGAGTGACACCGCCCAAGTGGTGAGGGACTTGGTACCGTTCGCACAAGACAAGTCGATGCCTATCGTAACATTCAAAGGCAACGAAATCAGCACGATGGAGGGGCAGATGATTGCGGTTGACTCGCTCGCCGGTGAGGTCGGTGAGGCGTCATTTCACGCGGTACCCCTGCAATTGGCCCTGAGCAGGGCAACCCACATGGATGTCTCGACGTATCCGAAGCCCTGCCCGTGGCGTGGCGAAAATTTAGAGGGAATCATTATTGGAGTGAGGCTGTGATACTTCGAAACGCATTGAAAACACCCGATGGAACAATCATCGAAAGTACCTATCGTCACGATTACGTGACTCACAATGATGCCAATGGCAAACAATATATGGTTGACGGAGGGCTAGACTATCTTCGACGTTCAGCACATGGCGATGAAGTGGATATGTCGATTGAATCTTCCGACAACCATGAGCATAATCGTGTCCATTTCAAGTGGGGCACATACGGTAAGGATGGGAAAGGACCATTTCAGAGGAAGGCTTTGAGTGATTTGACAACTAATCACATCAAAGCGATTCTAAAAACTCAACCGCAAATCTCTGATGAAATTCGTAGCTTCTTCGAGGCGGAGCTCAAGCATCGAGGTGAGTAGATGGGATTCACAAGGCCTTGCCTGGCATGAACAAACCCGAGAAAAGAAGCAGGGAGGCGGATACGTGTCAACAGTTCGTCCCCCTATACCAGATACCGATTGGCGAGTACGAAGTTTCCCGAACCTTGAAAGTGCTCGGATCATTGGACTTGACCTCGAAACAAAAGACCCTAATCTACGAGAAATGGGCCCGGGCGTTAGAAGAAGAGATACGGAAGGCGGTTTCATTGCCGGCATCGCTGTTTCCGTTGGACCACGAGATGGGGAACAATGGTATTTCCCCATGCGGCATGAGTCAGGCAAAAAGAATCTCGATCCAGATATCGTCATGCGCTGGGCGAAGGATCAACTCGAACGACCGAATCAACCAAAAATTGGGGCGAACCTCGGCTATGACGTCGACTGGTTGCACGGAGAAGGAGTTGAGGTCAGCGGCCCCTTCTATGATGTCCAAATCGCAGACCCCCTCATCGACGAGAACGCATTCAAATATTCGCTGGAAGCCCTGGCAGAACGGTATGACATAGAGGGCAAGGCCGACGAACAGATGTACGAGTGGCTGGCGATGACGTTTGGCGGCGAGCCGACACGGGCAGACCAAGCCAAGAATATTTGGAGAGCCCCTGCAGAGTTGGTTGGCCCTTACGCTGAGAGTGACGTCCGTATCCCCTTCGAAATCTGGGAAAAGCAGATGGCGAAGGTTAAGGAGGAGAGACTCGAAGACGTACTCGATATTGAAACTAGATTGATACCGATGATGATGGCGATGCGGTGGCGAGGAGTCCGCGTTGATGTCGACAGGGCAGCATCGTTGGATGAGGAGCTCAGCCAGAAGGCCGTTGAGTACCGCCAAAGACTCAGTGACATTGGAATTGACGCGGGAAGCACGGACTCGCTTGTCGCGTATTGCAGAGCGAAGGGAATCACGCACAAGAAGACCGCTGTGGGCAACCCTTCCTTCCCGGGCAAGTGGTTGGAAGAAAATCACGATGAGAATTTGAATCTCGTCTACCAAGTTCGGAGGCTCGAGAAACATGCTGGCACGTTCGTCAAAGGCACCATCTTTAACAATGTCATTGGAGATAGAATTCACGGACAATTCCATCAACTGCGAAACGATGATTATGGTGCGGTGTCCGGACGATTCAGTTCCTCCAATCCCAATCTCCAGAATATTCCTATCAGGGATGAAGAACTCGGACCACTCATTCGAGGATTGTTTATTGCTGATCCAGAAGAAGTTTGGTACTCTGATGACTGGTCGCAAATCGAATATCGACTCCTCTGCCATTACGCGGTGGGGGATGGAGCGGAGCGAACTCGGCAGCGGTATCGAGACGACCCTTCGACAGACTTTCACGAGTATGTCGCTCAAATCGCTGATATCGATCGAAAACGAGCGAAGAACATCAACTTCGGATTAGTCTATGGCATGGGTGAGAAGACGATGGCAGCGAGCATGGGTAGGACTATCGCTGAAATCAAACCTGTCTTCCAGCAGTACCATCGGGAACTGCCTTTCGTCAAGAAGACATATGATGAGGTTCTCAAGCGAGCTGAGATGCGCGGCTTCATTCACACTCTACTCGGGCGGCGACGACGTTTCAATCTCTACGAGTCTCGAGACTGGAACGTCGCACAGAAGGCGCGCAAAGATGGAGTAGGTGCGAAGCCATACGATCAAGCCGTTGAGAAGTGGGGCGCGAACGTCAAGCGAGCGGGCGGTCATAAGGCGCTGAATGCCCTGCTCCAGGGCGGCGCCGCTGACTGCATGAAAATCGCGATGGTAAAGATATGGGAGAGTGGCATATGCGACGTCTTGGGTGCGCCGCTTCTGACGGTACACGATGAATTGAATTGGTCAGCGCCAAAAACGAAAGAGGCCGAAGAGGCTCACGAAGAAGCTTTGAAGATTATGTCTTCCTGCGTAGAATTACGGGTGCCACTATTGGTTGACACCGGAAAAGGAAGAAATTGGAGTGAAGCCAAATGAGAGAGCTCGGCAAAGAGCACCGCGACGGAAGCCAAGGAGACAGCCACCTCAGAAATTCGACAATGTCCCTGAGAAGTTTCTTGGTGATACCGCAGTTCTACTCGCCACTGGACCGTCACTCACGAAGGATCAGATCGAGTATATCCGACCTTTTCACGAGCAGGGGCTCATTCGAGTCTTTGGTCTGAACGACGCCTATCGAATATGTGATTTCATGGACGTTCTCTATGCTTGCGATCCAAGGTGGTGGGACTCGAATCCTAAAGTCCACGATAATCCATGCCAGGAGAAATGGACTCAGGATAAGAATTGGTCCGCCAAGAATCCCGGGAAAGGTGTCAGGACTGTGAATGGGAAAGGTGGACAGGGGCTTTCAAAAACTAAGAACCTCATTCACTATGGATCGAATAGTGGCTTCCAACTTCTCAATCTCGCCTGGCATTACGGCATTCGGAAATTCCTGCTTCTGGGTTACAACATGGATGTCCCAAGAGGAGAGAAGCAGCATTTCTTCGGACCACATCCGAAACCTCTCAACCAATCGAACAACTATAAAGGGTTCGTCAGCCAGTACAATCTAATCAAGCCAGAGGACAAAGAACGCATCATCAATTGCACGTTTCCGACGGCCCTAACGTGTTTTCAGCAGAAGAAGCTCGGTGATGCCTTGCCTCTTTCATTACTCAAGGAATACCAAAATGGTAGCAGGCCCGAACAAGAGACCCTTGGGCGACCCGATACTCCCGATATACAAGGGGAGGAAGGGGATAATAATCGCCACCGGCCCATCATTGATCGAGAGAGATGTTCAGTATATCCGGAAGGCACAGGAGAATGACGGACTCGTCTGCTTCACCATTAACAATGTCTACCAACGATTTCCAACAACTGACGTCCATCTTTCGTGCGATGGGCCGTGGTGGCATCACTACTGGCCAAATGATCCGCTCCTTAGAGAGATTCCGTGCCCTAAGTTCACCTGGTATCCCGAAATCGCGAACAAATTCAAAATTGACTACATTGCTGGAGATGATACCAAGTCTGGACTTTCAACTGACCCTCGAATCATTCATGTTAATCATGGATCTGGTCCGATGGCTGTCAATTTGGCTTATCATTACGGCATACGTGACCTATATCTTATCGGTCATGACATGAAATACCCGCTCGGATACAAGCCTGAGAAGCGCGATCCCGGAGGGGACCGCCATTACTTCGGTGAGTATCCTAGGCACCTACAGCACTGGCCAAGCGCCAAACGCTCGGTCGACAGGTCGACCGGGGCTCTGATTGGACTTATCGCAGCGTATGAGTCCTTCCCAATAGCAGAGCTACACCTAAATATCACGAATCTCACGCCTGAGACGATGCTAGATACATTCCCAAGGAGGGACTTACGTGAAGCTCTATGACAGATTCCACCACAAATTCGGCTGGTGCGAAAAGAGCAATTGGCTGTACCCCGCCGGCGATTTGAGCACCCCAGTTCACTTCGACATTGTCACGAAAGAGACCACCGCGCTCTTGGAGTACGTCACAAAAGACGACATCTGCATTCAGGCTGGCGGCAACATCGGCCTTTGGCCGTACAGGTATTCGAAGTTCTTCCGGCAGGTTGCGACGTTTGAACCCTGCGAGGAGAACCTGCATTGCCTGAGGGTGAACCTCGACCGTGTTCACAACGCTACGATTTTCCCCTACGCTCTCGGAGATGTCAATGAGATGGTGACGGTGAAGCACATCTCGAGAAAGCCAATCTCGTATGGAGCACGATACGTCGAACCAGATGTCGAGGGTGACGCCATTCAGGTTCGTCTAGATGATCAAACTTTCGACGGAAGCGTTGACTTCCTTCACTTAGATATTGAGGGCCGTGAGCTCTTCGCTCTCAAGGGCGCAGAAAAGACAATTGAAGAGCATCAGCCTGTCATCGCATTGGAGCACCACACTCTTCAGCAGATGACAGTTCCGGTAGACGCCGCCTCAGAATGGTTGGTGGCCAGGGGCTACGAAATCGTAGCGAAGTTCAAATTCGAATGGGTGTTCAAGCATGTATAAGTCAATCCTCTTCTTCGGTCGCAAATGGCTGTGGCCGGAACACGACACGAAACTTCTTCAGGTCAACGACTGGGTGAGGGATGTCGATATCGCTCTTAACTATTGTCAGGCCTTTCGGACGGTCGTACAAGCGGGCGGGGCCTGCGGAATCTGGCCATCTTATCTTTCATCTCGCTTTGAGACGGTCATTACGTTTGAGCCGGATCCAATCAATTTCCGCTGTCTGACGCGAAATACACGCGACGAGACTAACGTCATTGCCTTCCAAGCAGCACTCGGCGACAAGTGTAGCGCCATCGCGTTAGAGAATCCGCCCTCCGAGGACGGGAATGCCGGCACCTGGTATGTCAAGCCTGGCAAGCATGGAGTCATCCCGATGTTGCCACTCGACACGGTTACGGCCTGTCAGGAAGTTGATTTGATATGCCTGGATGTCGAAGGTCTAGAGACACAGGTCTTGAAGGGAGCGCGGCAGACCATTGAGAACTGCCTCCCGATAATCATGCTCGAAGACAAGATCCTACCACAGAATGATGAACTTGGAACGTTCAAGGGAGAAGCAGTCGAATGGCTAAGAAAAGAGTACAATTATCGAATCGTCCAGGAAGTGCATCGGGACATAATCCTGGAGCCGCCCACAAGAGCTACGGCAAACCAGCGGTCCCCTCTAAAGCTCGTCGGATAACGCTCGGAGGTCTACCACACCGCCTGACAGTCGTCTGCGTCTGGTGGGGCAATAAGTTCGGCATTGAATACGTCGAGCGCCTCAAGAACATGGTAGCGCGGAACATGCCTGGTGCGGTGAGATATGACTTCATTTGCATCACACCTTTCAGTGATGAAATCGACGGCGTCTTTCGAATACACCCAGCGTCAACGGCTGAGGGGTGGTGGCAGAAGGTTGGATTGTTCGATCCAAACCTCTTCGGACCCAGTCAGCGGATACTCTACATTGATTTGGACATCGTCATTCGTGGGTCGCTGGAAAAAGTCGTTCGAGCTCAGGATCCGTTCTGTATGCTTGACAACTTCGGCCCCAATCGCGGATATTGCGCTCACAATTCATCCGTGATGCTCTGGACTCCAACCGAGAAGACGCATCGAATCTCAACGGACTTCGGGGATCACGTGATGCGCGAGCTCCATGGGGACCAGGACTGGATTTGGCGTGTCATGTCTGACGACATCCGATGTTTCCTGCCCGAGTCCGCCCAGTCGTATAAATACGACAAGCTCACCGAAGACTCCTCAATCGTCGTATTCCACGGGGATCCCAAGCAGGACAAGGTTTCGGACCCTTGGGTGGCTGCCCACTGGCGATAAAGTGTGTCCGACCGCACAGTTTAGTATTAAACATGAATGAACACTTGCAATGATCAGTCACGGTAGTAGTATTGAATATGAGGGTTAGTTGAACAGGCAAAGGTACTCTAATTACCGGCGCAGTAGGCGAAACCCCAGGGTGTTAAGGGATTCATCCGACGCAACAAAAAATCCCGAATGTAGAAAGCTAGAAAGGGACACAGCCATGTCAGACATCAAGAACACAATCGCGAAAGCATCGCGCATGAAGGGAGAGGACAACGATTGTACCGTCCGCGCTCTCGCAGTCATGCTCGATGGCGACTATGACCGCGCCCACGCTGTCTTAGAAGCTGAAGGCCGCAAGCCGAAGAGAGGACCGCACCACTACATGTTCTTGGACGCATTCGAAAAGGTAGGGCTTCGCCTGCAGAAGGTGACACCCAACTTCGACGGGTTGAAAACGATTGCAGCCGTGGAGAAGGATTTGCGCCTGAGAGGAGACACGAAGAGATACATCTTCAGTGTCGACGGCCATGTCGCTGCCTGGGACGGAAAAGAGACAGTTGACTGGGCAGCTGGACGCCTGCATCGGATCCAGAATATCTATCTCGTCCTCGCGAAGGGCGAAAGAAAAATCCCGGTGAAGGTCTTGGAGAAGGAACCGCAGAGCTCGCTCTCGGATGTCGTCTTCATCATTCACAAGGAAGGCAAGAACGGCGACTACCGAATTATGATTCGGGAAAACGGAAACATCCGTTGGTTGAACTCCGCCTGGGACATCGACGATGCTGAGTGGAAAGCGACAGTCGCTTCGAATAGGAGATACATAGGGTACGCCGGTGAGCTTGAGTCGGCGGACGATTTGGAAGACCATTACGACCGCCGATACTGGTGAACAAGGAGAAAGGCCATGAATGACAGAGACAAATTGAAGGCAGCGTTCGCTGAGTTACGAAAACTTGGATGGTTCGCTCGCATGGACTTCTGGTGCTGCCAGACTTGCGGTAACGCCGCAGCTCATGAAGCACTCGAGAAGAAAGGAATATCGGATGACGACGCTAAGGTTGTCTTCTGGCACAACCAGGATGACGATTCCTTCCGCGAAGGAGAATGGCGAAGCTGGCACAAGGACGGCGAGAAGACGAAGGATCTTCACGCCACTCTTTACCTGAGCCACACGGGACCCGCTTACGAGGTCTTGGGAGTCCTCATCAAGCATGGGCTGAAGGCCTTTTGGAACGGGGAGGGCCACCGTCGAGTGGAGGTCTACCCGTCTGATACGCCCGCTGAGGACATTGAGAAGTTCTGGGCTACCGCAGCATAACCAAACAGAGCGTGGCTGCTCTCCCTGGAGGTGCAAATCCTCCATCTGGACCCCCGGCAACGGGGGTTCTTTTTGGCTGAATAAAGTGTGTCCGACCGCACGTTTCTTGTATTAAATGCTTCAATTCCTTGCAATGACCAGTCACGGTGTTAGTATTAAATATGAAGACACGCATTACCATAGAAAGGGAAGAAAGCCATGTTCACAGTTAAAGAAACCACAGTCCTGAAGAGCATCATCGATAACTTGTATGCCGAGCCAGGATTTAGCGACGTCACCGCTGACCAATTGGTCACCGATGACCTGGATATTCACGCCGTTGGTGGTGTCGTATCCAGCCTTCAAAAGAAGGGTGTCATCTGGGTAGAGGAACTTTCGCCGAAGACGGGTCATTTGGGCCTTGGTGAAAACGGAGAAGGCATTACCATCATCTACCTGAACGACGAAGCCTACAAGTATCACAAGGAGTGGGCTGAGGAAGAAGGAATAGAATACGAGCCCCTGTCATAAGGGGCTCCATTTTTGGAGAGAAGCCATGATGACCGTCGAACAGATTGCCACTGAGATTGAAACTCTCGTACACGCCGAGGCTGACGCCGAAGGCATCGCCGAGACCTACTTTCACGAAATCACTTGCGATATTCTGAACCACCTTCGTAAGGAGCTCGTGAAGAAGAACCTTATCGCCTAGAAAGGGACACAGCCATGAACATCACGAAACTTGAAGCGGAAGACCTCGCAATGACGGTGGAAGTCGTCATGGGCGAAGAAGGAATGGGCCGCGACGAATACAACACTCTCACGAGCATGTTGAAGCTTCTAAAATCAATCGCAACGACGGGTGAGCGCGATGACCCCCGTTGCGTAATCGCTGAACGTAACCTGTAGGGGGTGGCATGACTACAAGAGAAGAAAAAATCGCGGTCCTGAAACGGACAATCGTCTGCCTCACGAGGGCGCCCAATCAAATGACGGATCAGCTCAAATATGACCTGACTGTCCTAGAGCTCATGATTACCGAGCTGGGCGGAGACACCAGAGATGATTACCGCCCTGGGAGAACGTAATGAAATTCATCGTAACCATAGTGGAGGTAGAGACGAATGAGACTCTAATGGGAACCTATAGCAACGGGAACCGATACGAATGTGTCGGTAAGGCATTCATCGACCTTGTGGGCAAGAAGCAGCATGATTGCCTCGACACCCACAAGGTCCTAGACGTGACAGAGGAACCGGAATGAAACTCTACCACGGGACAACCGCCGCCAAGCTAGGCGATATCCTGGAGAAGGGGATTCAGCCTCGCGGGGATCGACCCGGGAACTGGGAGGAATTTCCAAGCAGGGATGACCTCGTCTACCTAACCAATTCCTATGCCCTGTACTTCGCTATGAGCGCGACAGTCGGCAAAGAGGACTTTCTCTTGCTTGAGGTCGAAGTAGATGAGGACCGTTTGCTACCAGATGAGGACTTCCTGGAACAGGCTACCCGAGGCAAGAGGTACGAACTCGGCTTTGCTGACAACGTCGGAATCGACGATGACATGAGCATGGAGGAGGCGACACTCGCCTTCCGAGACGAGCTGGAGACGTTCCAATACCTAGCTCAGGAATCCCTGCAGAGGCTCGGCAATGCCAGCCACATGGGGACCATCCAACCTCACCAGATTAAGAGGTGGGCAACCATCTCGGACCCGTCGTTCGTCTTCATGTTCGATCCAACCATCACGCTCATGAACTACGGAATCATGGGACCCTTCTACCGGAACGGCATGAAATGGTTCTTCGATCCGGAGGTGGAATTTGAGGAGGATATCCTTGCCGGTGACAGCAACCGCATCAAATCTATGTCTCGGAAGTCCATCAAAGTGTGTCCGACCGCACATTTCTAGTATTGAAACGCTCGTTCTCTTGCAATTCTCTGCGATGGTAGTAGTATTAAATATGAGGGCAGGGTTTGCCCACACTTAGAAAGGAAGAAAGATGAGAACAGCGACAGTCAGAAATATCGAAACCAACGAAGGCGTTGAAGTTAAGGTTGGCGATTACGTCGGTTTCAAATGCGACATCGAGCAAAGTGGTAAGATTGTCGAAATCAAGACTGCCGGCGTAATGAGCCGCGAGGTTTTGGTACTCGAAAGTGAGTACGGATTCCACGGCGAATACATTGGCGGAGAGACCCGCACTGAGGAATTCGCTTCCGATTGTTGGGTGGACTAGAAGGAGAAACAGCCATGAGCATCACGCAATTCACAGAGACGAACATCATCCTAGAGGGAGACTCAGTCACCCAGGTGGATGAGGTGGTAGTCATCGAAAGCATCGTCCTGTTCACTGAGGACGAGGTGGAAGAATACACTCCCATGTTCGCACAATTCATCGCGCACGAGGAGACGGTGGTAATCCCTGAGCCGTTCACGTTCGCCCCCATCTATAATATGGAGGGGAATCAGATATGGTTGTGCTAATTGAAATCAAACCAACCCCGCGCAACAAGGAAGCTCGGGAAGACATGCCCTGGAACATCTTCAGGGACGGGAGGAACACCAATGTCAAGCCCAACAAGGCAGAGGCTGAAGTGGCCGCCGCCAGGTTGCGCGCTAGGTACGGATGCCCCGCAGATGATATCGAAGCTGAGGAGCAGATGGAAGGCGAGCACTTCGTGGAGAAGCATTACATGGATGTCCCGCGCCCCAAAGGGGCCCCGGACAAGGGAAGGTTGGTCCATGTGCTCACGACTGACGCCCCGGACTTCATTGGAACGGTGACCGACTGGTTGGCGACGCAGTTCATCGTCGAAGCAGCCGACGGCGCGACGAAGATATTCCTCGTAACTGAAATTGAATGGGACTACCTAGACTAAGGAGAGTCAAATGAGCATCGTGAAAATGGAACATGACAGACCTTCACAAAAGGACTTGGCGAACCGAAGCCCGGATACCCTTATCCGATACATTCGTATTCTCCAACTCCGGATTGCGGCGGAAGAGGCAGCAAAGAAAGTGACGTCGGATTACGCCGGCGACTGTTCCTTGCTGAAGTTACAGGCCGACTGATGGTTGAATTCATGGAATTCACTGGGCGTTACCGCTCACTCGACTTGGTTGAGTGGGACGCCCCAGGACTTGACGATATGGAACGAATGCGCGAGCACCTCAAAATAGACGACATGAATGAAGCTCAGATGGCCGAGCTGGCCGAAGCAGCGGCAGCCCTTGGGTACCTGCTTAGGCACCGGGCGTCTGATCTGCATTGTCTCGTGACGCGCAATAACGACGCATATGAGATGCGGTGGTATGGATTTGGCGGCAGAGAAGTTTACATCAGCGACCGCTCAGCCAGCCACTCCATGTTCCGACGCTTTGAAATCAAACGCATTAGGGAGGATGCCAAAGGATATTCGACAACGGATATCTTGAACATACTGACGAGCGCGAAAGGAATTTGTGCCATCAGCTTCAATACTGTATAAGTATTGAAACCGAAGGAGCCCTATGTCCGCTGTTATTGAATTCGTCGCACGAGAAAGAGAGAAGCCTTTCAAGGCCTTCGGCGTGATGAGTGAGGGAATGTCGGAAGAGGGATGCCGGATTAGGTCTATGACGATCCTAAAACGGGATGGGAATAGAATGGTACCCGTCATGCTTGAAGTGATTTTAGAAGGCGGACCAGACCTCCACTAGAAAGGGAGAAAGAAGTGAAGACGAGAATAAAGATCAGCCTCGCAAAGGCCGCGGCGTATTTAGAGGCGGGCTTGGAAGTTGAATGCCACCTCATTGTTGAAGGGGAAGCCGCCGCAGTTCCGGTGGTAGAAGCACCCGGGAAGAGACACAAGCGGTCTTTCATCACAAGGGATGAAACTATCTACCGACTTGCCGGCAAGGCTCCTAGTTACAGCCCCGGAAGCGATTGCTCTGTGGCACTCGAACAATTGATGAACCTCTTCAAGGGAGGTGCCAAGCGTCGCACCCGCAGCCAAATCGACGGGTACTTGACACAGCACCTAGCCTGGTCGCATCGCAAGAACACGAGCACCATCGCCAACCTTCGACGCGATGGCTACCTGGTACTGGAGAAGATATGAGATGTAGCAACGCGATGACGATTGACGATTTCCTTCGATACGCAGGAGACGGTGAAGTCGAGGGAATCCACCCAGATGTTGGCAAGTGGCTGCAAGAGAGACTGAACGTTGAGTTCTGGCTTGAGCAGCGACAGTCAGAAGAGGGGCAAGATGAGCAGGTTGAGAAGTTACTCAACCAATTGGAGGACGACGGTGAGGTGCGTCCTATTTACTTGGCGACATTGAGGCAAGAATATGGGTAAGTTCATTGACAAGGTATCCAGTTTCTTCAGGCGCAAGGAGAAAATCCCTGGCCCTAAGACGGTGGTACAGCATCATCGGCAACCACAGGTGAGCCTAGGCGACATCAACGTCAGCATGACGAAGAAGTATGCGAGGCACACTCGCGAGTTCATGGCCCAGCGCCACCAGCATCGCAAGAATGAAGAGCGGAACAAGAAGCTCCGCGCTGAACGAGGCTACGCATGATTGTCTTCGAGAATGATGGACTGATTGACCTGAAGGCGGTGACGACTTTTGGTGTCTCCGTAAAGGAGAATGACAATCCAATCGGGTTCTTTGGTACGGGCTTGAAGTATGCTCTCGCTGTCTTATTGCGCGAAGGCCAGACGGTCACGATTTACCGCGGCAAGAGTAAGTTCGAATTCCGCACGTTTGATGACACGTTCAGAGGCGAGGAGTTTGGCTTCGTCCAGATGCGGTGTCCCAACGGTAAAGTCCATGAGCTAGGTTTCACGACTGAGCTAGGCAAGACCTGGGAACTGTGGTGCGCCTACCGCGAGCTGTGGTGCAATACGATGGACGAGGATGGCGTCGTGTCCAACGAGGATGTCGCTCCACAGCCAGTGGAAGGTAGGACACAGATAGTGGTTGAAGGCGCTGAATTCGAGAACGTCCATTATGGAAAAGAGGTGTTCATCCTGCAGACGAAGCCGATGGTGGATGGCATGTTCGCAGAAGCTCACTCAGGTGCGGGGCAGGCTCTCTATTACAAAGGCATCGCCGTCCAGTCACTGGACAAGTTCCCAGCTCGGTTCAATTACAACATCAAACGGGATGTTGAGTTGACTGAAGACAGGACTCTCAAGTATGACTGGCGTGGCAAGCACATGGTGATGAGCACGATACTTGCCTCAGACGATGAAGACTTCATTCGCGAGGTAGTAAACTGCGGTGAGGGGTGGTGGGAGCACCAACTTGATTACCACGGAACATCGATGGATCCAGGCGAAACCTTCCTGGCAGTGGTTGGGAAGATCCGTGAGGAGACGATGGATTCGAATCCAACGCTCAATGTCTCGGCTCTCCTGGTGCATAAAGAACACACGATGAAGAACCTCTTGCCCGAGCACAGTATCAAGCTGAGCCCGGTACAAGAGACGCAGTTCAAGAGAGCGAAACTATTTGTCACTGATGTCTTGCGATGCGACCTGAACCGGTACCCAATTGTCTTGCTCGATACGCTAGGCGCAGGGCACCTGGGTAGAGCTGCCAACGGAAAAATCTACGTGGCTATGAAGGCATTTGACATGGGCACGAAGTGGGTCGCGGCTGCTCTCTACGAGGAGTTCATTCACCTTAGCGAGGGCGTCAGGGACAATACCCACGAACAGAAGATGGTTTACTTGGAGAAGATTTTGACACTCGGAGAAGAAGTACATGGTCGACCTCTCTAGACGCTCGTTCCTAAAACTGACGGGAAGCGCCGCAGTTCTGGCGTCTGTTCCGAGTGCGGTTGGGCGGGCGCTCACTTCGTATGATCGTCAAATCGCGAGGGCATTGCCGCTTGTCGAGGAGGCGGGTGCGGAAGGCATACGTATATTCCACAAGGAATTTGGCATCGTGGTTGACGCCAACGGATGTACCGTGCAAGAACTCTACTCATTCCTGAAGGAGCATTGGAAGAGCGATTCAGACGCAATCGCATTTCCGTTCCCGATGGTGGCTGTCACTCCTGAGTACATGGAGATGAAGCATGACTATGAGATTGATCCTGCTGGCTGGGGCAATATCCAGAACGGCAGCATACAGCTCAACGAGCGTGAGCACCTGATGGGAATGATTTCGCTTGGGCCAGACGACAGTGTCGCACTCAACAACCAAGATTTCTTCGCGAAGGTCGGCAATGGTGAACTGGCACCGCTAGGCAAGGCTCCAATCAACATGCCGGTGCTCATTGACAACGAATTTCCCTTCAGTCAGCTAGAGATAGTCGACGCCAAAGGGCGGTCTTATGGTAGTGCCAATGACTTTGGGATTACGGATCACTTCCGATCTGGCGCGGTGCGCTGGCCGTTGTTCAACCCGAAGGACCATACGGTACTGCCGGGTGAAGACGATTTCGTGCATCAGGTAGAGGCTTGGCAGCGGATGGGAAACACTAAGGCCGAGGCCTACGCATTGACATGGCCGGATGTATATGAGATGCCGCCCAACCAGATTTGGGGCAAGTATGACGGCGAACCGATTAGGAGGAAGGCATGACAAAGAAAGTCGCATTGATGAGTAGGCGCGATGCCATCAAGTTCTTCTTGGCGGGAACCGCCAGTGGAGCCTACATGGGATGGTCTGCTCGCGAATGGTGGGCAGAGAGAAGCTTCCGGAGAACTATGGAAGTATCGTCTCTTGAAGAGGCGTTTAGGGCGTATCCGAATGCTGAATACGTGGTCATTGACAATATGGCTCCCAATGGCGCTCATCATCGTTGGTTCCCGACAAATCGAACCAGTGAGTTTGAGTTGGATCATATTGTCGGCGGTGAGGAACTCTCCCCTGGAGTATTCATTCAACGGATAGTCTTCATCAAGTTCAAGGAAGACGGTGACTACTATCGTGGTATCGCTGACATCTATGGCATCACACGAGCTGAGGCTAAGCGACGGACATTCGCATATCTGTATGGTGGTGAACTTAGAGGATCCGTACCGTATCCATTTGGCACGCCATCTCACCCGATAAACAATCTCAAGGAATACCAGGCACTTGATAGGATCCACCGTGAGCGTGTCGTGCCTGTGACCTACGGCATGGACTTCGCTGAGATCGAGAAGCGTGTCCTTCTTGCGAGGAATAAGTGAAGCGTGAGAATGGAGAAATCGAACTCACCGCTGAGGAGATACAGTGGCTATGGCAGGAGGCTCACGATGCCCCTTTCCCTGATGGATTGGGGCTACGGTTCGCCGCGGAGGCAGTCTTGCTGACGTTCGGCGCCAGTAAGATTGAAGAATTATTGTCGGGGCATAGTCGCCCTAGGGAGTTTGATCCAAGTGACTGAGCCAAAAGTAATCGAGATTGACGTACGTCCCAAGAGACTTGCGAATGGTGAGTTCACGCTCTACCAGTACACCTATTTCGATAGGATGGTCTTCAACTCCCACACAGGCACAAGAGTTCAGAAGGGAACTAGGATCGTCTGGCCTCCTTGTAAACAGGACAACGGGCTTGGCATGAGGTTCAAACACGCCATCAAAGCGATGGAGTATTTCTTCGAGAACAAGGGTGACATGGAGATTGTGAAAGGCACGATGCTCCACAGGCGATTGATAAGGATGAAGTTCATTGAGAACTGACACCAAGAAAATTGTCGATGAGGTCTGGTACAAGATAGTCGTGCTGGCCTGCATATACGGAAAGGAAGAGACGAAAGAAGTTATCCTATCCAACGACACATGGTCACCTGAGGAGAAGAAAGAGTTAATTGAACGATTTGAAAGGATGAGTATCAAATGAAAGAGCGTGACAAGAAAGCCCAATTCGCCTGTGCCTGGTTGTTTGACGATAGGCAGGTACTCGTCTTCCTGTGGCACAATGAGGAGATGGGATATTACATCAGCTGCCGAGCTATGGATCCGACACTACGTCTAGGATTCGAACTGACGTTCGCAGATGATGACAAGAGCACTGGCGAGGAGAAGGCCTGGGTGGCGTTCGAATCGATTAGGTGCTCACTGCACGGGGCTCGCGAAAACATCGAAGGAATATTCGAGGGCATGTTCGAAAAGGCCGGAAAGGATTACGAGGAAGAGACTGATGGCAAAGATTAGTGATTTCCAAGACATAGACGGCAAGATTGATTGGGCCGGATACCGCGAGGCTGAGATAGCATCCGGGAACCGATGTTATGAGTGTGACGCCTACATCCTGAACATCAACCTGTTCGGCAAAAAGACAGAAGGTCGGCAGAAGTGTCATTCCTGCAAGTGCCTCGAGAATGACTTGAATGAGTCCGTCTATCACGAGAGTCTCGTTCGTTGTCCGCATTGCAGGGTGACCCAATTGTGTCCCGGCGACGACAATTACGAGCTCTATGCCGACGGGCCACACGACTTCTGGTGTAACGAATGTGATGAGACGTTTGAGGTAATCACTCACGTCAAGTATGAATTCGAGAGTCCCAAGGTAGTGGACGTTGAAGAGGAGGTCGCTGACATTGGCCGATGACAAAGACAAGGTAGTCGCGCTAGGCACGCCAGGGTCGTACAACCCAAAAGTCCTCATCCATGAAATGATGGAAGATGTAGACGACATCGACTTCATTGTGATTGGTGTCATACGGAAGAACGGCATTGCACAGGCGGGATGGTCGGCTGACATGGGACACGCCCTGCAGAGGGTCTCCTTCTTGACTGACATACTGAAGGATCAGTGTATGTTGAGGGCGACGGAAGGCTTCAAAGATGAGTGAGGGAAACCTATGGTCCAAGCTCAGGACGAACATGGTGACTGAGTATTGGCAGGAGGCTACACGACATGAAGATAAGATTCAACGTGGTATTGCCGACGTATCTTTCGTCCAAGAGGGCAGACATGGTTGGGTGGAGCTCAAATGGGTGGCAGACTGGCCCGTGCGTGAGAGTACCATTATTAGGATCCCGCATTATACTATTGAACAGAAAGCCTTTCTCGCTGACAAGGGGAAAGCGGGGGGCAACACTTGGCTTCTGCTCCAGATTGGTGGGGATCACCTTCTGTTTGATCATGAAGCCTGCCAAACGGTTGGAGAACTCAATCGGACCGAGTTGGTACTCGCGGCTGAGGGTGCCGTTTGGTGGAAGAGACTGAAATACAATGAACTGGCGAACTATATGAGGATCGCCCGTGAACTCTAGAAAGGAGAGAAAGAAATGTCAGAAAGATCCTACTCAAGGAAGTATTGCCCCGCGGCCCTTGCTGGAATCCCCGATCATTCCACCAGAAGGTTTCGTGAGACCGAGACACTTTATCGGATCGCTGCCGAGAAAGCTCCCACCCAAACTTGGGCCGAATTTGGAGTCGGTTGTGGACGATCTTCTCGAAAAATCGCGGAACTTTTAGACGATGACGGACAATTCTTCCTCTTCGACTCGTGGCAAGGCATCCCGGATGAATGGGTCCTCAGTCCTAGCAAAAGTCATAGGCCCGGCTCTTGGAAGTTCCCCAAGCTCAAGACCCTCGATAACAGAATGGTTATCACAGACGGTTGGTTTGAAGACACATTGCCCTACGCATTCCCCGAGCAGCTCGGGTTCGTTAACCTGGACTGTGATGTATATTCCTCAACTCGGCAGGTATTATATGGTTGCGACCCTTTCCTCAGGGAAGGAAGTCTTCTCGTCTTTGACGAGCTTATCGGTTACCGATATTTTGAAGACCATGAATGGCGAGCCGTCGAAGAGTGGCAAAGGGATACTGGCAAGAATGTTGAGTGGCTTGGTAAAGAGCGTTTCGCCGCGGTAGGAGTAGTCCATGAGTGACAAAGTCGAAAGAGCAAAACAGGCAATCAACGAAGTCTTCAGCGACACCAATAAGCCACAGTCGGAGACGCGACAAGACTTGAACGAATTGATGGAGGAGATCCAGAACTGTCTGGATTGTCTTGACGACTTATGAGCAAGACACTAGCTCTTATCGCCTTCCTGTTCTTGTCGTCGTGCAATTCGACGACGTATGAGACACTGGTGGAAAGTCATTTTCTAGAAGAGCCAGTGCGGCTTGAACGGCCAGCCAAATGCCAGAAATATCTGCGTGATGATCCTGGCGAATGGAATCCGGAGACGGATGAGTACCCGCCCAACCACGAGTGGGAAAACTGTATGGGGGTAGGACGTGAACGCTAAAGGAGGAGAGAATGGCGATGCATCTACTTAGGATAGTCGGCAAAGATGGGAATAATTTCGACATCAATGTCGAACACATCGTGTCTATTGAGCAGGTGAATGGTGAATCGATCATAACCCTAAGCAATGGGAAGTCGGTTAAATGTCCCTGCTCGGAGGATGCGATGCAGAAATTTCTTCATGCGATGTCAGTCAAAGACGACGACCATTTCGTCCACACATTGCCAATGCCATGAAGTACATCTTCCGAGGTGTCGTAGTCTTTGACTATGACCCAAAGACGAAGCAAATGACGGCCCCTGATAAGGATGGCGAGGGCTTCAACTTCTGCCGCTGGGTGCCGGAGGACTACCTGCTGATGTCTAAATTTTTCCACCTGTGCCATGAGCATTCCATTGGCACGGTACACGAGAGTTTTCTTAAGGATGTGGTGGTGGCATGAAAGGGATACCCCCAGACGAGATTGAGACCTTTGGCGGCCTGCTTGAGGAGGGCGACAACCTGCTCGAGCTTGGTAACAAGACCGACAAGGACGGGGTTCCTTATCGTAAGCTCTACGGTCCGTTGATTTATTACCAGAGCCTTGATTGGAACGGTAGTGATGGGGCGCTCAAGTACGACATGAACTTCGCCCTCGACCCGGTAACCGACTTCAATCCACCAGGGCCCTTTGACTGGGTGACGAACTTTGGCTTCACCGAGCACGTCACTAACCAGGAGGCCTGCTGGGCGAACGTACACCGATTCATCCGTGTTGGGGGAAGACTCGTGTTCTGCATGCCTGCCCCAGGGCAATGGGAGCAGCATGGATTCTACCAGCCAAGGCTGCCGTGGTACGAGCAGTTCGCTGAGTTGAACGGGTACGAAATGGAACTGGCGCGTGTGAACACAGACCGCGTTCGCTGGACGATTATCGGACGATACAAGAAATTGAGAGACAAGCCGTTCCGCATGCCTGGTGATCATTTGATGCATCGGACTAAGAGACGGATGACTAACAAGGACAGGAGTTGAAGATGACGACATATGATTTTGCGAAAGCGATATTCGCCGCAGTAGGTGGTTCTATGCTGATATTCGTGGTACTGATCCTATCGACTTTGGTTGGCGGTATCGCCGGCGCGGTTGTTGGCTGGGTGTTCAATGATACCTTTGTCGTGCTCAAAGGCTGGATGGGACTCACTTGCACGAACTTTGAGTTAGGGGCCGCGCTTGGCTTCGTAGGGACCTTTTTCCGGAGCACCACTACCAAGTGACCGACGATTGACGCCGCGAACACGTTCCTCCAACGGGAGATTGAGATGGATTTGAGCAAGTGTCAGTGCCAAGAGGCTAACATGATGGGGATCTGCATCAATGGTGAACCAGTCCCTTGCGGAAGGCCTGGTGCCAAGGTGGTGTTCCACCAGAACGATGGCCGCAATGTCTACGTCATGTGTGACGGATGTGCGGACCACAACATACGGAATCGCGGTGGCATTGAGCTTGTCGCGAAGGAGGCAGCATGAAGGACACGGCAAAGATGAGTGACCGCGAACTCCGCATGGAGGTTGTCTCCTTGCGGGCGAAGCTCATGGCATATGACGAGATGTTCGATATCTGCAAGTATATGGTGGACTCGTCTGCTGCGGATAATTATCGAATTCTAGGCATTGACCCCACGGCGTCTATTCGTTCTTTCTGGGGCGCGGAGGAACCTGTCCCTGAAGAAGGTCCAAAGACAAAGCGCCTGCGTGAGATTATCAACGGCTGGGCTGAATCGTGAGCAAGGAATACATGCTCGCCTTTGGCCAGATCTGCTCAGCATCACGCTCTGCAGGCCACATCATGACGATGCGCGACTGGTGTGACGCTGTCACGACAGGTGAGATAAACGACACCAAGGGCTTTGGTTTGTATTCCAACGGCACTGAGATGCTCGTCGGCCGATTTGTTTATCCTAGTCTGCTGGCCAGAAAAAAGGTCGACACAGTATGGTCTCATATCGTCTGGTTTGAGATGGGGTGAAGCATGGGATTTGAACTCAAGAATAAAGAAGTCATCTGCGCGAAGATGCATGTCTGCGGTTGGTGTGGTGAATGGATCGACATAGGTGAGAAGGCTCAATACCGTGTCTACAAATGGGAAGGAGATTTTGTCTACGGTCATGAGCATCCCGAATGCTACCAGGCGATGTTGACGCTTGATTACCGCGACGCACAGGAAGGCTGGATGCCAGGTGACTACAAGAGAGGTTCAACAGAGTGGGCATGAAGACTGACAATGTGGAGGTAGGCGTCTTCGGTAATCGGTTCAATCCTGAACAGATGATCCTTGAGCTTGAACCAAAGCTGAAGAGGTGCAAGGAGATGGTTGTCGTCTTCTTAGACGAGAATGATTATGTCCAGACATACTGGACAAGCGGATCGAATTTGAAGCATGTCGGGATGTTGCACGTTGGCATCGAGGCATTGATTGATTCAGGTAGAGGTGGTCCAGGACCGCCACCGGAGGAAGAGTCATGAGGCAAGTCGTCCAGGTTTCAACGCTGACTCAATCTATCGGAGAGATTAGGCAGGACTTGATTTTAGGTGTCATGGATGATGGCACATTGTGGTTGGGAGACTTGAAGATTAGTGGGGAGGAGATTCCAGTAGTAGAATGGAAGCCGTTGAACGGACCACCGGATGGTGAGTATTTCACCAAGATGGCTAAACCGTTCTGGGATAGGTTAGAGGAGAAACTAAGAGATGAAGCTGCGACGCCGCCTTACGCTCAAACAGAATGAGATGATGTTCGCCTGGAGGCGCAAAGAGCTCAAGTCACAGGCGCAAATCGCTCGTGATTACGGCTTCCACCAGACAGCTATCTCAAAGATGGAGAATGGTAAACTGCCTGTCAATATTCTAATTGAAAGGGAGTTCCAGACGATGCGAAAGATTGACATACCTGACTGGGTGTTCTTGAGCATTGTTCGACATCGCCTTGGCCTCAAGCTGAGTACCATCGCCCGGGAACTGGGGGTGGCGACTTACGACTTGGGCGACATGGAAAGAGGTAGGATTAAGGATATCTCGATCTACGAAAACCACCTGTCACGACTTTTCTAGCCGTAGGGTGGTGTAGGGTGGTGTAGGCCCTACGGAATTGAACTTCTCGATGTATTATGATACAATCAATGGGTTAGGGTTGTAGGGTGTTTTTCAAAAACTCTGTTGGGTTTGAAAATAAATTGAAAAACGCTGATATCGACCCTACGACCCTACACAATAATGATGATAAGATGTTGAGCCTGATTTCATAGCAGATTATCGACCCTACGCACCCTAAATCATGTCGAAAACAGGGTGAGACTTTACATCGCGAGCCGCCAAAATCAAAAAATAAAAAAAAATTTTTGGCTTCTTGTGCGTATATAGACCCTACGGCTCTGCTCAAGCCGCATTTCCCTGTCGTCGATGTTATAGTTCGCTCATGTCGGGAAGGCTACCTATGAGGGAATCAAGGTCGTGGAAGAAAACGCACAAAATTTTCTATCTGTAGAAGATGTCAACGAGCCAGGTTTTCGCTGGACACTCAAACGCCACAAATTCGTTCGTTTCTACGTGCATAATGGCGGTGACGCCAAGGCGGCTGCGGAGAAGGCCGGCTTCGCCGAATCTACGGGTGAGGCTTACGGCCCTCATTTACTCACTCAGGCGCCTATTCGAAAAGCGATTCAGAAATTGCTCCGCGACCTTCTACGGAAAGAGGGGCTCGCCGAAGAAAGTATAATCGCGAAGTGGAGGCTCTGGACCGAGGGCGACGCTTATGACTACGTCAAAGAAGAATTCGTCCGTCCCCTAACCGATAATGACGGCGAGATAATCAGAAATGAGGCTGGCCAAGTCGTGATGGACGAACAAGGCCCCCGCGTCCTGGTGGCGAAAGGCCCCAGCGAACTGACCAAAGAACAGAAGGCTCGTGTCAAGAAAATCTCTATCACGAACAACAACAACGGCCAGAACGTGTCTATCGAGATGCGTGACGCCGACAAGGCCGTGGACCGGTTGGCTGAATACCTAGGCATCCTCAAAGGTGAAGGTACTGCAATGGGGGCCGAAGAGGCTGCTCGTCTAATCCGCGAGACTGTGGCGCTGATGGACGATGCCGATGGCACCAACACCACGAAGCATTAGCCTATGGCCATGAGGCTGCATCAGGAAGCTTCCATCACGGATCGTTGGCATCCGATGGCGTACTATAAGCCTCAGCAAGACTATGCTCAGTCGACAGCGAGGTTCAATGTACTGCCTGCCGGACGTCGTTCAGGTAAGACGGAAATCGCTAAGAGGAAAGTCGTCAAGAAAGCTCTCCTAGCGACCACACCACACCCGGCCTTCTTTGCTGCGGCCCCAGTCAGGGACCAGGCTAAGCGAATCTATTGGGATGATTTCAAGAGAATGATTCCCCCTTCTCTCATGACTCGTCGCCCTAGTGAGTCTGAGCTCAGCATCTGGCTCATTAACGGAGCCCGCATCTCAGTCGTAGGCATGGATCGTCCTGAGCGTATTGAAGGAACGCCCTGGGATGGCGGTATCCTCGACGAGTATGCGAACATGAAAGAGGGAGCGTGGACAGAGAATGTCTACCCTGCTCTCACAGACCGCAGAGGATGGTGTGACCTAATCGGCGTACCCGAAGGTCGGAACCACTACTATGAGGCCTGGAAGAAGGCTAGAGCGGATGAGACTGGGTTGTGGCAGGCCCACACCTGGAAATCCGCTGACGTTCTGCCGCTGTATGGGCGAGGCGAGGAAGTAGAACAAGCCCGCCGCGATCTTGATCCCCTGACATTCGCTCAAGAATATGAGGGCTCATTTGTCAATTTCGCAGGGCAGGCATACTACCCATTCAATGAAGAGACCCATTGCGCACGCCTGATAGATGAGTACAATCCAAAGGCAAACCTGATAGTCATGTTCGACTTCAACGTCGACCCAGGTGTTGCGGTCATTGCACAAGAGATGGATTTCCCTCGACTCGTCACCCCGATACCAGGAGTCGTTGTCGATGGCAAGACGATGTTTAAGGACCAGGTCTTTGAGCAACGCACCAAAGGCACTGGGATAATCGGTGAGGTACACATCCCCCAGAATAGCAATACCCCAGCCGTATGCCGTAAACTAATCCAGGATTGGGGTGCCCATGAGGGGCGCGTCTTGGTGTACGGTGATGCGACAGGTGGAGCAAGAGGTACCGCACAGACAGAGGGCAGTGACTGGGACTTGGTCAAGAATGCGCTCTATGGCCACTTCGGTCGAGAACGCGTCTATATGCGCGTACCTAATAGCAACCCTACTGAGAGGAGCCGCATCAATTCTGTCAACACCAGACTCAAGACAGGATCCGGGATTATCCGAATGATGATTGATCCTACGCGGGCCCCGAATACGGTAAAAGATTTTGAAGGTGTACGACTCTTGGAAGGAGGCTCAGGAGAGTTGGACAAGAAGCATGATCCAAAACTGACGCACCTAAGCGACGCTGTGGGATACTACGTCGTGAAAGAGTATCCGGTACGTCCAGAGTCAACCATAATCACGGAGCTTAGGGTGTAATGCCAGATCCAGTAGCCATCCCAAATGAAGAATATGATACCATGTCACTGCGGTGGCATATCACTGCGAGTCTCAGAGGTGGCACCCCTGCAATGCGGGCAGCGGGTCGTGTCTACATGCCTCAGGAACCTGGTGAGTCAGAGGAGGCGTACAAGAACCGTCTCGATAGATCCGTACTCACGAACATGTATAAGAAGACAGCGGATAAGCTCGTCGGTAAGCCCCTCAAGAAGCCTGTGGTCCTAGAGGAAGACGTACCGCCAGAGATTGCGGTTTATCGAGACAACATAGACAATCAGGGTACCAATCTTGATGTGTTCTCTCGCAACGTCCTAGAGGCTGCCATTGACGATGGGGTGACCCACATCCTTGTAGACTTCAGCGATACCCAAGAGGTACCCGGAGAGTTTCCTGATGGTAGCCTAACCCTGGCCCAAGAACAGGAGCTCGGGGTACGACCCTATGCCCGCCATATACGTGCCGCTGACCTGATAGGCTGGAAATGGGAGATGCGCAATAACCAGAAGGTGCTAACCCAGATCAGGATCCTTGAGTCAGTCAAGGTAGACATCAATGAGTTTCAGCAGGAACGTCGTGAACGCATCCGTGTCATCGAGCCGGGCCTGGTGCGCGTCTTTGAGAAGGTGGAAGAGACAGACAACTCGACTACGAACCCCGATGATAATCGCTGGATGCTGATAGAGGTTAAGGCAACCACAATGGAGGTGATACCCCTAGTTACCTTCTACACGAACAAGAAAGGGTTCATGATTGGTGAGCCCCTATTCCTCGACATTGCGTTCCTGAATGTAGCCCACTGGCAGAGCGACAGCGACCAGAGAAACATACTCCACATCGCTAGGGTGCCGATCTTGTTTGCTGAGGGATTCGGCGATGAGGACAACGACATTCACATCGAGATTGGCTCCAACACGTTCGTGAAGGCCCCTAAGGGCGCCACGCTCAAATACGTGGAGCACACCGGAAAAGGGATCGAGGCTGGCGTGAATGACCTTGTCGACCTTGAGGATAGGATAAACATGCTTGGTCTGGAGATGATGGTGAAGCGCCCAGTTCAGAGCACAGAGACCGCTACAGGGCGCATCATGGACCAGGTGGAAGCGGACTCGATACTGGGCCTAATCTCTCGTGAGCTAGAAAATGTCCTAGAAGGCATGCTAGACTTCTTTGCCAAGTGGTTGAACATGCCACAAGATTCAGGTGGTGGTGTTGAGGTCTTTAAGGACTTTGGTATAGAGTCGAAGGACTTCAAGGATGTTGAAATGCTGCTCAAGATGCGCGCCGCTGGCGACATCAGCCGCATGACATTCTTCAAGGAAGTGAAGCGAAGAGGACTATTGTCAGATGACTTTGAAGCGCAGGACGAGATCGACATCCTCGACATTGAAAGCGGGGGCAGCGCGAATCCGGAACCTGAAGTCGGCGACAACGCTGAAGCCGATGGTGAAGAGCAGGAGATTAAAGGGCGCAACCAGCCAGGGGATACCACTGCGATCGCCGACGGGCATAGGCATATCCTTCAAGAGGGTGGGAAGACCGATGCGGTAACCGACCCAGAGACAGGCGATATCCACGAACATGATTGGGATGAGATGGGTATCCGAACAACGGTTGATGATGGCCACAGCCACATCCTCCTAGCAAGAGTAGCAGCCAACGGTCCCGGCTTTGAGGAACCGACAGATGACGAGGAAGACGAAGATGCCGAAGCAGACAGTAGTGAAGGGCAACCGCCGGCAGCCGGGTCAAGCGAGTAAGAACATCCGCAAGAATGCGGGCAGTGATACTCCGCCTAAGGACGGCAAAGGTCGGAAAGGTGCACCAGGATTTCCGCCAGCGGTAACCGGTGTTGATGTGTCCAGTAACATGGACGGCAAGACAAACGGCGGCCTTTCTGGCGTAAACGACAAGCAGTAAGTGGCCCTCCCCCGTAATAGGGTGGGGGTCACTTCCTTCCATCGCCGGACCCTGGTTCGTGTAGGTAAGAACACGTTCCGTACCAGGAAAGGTATGAGGAAAGGTGCCACAATCAGCAGCGGTAGAACAGGGTTCAGGCGCTTCAGCAATACGGCGCTGACCCGTTCACCATCGAGGCGATAATGCCAGGTCCTAACCCAATAGATCCTATCAGCGGTGCTCGCATCGGCATTGATACGGTTCATGCGATGATTCATGAGGGCAGACTATTCGTCGCTAGTGTGTTCAATACATCCTTGGCACCTAACGATGCATTGCTTCTTCGAGTCTCGGTTCCGGCAGACACCTACCCTCACTTCAGGGCTGAAGTAGCAGGGGGTGGCAACACGAATTTCACTATTTACGAATCGACGGGCTATTTTGGTGGCAAAGAAATCATCCCTGTCAATCGTAATCGTAACTCGCCCAACGTAGCTAGAACCAGATTATTCGACAACCCAAAGGTAGGTTCTCCTATCGGCCTAATCATAATTGATGGACCAGAAATCCTTCCTGGTGGCGTTGCCACACAAGGATCTGGTGTGTTGGCCGATGTATTCGAGGAGTTTATTCTTCGTCCAGAAACTGATTACCTCTGTGTTCTGAGAAACATATCCACGGTGCCACAGGTAGCGGGCATCGATGTAGCGTTCTACGAGCACTAGGGGAGAGTTGACAATGACACAAGTCTACAAAGGCAAGGGCAAGCGGAAGAATCCGCGGAAGAAGCGACGTGCCACAGACAGTCAATGAACAGATACTTGACTCATTCGCTGAGCACGACATTGACCTGAGGAAATTGGATGGTGATATCAGGAACAAAGTTGATCGGATCTTGGTCGAGCTTGGGAAAGATCTCAAGGTCCTCCTTGTACGAATCGATCCGCACGGAGCCACCCGGCTTGATGCAAGGAAACGTCGCACCAAGCGACTTCGTGAAGAAGCACGGCCTCTCATTAGTGACGCCTATGTCAGAATCGGTCGACTTGTCCGGCACGATCTCCGAAGACTCTCCAAGGTTGAATCTAAGGCGGCGAATCGTATAGTACGGGACGCAATACCATGAACAAAATCGGCATCGGTGTAGTCATATCAGGATTGGCCCTTCTCGGGTCGGGATATGCCTGGGACTACAATCAGAGAGATGCTATCCATAAAGAAATAGAATCCAGCCTGGACCAAGAGATACACGCCGGGAACATTGAGCTGGACCTAAAGGCTATCGAGCTTGAGCTGAAACTTTACCGAACAATCGAGGAACGTCGGCCTCTAACCCCCGACGAACAGGACCGAAGGGATTACTTGGAGAAACTGAGGGAGATCCTGCTCGCTGAGCAATTGAAGAAGGTAGCCTAAGATGTTTGAAGTCATCATTCTCGCATGTATGTTCGCAAACGACTATTCTGTCGAGCTCCAATGCAAGGAGCACAAAGCCATCTCAGACTCGTGTGCCGTCACAATCGAGGACAAAGAACCTGGGGTATTCATCAAAGAAGTCTCATGCCTCAGGTACATACCTACCGCACCGCCATCGAAGGATGGTGAGAAGGCAGCGTGACGCTCTTCCAGCTGACGCTGATTATTATCTTCTTGTGGTTTGCGTGTCTCGTCATTACTGTAGTTTTTCGAGTGACCCGATGGATGGTCAACTACTGGGTAGGAATTTATGCCAGACGAGATCCCCTTTACGCCAAGCCAACCACCTCCAGCCGTTCTAGATGCGCTTGTCGCTCAGACGCTGATAGAGGGAGCGACCCTTAGTACCTGGTGGCGAAGACAGTCGACACAGTTTCTCAACAGCTTCATGGACGTAGTCCAAGAGACTGTGAACAACGGCGAAAGCATCACGCAAGCCATCACAAGAATCGTAGGTGGCACGGTAGAAGGGGTTCAGGTTCCCGGGATTATGAGGACCACCCGCGGAAAAGCGGGCGCGCTCGTGAGCACGGCCATCAATTCGATACAGACAGAAGCCCTGCTGACGACAGTCCAGGACAATCTTGATGTCATCGGATCAATAACACAGGTTTCAACTCTTGATAATCGGACGAGTGACATTTGCATCGCGTATTCAGGGCAAACCTGGGACGCTGAGACTCTGGAGCCCATCAACGGATCTACCCTACCGTTTGATGGGGGAACACCGCGGCACTTCAATTGTCGGTCGCGTATCATCCCGGTTACGAAAAGTTTCGAAGAGCTCGGAATAGATCTGCCAGAAGTGGCCACTGGTACACGTGCCTCGATGGACGGACAGGTGCCTCAGGACATTACATTCTCTGAATGGCTGAAAGGAAAGTCCGATACCTTCGTCAATAAACTACTCGGCCCGGTACGTGCAAGTCTCTGGCGTCGAGGAAAGATTACACTGACTCAGCTCGTCGATATGCGTGGTAATCCCATGACAATCGATCAACTAGAAGCAAAATTTGGGCCTTAGGTCTTGTATTTTTTCGTTCAAGGTATGTAGACTTTGATTCGTCACGAGAAGTGACGGGCAACTCGGAGGGAATCCCATGCCATTGCAAGCCACGATAGACAGTCTTGAAGGACTGAGCGAGGAAATCGCTGAAGAATACGAGCCGTTGGAAACCGGTGGATATAAGCTCAAGATATTGAGCGGGTACGTCCCGGAATCAGACGTCGAGAATGTCGGAGGACTGAAGTCCGCGCTCGAGAAGGAACGTGAGAACGTAGCCAATCTCAAGCGTAAGACAAAGTCGCTGGAAGACAAGTTCGGCGGTATCGATACTGAGGAATACCGTACGCTGAAGGAACAGCAACGCGAAGCGGAAGAACGTGAAGCGGAGAAGAAAGGCGAGTGGGAACAGCTGAAACAGCAGATGCGGGATCAGCACAACGAGCAAATCGCCGAAAAGGATAGAGAAACTGCTCGAGTGAAGCAAGAATTGGAGCGGCATTTGATTGACGCTCAAGCCACAGAGGCTATAAACGGTGAGAATGGGAACGTGACGCTCCTACTCCCGCACGTCAAAGCCCTTGTGAAGTTGAAGGAAGAGGATGGTGTGTTCAAGGCTCAGGTCGTTGACGCTACCGGAACGTCCCGGGTGGACGCTGAAGGTAATCCTCTAACCATCAAGGCCTTGGTCAGCGAGATGCGGACCCAGGAAGTGTACGCAGGCGCCTTCAAAGGCACTGGTTCTGCTGGTGGTGGGACACCCCCAGGAGACGGTGGCGAAGGTAACGATGCGGCCAACGGCGGAGGGAATCCACCGGCAGGAGATGCAGTGGTGGACAAGCCCCGCAGTCAGATGACGCCTCGAGAAAAGGTGGACTACATCAACAAGCACGGCAACGACAAGTATCAGTCTCTGCCCGCTTAAGACTGCAAGCGAACCCCATCACTAAGGTTTTTGTTTAGGAGGGTTCAAAAATGCCGACAGGTTCACGCGCCCAATGGGCCGGCAGTGGCGCAGCCGGACACTTGCCACAGGGATTGATTTATCCCGAGTTGGTTCATTCGGGAATGAGCGAAACGCTCGTTCAGAACACGGATGCTTTCAACGCGGCTTCTCGTAATGCCATTCGTCTTGTGACAGCTCGACGACGTGGTGACTTTGCTCAAGAGTCGTTCTTCAAGAACGTGAGCAACCTGGTTCAGCGACGTGACGTAGCAAGCACATCGCCGAGTAACCAGGCGGTTACCCCATCGAATGTTCCGATGGATGAGCATATTTCAGTCAAGCTGAACCGACGTATCGGTCCTATTGACCAGACGTTCGACTCCTTCCGTAAGCTGGGCGACAACCCAGATTTGGAAGTGCTTTCGTTCTTGCTGGGTGGGCAGATTGCGAAGGCGGTACAGATTGACCAGCTCGACGCTGGCCTTTCTGCACTGGTAGCGGCTATCACCAACCAGGCCGGAGTCACGATTGACCGTGGTCCTGCCAACTCACCTCAGACGACAATGGCAACCGCTACCTTGGTAGACGGCCTTGCGACGTTCGGTGACGCGGCTGGTCGTGTTGTGATGTGGGTTATGCACTCGAAGGTCTTCTTTGACCTTGTTCAGCAGCAGATTGCGGCGAACATCGACGGCATTTCCAACTTCAACATCGCGGAAGCTCAGCCGGTTACGTTGAACCGTCCTGTTCTGGTAACAGACAGCGCGGCGCTCATCAGCCAGGAAGCTTCTCCGTTGGTTAACCAGTACACCACTCTCGGACTTGTCGAGAATGCGACGGTGCTGGAAGACAGCGAAGAGGAACTGCTCTACACAGACGTGATCACCGGTAACGAAAATATCGTGTCTCGTCTGCAGGGTGAGTTTGCCTACAACGTAGGCGTGAAGGGATTCCGATGGGATCCGGCCAACGGTGGTGTCAACCCTGACGACACAGCTCTTGGAACGGGTACGAACTGGGATGCCGTGATGGACAGCAGCAAGGACTTCGCTGGTCTGGCCATCAACACCCTATAGCGGAGGGAGATCATTGGGGGTGGGTTCGCTCACCCCCAGTCTTTTGGTAACGAGGTATTAAATATGTCAGCAGTAACCGGAAAGAATCGAAAGCCAGACGCAGTACCGCTGGATGAACAGACACGCCAGCCTGTCACTGCGATTTACTTCCGCAAGGCTTCGGGTAACGCCATGAAGCGTCTAGCTACCAGGATACGAGACAGTGGCGTTCAAACGCGATTGATTTGGTCTCATATGTTCCTCGGTCCGGGTGACATCAACAAGCAAGCCAGAGCCGTGATTATCGAAGAGGGATGCCCGGGCCAGGCCAAGATAGCTCTCGCTTATGAGAGATATGCCCATAACGTGGAGATCCATTATGTCGACGGGGAAGGACAGTTTGTTGAGCTCAGTGATGAGTCTCGATCTGAGCAAGCCGCTGCCGCTGTTCAAGCAGGAGGCGAAGGCGAAGTTGACCCAAGAGACGCAGTCGCGGCTCTTGCGGCGGCCGACGAAAAGCCAGCCGAAGTTGAGTCTACAGCAGATCCAGTCGAAGTCGAGACTGCGGACCAGCCTGCCGAGCCTGACGAAGACAGCAGCGAAGACGCTCAACCCGAAGAATCAGACGATGATTCAGCTCGGGGTGACGGGGTCGATAGCTGAACTTAACGAGGTAGCCGACTTCATTGCGAAGTGGACCGGCTACCACGTTCTAGGTATCGATGAGTTTGGTGGGGATGATTCCATCCTCAGTGGACCGCATGTGACGGTGTTGAAGCATAAGACGACACCACCTTCCATGCACTCATTCGTGAAACTCATGAGTGAGGTGCCCGACATGGAGGTCCCAATCGCGTACATCTATGTCGCCAACGATGAATGGCAGAAGCTCAGCCATGTCAAGCAGAATATCGTTAAGGATACGATAATCATTGCTCGACTGGAGGTCCTCTATGCCATGGTAGAAGAGTGGGGAATCGAGATGCTTCCGACATTCTATTGTCAGGATTGGGTAGCGGTGAAAGTATGCTGAGACAGAAACTTATTGCAAAGCCATCGCCGAACCGTTCAAGTTGGTTGATCTTCGGTAAGGTTCTTCGGAGCGACAAAGACAGTGAGTTCCAGGTCTATAAAGTGGTTGAAGATGATGAACCCGTGAGAATCAGGCGTGAATTCATCAACGAGAGACGTCGTGTCTGTCTCGGAGAATTGGAAGAAGGATCGAAATATATAGTAGCGACATTCGGTGATAAAGTCGCAGGTGTCGCGACATCGCACATGGTTGATTTGGTAGCGCCATTCAAGTGTATGGTTGATGCCCCGATAGACCACAGCAAGGATTGGATGAAATTGAGCATCCCTGCTAACGTCCCGGTGTCTGGAGACCTCGCTCGAGCAATCAAGGCATCCTTGCGGTGACTTATTCCCGCGTTATAATTTTGAGCGATGCGTAATTCAGGTCTCTTAGAGGGAGAGAACAATGCCAATCACAGTTGATCCGGACTTTATCACTCAAGGACGGGAAGTCCAGATTGCTACGGCCGGCCGTACCTTTCGAATCATAACCGATACCGATGTGTCGCCGGCTATCTCGCCGGTATCACGAATCGATAGCGATGGTGTGACTCTCCAAGCGATGTATTCCTTCTTCAAAGAGGAATGGAAGACTGACGCGACACTGATCCCACACCCTTTCCCAATGATTGCTATTACCCCTGAGCAATTCGAATTCATCAATGATTGGGAACCGCTGAACGATACTACACGAAAGCGAATCAAAACGGCTGGCTGGTCTGAAATCGATGAGCTCGATATTCAGAAGAAAGAATACGCGGGTATCATCACTCTTGGTGCGTTCGTCGCAGGTAGCCCGACTGACCAGGCCTACTACCAGCAAGGTTCCGATTCATCTGATATCGGCGCCCGTGTCAACTTCGACAGAGTGGGCCCTGTCAACGAAGCGATCCTTACATACGAGGAAGATGTCGCGGCTGGCTCGCCGGGTATCGCATTCACAGCGAACACCATTACGCGAAACGATGGCGGTGACTTCACTGCTGGCGCATTCCCGTATCAGGTTGGCGCCCGTGTAACCGTACTGTCGGCTGATGATGTCGCTGCTGGGAACAACGGTACCTTCCTCATTACCGCTGTGGCAGCTGGTGTGTTGACAGTCGTACCACCATCTCCGGACTTCGTGGTTGGCACGTCGAACACGGCCCGACTCGCGAAAGAATTCCGTAACGCATTGTCTGTGAGATTGCGTGGTGATTTTGACGGCACCAACGGTAAGATCTACGATGCGGCGAACCTTGACGATATCGGTGTTGTGACACTCACCAACCAAGCGTATCGATTCCCGCTAGCGAATACTACCGACCTCAAGGTTACGAACAGTGACGCGGCAATCGCAGCTCGTTCGCCGGAAGTCCTTATCACGTACTTCAGCGCGCCCCAAATATTCACGGGATTTGTCGCTGACGCGGCGTCAACGCAATCTCCGAACACCGAGGCGGCATTCGGTATCGTTATTGATGCTCGGGGATACACGGCTGAACAGGTCTACGAATTCGTCCAATTGCAATTGAGACAAGCGGCCGATATCAACGATGGTGGATCACCGATCACTGTCGTCGCTGGTAACGTCGCAGACGAATTGCTCGTGTTCGTTGGTGACTCCTTGCAGACTCTATCAGCCTTCAACCCGCTAGGTGGCGGAACGGGTGTCTACATTCAGAACTTCGACAGCAACGACACGAACAGACTGTCGTTCGCTGACAATGAATTTGGTACAACCAGCCGACGGACATTCCCGTTTGTTGCCGCTGGTACCATCAACTTCAACAGCAACCTGGTCAACGACACAGGTGGCGAGTTCTGGATGTTCTACGAATACACAGAGCGGTTTACGAACACTGGCTTCGCGCTTGAGGGAGCGTCAGGAAGTACGGCGACACTTCGTTCGACAACGACAGATATCACTGCTGAATTGGTCAACGGTGATTATATCAACCTTCAGGGATTCACAGATCCGAATGACAATGGAATCTGGCAGCTGACAGGTGGGCCTGCGGTGAGTTCTCCGGGTTGGACAGTCACGGTGAATAAGATCAACGGTGACGTCGTTACCAACGAGGCCGCTGGTGCGTCTATCAGCCTCGACAAGAACCCAATCAACAGCGATGACGCTATCATCGTCGACTCTGCGACAGCTTTCAGCCCGGTACCAATCACTGGGTTGATATCAGGAGCGGCCATCGCGTTCGACTTCGACTACGATGGCAATACGCAGGGCGGAAGAACTGCTGGCACAGACGCAGCTATTATACTCAGAGCTATCGGCCTTGAGACAGCCCAGTTCGTTGAAGCCTCGGGTACTATCACACGAGCTGTGGGATTGTCGTTCACGCTGACAGCTGGTCTCGAACGAAACTACAGTAACCCGTAAAGGCTGAATAATGTGCTTGCACTGGCAATCTATTTTGAACGGCGGTCAACGTGCGGAAGGGATCACAAGACTGAACGCTGGCATGGTCTAGCCCGTGCATTCGCAGTTGATCACGTCTATGTGATTGACCATGTTCACTTGTCTTGTTTCGAGCCGAAGTTTGAAAGCTTCGATGTCGTTGAGTCATTGTCCGACATAGACTTTGATGGGAAATGGATTTTCGTCAGCAGAGTCAGTCCTCCGAATCGAGAACTCATCTCTCTTTCCGACTTCCATCACCCAGAGGGCGATGTGTTGTATATCATCGGAGGGGATGCCATCGGAATTCGAGACATCAATTCTGGCAAGGAGACTTCGCAAGAAGGCCTATGGCTGAAAATTCCGACGAAGTCGGACTATGAACTCTGGGCTGAGCAAGCTGGAGCCATTGTTCTCGCAGATAGGTACATGAAATGCCGATAATTGATAATAGAATTCTCATCGATGACGCTGATGCGGTCACGAATTTCGTGCAGGTCGCGGGCGGCACGATGGACCTAATCGCGGATACGACTCGTATCGAAGGCGACAATTCAATCGCGATACAGGTTTCGGTTGCTCGTGATGGTGTACTGTTTGACGCTGGGGCAACACAAGATTGGTCAGGCAATGTGTTCTACATCTGGTGGAACGTGACCACGTCACAGCTTCTTCGGCCGTTAGTGAACGTGGGTTCCCCAACCGTAAATACAAGCGGTGTCACGATGCGCTTCTGTGGCGCGACGATTACGGACTGGTTCGAAATTTTTCTCGCTGGGTCGGATACGTACTCTGGCGGATGGGTCATGTCTGTTGTAGATATCGACGTCGCCCGTGCATTGGCTGTCGGATCACCGAACTTTGGCGTCGCCGCGACGAATGGGACTCCACCAGCGACAACCGCGATTCAATACGTCGGTATTATTGCCGATGTCCCTGTAATGGCGAAAGGTGTCGAGAACCTTTTCGTTGATGCGATGTGGCGTCTTCCCGCTGGAGAGCCAGGAATCATTGTCTCGGGACGGAATGATGTTGTCTCACCAATACGTCCGTGGACGTGGGATGATATCGTCGCTGCTGGCGATATCACGGATACAACGAAAGCATGGGGAACGATCACAAAAGATGATGGAATCATCAAGCTGAATACTCCGGTACAGTTCGGAAATAACGGATCACCGGATGATGGAGACCACGACTTTGAAGACACACTTGTCGTCGGGGCGTGGGAATCAAAGGTAGTCGACGATGGATTCTATGGCTTCACAATAGTTGGTGATGCGGCAAATACGCAACGGCTCGTAGCTGGCGTCTCTGGGCAAGCTGGACAGGGATGGACGTTTGTTACCGAAACGCCGAACGGCCCAAGGTGGTTCCTTGAATCCACCGATGCTGATATTGATCTCGCGGGTTTCTACGGATGTCGATTCGACCACACCACAGTGATTGACATTGACCACTTGAATGTGGATATGTACGATTCGCTATTGATTGACGGACAGCGTCTCTACCACTCTCGAGCAGCGTCACCACGAAGCGGTGCTGACTTCCAGCGCAATGTCATCATCAATCCAACACCTATCTACGGTGAAGGTTCACCACTTGCGATTACGTCACCCGAGAATATCGCGTATCTCTGGTCCGATGATCCTAACAAGGTCATCGATTGCGTGTTCAACTACAATGGCGACCACGCTATGCGGATCAATGAAACAGGGGCATTCGACTTCGTAGGAAATCAATTCACTCGCGGCTGGTTGTCAGGGGGCTCACCGTCAGGAGATCAAACTCTGAACGCTGGCTTGGTAGTCCTGCAAGGCGGCCTCATTCTAAATGTCTCAGGCGGTGGCGATACGCCAACGGTATTTGATTTTGGTTCTCCCATTACTGTCATCAACAATAACATCTCCGTGACAATCACGGGCATTCTGCCAGGGACCGAGATCAGGGTGTACCTATCTCAAGATTTCACTTCACCCGCAGATTTGACAGAGATCGCAGGGATAGAGTCGACTGGGTCACCAGGTGAATTCACTTTTAGCGCCGCGGCAGGTCTGATTGTTGATATCGTGGTGCTCAATGTAGACTTTGTCTTGCCACCAGCTAATCGAATTCGGAACTTCACGATCCCGACAAGTGATACGTCTTTCCCTATCACCCAGCTAATTGACAGGAATAAGGTTTAATGGCCTCTCCTAACCTACCAGAATTTGACGGCCCCAACCTCCGCATCATACTCGCGGCTGGCGTCACTGAGGTTGACATTGAGCCGGATGTCTATTCACAATGGAAGGAATGGTTCAAGCTCGACGATAATGCGAAGTTCCCACCAGCCTTCCGGACTATTGGCGGTGACCCGTTGACCTCAGGCATCGACGCTGGCGCCTATTTCTTTATTCGAAATGATTTTGGTTGGAGAATCCGTCCTGCCGAAGAAGATGCGACGATCCTGATTACTGGAAACCTGGCGCCGCAAGACTCAACAGACCCTATCGCGGTTCCGACATTAGGCGACTTCACGGTCTTGCTGCTCGGCCTGCAACCGATCACGCAGAGCGTTGATACAATCCTTGAGCAATCACAAGACGCATCGTATAGCGGTGAAGTCCATGTCAACACGATTACGGGTGTCTCAGGGACTTCGTGGCCCGTGGGCACGGCAAGTGATCCGGTCAACAATTACGCAGACGCGCTGACAATTGCTGCGAACCTCGGTTTGACAAAGATTGCCTTGACCGGCGTGATTTCGCTCACTCAGACACACAATTATTGGTCATTCCGCGGAACGTCTGGCGTGGCTGTCATCAACACAAATGGCCAAGATATTGGTGGATCGATTTTCGTAGGTATCGGCATGACTGGCTCGATAGCGAATCCGTCTCCGATTATCCCAGCAGTCATAGAACGATCTCAGATTTTGAGCACCGGTTTGTTCAACTTCGTCGGCAACATCGCGCAATGCACCTTCGATGGTGATGTGTGGCAAGGTGCCGGAGACTTGACGATCTTTGATTCAGCATCAAATGTCTCCGGAGTATCAACGCCGATTGTCAATGCAAATAGCTCGGAAGGCAACCTAAGCATTCGCGGATGGATTGGTGGGCTTGAGATACAGAACTTCGATCAAGGGAATAACTGCTCGATAGATTTGCGACCGGGACACTTTGTCATCGGACCGACGAACACGAGCGGGGTCATCGTACTTCGTGGTGTCGGCAAATTCACAGACAATCGAGGCTCACCACAAGTCACGCTGAACACGGATGGTTTCGTGTCTGGTGAAGATATTCGAATCATCAAGGCATTGACGGCGGGAGATGCAGAGGTATCATTGGATGACCTGACCATCACAATTTATGATCCGGATAACATCACGTCACCGAGAACAGTTTTGGCGACCTACAGTATGAGCGTAGATGGACGAATTAGAACAAGGACGAGCTAATGCCGACACCGAGCTTGTTCCCGATTTTCATGAAAGCCCAAGCGGGAGGTGGCGCTGCGGGTGTAGTATATATC